>CABEAZ010000198.1_pt1 | contig 17273 bp, 16 predicted proteins | sample 3132471 | NCBI WGS metagenome assembly CABEAZ01 (sample SAMEA5534345, study PRJEB31848) | metagenome | biome: tundra; feature: field; material: soil | place: USA | collected 2013-05 | depth 0.45 m | reverse complement strand
GGGTCGTAGCCGATCATCTCAGCCAGCAGGTGGGCGACCTCTTCTTCGAGCCGGGTCGTGACGGGCGCGACTTCGCCAGAGACGTTGTTCGGGTTGTACAGCATCGCCGCGAAGTAGCCGGCCTGGCCTGCGATCGTCTGCTCCGACAGCATATGCCCGTTGTAGCGCCCGCTGAAGAACGGAACGCTGCGCTGAAGTTGCAAGAGCAGCGAAGCGAAATGCCGTCTCAGCTCCACGCGCTCCGCGGAAGCGGCGGGAGTCGGTGACCCACCGGCCGCGATGGGCGACGGATCTTCGGGATGATATGTTCGCCGCCAGTGCAGATGGGTCTGGAGCGCGGAATCGAGCAGCTCCTTCAGGAGCTGCTCGTTTTCACCCTTGGGACCAAGGAACAGCGAGTGGAGTGGATTCGACACGACCGTCAGAGTTGAGGAACTGCGGGACACAGTTGAGGGTCAAAGATGTTCCGATTTTCTCACCTGGACGATAGGAGATAGGCCGAAAGAAGGTAGGGCATTCCCCTAAGCCCATCTCTCAAGTCGTCAATGCGTCAATCGGTATCCAGGCCCTCGTAGCGCCCGCCCGGGCAGCGCGGCCGTAACCCGGCCGTTGTCCACGACAGGAACGCCGTTCACGAGCACATAACTCACACCGGTCGCGAGCTGAGATGGATTCTCGTACGTCGACCGGTCGATGATCGTGTTGGGATCGAATACGGTGATGTCCGCGTACATTCCCGGCTTGAGTAATCCGCGATCGTTGATCCCGACCCGCTGCGCCGCGAGCGACGTCATCTTCCTCACCGCGAATTCGAGAGTGATCACCGAATCCTGACGTACGTAGCGGCCGAGTATGCGCGGAAATGTGCCGAACGCGCGAGGATGCTCGCGTTCAGTGAACTTTCCGGTGGAGTCCGGGCTCAGCGCGCCCGCATCCTGCCCCACTGAAACCCACGGCTGCTTCATTGCCAGGCGCAGCGCGTCCTCGTTGAAGGAAAAGTAGATCGCGCCCGTCCTTCCCTGATCGGCGATGAGAATGTCGAAGGCTGCATCGTAGGCGTCCTCACCGCGCAGCTTCCCGGCATCCGTCAGTAGCATCCCTTCATACTTCTTGAGTGAATCAGCTACCACGTCGTTGATCATTGTTCGAGCCGCGGTGCGTATTCCAGCCGCGCTGTCCTGTCCGAGTTCCGTCTTCAAGCGCGCCCGAACCGCTGGATCCTTCAACCGCAGCACCAGTGAATCGCTTCCGCCCTCCTGCACCCAGGTGTTGAGCATGGCGGCCAACCCCGTCGCGCTCGCGATGTACGGATATTGATCGGCCGTGATGTCGACGCCTGCGGCCCTCGCCGAGTCGATGAGCGACACTGCCTGCTGCATCTGCTCCAGAGTTCTCGACTTGATGTGCCTGATCTCCGCCCAGGTTCCGGCCTCTGATGCGATGCGGATGGTCTCACGGATGGCGGGAATCAGATCCTCGCCCTCACTCCGGATGTGCGCCGCGTATCCGCCCTTGTAAGGCGTCGCGTACTTTGTCAGCGCGATCAGCTCCTCGGTCGAGAAGAACGTACTCGGCAGGTAGATCAATCCGGTTCCGACGCCGAACGCGCCGTCCCGCATAGCCGAGTCGATCAGTGCGCCCATCTGCTTCATCTCGGCGTCGGTGGGATGACGGGTGAGTTGGCCCATGACTGCTTCGCGAACTGAGCTGGTGCCGACGTACGTCCCGAGATTTATCGCGATGCCACTTTTCTCGAGATAACTGAAGTACTTTCCGAGCGAGCGCCACGGATATCTGGGATCGGGCTGCTCTCCGAACGCGACATCTGGCCACGCCGAGTGCACCTCTCCCGTCACCTCGCTGGTGATTCCCTGAGTGATCTTCGACACCGCGTGCGGCCCGCGCAGAATCGAGAACTCCGAGTGGCCGAGCATGTCGATGAATCCCGGAGCGATGACCTGGCCGTTCGCGTCGATTACACGCCGGGCGTCGAGTCCCGGGACGGACGGACCGACGTACGCGATGCGATCGCCAATCGTCGCCACGCTGCCGCGATACCATGGGTTGCCGGTGCCGTCGACGATTCGCGCGTTGGTGATGAGTATGTCGTAACGCGTGGCGCCCGGACCGCGCGCCGGAACGGACGCGCACGCGGCAGTGAGTGTGATCGCTAGAGCAGAGAGGACTCTGGTGATTCGCATTCGCCTATTGTGTGTTGGGTGGAGAGGATGGCTTGCTACGATATCTTCTGCGTCTTCTTCCTCAGAAAATCCATCAGGATGAACTGGCCGAGCGTCATCGTGTTGGTGAAATACGCCTTGCCTTTGCTGATCTCGGAGACGCGCTTCACAAAGTCCACAAGCGCCCGGTCGCGCGCGAGCATGAAGGTATTGATCAAAATGCCGGCCCGCCGGCAGTTCGCAACCTCCCGCAGCGTCGTAGCGATGACGGTGCTGTCGAGGCCCATGGAGTTCTTGTAGATCTGGCCGTTCGGCATCGTAATCGCGCTCGGCTTGCCGTCGGTGATCATCACGATCTGGCGCATGTCCTTCTTCTGCGCCATGAGGAGCCGGCGCGCGAGCTTGAGACCTTCCGCCGTGTTGGTATGATAAGGACCGACCTGCGCCTGCGGCAGCGTCGACAGCGGAATCTCCTCGGCCGAATCGTGAAACAGCACGACCTGGAGCGTGTCGCCCGGGAACTGGGTGCGAATGAGATGCGTCAGCGCGAGCGCGACCTTCTTGGCGGGCGTGAAGCGATCCTCGCCGTAGAGAATCATCGAGTGCGATGTGTCCAGCATCAGCACCGTCGCGCACGACGAGCGGTACTCAGCCTGCCGCACCATCAGATCGCTGTAGTCGAGATCCATCGGAACGTCGAGCGAGCCGGTGCGCGCGAGCGAGTTCTTGAGCGTCTCGTTGACATCGATGTTGAGCACGTCGCCGAACTCGTACTCCTTGCTGTAGCCGTCGGCTTCGATGCCGGTGGCGAGGTGCGGAGTATCGTGTGAGCCGAAGCTGGATTTGCCGAGTGAGCTCAGGATGTGGCGCAGGCTCTTGTAGCCGAGGAAGTCGATCCCCTTGTCGGTGAGATTGAACTGGACGCTCTTCGATGCCGCCTGGGCGAGACTTCCGCGTCCTGTGACCGGCTGATGGCCGGCCGGCATTTGCGGAGGAGCCTGAAGATTGAGGTATCCTTCCGCAGCGAGCTTCTGGATGAGGCTGTCGAGCAGCTCGCTCAGCTTTTCCTGGGATTCTTTCGTCCCATCGCCGCGCAGCGCTTCGAGCAGCTCGGGCGTGAATTGGCCGCTCTCGATCAACGCATCAAGAATGGCCTGACGCAGGGCTTCCACGGATCGATCGGGCTCCGAATCGAAATCGTCGAAGTAGGGATTCATGCTCTGCCCCCCCGCGAATCCCGATTGCAGCAGAAAATCCGCGAGCTTGTCCAGCAGCGCTTGGAGGTCTACCGCGTCAGCGGCTTCCGGGCTGAACTTCGAGTAGGTGTGGAAGCGCATATCTCTAACATACAACCCGGGCGTGGGGAGTGTATAACCGCCAACTTCTGAGGAGCACGCCGACTACTTCTCTCTGGCTCCGCTTCGTTGAATCCGGCCCCCTATTTGGATTTCCGCACAAGTGTATCTCGGCGGTGATTGTTAGTGGCGGCGGCGGCGAGGGAGTCACAGAAGAAAGACCCAGTTCTCGTAACTCCGCCTCGCATTCTCGCTTCGGCTCGGGCTTTGGCAATTGTGTCGGCATGAGTCTTATAAATCGTGTCGATCATGCCCTGGACACGCAGCTCTCCTTCGGTGGGACCTAACCTATTGTAGAGACTCAGTGTTTCGCACGCCGCCACCTGATACACCGCCAGCGGTTCATCCGTCGTCAGTAGCAGGCGCATCAGCTTTGCGAGGCTATCAGTCGCGTGTGGGTCGGTTGCGACACTGGCCGATGGCTTCGGAACGGGTCGGGGCGAAGGTTCGCACGCGAGAATTAGTAAGGAGACCGCGAAGAGGTGTCCCGAAGTCATTCAGCGCTGCGGGGAATGGCGCGAGAGTGAATCGGCGCCGTGCCTCTTGTACGCGGCCGCAAGCGTGTCACAACGGAATTCGGCTCTCATTCCGACCCGTATGCTCGCCTCAACTCGAGATCTTGCAATTGTATCGGCTCGAGTCTTATCGATCGTGTCTCTTACACGCACGCCCCGTAACTTGGCTTCCGGGGAGCCTAGCCTACGATCGAGGTCCATATATTCGCACCCCAGCATCTGATTCACCGTCAGCGGTTGGTCCGTTGTCAGTAGCAGACGCATTAGCCTGGCGAGGCTATCGGTCGCGTGCGGGTCGGTCCAGACAGCGGGCAACGGCTTCGGGTGGGGTCTCTGTCTTTCGATCGAGGCGGAATCACAATCGGCATAGAACACACCATTCGCTAGTTTGTCGCTGGCGCGATCCAGAGCGATGGAATCTTCACGGGTCTTGTAGATGGTGTCCTGCATCGCCTTCACACGCAGGCCAGCCTCCGCTTCGCCGAGTCGAGCGTAGATAGCCACGCCCTCGCAGACCATCGCTTGATAGACGTCGCGCGGCTTGTCCGTTGTCACGAGTAGACGCGATAAGCTGGCGAGGCTGTCAGTCGCGTGCGGATCAGTCGCAACACTGGGCGAAGGTTTCCGGTCAGGGCGCGGCGAAGACTGGCATCCGATCCAGGAAAACAGGAACGGCCAGTAGCTCAGTGAGCTCAGTTGGTATTTCACTGCGGACCCACGCTGGCAAAGGTATGACACCTATGCGCCGCGCCAGACTCTCCAGAAAGCGCACATCTCAACATACAACGACAGGCGCTGAGCGTGTATAATCCTCCGCAATGCCCCTGACTCCGGCGCGGCCAGCAAGACGATCCATCAACCCATTCAGGGCGCTCCAGGTCCACCGGAATTTCCGGCTCTTCTGGATCGGCCAGACCGTCTCACTGATCGGGACGTGGATGCAGCAGGTCGGGCAGGGGTGGCTCGCGCTCGAGCTCACCAACAGCGCGTTCATGGTCGGACTGGTGAGCGCGGCGGGCAGCTTTCCGGTGCTTCTGCTCTCCCTCTACGGCGGCGTGGTGGCCGACCGGCGCAGCAAGCTCCGCATCGTCATCATCTGTCAGACACTGCTGCTCATCGAGGCCGCCGCACTCTGGTGGTTCACCTGGACGGGCCGGATCAACGTCGGATGGCTGCTGGTGCTGACGACCCTCGGAGGCGTGATCTCGGCGTTCGAGATTCCGGCGCGGCAGGCGATGATCATCGAGCTCGTGTCCAAAGAGGACTTGGTCGACGCGATCGCGCTCAACTCGGGCGGCTTCAACCTCGCGCGCATTGTGGGTCCGTCGATCGCCGCAATCATTCTGGGCAAGTTCGGCGTCGCGTGGTGCTTCGGCGTCAACGCGCTCAGTTATTTCGCGGTGCTCGCCAGTCTCGCGCGGATCAAGCTGCCGCAGTGGACACCGGTTCAGCACCTCGTCTCTCCCGCCGAGCAGTTGAAGCAGGGACTGAATTATATCCGCAGCTCGCGCTCCGTATCGGGACTGATGGGAGTGATCGCGGTGTATTCGATATTTGGATTTCAATACCTGACGATGATGCCGGTCGTCGCGCGGGACGTGCTGCACACTGGAGCGGGCGGCTACGGACTGCTACTGACCTTCGTCGGCATCGGCGCGCTGACCGGAGCGCTCTCGCTCGCTGGCCTCGGCGCGCGAATTCGCCGCGGCCGGCTGTTCAATGCCACGGCTTACGCGTTCGCCGGGCTGACGATTCTCTTTTCGCTGATGCGCACAGTTCATCTTGCCGCATTCGTGCTGCTCTTCCTCGGTCTGACGATGCTGATCAACGGCGCGCTCGCGAACGGCATCCTTCAGTCGGTGGTTCCCGACGAGCTGCGAGGTCGCGTGATGGCGACCTACGTCTTCGTTTACGTCGGATTCACGCCGATCGGCTCATTCATCGCGGGGGCGATGGCGCGCGTCGTCGGTGTCCAATGGGCGATCTTCACCGGCGGCGTGGTCATGCTCGCGTACGCGCTGTGGGCGTTCTGGAAATATCCGGAGATTCGCGCGGTGTAGGCCGAGCCTCTGGACATTGGGCTTCCGGTCCGATCGGCCGGAAGTGGCATGGATGCCAAGGCTCCCTTCCTGCGTGAGTTACGCGACCAGGTGACCCCGGAACATGAAAAACACGGCGCCAACGATGCAAAGGCCTGCCCACAGGAAGTCCAGCCTCGGTGGCTGCCGCATGTAGAGCACCGCGAACGGCACAAATACTACGAGCGTTATCGCTTCCTGAAGAATCTTCAATTGGGGAAGGGTCAGCTCTGTCGCGCCGATCCGATTCGCCGGAATCATGAACATGTACTCGAACAGTGCAATGCCCCAGCTCAGGAGCGCCGCGATATACCATTTTCTGTCGCTGAGATTTCGCAGGTGTCCGTACCATGCGAACGTCATGAAGATGTTGGAGATGATGAGCAACGACGCGGTTCGCAGAAGGACCATGTTGGAATCGAGAAAGAGTCGTGCGGAAGTCCGTCGTGAACGCCGCGTAAAGGAAGACCAGGGTGAACCACGAGGCTGAGGTGAGCTCTACGCCCGTCCCCAGATGAGCCCGTACAGCAGCAGTGATAGCACAATACTGGTCGTGAGTATGTACAACCGGTCGCGTTGAATGACGAACGCACCGAGCGTGAGCGCCACGCGGGCTGCCGGAGTAGCGATAAGAAGCACCAATCCGAGCTGTACGATTGCGCGGCTGTCGCCGCTCAGAGCAGCGCGAAATATTCCGCCCACGCTCCGGAGCGCCGGATCCTCGCCTTTGAACTGCCGGAAATTTGCTGGCAAGTGTCCGTACTGCGCGAGCAGGAGTAGTCCGCCGGTCACGACTACGATCGCTGCAGCCAGCACACCCCATTGGAGCAGGCGGCCGATCACCAGCTCGACCTGCTCGTCGCGGCTGTCTCTCAGCGCCGCTCCCGGTGGTTGCTTCTCAGGCGCCGTCAAAGGCCGCCTCTCAAACCCTTGTAGAGCATTTCGAGCGCGAGTACTACGACAACGGTGGTGAATATCCTGCGCAGCCAGAGTGTTTTCGCACCGGCCAGAATGCGGGCGCCGAGCAGAGCACCGGCCAACACTCCGAGCATGACGGGAAAGGCCAGCGCGGGCTCTATGTAGCCTCGGTGGAGGTATACTCCGGCGCTCGCCGCCGCGGTGACGCCGATCATGAAATTACTGGTCGTGGTAGAGACCTTGAACGGGAGCTTCATCGTGCGGTCCATAGCCAACACCTTCACGATCCCCGATCCAATCCCGAGCAGGGCCGACAGAACGCCTGCGACGAACATCAGAGCGAATCCTCCCTTCACTCCCTGAACGGAGTATGCGCGCACCCCGGCGGCGGTTGGATAGGTGGAATTGAGCCTGAGGCGCACTGCAAGCGGGTCTGATGGCAAATCGGTTGAGTGTTCTTCCGGGCCTCGGAGAGAGCGGTAGGCGGTATAGAGAAGGACGAGACCGAAGAGCACCGCCAGCGCGCTCGTGGGAATGAATCCGGCAAGCGCGGCGCCCGTAAGCGCGCCAATTGTAGTCGCCACTTCGAGAAATATTCCTACCCGCACGTTCGTGAATCCTTCGCGAACGTATGCCGCGGCAGCACCGGAAGAAGTGGCGATGACGGAGACCAGCGAAGCGCCGATCGCATATCTCAGATCGACGTGGAAGAGAAGCGTCATCATCGGAACGACGACGAGCCCGCCGCCCAATCCAGTGAGCGCGCCCAGCAGCCCGGCTCCAAAGGAACCGAGCGCCAGAAACAACGCCAACAGGGAAATGCTCAACGTTTCGCCGCTACCAGCCGCGAGATTGTCACCTTTACGCTGGTATACCCTTCTTCACCGCTTCCAGCACCTTGTCGGTAAAGAGGTCTATCTCGTCGAGCGTGGTGTAAACGTTGGGGGTGATTCGAATTCCTCTGAACTCGGGGTGCACGATCGGCGTGTTCACGATCCTGTGTTGGTTCAAGAGCCAGGCACCGAGCTTGACGTTGTCGATCCCCTCGACCTGGAAGAGCGCGATCGCCCCCGATTGTCGGTTGTCGAGCGGAGTGAGCACCGAGACGCGCGAGCTCTCCGCTACCACCCGCTTCGCCCACCTGTCACGCAGGTAGCGGAGCCGCGCGATCTTTCTGTCCTCGCCGATTCCGCGGTGGAACGCCATGGCGGCGGAAATCGCGTTGTGATTGGCCGCCGGATGAGTGCCGATCTCCTCGTACTTGCGGATGTCGTTGTCCTGTGTCGCAGCCGCGGCCATGAGCGGCCAGAGATTCTTCTGCTTGTCCTTCCGCACGTACAGAAATCCGGTGCCCACCGGGGCCAGCAGCCATTTGTGAAGGCTGGTTCCGTAATAATCGCACTTGAGATCGTCGCGCTTGAACGGAAAGTGCGCGAAGGCGTGCGCGCCATCGACGAACACTTCGATTCCAAGCGGGCGGGCCATCTCCACGATCTGACGCACCGGCATGATCTGTCCGGTGAGATTGGTGATGTGCGTGACCTCGATGACCTTCGTCCGCGGCGTGATCGCCGCCCTGAACTGCTCGACCAGATAGTTGTCTGAGGGAGGCGGGACCTTGAACGAGACCTGCTTCAGCACGATCCCTTCGCGCCGCGCGCGCTGATCCCACGACGTGATCATCCGCCCGTAATTCTGATTAGTGACCACGACCTCGTCGCCCCGCTTGAGATCCAGTCCGAAGATCATGATCTCGTTCGCTTCCGAGGCGTTGCGCGTGATCGCCATCTCTTCCGGGTCGCACCCGAACTCGCTGGCGAGATCCCGCCGCACGCTCTCGACCCGCGGCTCGAGCACCCGCCACATGTGCTCCACCGGCAGCTCGTTCGAGAACCTCAGGTCCCTGATCATCGCCTCGAGCACATGACTCGGCGTCGGACTACAACCCCCGTTGTTGAGATTGATCATCGTGCGGTCGGAGTCGAAGGCGCGCTGAATCTCCGCCCAGTACGTCTCGTCATCAGCGACCGCTTGAGGGGAGCGGTCACCGGCGATCGCGTTCGCGCGGAAAAGCGATTTGATTGCGCGCTCGCGAAACACCGGCTGCGCCGCCAGTCCCGCCACGGCCATGCTCGACAGAAATTCCCGTCTCGTCGTCATCAAGCCTCCAGTGCCGCAAAGGAAAGAGCGGCCGTCACAATGAATGACGGCCGCTCAATAATATGACGCTGCTCTTCACGCAGCGAGACTCGCGATTCCCTACTGGTACTGGATGTAGTGCGGTTTCGGATTCAGCAGTAGCACTTCTGCCGGCGTGAGAATCGGGTCACCCTTCTTCGCGTCGTTGTGGTAGAAGAGCTTGAATCCGGTGAATTGCACCGGCTCGGCTTCGACGTAGGCGCGGTACGAATCGTACTTGAGCCAGGGCTGGCCCCAACCGTCCATGTTGATCACCACCTGAACCCGCGGGTCGAGCCGGATCTTCTTCGCTCCGGTGAGCATGGTGTGCGTGAAGCGGTGCACGACGAGAACCTTGGGAGGGAGATTGTTCTGCTTCACCACGTCCGACAGCAGGCCGATCGCGTAGTTCACATCGTCGGAGCTCATGGTGCCAATCCGCGCGCCCGGCTTGTCGGTTACCATGGCGCCTTGCTTCCGATCCATCCTCGGCTTCATCGAGAACTCGGGATCGATTCCGAGCATTACGTTCGGGCGCTTCAGAAACGGAATGAGGCGCGGCAGCTCTTCCTGTACCGTGCTCTGACCTACCTGCACATCGAGAAAGAGGAGGGCGTTCCTCGTGGCCGCCCATGACGCGACCTTCTCGACCAGAGTGTCGGCCATGCGGAGACGGTACTTCCCATCACGCCCGGGCATCCCCTGCGCCACGACCGCGATGAGATGCAGCGCGGGCTGCACCGGAGTAGATGGATCCGCCTTCCGCCACTCGGCGATTTCCTTGTCGAAACGCGCCAGCATTTGATCGGGCGGGAGCTCTCCCAGGATTCCCATTCTCTTCGAGAGCGGATTCCCATAGAAAGCAATGATCCGGCGCGCGGGGAGAATGGAGCCCGGAAGCGGAGGCACGGTCTTCACCGGCCAGCTCGTGTTCTCCAGTCCCGCCCTGACGGCTTTCACGAGCGCGAGGCTGTCCTTCTTGGTGCGGCCTTTTACTGAGGGGACCGTGATTAGCGGATCCTTGGCGGCGGAATCGGTGCCGACACTCGATGCGGTGCTCGAAGCAGTTCTGGGAGCTGTTGGCGTGGATGAGGCGGCGCCGGCGACACCTTGTGGCGCCGCGGGCGCGAGCGACGGACCGGCCGGCGGAATTTCCTCGACACCGGGCCTGGGCCGGGCGTCCTTGCTGGCGGCGCAGGCAAGGGAAGCTATGAGAACGAATGAGGCGAGCATGGGGATAGACGACAACTTATGAAAAACGTATTGCATCAGCTCGACTGAAGAGTTGTTGATTTGCGGGCGGCAGGTTTCTTTGGGCTCGGTAGTTCATAATTTAGGCCTAGGTATCCTTCTTGCCTTCGGTATATGTTCGGACTATTCTAACAAAGCCATGTCCGACCGCAACGCCGCCCTCCGCGCCCTCATCGAGCATCGATTTCCAGATGCGACACCGGTCACTCACCGGACCGCGGAACCGGTGGCGACGGGCATCGATGTACTCGATGCAATTCTTCCCGGACGCGGTCTTCCTCGTGGACGGCTCACCGTCTGGATGCCGCAGGGTGGAGCGACGGCGGTGCTGCGGGCCGCGTGTCACACCACCGTTGCTCAAGGTGAGAGAGCGGTCTGGATCGACGGGCTCGGCACCGTCGCCGGTCCATTCTGGGAAGAGGGACCGATCCTCGTGCGCCCGCGCAATCGAAAGCACGGACTCCGTGGGGCGGAGGAGCTCCTCCGCTGCGGAGGATTCGCACTCGTCGTCATCGCGGGCTTGGAGCCCGAGGGCACGGAGACGGTGCGGCTCTCCCGCGCCGCGAGCGAAGGAGGCGGCGCGCTGGTCACCCTCACATCGCACGCATCGATGGCGAGCCTCCGCATGACATCGCAGATCCTGCGCGAGAGCTACCGCTGGAGAAAAACTCCATTCGGTGATCCCGCTGAAGCGCAGGAAGTGATGATCCGCGTCCGCGCCCAATCACTGGGCTGGAACCGGAGCGCTGATTTCCCCGTGCCGGTGGTGCCTTACGATTTACGGATGTCGATAGAGCCGGGGCTCGTTGATAGACGAGGGGTGAAATAACCAACTGGAACTGCAACTGAACGAGATGTGAGCTGCTTGCTAACAAGCTGATAGCGGTCAGCCGCAGACGTCAGTTTCCCACGTTCACCGAACTATTAGTATTTATTCGCGCCTCGCCGACAAGGGAGCGACCGACAAGCTGGTATGGATCGCGCACAACGAGCAGAATCCTCTGCTGAAACGTCGCGCCATCTCGGCGCTGTCGCGTAACTCTGATCCCTCCATTCGACAGGCGCTGGCGGATATCGTCGAGCGGTAATTGCCGGGTTGGATCGCGGCGGGTAGCTCCCAGCCTACAGGCTGCAAAGCTTACGGCCCCCTGCTTCGGTATTCATGTGGCCAGTCGCGTGCGTAAGACTTTACTGGGCAGCCTTCAGCCCGCCATCCTCTTTTTCTGTTTCGCCGCTGGGATCTGCTCGACCAGCCGAGGCGCGCTCCACGACTTGCCGAGTTCCTTCTGGAAGCAGCGCTTGGGAACGATCTCGACGCCGGACTTCGATAGCGTGTCGTAGCGAGCCAGCTTTTCGGGGTAGCGCGAGATCGTCGTCGGCTTGTACGACAGCGAGAGGAAGAAGTTGTCGGTGAGACTCAGCGCGAACAGCTCCTCGATATCCCTCGCCCGCGCCAACCGCTCGACGCCGAGCACGACCTGGCTGCCCAGCCCTTTTCCGTGGTGCGTAGGCGCTACGGCGACCGACGACACCTCGGCCAGCGACGGCGAATACTCCTCGAGCGCGGCACAGGCGATGACGCGCCCGGCGCTGTCGGTGGCAACGACATAGCTGTCGATGCGCGCAGCGACCTGCTCGAACGTTCTCGGGAGCATCAATCCCTGCGCGGCGTACTGCGACACCAGCTCGAGGATCTGCCCGGCGTCGGGGCGCGCCGCGCGCCGCACCGTCGTCAGCGACGAGGCGGAATCGGCTCTCCTGCGAGACAGTCCGGGCTTGGCAGCGCTTGGGAAATTATGCACGAGGAATGTATATATAAACATCCCTCCGGGCGCAAGAGTTCCCCGACGTCGGTCAGTGGCTGGCGAACACCGTGGTCTTCCCGCTCTTGTCGAACGTGAGCACCTGATAGCGCTGGCTCCCCGCGCCTTCCATCCCCGGAGATCCCGCTGGCATTCCCGGAACCGCGAGGCCGGCGACCCGCGGCTTCTGCGCCAGGAGCCGATCGATATCAGCCGCGGGAACGTGCCCTTCGATCAGGTATCCGTTCACGACCGCAGTGTGACACGCGGTCAATGCGTCCGGAACTCCGAGTGTGCGCTTGATCTCTGTCATGTCGGGAGTGTCTTTCGCGTCCACGCGATACCCGTGCTTGATGAGATGCTCGATCCAGCTCTTGCAGCAGCCGCAGCCTGGATCCTTATAGACCGTTATGATCGGCTTCTTCGCTGCCGTCTCGGGCGGAGAAATTCGGGCCGCCGCGGTAGTAAGCGTGAGTGCGATGAACGCCACGGCGAGCGCAATGATCCTGACGGGATGTCGTTTCATGTGGGAATTGATTTGAGTGTCCGCTCGATCTGCTTCTTGTGCCGGCCCTCGTGCTGGCCGACGAATATAAGCCACTGATAAAGATCGAGCTCGCCCAGAATGGGATGAGTGTGCTTGATCTCGCCGAGTGAGAGTCCACTCGCCGAGACTACGGCGGCGCGAAGAGCTTCGCGCGAGCTCTCGAGACCATCGAGCGCCTCGCTGATGTCTATGTTCGTGCGCGGCTGCACTGCTGCCGGCGCTTGCATGACGGCGCTGTCGAGCGCGGCACTGTATCGCTCGAAGGTCGGCATCACTGACGCCGTCAATTTTTCTTCGCCCAGACCCGCCTCTCTCGCCTGGCCGACGCGCTTGGTGATGAGCCGCGCGATCCCCGATTCCACCATGCGCAGGTGCTCGAGAATCTCGGCCACCGACCATCCAGCTGGAGCTGCCCGCCGGCAAAGCCGGTCGCCAGCGATGCCCTCGAAGCTCTGAAGGAGCTCTCTGCGTTTCTCTTCCACGAAAGTCATGGTTTCAGCGAGCCTGGCGTGCATCGTTCGTTCCTCCTATCTCCTGAATCTACACACAGATGGCGATCCGGGCGCGAGAGTTTTTCTGTCACTTGAAACGCGCAAGCGTCTGCGGGCGTCATTCTTGCTTTCGGTGTATATTCGGTACATAGTTGGTGCCCGCCTCTCGCTGAAAATGACCTTCATCTGCCTCTGGACTCCCGCCGTTCCTCCCCCTCTCGCTATCGGCACAACCACCGCCCAGCCGGAGAACGACCTCCTTCAGCAACTGGTTCCTTCGCTGCTCGGAGTAGCTCCGCGTGTGATGCTGGGAGCGAATGGAATCGTCTGGGCCGATGCGCGCGGGATGAGCGCCGAGTCTTTGGCGAGAGATCTTCTCGACGTTTTTCAGGAGAAGGGAGTGAAGAAGGTGAGGGCCGCCATCTCCATTGCTCCAGTCTCTGCCGAGGTCGCGGCTCGTCATGGAAATGGCGACCTCGTCGCAATCGCGCCGGGGTCGGAGCGCGAGTATCTCGCTCCGTATTCCGTCGGCGTGCTCGAGCCATCACTCGCTCTGTCGACGATGCTCGATGGGATTGGGGTGGAGAGCTGCGGAGATCTGGCGGGACTGGATCTCGAGTCTGTCGAGGTTCGTTTCGGGGCCGAGGGGGCGCGCCTCTGGAGATTATCGAGGGCCGACGACTCGCGCCGCATTTTCGCCAGCATGCCGCGGGCGCTGCCGACCGCTTCTCTCGATTGGGTGGATTACACGCTCAAGGATCCGGAGCGTCTCGTCTTCATCATCAATGCGCTCGTCGGAAACATCACGACGGAGCTCAAGTCGCACGGCCAGTGCGCGCGCGAGATGACGATGATCTTCTCGCTCGCGAACCGCGAGAGCTTCGAGCATCTGGTGCGTCCGGCCCGATCGACATCCAGCCACAAAGCGTGGATGCGATTGATACGCACGCATCTGGAAAGGATCACTCTTCCCGATGGCGTCGTCGGAATAACGATTCGGGTAGAGTCGGTCACCGGAGAAGTTGAGCGGCAGGGAGACATCTTCGACCGCGGCTTTGCCACAGCGCGCGCGGCGGAGGAGACGATCGCACAGCTGCTGGATGATCAGGGCGCGGTGGTGGTGACGCCGCGCAACACGCAACACCCTTTGATCGACCGCCGCACGGAGTGGATCAGCCAGGAACCGTCGCAGGCGTCGGCGAGAATCCAGCTGAGGGAGCGGGTGATGAAAGCGACCGCCGCTCCCCGTCTCACGCTGCAGCTTCTTCCCGAGCCTCGGCGAGTCGCTGTGAAAACCAGGCGTCGCCGCGATCACGAGCTGCCGGTGGAGTTTCGCGACAAGCAGTGGATGCAGATCATCTCCGCGGCCGGACCCGATCGCGTCTCGGGGGGACGCTGGAGCGAGCCGTACGCCCGCGAGTATTTCCGCTGTGTTACGGATGATGGGATGATGGTGTGGCTGTACCGGGACGCCCGTGAAGATGCGTGGTACATCCATGGGTGGTGGGATTGATTACCTATTGAAAACTCAAAACTGCACAAAGAACGGGATGCGAGGTTTCAGAAGCGTAGTTGCCAGGCATTAGTTGAGGACGCAGCGACGGCACTCGGCGGCGTTATGGCACAGGCATCTGCCGGTAGCCTGAAGCGCGCCGGAAAAGTCGGAGCGTAGTGACTGTCAACTAACCACTCTGCTACTGCCAACTCGTATCCCGTTCTTTGCAGTTGCAGTTGCAGTTTCCGTTGCCGTTCCCTTTCGCCCGTACCCTTCACGCGCGAATTTTCCTGCCCATGAGAACCGCACGTATCCTCTCGCTGCTTCTACTCGGTGTGGGGTTAATCTCGACCCAAGCTTACGCCCGCGTCGTCCGGGTCGAGATCCTCTCCCGCTCCGACATCACCGGCACCTTCGGAAACGCCGGCACCTACGAGCGGATCACGGGACGCGTGTACTTCGCGTTCGACCCGAACAATCCCGAGAATCGCCGCATCGTCGATCTCGCTCTCGCGCCGCGGAATTCGAATGGGGAAGTCGAGGCCGTGAGTGAGTTCGTGATGCTGCGCCCAAAGGATCCGGCGCGCTCGGCCGACCTCGCGGTCATCGACATCGTCAACCGCGGCGGCATCACGACCTTCATCTTCAATCTCGGCCGCAGCGGCACGGCATCGCCGCTATCCGCGGAATTCTACGGCGACGCGCTGCTGATGAAGCGCGGCGTCACGATCGTCGCCCTGGCCTGGCAGTGGGATGTGCCGCCTGGAGGAAGCGCCCTTCACTTTCAGGCGCCTCCGGTTGGGTCCGCCCAGCAGCCGATCACGGGACTTGTCCGCAGCGACATCACTGTCGACAGCGCGACGACCTCGATCCCGCTCGGGCACAGTCTCGCGCCGACGCTCGCCTATCCGGTCGCGGACGAGAACGACCCGTCGAACGTGCTCACCGTGCGTGACGATCCCGTCGGTCCGCGCACGGTCATTCCACGGAGCGAGTGGCGCTTCGCGCGCGACAGCAGCGGCATCGTCGTCAACGACCCGCGGTGGGTCTACATGTCGAAAGGATTTGCGCCGGGCAGGATCTACGAAGTTGTGTATCGGGCCAAGGATCCGGTTGTCGTCGGCGCCGGGCTCGCCGCGGTGCGCGACATGATGTCCTATCTCAAGTACGATTCGTCGGCGGTGACGCGTGTCAGATACGGAATCGGCTACGGCGTGTCCCAGACTGGAAGATTCATTCGCCACTTCCTCTATCAAGGATTCAACGCCGACGAGCGCGGACGCATCGCCTTCGATGGATTCTTCGCGCACACCGCCGGAGCGGGCCGCGGGAGCTTCAATCATCGCTTTGCGCAGCCATCGCGGGACGCGCAGCCGTACTCCACGTTCTTCTATCCTACCGACGTTTTTCCATTCGCCAGCGTCCCGACCCACGATTCAGTTACCGGACGCCGCGCCGGCTTGCGCGATGATTTGCGCGGCTCGGGTGCCACGAGAATTTTCTACGTCGACGGCGGTCACGAATATTGGGGACGCGCCGCATCGCTGAGCCACACTACTCCTGATGGAAGACAGGATGTCGGATTTCTCCCTACCGAGCGTCGCTACGTCATCTCATCGGCGCAGCACTCGAGCCCCGGTGCGTGGCCCGTTTCCGAAAATGCGAAGATCAGCGGGACAAACGCGTATCGTGGGGATCCGCTCGATCAGCGCCTGGCACTGAGAGCGCTCATGTCGTCGCTGCTCGATTGGGTGAAAGACGGAAAGGAGCCGCCGCCGTCACTTTATCCAACGCTCGCCGCGGGGAATCTGGTGAGGCCCGTAGAAGAGCGCTTTCCCGCGATCCCCAATCTTCCCGTCGCGCGCGTCGCGCACCAACCATACAGACTCGACTTCGGACCGCGATGGCGGCAGGGGATCATCGACTTCGAGCCACCAAAGGTAGGCGCTCCATACCCTGTCTTTGTTTCGCGCGTGGATTCCATTGGGAACGACCTCGGCGGAATCAGGAGCATCGAGCTGCTCGTGCCGCTTGCCACCTACTATCCGTGGCAGCTCAGAACGGGCATGGCAGCGGCAACCGACCGACTCCTCAGCTTTCGCGGAACCTTTGCGCCCCTTCCAAGGACCGACGCCGAGCGCAGAACCGCCGGCGATTCGCGTCCGAGCATCGAGTCGCTCTACGGGGATCGAACGCGATTCATGCGGCAAGTGGACGCGGGCATATCATCGCTCATCGCGCGGCGATTCCTGCTGCCGGTGGATTCCGGCGCTGCGCGCAGCCGGATGAGCGACGTCTGGGAACGTTACGGGCTCCGGGACAGATAGGCAATCCCGCTTTCAACACGCACCCGAATGACGTCGCGACCGGGGCGCGAATTTGGTTTCCAGCCTCTAAGAGGCGCCCGGGAATCCCAGGATCCGAGCCGCCTTCACGATGCCCCTGACCCGGTTCATGACAGTG
>CABEAZ010000189.1_pt1 | contig 17796 bp, 9 predicted proteins | sample 3132471 | NCBI WGS metagenome assembly CABEAZ01 (sample SAMEA5534345, study PRJEB31848) | metagenome | biome: tundra; feature: field; material: soil | place: USA | collected 2013-05 | depth 0.45 m | reverse complement strand
CTTACGGGACGTTCGTCGGACGCACGCGCGATGCTCGAGCGGCTCCGCCGCGACACTACCGGCAATGCTCACGTGTTGTACGCGCTCGCCGAGCTCGAAGCTCAGCAACCCGATAGCGCTTCGGCCCGCAGGTACGAAGACCGGCTGAGGGACGTGCTCGCGGTCGCGCCGGCGAATCTCGCCGCGCGACTGAAGCTCGTGGATGCGCTCGCGCGGCGCGGCGAAGCTGACAGCGCTGTTCGGCACCTCGAGGAAGTGCGGCGGATACCCCCCGAGCCTCCAAAGGAGGCAAGGACGTATCTGGACAGCTCGATTCAGCTGCTACGTGCGGGAAAGCTCGTGCAGTCGCGGACGACGCTCGACCGCTTCTTCGGTCTAATGGAGGTCACGGCGCCGTATCAGGCGTCGCTGGACGACGTTAAATGGACGGAAGGTCCGATCCCTGGGCGCGCTGTCCTTAGCTTTGCGCCGAAGTCCTTCATCTCGATCCGCGGAGTTCGAGAGCGAGCGACGGTCGACCTGGCAAAATTTACGGATGTGACCGACGACGCAGGTCTCGCAAGCGCGGCGACTCATGCCGGAGCTGGCGCTGCCCCCGAGCGACAGGACGGGCCGACCGCCCTTGCCGCTGGCGATGTCGACGGCGACGGCACGGATGACCTATTCGTCTCGACGTGGTCGCCGGCACTGCGGAGATCCGTCGCACATCTGTATCGTGTTCAGGGGGGATTCGTCCGAGACGTTACCGAGCGCTCAGGCATCTCCCTTCCGCAAGGCGCCGCGTACGCAACCTTCGCGGACTACGACAACGATGGCTGGCTGGACCTCTTCGTCATCGGTGGTGAGGGACGCGGTCACCTGTTCCGCAACCGCGGCAACGGGACTTTTGTGGAGGTGACGGCGAAGGCCGGAATTGGTGACGTCAAGGGAGCGCGCAAAGCGCTCTTCGTCGACCTCGATCACGACGGCGACCTGGACCTCCTTCTCGTTGGAAACGGTCAGCGCACCGTGTACCGCAACAATCTCGACGGGACGTTCACGGAGGCAACAGCAAGCTTCGGTCTCGCCGGCGGTGGGGACGCGAGCGACGCCGTCTTCGGCGACTTCGACGGCGACGGACGCATCGACGTCTTCGTCGCGAACGAGCATGGCAGCGACGCCCTCTTGCACAATGGAGGCGCGCAACGCTTCAGCGACGTAACAGCGACGAGTGGACTGGCGAGCAGCGGCGAGTCGGGGGCCGCGGCAGTGGGTGATTATAACAACGACGGATTCCTCGATCTCTTCATCGCGAGCGCGAATGGTGGCGAGCCGGCGCTCTGGCTGAACAAAGGAAACGGCACTTTCACTCGCGACCGCCGCTCGAGTGCCGCATTGCAGGCGCTCCGCTCTACGGCGGGATTGGCAGCGACGTTCGTGGACTACGACAACGACGGCTGGCTCGACCTCGTGGTGGTGGGGAGGGGCACGTCCAAGAACGGCAAGCGTGCTCCTGGCGTGTTTCTCTTTCGGAACGACGGCACGGGTAGGTTTCTCGATCGGTCGACGTTGATTCCGGCTCCTGTGCGGGCGGCTGGAGCGTCCGCAATCGCCGTCTCGGACGTCGATGACGACGGCGACGAGGATCTCCTGCTGATGGACGCCGCCGGCGCGCCGCGACTACTGCGCAACGATTTCGGCAACAGCAACCTCGCCGTTAACGTGGAGCTCAAGGGCCTCCGCGGCGGAAGCGGCAAGAATAACGCGTTCGGCATCGGTGCGAGGCTGGAGCTTCGCGCGGGCGAGATCTACCAAACGCGCGTCGCCACCGGTCGCGTGACGCACTTTGGCCTGGGGCCGCACGTCAAGGCCGACGTGCTCCGAATCGAGTGGCCGAACGGCGTGCCGCAGACCATCTACTTCCCTGGATCCGACCAGGACGTGGTCGAGCGCGAAATGCTCAAGGGCTCGTGCGCGCTCGCGTATACCTGGGACGGGAAACGCTTCCGGTTCGTGACCGATGCGATGTGGCGCAGCGCGTTGGGAATGCCGCTCGGCCTCATGGGCAGCGCGAGCGCCTTCGCTCCCGCGGGCGCGTCGCAGGAATACCTGCGCATTCCGGGGGATGCGCTCCAGCCGCGCGACGGACGCTACGTCCTCCAGCTCACCGAGGAGCTCTGGGAGACGGCGTACGCCGATGAGGTCAAGCTGCTCACCGTCGACCACCCGGATTCGGTGGACGTGTTCGTCGACGAGCGCTTTGTCCCGCCCGGCCCCGTGAGCCTCCACCTCTTTCAGGTCGCGCGACGGTACATGCCACTCTCCGCAACTGATGAACGTGGCAACGATGTCCTGCCGGCGTTGCGCGAGAGCGACGACGTATACGTCTCGAACCTCACGCCCATGCAGTATCAGGGAGTGGTCGAGCCGCACGCTCTCATCCTGGACTTGGGCGACGCGGCGGGCCGCACTGGCACTTTCCTCTTCCTGCGCGGCTGGATCTATCCCACCGACGCCAGCATCAACGTCGCGCTCTCGCAGCAATCTTCCATCAAACTCGCCTCTCCTTCCCTCGAGGTGCGCGACGCAAAGGGCGGATGGCATACCGCGATCGCGGACATCGGCTTCCCCTCCGGCAAGAACAAGACGATCGTGGTGGATCTGGCCGGGAAGTTTCCGACCGCCGATCATCACGTGCGCATTCGCACGAACATGCAGATCTACTGGGACCAGGCATTCGTCTCTCGCGCTCTCGCGAACAGCCCGGTGAAGATCACGACGCTGGCGCCCCTGTCGGCCGATCTCCATTTCCGCGGCTTCTCCCGCATGTATCGCAAGGGTGGCCGCTACGGGCCGTACTGGTTCGCCTACGACGACGTGGAGAAGGAGTCACCTTGGCGACCAATCGAGGGCGCCTTCACGCGCTTCGGCGACGTGCTGCCGCTGCTCCGGGATCCGGACGACATGTACGTGATCATGGGCGCCGGGGACGAGGCGACCATTCAGTTCAATGCAAGCTCCGCGAACTCGCTGCCGCCGGGCTGGAAGCGCGACTTCCTGCTCTACACCGACGGGTGGATCAAGGACTCCGATCTGAACACGGCCTTCGGCACTACGGTGGGCCCCCTGCCATTCCACGGCGTGAAAGCATACCCCTATGGGTCGGCGGAGGCGTACCCGACTGACTCACGGCACCAGCGCTACCTCCGGGAGTACGACACGCGCGTCGTGAAGGGGCGCGTATCGCCGCCGTGATGTACGGAGGCTATACTCTGATCCGTGCTGCACCGACCCCACCCCGCCGTTAGGCGCGCCATCATTGCCGTGCCCTTTCTGGCAGCTATCCTGCTCGCGATGCGACTGGATGGCGGGCCGAGTCGGGCGGTCGCGGACGCTGCGCACCCTGGATTCGTGCTGCGTGACGAGACCGCGGCGGCCGGCATTCACTTCGTGCACCACCGGCCGACGTTCGATCCAAGGATCGCGAACATCGAGCCGCACGTCGCGGCGCTGGGAGCATCGGTGTCCGTCGCTGACATCGACGGCGACGGATGGCCCGATCTGTACTTCACCAACAGCCGCTTCGGTGAGCCTAACGCGCTCTACCGCAATCGCGGCGACGGCACGTTCGAGGAGGTCGCCGCGAGCGCGGGGCTGGCGGATCTCAACCGGCCGGGGGAGGGCGTGTCGATGGGCGCCGTGTGGGGCGACTTCGACAACGACGGCCGCGAGGACGTGCTGGTCTACCGCTACGGTTATCTGGCGCTGTTCAGAAATGTCGACGGCCACCACTTCGAGGACGTCACCGAAAAGGCCGGTCTGCGCCGCTGGGTGAACAGCAACGGCGCGATCTGGCTCGACTACGATCGCGATGGCCTGCTCGATCTCTACGTGACGGCCTACTTCCGAAGCGACATAGATCTGTGGCACCTCGCGACGACGAACATCATGCACAACAGCTTCGAGTTCGCCACCAACGGCGGGAAGAATCTGCTCTTCCACAATCTGGGTGGCGGCAAGTTCGAGGACGTGACCGACAAGATGGGCGTCGGCAGCACACGTTGGTCGCTGGCTGCAGCGTCGGCCGACTTCAACGGCGACGGATGGCCGGACATCTATCTCGCGAACGATTACGGCCCCGAAGAGCTGTATCTCAACGACCGCGGGCGCAGGTTCGTTCTGACAACCGCTGGTCTCGAGAGCGAATCCAAGAGTGGCATGTCGGTAGCCCTGGGCGATGCATACAATCGAGGCCGGCTCGATGCGTTCGTCACCAACATCTCCGAGCGCGGATACCTCTTTCAGAACAACAACCTGCGCTTGAACGAGATGCCCGAGACGGGCCGGTTCCGTAACGTCGCCGAAGGCGAGATCGCCGACGCGGGCTGGGCGTGGGGCTCGCAGTTCGGCGATCTCAACAACGACGGCGCCAACGAGCTCTTCGTCGCCAACGGGTTCATCTCGGCGGATCGCCAGAAGAGCTACTGGTACGCGATGTCGAAGATCGCCGGCGCCAACGGCCGATTCTTCGAGGACGCCGCAACCTGGCCTCCCTTCGGGAACGCGAGTCTTTCTGGTTACGAGCGTTCGCGAGTGTACCTCAATCGCGGAGTCGCCGGGTGGGTGGATGTGGCGAAGAAGGTCGGCGTGACGGACTTGTACGACGGCCGCGCGGTGGCGCTCGCTGACCTCTCGAATCGTGGCGCGGTGGACGTGATCGTCGCGAACCAGAACCAGCCGGCGGTGCTGTATCGCGACTATCCTGACAGCACCAGGCACTGGATCGCCTTCAGGCTCGTCGGCACGCGCAGCAATCGCAGTGCGATCGGCGCCGAGGTGGTGCTCGAGTCGGGAGATCTCAGGCAGCGGCGGATCGTCGACGGCGGATCGGGATTCGCGAGCCAGAACGACCGGCGGCTGCACTTCGGGCTTGGGTCTCGGGAGTGGGTGGACCGCGTCATCATCTACTGGCCGTCAGGGACACGGCAGATACTGCCGCGTCCTCCTATAGACCGCTTCGTCACCGTCACCGAGCCCGAGCGGTGACGCCATGAGCGACGCGACACACGCGACCGCCGCGGAGCGGAATGCGCTCGTGCGATTGTGGCAGCGCGGAAGCAAGATCGATCCCCGCTATCTCATAGCGTTTCTCATCACGCTGGTGCTGGCGGCGGCGCAGCTCCGCTACCAGATGGTCGGCGGCTACGACCGGCTCGTGCTGGCGCTTGCGGTGTGTACGGCGACCGAGGCGCTGCTCTCCTGGTTCGACCGCGGCAAGATCGTCAACCTGCTGAGCGCCTACATCAGCGGCATCAGTCTAACGCTGCTCATCAAGCCGCAGGGCGGTGCGCTCTGGCCGTTCGCGCTCGGTGGCTTTCTGGCGATCTCGTCCAAGTACGTCTTACGCTATCGCGACAACCATCTCTGGAATCCGACCAACTTCGCGATCACCGCACTGCTGCTCGCCGCGCCGGACCGCGTCTCCGTGCTCAGCCACCAGTTCGGCAACGACATGGCGACCAACCTGGTGATCTGGATGTTCGGACTGGTCATCGCCGCGCGAGTGGGCGTCCTCCACATCACGCTCACGTATGTCGCGAGCTTCCTGCTGCTGAACACCGCGCGCGCGGCGGCGCTCGGCCAACCGGTGCTCCCTGAGATCGCACCGATCACTGGGCCGATGTATCAGCTGTTCGTCTTCTTCATGATCACCGATCCACGCACCGTTGTCCGAGGGCGTAGGAAGCAGATCGTTGTCGCCGTGCTAATCGCGGTAATGGAGATGCTGATCCGGTTCGCGTCCGACAAGGGATGGCCGCTGCCGACGGCGTTCAACGCGGCTCCTGCGTTCCTCGCGCTGGCGATAGTCGGTCCCATAGCGAAGTGGCTCGACCTGCGACGGCTTCGCTACAAGTAACCTTCTTTAGAAGGAAGTGTCCGGCCCTGGTGATTGTGAACAATGTCGCACCCTACATGCGCTGAATGCTCACCTGGCCGGTGTGAGAACGATGTTTCTGTACTCGATCGGGCCGTGATCGCCCTGAAGATATAGGGGGCCGGGCGCGCCTTCGTTGCTGTTCAGCGCGCCGCCGGTGATGCCCGGGATCTCCTGATTGCAGATCACCATTTTCCCGTTCGCGACGATCGTCACCATCCGGCCGACGAGCGTGATGTCGTAAGTCTGCCATTGCCCGGCCGGCCTCGCCGCGATTTCACTCGGCGAGATGAATCCATAGATGCCGCTGAAGCGATCGTTCGCCGGCTCGGTACCGAAATCATCCTGGATTTGCACTTCGTAGCGCCCGCGCAGATAGACGCCGCTGTTGCTCTCCTTCGGATAGCGGAACTCGATGTGCAGCTTGAAATCACCGAATGTCCGCTCGGTCACGATGTTGGCGCCGGAGCGCGGACTGGTGAGGACGCCATTGCTCACAGTCCACTGATTGGGGCTTCCCATTGCCTTCCAACCGCCGAGATCGTTCGCGTGCAACAACTTGATCGGCGCGCCCCAGACCGGGGTCGCCGGCGCGACGCTCCGTGGCGCGCGGACGGCAGTCCACTCATAGGACTTTCCATCCGGGAAAGTCATGCGGCCGGCGAGGCGATCCCCTTGCAGGCGTCCCTCGACGGCGAGATCACCGTTTCCATCCTCCCACTGTGGCGGCACGGAAAAGCGCAGGGAATCCCCGCTGGCGTTGATGCGCGAGATCGGCCGCGCGCTGCCGACAATACCGACGATACGCCCGACGACGGCGTCGCGACCGGACCGCTCGATCTCGAGCCACGACGGACGGGCCCCGTCGGGCGTGGTGATGGTGATGTCCCAGCGTCCAAGCATGCGCTCGTTGAAGTCCACCAGCTTCGAAGATGCACCTGACGCGGAATATCCCGTGGCTGGCAGCGCCAGCGCGAGCAGCAATACCGATTGACGAAACAATTTCTCCTCCTTCAGGCGTGGGATGCCCATTCCTTCTCGCCGGGCGTGTAGGGCACGCACGGATCGTAACGCCCCGGCGACTCCACGTAACGCAGCGCCTGAGTCGCGCCGATTTCCGAGGTGAAATACCCGAGGAGGGCGAGCTGCTTCATCATGCGGAAGTAGTGCGTCGGTGGGTTCTCGGCCGCCGTCGTCGCTGCGCCGACGTCCGTACCAGTCGCCCCTTCCTTTCGCGCGTCGTTCAACCAGGCGAGCGACCTCTTGCGCTGCTCATCCTCGAGCGCCTGGGTGTAGGACCTCTGGTCGCGATCGATCGTCGTGAGTACCGAGAGCCGCTGCACCGGCGTCGCCTTCATGAAAGAGACGTTGTAGGCTTTCTGTGTTGCGTCGTCGATCTTGCGCATTCCGTCGCGAAAGATCTTCTGGTCGTCCGGGTAGTAGCTGTCCTGCACCATCAGCGCCATGAAAGCGCCCGTCTTCGCAGCCTTTGCGCCGGGCGTGCTCGTCGTTGGAAGGATGGTGTCGGCGACCTCGTCGAGGAATGCAACGTCGTCGGCCGAGAACGGCTTGTTGGCGCCGCGCTCCACCCGGCAGCCGCTGAGGAACGCGGTCCCTCCTACCAGTGCGACTCCTCCCAGCAGTGCAGTGACACGCAGGACCGCCTCACGGCGGGTGATCAGCTCGCGCTCGGTGATCTCGTCGCTTGAAGTCATCGATGATTCTCCGGTCACAGGTTGTGCCGCTTGAGCTCGTTGACGGCGAAATCTGCCGCGCGTGCCGTTATCGCCATGTAGGTGAGCGACGGATTCTGACAGGCGGTTGAAGCCATGCAGGAGCCATCGGTGACGAAGACGTTCGGGGCGTCCCACACCTGATTGTGCGCGTTGAGGACCGATGTCTTCGGATCGCGTCCCATGCGCGCCGTTCCCATCTCGTGGATCCCCATGCCGGGGAAGGAGCCGGAGTCGTACATCTTGACGTCCTTGACCCCGCACTGATCGAGCATCTCCGCCATGTCGGTGGCCATGTCGTGGCGCATGAGACGCTCGTTCTCGCCGGTTGCGCAGTCGATCTTGGGAACCGTCAGACCCCACTTGTCCTTCTTTGTCTGGTCGAGGGAAACCGTGTTGGCGTGATTGGGAAGCATCTCGCCAAACGCAGTGGCACCGATCCCCCAGCCGCCGGGCTGCGACATCGCATCCTTGAACTTCCCTCCCACTCCCAGCTCGGCGACGGCGCGCGACCATCCCTCCCTGCCCGCACTGCCCTGGTAGCCGAACCCGCGCAGGTAATTCCGCTTGTCCCCGAACAGGTTCCGGTAGCGTGGGATGTAGAAGCCGTTGGGCCGCCGGCCGTAGTAATACTTGTCCTCCATGCCCTCGAGCCTGCCTTCAGCGCCGACGCGGAAGTGGTGATCCATGAGATTGTGACCGAGCTCGCCCGAGCTGCTTCCGAGCCCACCGGGCCAGACATTTGTTGCCGAGCGCATCAGCAGCCACGTCGAGTTGATGGTCGAAGCGCAGAGGAAAATCACCGGCGCCTGGTAGTCCGTCGTCTGCTCGGTCACCGCGTCGAGCACGCGCACGCCCGTCGCGCGCTTTCGATCGCGGTCATAGAGGACCTCACTTACGATCGAAAACGGCTTGAGTGTGAGGCGGCCTGTGTTTGTCGCGGCAGGGAGCGTCGAAGACTGCGTGCTGAAGTACGCGCCATAAGGGCAGCCGAGCCAGCAGGCGTCGCGGTACTGGCAAGGAGAGCGTTCAGGGAGCCCCTTAGTGAGGTTTGCGACGCGGCCCGGGATAATGTGGCGTCTGCCGCCGAACAGCTTGGCCAGTCTCCCCGCGACGAGCTCCTCGCCGCAGTTGAGCGGCATCGCCGGCAGAAACTGACCGTCAGGCAGTTGGGGGAGCTTCTCGTGCGAGCCCGAGATTCCGGCGTGTCTCTCCACGTGATCGTACCACGGCGCCAGGTCGGCGTAACGAATCGGCCAATCGATCGCGATGCCGTCGCGCGCGTTGCCCTCGAAGTCGAAGTCGCTCCACCGGTAGCTCTGGCGTCCCCACATCAGCGAGCGGCCGCCGACCTGATAGCCGCGATACCAGTCGAAGCGCTTGACCTCGGTATAGGGCGAGTCCTTGTCCGACGCCCAGAATGAGAGGTTCTTCTCGTTCAGCGGGTAGTCCCGCTTGAGGACCGGGTACAGCTCCTCCATCGCCCGGGTGCGGCCGCCGCGATGAGCGTACTCCCAGGGTGCCTTCGTCGCGTTCACGTAGTCCTTGATGTGTTCGACGTTGCGGCCGCGCTCGAGGAGGAGCACGCGCAGACCTTTCTCGGTGAGCTCCTTGGCGGCCCAGCCTCCGGAAATTCCGGACCCAACTACGATCGCATCGTATTCAGGCTTCTGCATCAAGTCCTCGCTGTCGATTGGTATGACGTCGAGCGCGGTTTCGTCTCAGCGGGTGCAGACGTCGAGCGGCGCCCATCGAATATGGTCGCTGGGGCGGGTAGTCCGTTAGGCTGCCGCCTCGAGCGGAGCTCGGTGGCGGGCGCAAGTGCACATGGCCGTCACTGTCTCCCGCGCTGGCGGATACATGTGATAGTACATCCCGACCACCATCGGAATGAATACCAGCATGTTGTAGATGAGGTGCAGCTCGATCCGCGGAATCCAGATCTGGCCGATGCTCGTCGGCACGGTGCCACCGAACCAGAATCGTTGCGTCTGCGCCTGATAAAGCAGAATAAAATGCTCGATATGATGCCAGAACTGGATCCAGAAGGACACCATCCACCACGTGTGCGAGGTGCCGGTAAATCCCTTCCGGATCACCCACAGGCCTATCAACATCACCAGAGCGAATCCGTAGTGGAGCACTTCCGATTTCATGAGCCAGGGATAGTACATCCCCAAGAGACCCATCGACATCGACCGTGACCAGTGCATCACGAAAAACTGGTAGGCCTGGACGATGTGCTCGAGCCAGTGAAACAGCACGATTGCCATGAAGCCCTGTAGGGCGACCTTATGCCAGCGCGTGTTGAGACTCTCGTAAAAGCCCGCGGACGGGCGTCCGGTGATGTGGTAAATGGCGGTGGTCGAGTCCGACATGTGTTCTCCTGACGTGAGGCCAAGTCCAATGTGCAGGCAACTATAGGGTAGCGGCAGGTCGACCGTCAACATTGCGTTCAGCCCGAAATCCGAGTTTCGGCCGGCAACGTCAGTAGCGACGGCTCCGGTGCCATCGCCCGCGGCGCCGGAGATTGGGATCGGGGCATCTGATCAGGCGCAGTGTCGTGACGTGATGCCTGGGAACCATGCGCGTATAGCTCGGGTGGGCAAAGGAGCCGCTGAGCGAAGGACTGCCCCGATATCACTAGCGGGCAAGCGGCGTCGAGCTTCAGATTCGTTGATCGCCCACAGTCGTTGGGACTCTTCTGAGATCAGATTGATGACGCGGGAAACCGGCAGGTGTTGGCTCATGCAAGAAAAACCCTCACGATGGATCACATGATGACAAGACTCGCGCGCGTGAATCGCCCGATTCGGACTTGTTTTCTGCCAGGTCTTCTGTCTCTTGCGTGGTTATCGCTGGCAAGTTGCAATCGACCGCATAGATCCGAAGGAGAGAAACTAGCCCGTACCTATTGTGCTGCCTGCCACGCTTTTCCTGAACCGAAGCTGTTGGACAAAAAAACCTGGGAAACAGGCGTCTTACCACAAATGGCCCCACGACTGGGCGTTAGTACGAAGTCATTATTCAACGAAATGTCTCGGAATCCATATATGGTGGTCCTTCCGAAGGCGGTTTCAGAGGAAGACTGGGAGAAAATTGTCGCGTATTATCGCGAACTTGCCCCCAACACATTGCCATCTCAGTCATTACCAGCTCAAGTCACGGTTGATCCGGATTTTTTTAAGACAGGTTCGTTCGCTCCGCGGATGCAGAGCAGCGGGATCATAACTCTTCTGAAGACTGATACGATCCATGAACGAATATTTGTCGGTGAGGCTGGAAGTAACACGCTTCGGATCTTTGACTGGTCCCGGCATCTCCTATCGTCGCTGACATTGGGCAGCCCTCCGACAGACCTGATTGTTCAGGGGGATAGTGTTCTGGTGCTGGAATCCGGCATCCTCGACCCCAACGATGAGCCCAAGGGTACGCTCGTGCAATATGAGTTTGCCGGTGCTGATTCACTTCGATCACCCAAAATCCTGATCGACTCGCTGCTCAGGCCGGTCTTTGTCCAGCAATTTGACTTTGCCAAGGACGGCCGCAAGGAATTTCTCATCTGCGAATTCGGCAACAACCGTGGGCGACTCGCTCTTTACAAGTACGATGGCGCGCGGTATGAGCGGCAGGTAATAGATCCTAGTCCAGGCGCCATCCGGTTCGAAATTCGTGACATGACAGGGGACGGATCTCCGGATATCGTGGCTTTATTCGCGCAGGGTGATGAGAGGATTGTGTTGTTCGAAAATGATGGGAGAGGGAATTTTTCCGGACGGCAGCGCATATTGGCGCGTTTCCCGCCGGTGTATGGCTCGATGTACTTCTCCATGCACGATTTCAACGGCGACGGAAGCATGGATATTTTATATGTGAACGGCGACAATTTTGACTACTCCCGTGTTCTAAAGCCCTACCATGGGGTCAGGATTCTGGAAAATGATGGGAAGAACAATTTTCACGAACGCTACTTTTTCCCAGTGTATGGAGCAGCCCGGGCAGAAGTTGCTGATTTTGACAAGGACGGCCGTCTCGATATTCTGATCACCAGCAATTTTGCTGATTTTGAAAGACATCCCGAGCGGGGCATCATTTTTCTTAAAAACACTGGTCGATACCAATTTCGACCATATGCATTTACCATTGCCTCCGGCAATCAGTGGAATCTGATGGCAACGGCTGATCTGAACAAAGACGGTTGGCTCGACGTGATCATTGGCGCCATGGATATTGGGAACATTGCCAAACTTCAGCGGAGGTTCACCGGAGACACGTTGCAAACCGGGAAAGATCCGATCCTGTTTTTCGAGAACAGAATGCATGCGAAGTCAAACGACAGAATGCACTGAGCTGCGGGCGACGGACCGGGGCTCCCGGCGCAGCTGCTGACGGTGAACAGGTTGCAATGCGCAAAGGAGCCATCGATGCGGCGTACTGCACTGCGTCACTAGCGAGCAACCCGCTCGAGCTTCAGATTCGTCGATCGCCCACAGTCGTTGGAACTCTGCCGGGATCAGATTGATGACGCGGGAAATCGCCAGGTGTTGGCTGATGCAAAAAAACCCCCTCACGATGGATTACACGATGACAAAACTCGCGCGTGTGAAGCGCTCGAGTCTCTTCGTACTCCTGATAGCTCTTATCTCGTTAGGCGGCTGCACCATTGGAAAGAAGGATCGCCCGCTGTTCAAACTCCTGAGCCCGGACCAGACCGGCGTCACGTTCGCGAACACCATCACTACCAGTGACTCTTTGAATGTGCAGACCGACCCCTATGTGTACAACGGCGCCGGGGTAGCCATCGGTGATATCGATAACGACGGATTGCCGGACATCTTCTTTTCCGGCAACATGGTTTCGAGTCGCCTGTACCGGAACAAAGGGCACATGAAGTTCGAGGACATCACCGAGCGAGCGGGCGTCCACACGAGCCGATGGGCCACCGGCGCCAGCATGGTGGACATCAACAACGACGGGTACCTGGATATCTACGTCTCCGTTTCCGGACCCGAATGGTCCAAACCGGAGGACCGGGCGAATCTGTTGTTCATCAACAACAGGGATGGGACCTTCACGGAGGCTGCCGCACAATACGGTATCGCCGCCACCGGCTTTACCACCCACGCCGTTTTCCTGGATTACAACGGGGACGGATGCCTCGACCTCTTTCTTCTCAACAATTCGCCGAGGGATTTTTCTCGCGGTCAGGTAGGGCAACCAACAGGCAAACACGCTGAGACCCCGGACAGTTACAACGAGCTCTACCGGAATAACTGCAACGGGACGTTCACGAACGTGTCCAGGGAAGCGGGCATACTGCGAGACGCCGGCTATGGCCTCGGTGTGGCTGTCGCCGACCTGAACGGAGATGGCTGGCCCGACATCTATGTCTCCAACGATGTCGCGCCCAACGATGTCCTGTACGTCAACAACGGCGATGGGACGTTTACCAACAAGCGCAGCCAGTGGCTGAAGCATACGAGCTTTGCGGGCATGGGCGTCGACATCGCCGATTTCAACAATGACGGCTGGCCCGACATTCTCCAGGTGGACATGCTGCCGCGCGCCTTGAGCGCGCGCAAACGGATGAGCGGGTTCACGACCTATAGTGGTCTCATGGAATCGCGCAACATGGGATTTCGTGACGATTACACTGCCAACGCACTGCAATTGAGCAACGGAGTCACGAAGGACGGGGATGTCATCTTCAGCGATGTCGCCCGCCTTGCCGGTGTCGCATCCACAGACTGGAGCTGGAGTCCGCTGTTTGCGGACTTCGACAACGACGGCTACAAGGACATCTTCATCACCAACGGCTATCCCAAGGCGGTCAATGATTTCGATTACCTGAACGCCATGTTTTCCGTACGCCGAGGCGGGGATGCAAATGCTTCGCGTCGAGCACGACTGGAAATCCTGAACAAGCTGTACCCCTATGACGTGTCCAACTATGTCTTCCGGAACGCGGGCGATCTGACTTTCACCGACAAAACGAAAGCATGGGGAGTGGACCGCCCGAGCTTCTCGTACGGTGCGGCCTATGCCGACCTGGATAACGACGGCAGGCTCGACCTCGTAGTGAACAATATCGACGCGCCCGCCTTCATCTATGAGAATGTCCAACCCAGAGACGACGCCCATCACTATCTGGGGATCAAGCTCGAGGGGGACTCTCCCAATAGGCGGGGTATCGGATCGAAACTGATCCTCACCGCCGGGGGACAGAAGCAGTACCTCTATCACTCCCCGTACAGGGGATACATGTCCACCATGGACGACCGAGAGCATTTCGGGCTCGGGAGCGTGAAGCGCGTTGACAGCCTTGAAGTGATCTGGCCCGATGGGCGGTATCAATTGCTGACTGGTCTCAACGTCGATCGGCTCCTGGTCGTGAAACAGGCCGACGCGACAGAGAAGAGCCGAGCCGAGCCTCCTCCTCCGACTCGAGATCACCTGTTCCAACCGATGGATGCCCGGCGTGGACTGATGTACAAGCATCAGGCATCGACGCTGGTGGATTACGACGTACAACCCCTGTTGCCCTACATGATTTCCAGACAGGGCCCTCCAATTGCTGTAGGCGACGTCAACGGCGACGGCCTCGATGACGTCTTCATCGGCGGTGGTGCCGGTGTCCCGGGCAGGCTGTTCATTCAGCGCAAGGACGGCAGTTTCGTCGAATCCACCAAGGGGCAACCTTGGGAGGCCGACAAGGCGTACGAGGATTGGGGAGCCCTCTTCTTCGATGCCAACGGGGACGGACTGCCGGACCTGTATGTGGCGAGCGGCGGGTATCAGCTCGTGCCGGGCTCCGCGTTGCTGCAGGATCGCCTCTACATCAACAAAGGTGGTGGCAGGTTCGTGCGTGATACTCGAGCGCTACCGACCATGCTGACCAGCACGGCCACCGTCCGGGCCGGGGATTTTACAGGCCATGGGCGGCTGGATCTGTTCGTGGGTGGCCGCCTGTCACCGAGAAACTATCCGTATCCCACCAGGAGTTATTTGCTGCGCAATGACGGCGATCATTTCACCGACGTCACCGAAGAGGTCTGCCCGGAGCTGGCTCATCCCGGAGGCATGATCACCGATGCGGTCTGGATCGATTTCGACGGCGACGGGCGCCTGGATCTGGTCACCGTGGGTGAATGGATGCCCATCCAGTTCTACCGGAACGATGGAAAGCGATTGCGCAACGTAACGCAGTCCACGGGCCTACCACCTTTGCGCGGCTGGTGGTACAGCCTCGCGGTTGGAGACTTCGACAAGGACGGTCGTCCCGACCTGATAGCCGGCAATCTCGGGCTGAATTACACGTACACGACGTCGAAGGAGAACAGGTTCGGGGTCTACGCCGAAGATTTCACTGGGAACCGGACCACGGATATCGTTCTCACCCAGGAGATTGACGGGACCGAATATCCGTTCGCAGGTATGGTCCCACTGGGCCAGGTGATCTATACGCTCGCCGTGAGATTCCCGACCTATGGATCGTTCGCCGAAGCGTCTGTCCCTCAGCTGTTCAGTCCCAGTCAGTTGCAGCAGGCGCTCCATTACCAGACGGATACTTTTGCCAGCGTCTACCTGCACAATGACGGAGGAGGCGCCTTCAGCTCGTCGCCGTTACCCAATCTGGCGCAAATCGCACCGATCAAGGGGATCATCGCCACTGACGTGGACGGCGACGGACACCTCGATTTGATCGTGGCGGGAAACCTTTACGACGCTGAGCCAAATACGCCGCGAGCCGACGCAGGCAATGGGCTGTGGCTCAGAGGGGACGGCAAAGGCCATTTCACGCCTGTACCCCCGTCGCAAAGCGGCTTTCTTGCCCCCCTCAATGTCTCAGGTCTCACGCTGATCAACACGGCGCGGGGTAAGGCCGTGATCGTCGCCAACGCCGGAGATAGTCTCCAGGTGTTCACCATCAGGAAGCGCTAGAAAGGGAAGCGTCAAAAAAAAAGGCCCCGGTACGTGGAGTACCGGGGCCTTTTGCCTTCTATTACCTACCAGCCCGGATTCTGCTTGAGGTTCTCCGTCGCGCCCGTTTTGCTCAATTGGATCTGAATGTTCGGGATGGCATACCAACGATGCCGCGCGGTGATTGGTTCGGCGGTTTTCTTGTAGAGTATTCTGGTATTCTCAGCTCCGCCTCCAACTCCCGTAATGTATCCGTTGATGACCGCAGCCACAGTTCCATAGCGGCGCAGATCGAAGAAGCGCTGACCTTCCATGGCCAACTCGAGTCTGCGTTCGGTTTGAACGGCATTAAGGGCATACGTCGGGTCCGAGAACACTGGGTACAGGCCAACTTTGTAAGACGCCCAGGTGATCCTCGGATCGTTGATCGGGATAGCCATGCTGGGGCGATCAGTACCCGGGCCCTGAGCCGTAACACCGGCGCGGGTTCTGATCTGGTTCACAAGTGCTGTGGCGCCGGGCAGGTCACCAGTCCCAACCTCCGCTTCCGCCAGCATCAGCAACAAGTCGGCATACCGGTAAAGGTGAATGTTGATGGAGCTTTGTTGCTGCGGCTGCCAACCAACTGTCGATTCGGCCCCGCTGCCCTTTTCGTGGATGATTTTCTTGGGCATGTAAGGACCGCCATTCGACGGGTCCCTGACCCACGTTATGCTGTAGTTCCCCCAATCCTTGAAGGGCACGCCATCCCGGCCGACCGTCCAGTCGAGGCGCGGATCCACCGGTGTCATGTTGCCGGCAACGAAGGCACCACTCGGGGTATTCCAGGTAGACGGAGCCGTTATCGAAAGCGGTAATCCGGAGACCGGATCAACCTGGAAGGCGTTGACCAGGTTCTGAGACGGAGGGTCAAAGCCGCAACAATTGAAGTGGCTAGGCGAGTAAGGGAAATTCAGGCGCTCCCCGTAATTGGCATTCGTCGCGTTGGGCTCTCCGTCGTTGGAAGATGCCTGGTAGGCGAATATCGTCTCCGGTCCGTTGGAAGCGTCCTGATAGGCACTCCACACACGGTCGAAGCTCGTTTCGAGGCGATAAGGCCCATTGGCCTGAATGTCCTTGAACGTCGTAACGGCGAGCGCCCATTGCTTTGTGTAGGTCAGGACACGACCCCTATAAGCCTTGGCGGTCCACTGATCCGCTCGCCCCACCTGTCCGTTGCGCGGTGTGGTCGGGAGCAGTTTGATTGCCGAATCGAGATCCTTCAGGAGCTCGACGGCGACCGCGGCGCTATCGATGTTTGGCTTGCGGAAATCCGCGTCGTCCTCGCGGTAATAGGGAATGTTCCCCCACATCCGCCATGCCTCGAAATGGTAATGTGCTCTGAGGAATATTGCCTCTCCCGCGATGCCGTTCGCGTCCGCGGTCGAGAACTCCGTCGGGCTTGACGCCTTTACCGCCTTGAGCAGGCGCAGAGTCGAGTTGGCCCTTACGACACCTTCGTAGACTTGCGCCCACTTGTTATTCAGGTAGTCACCAGCCGCTGAGGTGCCCCAGTGATAGCCCTCGATGTCGTTGATGGGCGGCTGGTCGGTACCGGTCGATCCCTTGTAGGAGTCGTCGCCCGCCACGCTTCCGAAAACCCAGTTACTCGCCGCACATCCCCAGTTGCCGTTGGTCGAACCGGTACAATCCAGTGTTCGATACGCCGCAATCAGCGTTCCTTCGACGCCCGTGCGATTTGCGAGGGTCGTTTGATTCAGTGTCCCTTGTGGCTCGGACGCGGCCGACAGGAAATCCTTGCAGCCGTACAACACAGCTGTCGCAAGGATCATTACCGCCGTTCCGCGGAGCAGGGACTTTTTCGATACCGTTGCCATCGTCTCTTATCCTTTGAAAAGGCCGATTTCGTTTAGAACGACGTGATTATGCCGATGCTGAATATTTTGTTGCTCGGGTACGAGCCCTGGTCAACGCCCATGTACTGATCCCGGACGTCGCCTGCAGCTCCGGTGGCGTTGGCAGCCGGCAACGCCGGATCAAGACCATCATAGTTGGTGTGGGTGAACAGGTTCTCACCCTGCAGATAGACTCTGGCGCCCGGCAGATAGCGCGCACCGGACGGGAGTGTGTAGCCAACCTGCATGTTGCGAAGCCGGGTGTACGACCCGTCCTTTACGTAGTAGCTGCTGATGACCCCGCTGTAGGTGTCGGTGATATCGAGTCGTGGAT
>CABEAZ010000185.1_pt1 | contig 18147 bp, 19 predicted proteins | sample 3132471 | NCBI WGS metagenome assembly CABEAZ01 (sample SAMEA5534345, study PRJEB31848) | metagenome | biome: tundra; feature: field; material: soil | place: USA | collected 2013-05 | depth 0.45 m | reverse complement strand
CTCCTTGCAAGCCCTGATTGCGGCGGCGACCGGCAGCGACCAGGATTGGCCGATCACTAGCGTCGTTGGAGATGCTGCGCTTTGCATTGCCAAGGAGGCGGAGACTCAACACAGCGAGCTGATCGTGATGGGTATCCACCAGCACGGCGCCTTCGAGCAGGCGATCGGTGAGAACACCGCCACGCGCGTCATGGGCAGAGTGCCAGTACCGGTGCTTGGCGTCCGACCCGCGTTGTCCGGCTTGCCGAGGAGAATAATGGTCGCCACCGACTTCGGGGACGCCAGCCGCGAAGCTGCTCACCTCGCCGCAAATCTAGCTGAGCCTGGCGGTTGCGTGATCCTCGTCCACGTAAGTCTTCCGTCACCGATCGTGGAAGAGGGGGACGAGGGCGCGGCCTTGGTCCAGCGCGAAGGAATTGAGCATGCCTTCCTTCATCTCGCCGAGGAGATCAACAAAGGCAGGTCGATTCGGGTTGAAACCGTCAGTCGAACCGGTGACGCCGGGGCGCAACTCATGGCCGCGGCCAACCTCATTTCGCCTGAGCTGATCGTGATTGCGAGTCAACGGCATCATCTCATTACCCGCCTCATGTTGGGGAGCGTCAGTCGGAAGTTAGTGCGTGAAGGTTGTTGGCCCATGCTCCTCACCCCGCCCGCAGGGCGGTAGCGGGCTGCGGGACCACGCACGATGACCCCGGCCATTGCAGAAAAGACCCTGGCCGGCGGGGGAATTTCCGTCGCGCGCAAGCCAGCCGGCCCGGCCCCGGAAATTCTTCCCTCCCCTCACGCTTCGGTCTCACCCAAAACGAGCGAGGCCGCCGCGGTTTTCCAGACCCGCGGCTTGACGAAGATCTACAAGATGGGGGAGGTCGTCGTGCTCCTCGGCGCGTCCGGTCCCGGCAAGTCGACTCTCCTCAACATCCTCGGCGGTTTGGATGTCCCCACAAGATCGGTGACGGAGTGCGAGTCCGCTCCCGTGGAAGCGATAACTGAAGCCGGGCCTGGCGAGGGAGAAAATTCCGCTAACTTTTAGATCGATGCGCGCAATCGATCAGGGGTATCGCAGTCAGTTCGCCAGGCGCCTTTCATGACGGCGACGCTGCTGGTGGTGGACGCAGGCAGCGCGTCGGTGAAGCTGGCCGCGTACGATATTCGAGGTCTCGATGCGATCTCGTTGAGGCTCCCGCCATCACCAGCCGCGAACGCCGCCACGCAAAACCCGAGACGTATTGCCCGCGCGCATGAGCAACTGCCCGATGAGCAACAATCGATTGCCTTCAACGCAATGCTCAATTCCTTTCTCGAGCAAAATGCCATCGGCGACGTGCGGGCGGTCGCTCATCGAATCGTCCATGGCGGAATCAGCTTTTCCGCGTCGTGTGTGCTCGACGCCACGGCGGAGCGCGCTCTGCTCGCATTGAGTGAGCTGGCACCGTTGCATTTACCAATAGCGCTCGATTGGGTCAGGCTCTGCCGCGCGATCTTCGGTCCCGACGTTCCACAAATCGCGGTGTTCGACACCGCGTTCTTCGCCGCCCTTCCAGCGGTGGCGCAGCGCTATGCGATTCCGCTCGACCTCCAGAAAACGCACGGTGTGCGGCGCTTCGGTTTTCATGGTCTGGCGCACGACTCGATGCTGCGGCGTATACAACATCTCCGCCCGGACCTCGATCGCGGTGGCCGAATCATCTCGCTACAGCTCGGCGGCGGCTGTTCCATCACGGCAATCGATCGCGGCGTTCCCCAGGACACTTCCATGGGTTTCTCGCCACTGGAAGGACTCGTGATGTCCACACGCTCGGGAGACATAGATGCCGGCCTGCTCACCTTTCTGGAGCGCACGGCAGGGTTCACCGCCGAGAGGCTCGAGCGTGTGCTCAACATGGAATCGGGTCTCCTCGGCCTGTCGGGGTTGAGCGGGGACATGCGAACGCTCCTTGCATCCAAGAGCCTCGACGCCGCGTTCGCGATCGAGCTTTACTGTTATCGCATCCGGAAGTACATCGGTGCCTACATCGCCGTGCTTGGCGGGATCGACGTTATTGTATTCGGGGGCGGTGTCGGCGAGCACGCTCCTGAAGTTCGCGAGCGGATTCTTGCGGGCATGGAGTGGTGCGGCGTCACCCTTGACCACGACAGGAATGATGCCGCACGCGGAACCGAGGAGACGGACGCTCGGATTGGTAGCTCGCAAGGTCCTGTCGACGTGTGGGTGGTAGCTGTCGACGAAGGAGCCGTGCTGGCGCGCGAAGCCGCGGGCGTTCTGCGAGGGAGGGCGAACGACAACCTTTGAGTTCGATGTGACCGTGTCGAGCGCGGTTCCGGCTGTCGCGCCGCCACGCACCGCGAAAACCGACGAGACGTCGCGTAGCGTCACGGCCACGCGCGCATCAAAATCACCCTCAGTATCGCCGCTGACTCCGGAGCAAGTGGCAGGAATGCAGCGGTACTGGCAAGCCGCCAATTATCTCACCGTCGGCCAGATCTATCTCCGGGAGAACGCGCTTCTGCGTGAGCCGCTCCAGGCAGAGCATATAAAGCCGCGGCTGCTCGGACATTGGGGTACGGCGCCGGGATTGAGCTTCATCTACGTGCACCTCAACCGACTGATCGCGGAGCGCGACGCCAGCATCATTTATCTCGCCGGACCGGGACACGGCGGTGCGGCCCTCGTCGCGAACGTCTACCTGGAGGGCACTTACAGCGAAGTCTATCCGGCCGTTACGCGAGATGCCGACGGTCTCAGGCGCCTCTTCCGGCAGTTCTCAACACCGGGCGGAATTCCGAGCCACGTGAGTGTACCGACACCAGGATCGATCCATGAAGGAGGAGAACTGGGCTACGTACTCATGCACGCCTTCGGGGCTGCGTTCGACAATCCCGATCTCATCGCCGTGGCCGTTGTGGGCGATGGGGAAGCTGAGACGGCGCCGCTGGAAGGGTCGTGGAAGGGAACGAGCTTTCTGAATCCGGTTCGCGACGGGGCGGTGCTTCCAATCCTCCACCTGAACGGATACAAGATCAGCGGACCCACTGTTCTCGGACGCGGCAGCGACGATGATGTACGTGGGCTCCTCCAGGCACACGGCTACGAAGTGTATTTCGTCGAAGGCGATGAGCCATTCCGCCTTCACCAGGAGTTCGCCACCACACTCGACAAATGCTATGCGCGAATTCGGGAGATCCAGATGAACGCTCGTTCCGGATCTGCCGGCGCGATCCGGAATCGCCCACGCTGGCCGGCCATCGTCCTGCGCACTCCCAAGGGATGGACTGGACCCAAAGTCGTGAATGCCCTTCCGGTCGAGGGAACTTTTCGCTCGCATCAGGTGCCGCTTAGTGAAGTGCCCGCAAACGCTGAACAGATGCGGCAACTCGAGGAGTGGCTGCGAAGCTATGAGCCCGAAACTCTCTTCGATGAATCAGGAGCCCTGTTACCAGAGCTGGCGGAGCTTGCCCCGAAGGGCGACCGCCGCATGGGCGCGAATCCAAATTCCAATGGTGGCCGCCTCCTTGTTCCCCTCAGCATGCCCGATTTCCGCAACTATTCCATCGATGTCCGTTTGCCGGGGACTGTGAGCCGGGAGTCCACAAGGCGATTGGGGCAGATGGTGCGTGACATCTTCGTCGAGAATAAGGGTGCCGCAAACTTTCGACTCTTTTGTCCGGACGAAACCAATTCCAATCGGCTCGGAAACGTCTTCGAGGTGGAGAAGAGATGTCTCGTCGGGCGAGTGCTCGACATCGACGATCATATCGCGCCCGATGGCAGAGTGATGGAGGTCCTGAGCGAGCATTTGTGCGAGGGTTGGCTCGAGGGCTACCTCCTCACCGGCCGCCACGGCCTGTATGCGACTTACGAATCGTTCGCCATGGTCTCGGCGTCGCAGACGGTCCAGCACGCCAAGTGGATGCAGGAAGCCACGAACCTCGAGTGGCGCCGCCCAATTGCTTCGCTCAACATCCTGCTCACGTCCACGTGCTGGCGCAACGATCACAACGGTTTCAGCCATCAGGGACCCGGACTGATTGACGTAGTGATGTCGAAGCGCGGCAGCGTCGCGCGCATCTACCTCCCGCCCGACGCCAACTCGCTCCTCGCTGTCGCTGACCACTGCCTCCGCAGCCGCAACTACGTCAACCTGATGGTGATAGACAAGCAGCCGCAGCTTCAGTGGCTCTCGATTGAAGAGGCCATCGAGCATGCCGCACGCGGCGCATCGGTGTGGAGCTGGGCGGGAAACGAAAAGAGCATCGTGGAGCCGAAGCTGACCGCGGGCCGCGATCCCGACGTGGTGCTGGCGTGCGCCGGCGACACACCCACCCTAGAGACGGTTGCGGCTGCGTGGTGGCTCAGGCGGCTCGTCCCGGAACTTTGCGTGCGGGTTGTTAACGTGATCGATCTCATGGCGCTCTTTTCACCGGGGGATCACCCCCACGGCATGAACGACGATGCTTTCAATCGGCTATTTACGGCCGACAAGCCTGTCATCTTTGCGTTCCACGGATATCAGCATCTGATTCATCAGATGCTTCATCATCGCTCAAATCCGGGCCGTTTCCACGTGCGTGGCTTCAATGAGCAGGGAACAACCACTACTCCCTTCGATATGGTGATCCTGAACGCCATGAGCCGGTTTCATTTGGCGGCTGAGGCAATCCGCCGGTCACCACTCAAGTCAGCACGCGAGGATTCTATCAAGAGCCTGGAGACGATGATCGCGGACGCGGTGCGCTACTCGCGCGACCAGCTGCAGGATCCTCCTGAGATTCGCGATTGGGTCTGGACAGTCGAAACCGGGCACGCGCCTTAGGCTCTGCGAGAAATCCTCACAGGAATTCAGGAAATCCTCTCTCGCTTCCGACGCTGAGTTGGCCCAGAATGTAAGTAGTGGATCAGGGAAGGACGCTCGGGCAACGCGAGGGGGGATCATGCGGAAACGATTGCATGCGATGGCGGAATCGGTAAGGCGTCGACGCGAGCCGATGAAAACGGTGATCGCCGCATTGCTGGGGTTGCTGGTTGCCAGTCTGTTTGCGATCGCGGGAGATTGGCTCACTGTCCAGCTTGGAGGTGATGCCTTTCTTCGTGAACAATCCTCCAGCGCCACCATTGTGGTGTTGATCACGTTTCTCTGGACAGCCGCTTCGGTCGTTCTTGGTGGTTACGTGGTCGCGCGCCTGCACAACACTCGTGGTGCCGTGAGCGCCTACATCGTCCTCGAGCTGATTCTTGGAGCGGGCATGCTAGCCGAGTTCTGGCGCTCCTCGGCCGCGTGGTATGATACCGTCGCTGTGTTGTTCGTCATTCCCTGTGCGCTCCTCGGCGCGAGTCTGGCGCGGCCGCGCGGTCTGAACTGGGGTACGCGCACTACTGGCGAGAGCGGGCGGCAATAGGCCCGCTCACAGCTACTGAGCGGTGTAGCCACCGTCGATCACCAGCTCCGTTCCGGTGACGAACTTCGCCTCGTCCGATGCGAGGTATAGCACACCATAGGCAACGTCATCGGGTTCTCCGACGTGACCGATTGGGTGCAAACTGTCCAACAGCTTGCGACCTTGCGCGACATCGCCCTGAGCTCTCAGATACTTCTCCACCATTGGGGTCCAGATATAGCCCGGGTGCACCGAATTGACCCGAACGTTGTAGCCCGCTTTGGCGCAATAGAGTGCCGCTGATTTCGTAAGAAGACGCACGCCTCCTTTGCTGGCGTTGTACGCGGCCAGGTTCGGATCGCCCACCAGGCCTTCGATCGAGGACAGATTCACTATCGAGCCGCTTCCATTTGCCTTCATGGTCTGGATTGCGTGCTTCATCCCGAGAAAGACGCCCTCGAGATTGATGCTCATGAGCCACCGCCACTCCTCGAGCGTGGTGTGCTCGACGTCTTTGGCCAGCGCGACGCCGGCATTGTTTACGAGAACGTCGAGTTTCTTGAACCGTTCGATTACGACCTTCATGACGTGATCCCACCCTGCTTCATCGGCGACGTCGTGCTCGATGAAGATCGCATCGCCCCCACGACCCCGGATCTCCTCGGCCACGAGTGACCCCTTGGCGACATCGACATCGGTCACGGCGATAGCGGCGCCTTCCTCAGCGAGTTTGAGGGCGCATGCACGTCCGATTCCGAGCGCAGCCCCGGTTATGACCGCTGACTTCCCGCGCACCCTGTTCATTTCGTCTCCTGTCAGGCCAATAAAACTAGAGCCCCCGCTCTGTGGTTTCCCACTTTGCGGAGGCTCCGCTTCTGCTGGCGGTCGCCGATCCCGGTTCGTTTTTTTTTCCGTGCTTTCGCACAGTCGGCTCGACAACCTTACCCTCGTCGGACGGGCGACTCAGGTGCTCCGGTGATCCCGGAGCTTTGATTGTGTCCAGCAACCTCACAATCTGTGCGACGGCTTCGAACTTCCATCGCGCTGTCCTCCGCTGGCGTCCCGGGGGAGAACTCCGTTCACATAATTCCGCCCTGTGAACGCGAATGCAAAATAGCATGGGCAAGCCCTCTCTGGCGTAAGCAAATCCCTGAATTTCCTTGCAGGTTTTCCTTGCTCGCGTGAACGGACAACGGGCGGCAGCTGCGCTCCGCTCACCCCTTGGTCGGCTCCACGCATTGCACCGAGAATACGGGGAATCCTCACGCAACTTCAGGCATTCCTTTCTCGTTCCGGAAGTGGAATCGTATCAGACTATTGAACAAACGCTGCCACCACCACCAAGCGGCCGTCGGCGGTTGGGGCATTCGGAACGATTCATTCTCGCCGCTCTTAAGGGAGGACCGATGCTCAGGCTAAGAGACATCATGAAGCGGGACGTGGTCAGCGCCGCGCCCGACTTGACGATCCGCGATGCTATGGAGCTCTTGTCAGAACGGCACGTGAGCGGCGCACCGGTCGTCGATCGTGGAAAAGTTGTCGGAATCTTCTCGGCAACCGACATCCTTGCCCTTCTCGCAGACCTCAACGATACGACGCCGTCACTCACCTTCAGGCGACGGGGAGGACGCACGACTCCCCTCGAGGACGTCACCGTCGATGAAGTGATGACTCGGAAAGTCCAGTCACTCCCACCTGATTGTCTGGTCGACGAAGCGGCCATCCTCATGGGAGAAAAGCAAATCCATCGAGTTCTGGTGATGCAGGGAGATGTCCTGCTCGGAATCGTAACCACGTCCGACGTAGCGAAGGCCGTTGCTGAACACAAGATCGGGAGTCGCACGTACGTCTTTGGGTAGCTGAGAGTCTGGAGACTCGGAGGAACCATGAAACGGACAACTTTTGTCATCGCCGCGGCCGGTGCCAGCATGCTGGCTCTCGGGTGCGCCCTGCGGGCGCCCAAAACCGAGGTGATCGCCGACGACTTCGACCTTGCCCCGCTCGTGGGCAATTGGGCCGGCGAATATGGCAGCCAGGATACTGGAAGGACCGGAGATATCTCCTTCGTTCTGCGTGCCGGCGAGGTTGCGGCGTTTGGACGAATCGAAATGGTCGCGCGCGAATCGCAGAACACGATCGTGACCCCTTATCGGCCGATGGTGAACGGCAGCCTGGCCATTCCCGCGAGCCAGCTTCTCAGGATTCACTTCGTTCGCAAGGAAGGCAACAAGGTTGTCGGACTGCTCGATCCCTACACCGATCCCGGTTGCGCGTGCAGGGTGACGACGACGTTCCAGGGCGCATTCATTGACGGCCGCACGATCGAGGGGACTTACAACACCATCAGCGACGAGCTGGCACACGTCTCTGCTGGCGGACAATGGAAAGCGACGAGGGCGAAGTGACGAGGGCGAAGCGTCTGAAACGACGATCACTACTAGTAGGTGCAGACCCCAGTCTGTGATCCACCGCCACCGAGCATCGCGATGATACCGAGCAGAAAGCCGAGATCATAGTGCCACCCGGTGTTTTTCACTTCATACCCGCCACTGCCAGTTTATTTATCATCGTTCCCTCTCCGCCTAGCTCGCGTCGGAGTACTGCGGCATTCGTGTGGGTCGCTCAACCAGATACTCGGTGAACCATTCCCGTGCCAAATCGGAAACGTTCTCGAGCGCTCCGCTCTCCTCGAATAGATGGCCCGCGCGGGGAATGATCTCGAGCCGGCCTATGCAGCGGAGCCTTCGAAGCGCCTCGTGATTGAGATCCAGCACGACGGTGTCGAGTCCTCCCACGATCAGTAATGTCGGCGCGCGCAAATCCTCCAACGCACTTCCCGCCAGGTCAGCCCTTCCGCCTCGAGAAACAACTGCGCCCACGAGGTCGGGAAGCATGGCCGCTGCGACGATGGCAGCCGCGGCTCCAGTGCTCGCGCCAAAGTAACCGAGCGGCAGCCCGTCGAGGTCGTGCTGTGCGACTACCCAATTGGTGGCGGCCGCGAGACGCAGCGAAAGCATCTCGATGTCGAATCGGTAATGCCCCGTGCGGACCTCGGCCTTTTCCTCCTCGGCCGTGAGAAGATCCAGAAGCAGGGTCGCAAAGCCGGAATCCTGGAGCTTGCGTGCTACTGCCCGATTTCTCCGACTGAACCGGCTGCTGCCGCTGCCATGGGCGAAGAGCACGACACCCGTGGCATTTGCGGGGAGAGCAAGGTCCGCTTCGAGGATTATCCCATCAACTGGTATCCGCACAGCGCGCTCTTCCACCCGTCTTTCCTCTTCAGTCTTCATCATATCCTCTTGATCCCCGTTAAAGCGTCGAGGGATAGGTTTCGGGGAGCTCACCGCGCTCCCACAGGCCTGTCCGCTCCAGCGGCTCGACGGCGCGAGTCACGTCATAGTGAAGTATGGCGTCGAACTGGTGCGGCAATCGCGCGCGAAAGTAATGGCTCATTCGCTCCGTCTCCGGGCGATAGATCACGCCAATCGCCCGCTCCAGCCGCGGCTGCCTCAAGCCGAGGATGGCTTCACTGGTTCCACGAAGACCAAGGAAGAAGTTTCGGAGGCCGAGGTCGTGGAACAGAGCTTCGTAACTTCCTTCGAGAGCCGGACGGACGATTTTTCGCTCAGCCGGCATGTCCCAATCTGAAGCCGCTGTCACGGTGCCCGCGTACGTGGTGAACCCCACAAGGAGCGCACTGTGCCCCCATCGCTCCCGCACCAGCTGACCGACATTCAGCTCGCCCCGGCCCGCCATCTCGGTCGCGCTGGCATCCCCGAGGTGTGAGTTGTGTGCCCACACTACGATCTTCGGGGCCCGCCGGTCGAACTCCAGAAACGCGATCAGAGCATCCAGCGTCGCGGCCATGTGCCGGTCGCGCATATTCCACGATGCAGCCCGGTTTCCGAACATCGCTCGATAGTAGCGCTCGGCATTCAGAACTATTCTCGCATTCTGTTCAGCAAAGAAGAGATCGTCTGCCGCCAGTCTCCCATCGCGAGTCGCATAGTCGGCGGCCGACTTTTGCAGCTCCACGAGCTGAGCGACTACTTCATTCTCGCACGACGGAGCGAGGCCAACCGTCGCCGCGTAACCGTAGTCCTGTGGACTGTCCCCGAAATGCTCGAAGCAGGCGTACCTTTTCTGAGCTCTGAGAGCCGCTTCCGGGTCGACCACGCGAAGATACGACAGCACCGCTTCCATCGAGGCGTGCAGGCTGTAGAGGTCGAGCCCGTAAAAGCCGACTCGTCGTCCGATCTGCATCGCGTCGTTGTGGTCGCGAAGCCAGCCGATGAACTCGAGTACGTCCGCGTTTCGCCACATCCATTGCGGAAAGCGCTTGAAGCCACCGAGCGCCTGCGAGGCGTCCGTGTCGCCGCCCCTGCCTTGCACATAACGATTCACGCGATACGCGTCTGGCCAGTCCGCTTCCACCGCGACGGCCGAGAAGCCTTTCTCGCGAATGAGTCGTTTTGTGATCTCGGCGCGTATCCGGTAGAACTCGTGCGTTCCATGGGAGGCTTCGCCGATGAGGACGAAGCGGCTGTCGCCGACGAGCGCGAGCAGCGGATCGAAATCCTCTCGGTCGCCCGTCATTGGGCGTGTTTCCTTTCGCAGGTCGCGGTAAAGATCCCGGTCAATGGACAGTGACATGGAGTCTCCTCAGTACTGTTGGATGGCGAACGGAATCGGCTCGAGCGCATCCTGTGCCGAAGCGGCGAGCAGCGATCGAACTTCCCGGTCGGTGGTTTGGGAGAAGTCCTCGTACCAGAGCCCAACTCCGTAGAAGGGCTCGGGAGACTGCACATACTCGCACCCGTCCGCGACGGTCCGCAGATACTCGCACGTTTCGAGCGCGACGACCGGAGCTGCCACGATGATCGAGGCCGGGCCCTGTCTGCGCAGAGCGGTAATCGCGGCTTGCATTGTGGACCCGGTGGCGAGACCATCATCCACGACAATCACGGTGCGGCCCTTGATGTTCACCGGAGGACGGTCGTCACGATACATCTTCTCCCTGCGTTCCAGCTCCTGCTGTTCCAGCATCGTTATCCGCTCGATCGCGCTCGAAGTAATTCCGAGAGCGTGTATCGCTTCCTGGTTCAGCACGCGGATACCCCCGGTAGCGATGGCGCCGATGGCCAACTCCTCGTGCCCGGGTGCGCCCAGCTTCCGCACGACGAACACGTCAAGCGGCACATTGAGGGCGCGCGCAACTTCGTACGCGACCGGAACTCCCCCGCGCGCCAGCCCGAGGACGACGACATCCTGTCTTCCGGCAAACTGGTCGAGCTTCTCCGCCAATTCGATTCCCGCTTCGCGGCGGTTGAGAAAACGCTTCATAAGACCCCCTCCACAACTCGCGAGACCCGGCGCACACGCATCGACGGAGATTCCCGCCACAGCTGCGTGTGCGCCTGAACGCCGGTCAATAAGTGACCGCGATCATGTCATCGACATTCGTAACTCCGGGAGCTTGCCATGCAGCACGCTCCGCGTCCTGCCGCTCGGCGAACGAGCTGACGGTCCCCCGCAAGGTTACACGGCCGTCTTTCGCCTCGATCGTGATTCGGTCGGCATCACGCTCTGCATGCCGGCGCATTGAGTCCTTGATCTTCTGACCCACCTCGTGCGTAGAAGTCGTCCTTGGCTTCACCGCGATGAGGTTGGTTACGCCCTTGACTCCGGTCAGATTGCGCACAGCTCCTTCCGCTGCCCACTTCTGGTACTGCCACTCGACCTCGCCTTCAAGGGCGATCCAGCCCTCTTCGATAGTGGCCTTGATGCGGTCGTCCGGGACCTGGATGTCCCACCGTAGCGCGTTGACCACCGCGTGAGCGATGTCGGTATCTGAGCGCTGATGCATTCCGGGCAGCTTCACCTTGATCTCGTCGGCGACTGCCTTGACGCCGCGCACGCGCTCGGCGGTGCGCTCCGCGGAGAACTTTTCGGCGTAGCTGTCGACAAACCCGGTCAAGGTGACGACGCCTTCCTTGGCCGCGATTCCGACTTCTGCCTCGCGGATGCTGGGCTCGAACTTGAGCTCGTCGAGCACATCACGCTGCAGTTGTAGGTCCGTTTTCATGATGTTTCCCTCCATTGTGAGTGGTCCTGCCAGCCTTTGAAGGCAACTTCGCAGGTTGGCGCTGAATAGTCTGTCGGCGCGCGCTGGAAGATGGGTCGGAGAAACCAGTACAGAGGTGTGCGAGCAATGACTAGGAGAGCGAGTATGAACCCCGACTGCAGGCGTCGCGGGAGCGTTCAGATTGCCCTGCACGATCTGCGGCACAAACGGGCAGTAAAAACGGTCATTCAAATCCCCCTGATGGAGCATCAACTGCTTGGCGGGGAGCTGAGGGCGCCGAATCCCTGATTCGCAAAGAGCGGTTCGGCAATGCCGGCGTCGGACAACTCTGGGCCAACCTCAAGGAGGCGTAAACGCATGCGCACTGTCACCGCAGTGCTCTCGGGATGTCTCGTCGCAAGCGCGTTGATTCTTGCGGGGGAATGGGGATACGCCTTGCTCGCCGGGCCAGCGATCCGCGGAGAGTACTACGTCACGACGTTCGCCGCGGCGCTACTCGCGCTCCTCCTCACGGGTGCGTCGGTGGTCGTGGGCGCGTACGTCGCCACCCGAATCCAGAATACATCCGAAACGATCAGCGGCTTTGCAGTCTTCCAGGTTTTCTTCAGTTTCGGACTGGTTCGCGAGTTCTGGAGCACAGGTTTCTCGTGGTACAGAGTTATCGCGGTGCTTATCGTCATCCCCTGTGCGCTGATCGGGCGCATGCTCGCGCGCAGATTGGCGCACAACAAGATCGCGGGATCGGTTTAGTCGAGCGGCCTTCGTCACGCGATAACGGGCATTCCGTCGGGAAGTCGTGCCTCTTTAGCCGGCTCTTCTTCGGCGAGGGCGCTGACAGGCCGAAGCACAAGCATCGCTGTAGGCGACGTCCTCGTTACGACGTCCGCGACACTCCCTCGCAGAGCGCGAGAAACGCCGCCGCGTCCGTGAGTCGCGATTGCGACGAGATCTGCTCTCACCTTGCGGGCGTAGTCAGCAATCGCCTGAGCGATGTTCTCACTGATAACAACCTCAGTGGTCGTGAGAAAACCATCCTCGCGCAGTTTTGTCGCGATGCTGAACAGATAGCCCTCCGCGGCGGCGATGTCCTTGTCCCACCAAGGAATCTTCTTATCGGCGATCCTCTTTTGTGAGGAAGTTGGGGGTACCAGAACGCGCAGAAGAGTGAGCTCCGACTCTTCGACCTTCGCCAGGGCAACGACTTCGGGGAGAATCTGCTCTGCCAGACTCGATCCGTCGAGAGGAACGACGATGCGCCTGAAGGGCTCTCCGGCCTCTGGATTCAGGTAGCTAGCGTGTGGTTTGACGACCAGAACTGGGATCGTCGTATGACGAATGAGCGAATCCGTCACGCTGCCGAGCGACAGGCGCGTTATGCCGCCGCGCCCGTGACTGCTTATGACAACGAGATCCACCTTGTTACGGCTGGCATATGCTTGCAAAGCGTCGGGCACGGGTCCGTCCTCGAGCGCCAACCCGATTTTCGCATCGCTCGTGTTCCTGCATTCTGCGGCGAGGGCGTAGAGCTCCCTCAGAATCCTGTCCCGCTCCTGCTGCAGCACCCCCACCGAAACCGTAGCCGCTTCCGGGGAAGACTCCATTCCAAAGAACGCTCCGGTGGAATGAACGCGAACGAGCCGGACCTTTGCTTGGCTGCGCTCAGCGACTCGCAGCGCCACCCGAATCGCCTCGCGATCGAAGCCCGACCCATCGGTCGGGACCATGATCATCTTGTACATACAGGACCTCCGCGCGGTACGAACGGCTGAACATCGAGGCGCGATTCGCACCTCTCTGCCTTCAATGTTCGGGGTCAGGCCACAGGGAAACAGTCAGCCAATGGTTGATTTATTGTCGGAGTTTCCCCTGTGGGGGCTTGATGCTCGATTCAGGCGCTCAATCGTGTAGGGGTTTCCCCCAAAGATGGAGGGGATTCCGCGCCGAAAGTTCAGTCACATTCCCGCGAAAGTTGAGGTGAAGTCCGACAGTTCGGGTCGCCCACTATTCGTATCCTGAGTGCGTAACCGAAGCAACCGCATCTCACGAACTATGGGATTACGAAGATGAGAAAGACCTTACTGACTGTTTCAGCGCTCATGGCAGTTGCCGCTACGGCGGGAGCACAAAGCGCGAGCGCCATTCGACTCCGGCTCGATTCGGGCAGCGAGATGACCATCGAAGGGACCTCTTCCCTTCACGCCTTTCACTGCAAGACCAACAAGACTGCGTGACGCCGCGGCTGAGGAACAGCGCGGCGTCACGCAGTTGCACCACTTTCGGAAATTGGTTCTTCGTTAGAGAGACTTACCATGTTGAATGACACCGCAGTTCTGAATCCTCCTCGCACCGCTGACGATGCACCTCTCTTCAGCGTGCTTGGCAGGAAGGCATGTGAAGCGATTCTCGCCCGCAACAGCGTGGGACGAATCGCTTTTTCGTTGCACGACAGCGTGAGGATCGTTCCGATCCACTACGCCTACGCGAGCGGCTGGATCTACGGGCGAACCGCCGCGGCGGGAAAGCTCGAGGAGATACTTCGGAACCGCCGCGTTGCGTTCGAAGTCGACGAGCACACTCAGCTCTTTGAATGGCGGAGCGTGGTCGCGAGCGGCCCACTATACCTGATCGAGCCCGGCACCACACCGTCGGATCGACGCACCCACACGAAGGCGGTGTCACTGATCCGCGAGCTCGTGCCGTCCGCGATGACCGACTCGGACCCGGTCCCATTCCGCGACCAGCTCTTTCGCATTCGGGTCGCTGAGATCTCTGGCCGGGCTTCGGGACCGACGGGCGGGAAGAGAGTCTTCTCCAGATCGGAGAGGAACACTGCCGACACCGGTGAAGCCGATTCGGATGCAATTCTCCGCCAACTGGTGGAAACCGCGTTGGCAAAGGTCTCTCTGTCTCCCGGATCAAAGATTCACATCGACGCTTTCGATGGCGTAATAGCGCTGACGGGAAGCGCGGAGGATGGCACCGAGCGAAGTGCGGTTGAAGCGGCTGTTTTGAGCGTGCCGGGCGTGCAAGCAGTGGTGCAGGAGCTGGAGACCGTCTTTCCTTCGCAGCAGCAGCCCACGCCCGTGGAGATCGCGCGCGAAGCTGTCAGACAGCTGCGGTTACCACCTCGCGTCGCCGATCCGGGGATCAAGGTCGTGGCCGAGCATGGATGGCTCCGCGTCGAGGGCGTCGCGAATTCGCGAAGGACTCGTGATGATCTCGTTCGCCGCCTCCGCAGCATCAAGGGCTCGCGCGGTGTGATAGACAAGCTCCGCGTGATAGGGCCCGACACGGCACAGGCCGTAACCGACTAATCGAAAAAAAAGGAGGAGATCGTGTCCAATTCACTCGCAGAACCCACACTGAACGCCGAGCCGGAGCGTCCGGTCCACCGACGCCCGACGGCGCTGCTCATCGCGACCGACGGGACGCCTCAATCAGACGCGGCCATTGCGCTCGCCCGTCTGCTCTCCCCCGGCAACCAGCGCGAAGTCAAAGTTCTCACCGTGGTGGATCACGCTCCGATTCCCTGGGGAACGGTTGACCGCTCGCTGGTGATGGACTATGAGCGCGGCCTGCACCAGGAAGCGCAGAGCAAGGCAAAAGCGCAGCTTGATCGGCTCGGAGACAAAAACTGGAGCGTCGAAGTCCGATCTGGAGATCCGGCAACGACGATCGCGGCGCTGGCGAAGGAATCACGCGCTCGAATCGTGCTGGTCGGGCTCGGCGGCCACGGCGCGGCGGCGAGGTTTTTTGGAAACGAGACCGCGCTCCGCCTGATCCGGGTCAGTCATGTACCCGTGCTGGCTGTCGATAGCAAACTCAGGGCGCTTCCCAAGCGCATCATGGTCGCCATGGATTTCAGGGAGTCGAGTATTGAAGCGGCGCGGCTCGCGCTTGAGATCGCGGCCCCGGGCGCTACTGTAACGCTGGTGCACGTAGTTCCGTGGGAACGGAAGGACTACATCCCCGAACCTTGGTTCAGAGAGCACGAAGCAAACGTCGGCGCTCAACTGACGCGCGTCACGGGTTGGCTGGACCAGGGCAGCAAGTGCCGGATCCATCAGAAGGTTCTGTACGGGAAACCCGGTCCAGCCCTCCTCGCCTGCGCCGAGGAACTTGATGCCGATCTCATTGTCGCCGGGACGCACGGCCGGGGAATTCTCGGTCGAATGCTTGGAGGCGAAACGGTTGCGAAGCTGGTGCGAGGCGCTCGACGTTCCGTGCTTGTTCTTCCAGCGGCTGCCGCATTCCAGAAGTTTGACCAGCCGGAACCGGAGAGCGAGCGTCGTGAGGAGCACGTGGACTGGGCACAGAAGCTCGATGATTTCTCCCGCAGAAACGCAGGCCGTCGCGGACGTCTCGAAGTCGACGATCCCGCGCTCGGCGCACAGGTTGAAATGACGGGCTATCGCTTTCTCGGTGCCGTCTACGACTCTCCGAGCAAGCGCGCACAGCTGATGTTCGGAACGATGGGGCGGGATGGACCGCACCTCGTGCGTGGCATATCGAACATCAAATCGGTCGAGATACTTTCCGGTGGGCGCGATGACAGGGATGAGGCATTGTCTATCGTCAGCGACGACGGACAAACCCTGTTCGTGCTGGAAAGCGAGAGAAAGGAGCTCTGACAGTGTCGGCGCTTCCTCGCCAGCTCGTGCCGACCCAGCGGCGATCCCAACCCGGGGGGGACCCCTCAGGGGGAGCGCCAGGGAGCGGTGAATCGGAGAAGAAGCCGGCGATCCTTTCTCCCTCGACCCTGTTCGCGATCGTGGGAATCCTTCTCGGCAGCGTCGAGCAGTACATCTTCAACCTTCCCGACTTTGCCCGGGCACTCTGGACGATCGCCCTCATCGGCGCGGGTTTCCCGGTAGTATGGCGCACGCTTCGCGCGGCGCGTCAAGGCAATTACGCGACGGACCTCGTCGCATCACTCTCCATCGTCACCGCCGCGATCATCGGTCAGCCGCTGGCTGGACTTGTGATCGTCCTCATGCAAACCGGTGGCGAATCGCTTGAGAGATTCGCCGAGCGCCGGGCGTCCGCTGCTGTCCGGGAACTGGAGAAAGCCGCCCCTCGTATCGCACATCTGGTCACGGGAGATCGCGGGCTGATCGACGTCCCAGTCGGCGAGCTGAATGTTGGCGATGTCTTTCTCGTGCGCCCGGGCGAGATGGTGCCGTGCGATGGCCTCGTCCTCAGCGGGATCTCGGAGATAGACGCATCGCAGCTTACGGGAGAGGCGCTTCCGGTTCCCGCGCACGAAGGAAGTCCGCTGATGAGCGGCTCGCTCAATGCGCACGGGGTACTGAGTGTCCGTGCCACGGCGCGAGCGGCAGAGAGTCAGTACTCGAAGATTGTGGAGCTCGTTCGCGAGGCGCAGGCGTCGAAGTCGCCGCTGCAGCGGCTCGCCGACCGCTACGCCGTCTGGTTCACGCCGGCGACGCTGGTGGTTTGTGTCGTGACACTCGCGCTGACACGGAGCTGGACCAACGTGCTATCGGTCCTGGTCGTGGCGACGCCGTGCCCGCTCATCCTCGCCACACCCGTCGCATTAATCGGGGGCATAAACCGCGCGGCACGCCGCAAGATCATCGTGCGGCATGGAGCAGCAATCGAGATGCTGAGTGACGCGACTCTGGCGGTATTCGACAAGACCGGCACGCTCACGATCGGCAAGCCCTCCGTGAGGAGCGTCGTCGCACTGCCCGGATTCACAGAGCGGGAAGTCCTTCGCGATGCCGCCGCGGTCGAGCAGGGATCGAGTCACCTCCTTGCGCGAGTGGTGGTGGAGGAGGGGGAGAAGAGATACGGACGCCTGCCACAGGCCACGCAGCACCGCGAGTCACCCGGCGAGGGGCTGACAGGCATGGTTGGAAATGCCGAGGTCGTGGTTGGAAGCCGCGCCTTCGTAGCCCGGCACGCCACCGCTTCACTCGATGTATTCGACACCGTGGAAGATGATGAGGCCGGCTTGCGCGCGTACGTCCTTCTTTCCGGGAAACCGGCCGGGATGATAGAGTACGCCGATTCGCTTCGCCCGGAGCTGAAGAGCTTTCTTGCCACACTCAGTGAGTTGGGATTGTCACGCACGGTCCTCCTTTCCGGCGATAGGGCCGCAAACGCGAGAGCTGTTGGGCTCGCTGCCGGAATAAAGGAAGCCTACGGGGAATTGCTGCCCGCTGACAAAGCGACGATGGTCTCTCGCTTCCGTGCCCACGGTGAGGTTGTGCTGATGGTGGGCGACGGTACCAACGATGCGCCAGCGCTCTCGGCGGCGGACGTCGGAGTTGCTCTGGCGGGACATGGGGGCGGCGTCACATCGGAGGCCGCCGATGTAGTCATCCTGGTCGATGATTTGTCAAAGGTAGGCGAGGCAGTAGCAATCAGTAGAAGAACGATGCGGCTGGCGCGACAGAGCATTGTGACGGGGCTCGTGTTGAGCGGCGTCGCCATGATCTTCGCTGCCTACGGATTCATTCAGCCGACGGAGGGTGCGCTTCTTCAGGAGGCGATCGACGTCGCGGTAATATTGAACGCTTTGCGCGCGAGCTGGTCGTGACACCCACGAACGCGGGCGCAGAACAGGGAGGAACGATGTTCAAAGTCATCATGGCACCAACCGAGGGCTCGGACAGCGAGCGAGCGGCGATATCGGTGGCGGTAAAGCTGGCGCAGCGTCTTGA
>CABEAZ010000179.1_pt1 | contig 18925 bp, 15 predicted proteins | sample 3132471 | NCBI WGS metagenome assembly CABEAZ01 (sample SAMEA5534345, study PRJEB31848) | metagenome | biome: tundra; feature: field; material: soil | place: USA | collected 2013-05 | depth 0.45 m | reverse complement strand
AATCTGCTGAGGACGACGATGCCGACGATCGCGATGCCGAGAAAACCCAGAGTGGCGAGGAGCGCGAGCAGCTCGTTCCACGACCGCATCTCGGCGTACCGCCGACGAAACGACTCGGGAATTTCGACAAATGGTCGGACGCGAGCGGGAGTGTCGCCGGCGATTGCGACTTCAGCGCGGATCGGCGCGCCGCCGATGCGTCGGTCTACCCGCTCGAAGGTGTACGTGCGGTCGATCCGGCCGCTGGTCTTCTTCGTTTCGTACGACGCCGTGACAAGCTTCCAGCGATCCGCGCGATTGTCGATCCATGTATCCAGCGCAATTTCCGCCAGGCGTTGGCCGGAATCAGCGCTGACCGCGGGCCGACGATCTGCTTCGGAGAGCTTTCGCTCGAACCCGATGATGCGGCCGTCGGGCGCGAATTGGACGCGCGCTTCCCGAGGATCGCCTGGAACGAACGCGCGGACCGACCAGGCAAAGGGCGCGACGTCATTGCCGCGAACGAGAGCGTTCAGAGAATCGTGACCGCCTCCTGCCAGCTCGACAAATGTGCGGAGCGAGTCGTTTCCCTCGAAGCGAACTGCGGTTCGCGCGCCGGCGGGGGCGAGCGAGTGAGCGCGAAAAAACGAATCGGCGCGAGCGAGCGCGATGTCGCGAGTGAGGGATTGCTGGAGCGCGACGATCGGAAGGGCGCGAGGAAAGAGCCACGCGGCGGTGGCCGCCGCGAGGACGGCAACCGAGACTACCAGGATCGCAATTCTAGAGGATCGCATCAGGCGAGAGAAGATACAATGCGACCGTCAGATTTGCGTCAGTCCCTTCGCTCGCCTCTCAGTTCCAGCTCGATCTCGCCACCGCGGGGGTTCGTCCGCCTCTCTTTCACTCGAATGCGCTCAATCCCGTCACCGCTTGCCCAAGAATCAATGTGTGGATGTCGTGCGTGCCCTCATACGTGTAAACGCTCTCGAGGTTTGCCATGTGCCGCATCGACGAATACTCAGCAAGGATTCCGTTGGCGCCCAGCAGTCGACGGGCTTCGCGCGCGATGTCGGCGGCCGCGCTCACGTTATTGCGCTTGGCGAGCGACACCTGCTGCGGAGTGAAGGTACCGGCGTCCTTGAGCCGCCCCAGATGCAGACAGAGGAGCTGGCCCTTTACGAGCTCCGTCAGCATTTCGGCAAGCCGCGCCTGCTGCAGCTGGAACCCCGCTATAGGTTTTCCAAACATCACTCTGTTGCCGGCGTAAGCGAGAGCTTCCTCGTAGCACGCCTGTGCCGCTCCCATGGCTCCCCAGGAGATGCCATAGCGGGCCTGCGTGAGGCACATGAGCGGACTCTTGATGCCGCCTGTCTTGGGCAGCAGCGCCGTCGCCGGCACCTTCACATCCTGGAGCACCAGCTCACTCGTGTCCGAAGCGCGCAGCGAGAGCTTCCCCTTCTGGTCCTTGGCTGTGAAACCAGGCGCGTCGGTCGGAACTATGAACCCGCGGATCGACTTGTCGCTCTTGTCGTCTCCCGTCTTGGCCCAGATGATCGCGACCTGCGCGGTGGATCCATTCGTAATCCACATCTTGGCGCCGTTGATGACCCAGCTTCCGTCCTTCTGCTCGCGGGCGCGGGTGATCATCCCCGACGGGTTCGATCCATAATCGGGCTCGGTCAACCCGAAGCACCCAATTATCTCGCCGCTGGCCATTTTCGGGAGATAATGACGCTTCTGGTCCTCATTACCGAATGCGTAAACCGGATACATCACCAGCGCGCCCTGCACGGAAGCGAATGAGCGCACGCCCGAGTCGCCGCGCTCCAGCTCGTGCATGATCAGCCCATACGCGACGTTGTTGAGGCCGGCGCAGCCGTACTCCTCGGGCAGATTGGCGCCGAACATTCCGAGCTGCGCCATCTCGGGCACCAGCTCCTTCGGAAATCTTCCTTCTATGTAGCAGTCGCCGATAATGGGCAGAACCTTCTCATCGACGAACGCGCGAATCGTGTCGCGAACGGCGCGCTCTTCTTCCGAGAGCGCTGAATCGAGATCGTAGAAATCGGTGGACATATGGGGAAAGTTAGCTCACAAAAGGAATGGAAGACCCACTGTGTTACCCGTTACGCAACCGCGCGGCAGGCCAATGGAGTTATCCCAACAGCGCGCGCCTTCGCCCGGAAGCTCGATCCATGATCGACGACCAGCCCCTGCTCGTCCTGCCATTGGTGCACCATCTCGTGCAGCAGCGTGTGCAGCGCCTCCTCCCACCCGTCGCGCCGGATATGCCGCCTGCTGATGACTATCTCCGGCTGGCACCCGTGAGCGGCCGGGCTGTAGTGGCCCAGCCTGCTCTTCATCCGGCGCGAGATGCGGAGGAGAATCGCCCCCAGCGCGCCGCCAAATCGCTCGCCGTTGTACGCGGCATGCCAGCGTGATAGCTCGCGAATGAGCGGCAGGTCCGCGGGATTCGTGCGCTCCGGCGGCCGCCTCCGGCGCGGCGCGTCGCTCGATCTCGCCACGGGGAACTCGAGGATCGTTCTCCTTGCCTCGTTTCGCACGACGCGCGTCCGGCCGTGCACGAAGGTGATGATCGCCCTCCACACTTCCTCGTTGGCGCCGAGAAAGCTGTCGTGAATCCGAAGCTCGCCGCCGCTGTAGCTGACGACCACGGTACGATTGGTCGTGAGCCGTACACGATACCGCGAGCCGAGTCCCAGTCGCTGAAGGCGAGCTCTCAGCTCCTCGGCGTTTTTCGGAGGCGCTTCATCCAGATCCAGCGCGAGCTGATCGCGATTAAACAGTCGCCACATAATCCGACCGCTTGAAGCGTTTGTGCGGACCCTTCACAAAAGTGCGATGCTCCTTCGACCACACGTGCGTCGTGACATCGATCGTCTCCAGTCCGACATCAATGACGTTGACTGAAGAAGGCCGTCCTCCTCGCGATCTGTTCGAGACCGTACCAGCCGTCGAGATCACAGTGCCCTTCCTCGTGTGCTCGATGTAGTGCACCGATTCCTGGTGATCGTGACCACAACACACTAAATCGACGCCCATCTCGGCGAAAGCCCCGAGAATCTTTTGCGTGTTCTTGAGCCCGTGGCGCTGCGACAGCTCGCCCCTCACCGGGTTGTGGTGCATCACGATCACGCGAGCGTCCGTCGGCGGCGACTTCTCGAAGAGATCCTTCGCCTTGTCGAGCTGGTGCTTGTGGATGTCGCCGATGATCGAGATGTCGCGCAGGTTCCATGTCAGAGTGCGGCGCGTGACGCCGTGCGCGGTATTGATCCCGACGAAGGTCGCGCCCGGCACGTGGAGCATGGGCTCCAGATCTCTATCGATGAACTTGCGATAGTTCTCGTAGATCTTCGACTTGTCGCCGAAGCCGAGCGGCGCCTTCCACCACGCGACATCGTGGTTCCCCTGAACGGTGATGACCTCGCTCACCTTCCTGGCGTCGCGAATGAACGCCGCCGCTCTCTGAAACTCGCCCGCTCTCGCCCGCTGAGTGAGATCGCCCGACATAGCCACCACGTCGTACTTCTTCATTTGGATGATCTGCTCAATGGCTTCGATCTGCTCAGGAACGGCAGGCCAGCCAAAGTGCAGATCGGAGACGTGGAAGACGGTCGTCACGGCACCCGCCTCGAGATCGCGGTCAGGTCAGGGCGCGAGAACGAGATCGGCGAAATGCGTAGCGACACTCGCGGTGAGCGCGGGCGAAAGTGTCCTCATCGGATCGCTCGCCACCTCGCCCACCCACCGGATCAGAGCCATGCGAGAATCGATCATCACGACGCGCAAAATCGCAACGCCCGTACCACGACCACGGTTCTCCAGCCTGAGCTCGACGGGCAGCAGAGCGTAGCGCGAGCCTTTCACACCGACGAGTCCACGCACCTGCGACGCCAGCGGATCGCGCACCGACGCATCGGGGAGAACGCGCCCGCGCAGCCAGTCGGCGGAGAGTGACCGTGCATCAGTAATCAGGATGCTGTTCATTTTCGAGGCGCGCTCGACCTCACGCCCGAACGTCCACGCCCGGCCAAGCCCTCGGGCGGCCATCGCGGCCTCGATCTGGTCGTCGAGAGTCGCGAGAAACGCGGCGCGATTCGGAATCTGCTGTTGCCAGCCGAGGGTGTCGGTGCCGGAGAGATACTGGACGGGAAGCACGAGGATCTCCTGCCCCGCCATCCGCTCGAGCGGACGCAGCGGGACGGGAGAGGCATCGGTCTCGGGCGGTTTGGAAGCGCACGCCAGGGAGAGCGCGGCGGCAGCAATGAGAAAAATGGGTCGCAACGGGTGGGGTTCGGATTGCGGGGAAAGTTAACGCATACTCAATTTCATCGCACACGTGGGCAACGCTCTGATGCGACGACTCCGCACCATCCTCATCTGGTCCTTCGTCTCGGCTGCCGGCGCCGTCAGCTTTGCGTGGCTGGCGCTGTCGCGCGGCGAGCCGGTCAATGCCGCGTGGCTGCTGGTGGCGGCGCTATGCACGTACGCCGTGTCGTACCGGTTCTACAGCAAGTTCATCGCGAGCAGGATCTTCGCGCTCGATCCCGCCCGTCCCACGCCGGCGGTGCGGCTCAACGATGGACGCGATTTCACGCCGACCAATCGCTGGATTGTTTTTGGCCACCACTTCGCGGCGATCGCCGGACCCGGTCCGCTCGTGGGGCCGACGCTAGCGGCCCAGTTCGGATTCCTTCCCGGCGCGATCTGGATAATCGTCGGCGTCGCAATGGGCGGCGCGGTCCAGGACTTCGTGATCCTCTGCGCCTCAGTGCGCCGCGACGGGAAGTCGCTGGGGCAGATGGCCAAGGAGGAGATCGGCCCCATCGCCGGCTTTACCGCACTGGTCGCGGTGCTTGGCATCATGATCGTGCTGATCGCGGTGCTCGCGCTGGTCGTCGTGAACGCCCTCAAGGCGAGCCCATGGGGAGTGGTGACGATCGGACTCACGATTCCGACCGCCTTGATCATGGGCGTCTACATGCGCTGGGTTCGGCCATACCACGTGCTGGAAGCGAGCGGAATCGGTCTCGTCCTCCTGCTGGTCGCGCTGTTCGCGGGGAGATGGGTGGCGTCCAGCCCCGCGCTCGCGCCCGCGTTCACCCTCACGGCGAAGACTCTCGCGCTGCTCATCATGGCGTACAGCTTCTTCGCGTCGGTACTGCCCGTGTGGCTGCTGCTCGCCCCGCGCGATTATCTCTCCGCATTCGTAAAGATCGGCGTCGTGCTCGCGTTGGCGCTGGGGATCGTGATAGTGCTTCCGCCGCTCCAGATGCCCGCGCTCACACAGTTCACCAACGGCACGGGCCCGGTCTTCGCGGGGAAGATCTTTCCGTTCGCATTCATCACCATCGCCTGCGGCGCGATCAGCGGATTCCACGCGCTCATCGCGTCGGGAACGACGCCCAAGCTGCTCGCCAACGAGGCCGATGCGAGACTCATTGGCTACGGAGCAATGCTTACGGAGTCCCTCGTGGCGGTCATGGCGCTGATCGCCGCCTGCGTGCTGACGCCGGGCGTCTACTTCGCCATCAATGCTCCTGCCAGCGCGATCGGTACCACCGCGGCGAGCGCGGCCGCGGCGGTACAGCACTGGGGGTTCACGCTCGATCCGGCGCAGATGCAGCTGCTGGCGCAGGACGTCGGAGAGAAAACGCTGCTCTCGCGCACCGGCGGCGCCCCAAGCTTGGCCGTGGGAATGGCGCACATCTTTTCGCGAGTGCTCGGCGGCTCCACCGCGATGGCACTCTGGTATCACTTCGCGATCATGTTCGAGGCGCTCTTCATTCTCACCACGGTTGACGCCGGAACGCGCGTCGGACGATTCATGCTCCAGGATCTGCTCAAACACGTCTGGGCGCCGATCGGGCGGGTGTCGTGGTATCCAGCGGTGGTGATGGCAAGCGGGATCGTGGTCTCGATGTGGGGCTACTTCCTCTACCAGGGAGTGATGGATCCACTCGGCGGCATCAACTCTCTCTGGCCGCTGTTCGGAATCTCCAACCAGCTTCTCGCCGCGGTCGCGCTGTGCGTCGGGACGACCATAATCATCAAGATGGGAAAGGCGCGCTACGCGTGGGTGACGATTCTTCCCCTTGTCTGGCTCGCGATGGTGACATTGACGGCCGGCTGGGAGAAGATCTTCTCCGCCGATCCCAAGCTCGGCTTCCTTTCCCACGCGCGCGTGCTGGGGAACGGGCTCGCGATCGGTGCGCTGCCAAACGGCGTTCAGACGCTGGCTGATGCGAAGCGCCTGATCCTCAACGACCACATCGATGCGGCGGTGGCGGCGTTCTTCCTCATCTCTGTCGTTGTGATTCTGGTTGCATCAGCGCACGAGTGGTTCATGGTACTTTCGGGCCGAAAGGCGGCTAAGACCAGCGAGACCCCGTTCGAGGCAGCGAACCTCGCCGCGTAAACAGCCGCTTCGACGCACGCCGGCTTGGGTCGTCTGCGCGTAAATCAATTGCCCCTCACGCGTTATGCAGCGTTATGCAGCGTTATGCAGCGTTATGCAGCGTTATGCAGCGTCTGAGGACAACTTCGGCATTTCAATCGGCTCGAGCACACGAACCGACAACACCATAGCGTCCAATCCGGCGAACTGAAGACGTCTTTGAAGTTGATAGGCCGTTTCGTTGTGCAGTATCCTGTGAAAGAAACGCTCGCGCTCGAAAATGAGCTTTCCGAGAAAGAAGATGGCCCTTGGGAACTCAGCTGCGATTGCTGAGCAGAGTTCCTCACCCTCATCAAGCACGTCGGTGCCTATAGCCATTCTCGATTCGGCGGCGAGACCAAATCTGTGCGCCAGATCGACATAGCTTCCGAGCGATTCCTGCGTTTGTTCGCGTAGCCTCTCTACTTCCTGCACTCCCTTCATCGTGGCCGCGTCGATCACACCGATCGAAACGAAAACGATGTTGGCGAAGTGTCCGGGGAATAACTTTTGGATTGTGAGCAACGCGTGGACGCCCATGCCACCATAGCCTCCGACAAGCAGGACGGCGGTGGGTCGCTTCCGATCGATGGAGGGCGCCGCCGATTCAGAGCTCTTCGGGAGCGCCTCCATGATGCTGTTCAGCCGTGCCAGGTTGAGCTGGACCTGCTGGTAGTGTCTTCTGATCAGGAAGCATCCCAACACCACGGCGCTCGTGACCGCGACCGTAACCCATCCCCCCAGCGCGAACTTCTCGTAAATGATACCCGTCAGGATTCCGGCGCAGAGAGTAAGAGCGAGACCGTGGATGCTCAGTCCGCGGCGACGACCGGGCGCCCGCTCGCGCAGCCACATCCGAAACATGCCGAGTTGGGAGAGTGAGAAGGTCACGAATACGTTGATCGAGTACATCGTGATGAGCGCTGTCAGATTTCCGCGAGTGTACAAGAGCGTTGCGATGGCCGCCCCTCCCATGAGAAACACACCGTTGCTGATGGTGAGACGGCTCGAGAGCTGAGCGAAGCGGTGGGGGAGCCAGGAATCCATCGCCATGCTGGACATCACCCGGGGACCATCAATAAACCCCGTTTGCGCGGCCACGAATAGCAGCGCTGCCTCCGCAGCCAACGTCAACACCACAAAGCCGTAGCCGATATGATGCTGTCCAATCGTCCATCTGCCGGCGAAGGCATCGAGCAGGACCGCGTTCATGGTCTTCCCCACGACAGGACGCGCGTCGAAGAGAAGGTAGAGTACGAGCAGCCCTCCCGCCGTCACGGCGAGAGATATCGCCATCAATGTCATTGTGCGTCGGGCAGTCTGAACCTTTGGCTCCCGCATGATTTGCAAGCCGTTGGAAACAGCCTCAATTCCCGTATAGGTTCCGGCGCCCATCGAGTATGCCTTCAGAAAAACGCCGAACATTCCCACCAACCCCAAGGTACTCAGACCGCTCTGAAACCCATGCTGTACTCCACTCGCCACGGCGGGGATCTGGTGTACGTGCATGCCGATTCCGCCGACGAGGAGCACGGCATGTGTGAGAAGGAACAGACCGAAGATCGGCGCGAGGACAGTGACGGATTCCTTTACGCCGCGAAGATTGAGCAGAATCAGAATGAAGATTACCGCTCCTTCGAGTATCAGCTTCCAGCGTGCGGCTGCCAGCGGGAGAACGCTGAAGAGCTGGTCGGTACCGCTGGCGATCGAGACCGAGATAGTCAGAACGTAGTCAACGAGGAGCGCTGATCCTGACACAACTCCCCAGCGCGGTCCGAGTAGCTCGCTCGCGACGATGTATCCACCGCCCCCGAACGGGAACCGCTTGATGATCTGAGAGTAGGCGATAGAGATGACGAGGACCGTAATCGTCGTGGCGACGGCGAGCGCAATCGCCAGATACGTATGCTGGCCGAGGGCGCGAAAAGCCTCGTCTGGTCCGTATGCCGAAGATGAAAGGCCGTCAGCTCCCAGTCCAACCCAGGCAAGGAGGGCGATGAGCGAGATGGAGTGATAGGTGCTTGGCGACTCCACATCGCGCGGGCTGCCGTACAAGAGCCGTTTAAGTCTGGGGCGCATCGTCGTGGGTAACTACCACCGGGCGGCGAGTGCGCGAAATCCCTTTGTGAATTCTTTACGAATTCTTTGTACGGTCTTAACACCCCTCTTTGTACGGTCTTAACACCCCGTAACTAGGAACGACGCCAATTCAGGGCGTAAACGGCACGTCAACGTAAGAAGTGCGATAATAATAGGATGGCCGCTCGCACCGCTCTCGTCATCGATGACGAACTTCAGATCCGTCGCGTTGTACGCCACGCTTTGGCAGAAGACTTCGGCCGAATCCTCGAAGCGGAAAGCGGGAGCAAAGGGATCGATCTGGCGGCCGCTGAGCGACCAGCGCTCATCGTACTCGATCTGGGATTGCCGGACATCAGTGGTTTACAGGTCTGCACTGAGATCCGCAAATGGTCGGAAGCACCAGTCCTCGTCCTGTCGGCACGCCACTCGGATCAGGAGAAGGTCGCCCTGCTCGATGCCGGTGCCGACGACTATGTCACGAAGCCCTTCAGCACCATCGAGCTGAAGGCGCGCGTGCGAGCGCTGCTCCGCAGGTCGGCCGCGCACGAATCGGCCGGAGCTACCACTATACTATGCGGCGATCTGAAGATGGATCTCGATGCCCGCACACTTATGCGTAGCGGTGCGCTGGTCCATCTCACGCCGATCGAGTGGGAGCTCCTGCGATTCCTGATGACGCACGCCGGGAAGACGATGACGCATAGGCAGCTTTTCTCCGCAGTCTGGCCGGGCCGAGCGTACGGCGACGCGCAGCAGTATCTACGCGTCCACGTTGCGAACGTTCGGCGTAAGGTCGAACCCGATCCTCTAAGTCCCCGCTACATCTTCACTGAGCCGGGAGTCGGGTATCGGTTCGCTTCTGGTGACTAGGCCGATGACAGTTCCGATTCCGTCGTGAACAGAGTCAAAGGTGACTGGATTCGCTCGCGGAGCGTGGCGTGGAGTCTGGCTTTCACCAGCCTCGCGGCAGCGGCTGCCATCCTCTTCGCGTTCAGAGATGACCTCGACAAGGCCCACGTCGCGCTCGTTTTTCTCCTCGTTGTCCTCGCGTCGAGCGCATCCGGCGGGCGTGTCCTCGGCGTAGCGATCGCGGTCGTGGCCTTTCTCATATTCGACTGGTTCTTCCTTCCGCCATATAACACGCTGCTGGTTCGCAATCCGCTCGACTGGGTCGTCCTCGTCGCATTTCTCATAACGAGCTTCGTCGCCGCCGAGCTTCTCTATCGCGCACGCGCCGAGCGCGCGGCGGTAGAGAGAGCGGAGGTGCTGAGGGAAGCCGATAAGCTCAAGGATGCACTTCTGGCTTCCGTGTCGCACGATTTGAGGACGCCGCTGACTACGATCAAAGCTCTCGCCCACGAGCTCCAGCCGCTGGGTGACGAGCGGACGCTCATAATAGAAGAGCAGGCGGATCGGCTGAATCGTCTCGTCACCGACCTGCTGGATGTCGCGCGCCTCGACGGCGGGGCGCTTCCGCTCGACATCCAGGTCAATGCCGCCGACGATCTCCTCGGTGCCGTCGTGCAGCACGTGTCAGGCCGGCCGGATCGGCACCGGCTGAAGGTCTCTCTCGACGATCCATCCGCGTTGTCGCTGGGCCGCTTCGATTTCGTGCACTCGCTGCGAATCCTCACCAATCTCGTGGACAATGCGCTCAAGTACGCTCCGGTCGACACGCCCGTCGAGGTGACGGGAGGCCTCGATAATGACGAAATCGTGTTTCGCGTGGCCGATCGCGGCGCTGGGATCGCCTCCACTGAGCGTGAGAGATTGTTCACGCCTTTCTACCGCCCCGCCGGGCGAGTAGCCGATGTGGGCTCCGCCGGACTCGGACTCTCGATTGCCCGTCGGCTGGCGGAAGCTCAACGCGGGACTCTCGGATATAGCGACCGGCATGACGGCGGATCGGTGTTCGAGCTCCGGCTCCCGGCCGCGGGCACGCCGACCTAGTGTCAGACCTAGCCATATTCGAGCAATCGACCTGAGGTCGCGTGGCGATTGCGGTTTTATTCGCCCCACGCCAGGACTGCGCTCAAGCCCGCGTTTTCCCGACACGCCACGCCGCGTTATGTTCTTGCGACCCGTTACGGAGCGCGCACCCCATGGAACCGAAGATCGGCCTACTGGTCGGCCGTGAGTGGTCCTTTCCACCGGCGTTCATCGAAGAGGTGAATCGCCGCAAGGCAGGGGTCACGGCCGAGTACGTGTCGCTGGACATCACACGCATGGGCGTGCCGGGCGACTACGCCGTGATCATCGACCGCATCTCGCATGAGGTCGGCTTCTACCGCGCGTATCTCAAGCACGCTTCGCTGATGGGCACAAAGGTCGTGAACAATCCTTTCATGTGGTCGGCCGACGACAAGTTCTTCGATGCCTCGCTCGCGACGGTGCTGGGCGTGGCGAGTCCCAAAACCGTCGTGCTCCCCAACAAGGAGTACATCCCGGCCATCTCGCATTCGGAGAGCCTCCGTAACCTCAAGTATCCGATCGACTGGAAGGGAGCGATCGAGTACTTGGGACTTCCTTGCGTTCTCAAGGATGCGCACGGCGGTGGATGGCGGGACGTCTACATCTGCCGCTCGCTCGATGAAGTGATGAAGCACTACAACGACAGCGGCCTGCTCACGATGGTGCTCCAGGAATTCATCGAGTGGGACAAGTACATCCGCTGCCTCTGCCTCGGCCAGAAGGACGTGCTTCCCATGCAGTACGACCCGAAGGCGCGCCGCTACATCGAGGACGAGAGCTACCTGTCGCCCGCGCTCCGGAAGCGCATTATCGACGACGCGCTCACGCTGGTGCGCGCGCTCGGCTACGACATGAATAGTGTCGAGTTCGCGGTGCGCGACGGCGTGCCGTATGCCATCGACTTCATGAACCCCGCGCCCGACATGGACATCAACTCGCTGACCCGTCCGTTCTTCGACTGGACCGTGAAGCACATGGCCGACATGGCTATCGGCATGGCGAAGGGACCACGCACGTCGCCCCAGGCGGCCAAGTTTGCGACGGTGCGAGGGTGAAATCCGCGGTCGCGCGCTACCATGACCTGCTCACACCCGAGGTCGCGGCGGACACGCACGATTGGTTCGTGCGCGAGCTTCGTGCGAAGGGTCTCGAGTTCGGCGGTCGTCCGCTCTGCTCCGTTCTTCGTCCACGCTTTCTGACGGTGGAACAGTACCGGCTGATCGCCGATCGCTCGGCGCTCGTTCTGTCGGCGCTCGAAACGGCCCGGGTGGCGGCGATGTCCGATGAGCCCCTTCGCGCCCAGTTCCGCCTTCACGACTGGGAGGAGTCGCTCCTCCACGCGGACCCGGGATTTCGTGACGCCAGCCCCACCTCACGTCTCGACGCTTTTTTTGACGAGGGCGCCGACGCGTCGGGACTCAAGTTCACCGAATACAACGCCGAGACGCCGGCTGGAGCAGGGTACGCAGACGTGCTCACCGAGCTGTTTCTCTCGTTGCCGGTGATGGCGGAGTTCGGGCGCGAGTACCATTGCTGGCAGCTGCCGTCGACGCAGGGCGTGGCGCACGCGCTGTTCGCCGCGCACCGGGAGTGGAGTGGCACTCGCGAGGCCCCGCGCATCGCGATCGTGGACTGGTCAGACGTGCCGACGCAAAGCGAGTTCGTCATCTTTCGCGACTTCTTTCGGCGGCTCGGGCTGGAATGCGTGATCGCCGATCCGCGGGAGATGGAGTACAGGAACGGGAAGCTCTTCGCCGGCGACGTGCACGTGACGCTGATCTACAAGCGCGTGCTCATCGACGAGATGGTGAAGGAGTGCGGGCTGGAGCACGATTTGATTCGCGCCGTGCGGGAACGCGCCGTATGCATGGTGAACCCTTTTCGATGCAAGCTGCTGCACAAGAAGGCGAGCCTCGCCGTCGTCGGGGATGAGCGCAACGCGAGACTGTTCAGTGATGCGGAGCGGCGTGCGGTCGCGCTGCATGTACCGTGGACGCGCGTCGTCGAGGAGCGCTCCACGGAATTCGACGGGAAGCGAATCGATCTGCTGCCGTGGATGTCGGAGAATCGGGAGCGGCTGGTGCTCAAACCGAACGACGATTACGGGGGACGTGGCATCGTGCTCGGCTGGAAGGTCAGCGCCGACAAGTGGCAGAACGCCATCCGCACCGCGGTCGACGAGCCCTACATCGTGCAGCAGCGGGTGACGATCCCGGAGGAGCCGTTTCCATCCTGGGTCAACGGCGCGCTGGACATCCACGATCGCTCTCTCGATACCGCTCCCTATGTTTCACACGGCCGCTTCGTGGAGGGCTGCCTCACGCGCGTCTCCACCGACGAGCTCTTGAACGTCACCGCCGGCGGCGGCTCGAACGTCCCAACCGTTCTGCTGGAGAAGCGATGAAGTCGTCACAGCTAAATGCTCCTTCTCTCACCGTCGGGATCGAGGAGGAGTATCAGATCATCGATCCCGTGACGGGCCTGCTGAAGGACGGGATCGAGCAGATCATGAAGTCCGACCTGCCGCTGCTCCGCGACGTGAAGCCGGAGCTGCACCAGTGCCAGGTCGAGGTGGGGACGCGCGTCTGCGAAACAATCCAGGAAGCGCGCGAAGAGCTGGTGAAGCTGCGTCGCGCGATCATCGAGACGACGGCGACGCACGGACTCACGATCGCGGCTGCGGGCACGCATCCGATCTCCTCCTGGCAGCAGCAGCACGTGACGCCGCTCGAGCGCTACCTCGGCGTAAAGGAGGAGCTACAGGATCTCGCCCACCGACTTCTCATCTTCGGCACCCACGTGCACATCGGCATCGAAGATCCGGACTTCCGGATAGATTGCCTGAACGCGGCGCGGTACGTGCTTCCCCACATCCTGTGTCTTTCCACCAGCTCGCCATTCTGGGCTGGCCGCAACACGGGATTGCACTCGTATCGGAGCATCGTCTTCAAGAATTTTCCGCGGAGTGGTGTGCCGCGGGTTTTCTCGAGCAATGCTGATTACCTTGACCTCGTGGATACGCTGGTGCGGACGAAGAGCATCCCGGATGCATCGAAGCTCTGGTGGGATGTTCGGCCGCACTACAAGTATCCGACACTCGAGTTCCGGAACTGCGACGTCTGCACGCGCGTGGACGAAGCGGTCTGCGTCGCCGCGATTCTCCAGGCGGTGGTGGCAAAGATCTGGAAACTGAGACGCGACAATCTGGCTTTTCGGGTGTACCGCTCCGAGCTCATTGAAGAGAACAAGTGGCGCGCGGTCCGTTGGGGACTGAAGGGTAAGCTCATAGATTTCGGCAAGAAGCAGGAGCTCCCGGCTCCAGTGCTCATCAAAGAGCTGATCGAATGGTTCCTGGGTGACGTGATGGACGAACTGGGGACGCGGAAGGAGATCGAGTACGCCTACCGCATCATGGAAGAAGGGTCGAGTGCCGACCGGCAGCTCGCCACGTTCAAACAGACAGGAGACCTGAAGCGTGTCGTGGATCGAATCATCGCAGAGACCGCCGAGGGCGTCATGACGCCGCCGACCGGCGCCACATGATGCGCGGCCCAAGGCCCGTGATCGGCGTGACGACGCAGACGCTCGAGGAGATTCCGGACGAGCTGCCGCGCTGCTGGATCATGAGCCAGCGGTACGTGAGCACGCTGACCGCGTCGGATGCTGTCCCCTGGATCGTCCCGCTCCTCGACGATCCCGAGACGTTGCGCGCGATCTACGACCGGCTGGATGGCATCTTCCTCCCAGGGGGCGTCGACATCGATCCCACATCTTACAACGAGACTCGCACGAGCGCCTGCGGCCGCGTCGACCCCGACCGCGACAAGACGGAGATCATGCTCGCGGAGTGGGCGATGCACGACCGGAAGCCGATCCTCGCGGTGTGCCGCGGGGCACAGCTGCTGTCGGTCGCGGTCGGCGGAACGCTCTACCAGGACGTGAGCTCGGAGCATCCGGGCGCGATCAAGCACGACTATTTCCCCAAGACGGGCGCGCACACGCGGCAGGACCTCGTGCATCCCGTGAAGATTGTCCCGAACACGCAGTTGAGCCGCGTGCTCGGGACAAACACCGTCCAGGTAAACAGCATGCACCACCAGGGCATCAAGCGGCTCGCGCCGACCCTGGTCGCGAACGCCTTCGCGCCCGACGGCCTGATCGAGGGCGTCGAGTCCGCCGAGTCCTCCGAGGACGACTTCGTGCTCGGCGTGCAGTGGCATCCGGAGGACCTGGCGGACTCCGAACCGAAAATGCGGAAGCTCTTCGACGCGTTCATCGAGGCGGCGGCGGCGCGGCGCCGCGGATCGCGGCCGCACCGCACCCCGGCGGCAGTTCGCGGTTCGTGATGTCGTCCGGCGCTTCCGGGCACTGAGCATCGCCGGCATCAGGAGATCCACTTGAAATTCGTGGACGACCGCCTTCCGCGTCGCCTCGACGGTTGGCGAAGCCCGAGACTCGGGCTGCAGATGCCGATCGTGGCTTACGGCACCCGGGGGCGGCCCATCCTGCTCTTTCCGACCGCGGCGGCCGACTACCTGGAGAACGAGCGCTTCTTCCTCGTGAAGGCGGTGGAGCCCGCGATCATGGCGGGCCGGATCAGGCTCTTCTCCATCGACAGCATCAACAAGCACGCGTGGATGGATCGCTCGCTTCCCGTCCGCGAGCAGGCACGCCGGCAGGCACTCTATTCCGGCTACGTCGAAGAGGAAGTCGTCCCCTACATCCGCGCGGCGGTCGGCAATCAATCTGAGAGAATCGCCACGACTGGCGCGAGCTTCGGCGCTTTCCACGCGGCGAACGCATTTTTCCGCCGGCCGGATTTGTTCGACACGCTGATAGGCATGAGCGGCTTTTACGACCTTGGGCCTTCATACCTCCGCGGTTACTCGGATGAAAATTGCTTCTTCAACAACCCGGCGTGGTACCTGCCCGGGCTCTCGGGCGGGCCTCTCGTCACGCTCCAGCATCACAGCCGCATCGTGATCGCCACGGGCCAGGGCGCCTTCGAAGCGCCCGATGCGTCACGCACTTTCTCCGAGATCCTGAATCGGAAGGCGATCCCGCACTGGCTGGACGTTTGGGGGCACGACGTGAACCACGACTGGCCGTGGTGGCGGAAGATGCTGCCGCACTTCGTCGACAAGCTCGGCTACTAGCAGCCTGATGCCGACGGCGGTGTTCGTGGCTCCCATTTTGTCCGAAAATGCGACGCGCATGATCGAGGCTGTAGCAAGTCTGCCCGGTGTCAGGCTCGGTTTGATCACGCAGGATCCAGCGGAAAAACTCTCGCCCGGGCTCGCGGCGAAGGTCGACGCGCACTGGCGCGTGGACGACGTGCTCGACCACTGGCAGCTCTCGTGGGCGGCGGAAGAGCTGGCGCGACGCATCGGCCCCATAGACCGCCTCTTCGGTGCCTACGAACAGCTGCAGGTTCCGCTGGCCGAGGTTCGTGAGAAGATGGGCATCAGCGGGATGGGCGCCGCGGTGGCGCGCCGTTTCCGCGACAAGTCCGAAATGAAGGACGCGCTGCGCGCGGCCGGTCTTCCGTGCGCGAGGCACGCTCTCGTGGAAAGCGCCGACGAGTCTGTCGCGTTCACGCGAAAGGTCGGCTATCCGGTCGTGATCAAGCCGCCAGCGGGAGCCGGTGCGATTGCGACGTTCCGCGCCGACGACGAGGCGTCACTTCGCGCGGCCATCGCACAAGCTGCGCCACGCGCGGGGCACCCCGCCCTCGTCGAGGAGTTCATTACCGGCGACGAGTACTCGCTGGAGACGATCTCCATCGGCGGGCACGCGGTGTGGCATTCACTAACGCACTACTACCCGACCCCACTGGAGGTTGTGCGCAATCCGTGGATTCAGTGGTGCGTGCTGTGCCCGCGTGAAGTGGACGATGCGCGCTACGACGACATTCGGAAGGCCGGCTCGCGCGCGCTGGAGGTCCTCGGCATGGAGACCGGGCTGAGTCACATGGAATGGTTCCGACGCGCTGATGGCACTATCGCGATTTCCGAAGTGGCGGCTCGCCCGCCGGGCGCCCAGATCACGACGCTCAATTCCCGCGCGCACGACATCGACTTCGTCCGCGCCTGGGCGCAACTGATGGTGTTCGGCACCTTTGAGCGTCCGACACGAAAGTACGCGGTGGGCGTGGCTTTCTTGCGTGGCCAGGGAAGCGGAAGGATCCAGCACGTACACGGGCTCGACCAGATCGGCCGCGAGATGGGCTCGCTCATAGTGGATGTCAAGCTTCCTTCGCCCGGGCAGGCGCCGGCAGCTAGCTACGAGGGTGACGGTTACATTATCCTGCGTCATCCAGAAACGGCCGTGGTGATGCAGGCGTTGCAACGGCTGATTTCCGTCGTGAGAGTCGAGCTCGGATGAAGCACCCCTGCCTTCCAGGCATCTGCGTGTGGAGTAGACGATGAATGTCATGATGATCGCCCCGGGCTATCCCGATGAGATGCCGTTTTTCGTTCGCGGGCTCGCGCTCGAGGGCGCTGCGGTGATCGGAGTCGGCGACCAACCCGAAGGAGACGTGCCGCCGCTGGCGAAGCAGCATCTCGCGGCTTACGTGCGAGTGCCCAGCCTTCAGGACGAGGACGGAGTCGTCAAGGCGGCGACGCAGTGGGCCAAAGGCAAGAAGATCGATCGGGTGATCTGTCTCTGGGAGCCGGGCGTGCTCCTGGCCGCGCGCCTGCGCGAGGAGCTGGGCACCGGCGGTATGACCGTCGACGAATGCCAGCCATTCCGCAACAAGGACCTGATGAAGGAGAAAGTCGCGGCAGCCGGGATCAGGACTCCGAAGCACGCGTCGGCGAAGAACGCCGCCGGCGTGCGCGCGGCGGCGAAAAAGATCGGCTACCCGATCATCATCAAGCCGATCGCCGGCGCCGGCTCGATGGACACCTACCGAGCGGATAACGCGGCGGAGCTGAAGACCGCGATCTCCAAAATGGGTCATATCGATGAGGTGAACGTCGAGGAGTTCATCGACGGCGAGGAGTACACCTACGACACGATCTGCATCGACGGCAAGATCGTGTACACCAACATCGGCTACTACAGGCCGCGGCCGCTCGAAGGGCGGAGCCAGGAGTGGATCAGCCCGCAGACGCTCTGCCTGCGCGACCTGGACCTACCCCACCTGGCCGGTGGCCACCAAATGGGACACGCCGTGCTCAAAGCACTGCAGTTCAAGACGGGCTTCACGCACATGGAGTGGTACAGGAAATCCAATGGAGAAGTGGTGTTTGGGGAAATCGCCGCGCGTCCCGCGGGCGCCCGCACCGTCGACCTGATGAACTTCGTCTCCGATATCGATCTCTTCCGCGGCTACGCAGAGGCAGAAGTGCACGGCCGCTTCACGACTAAAGTCGAAAGGAAGTACAACACTGCGAACATCTTCAAGCGCGCCGAGGGCACCGGGCGCATCAGACGCATCGAAGGCCTCGACCGGCTGCGCGCGCGGTACGGACCGCACATCGTGCACGTCGACCTGCTCCCGATCGGCGCGCCACGCCGCAACTGGGTGCAGACGCTCCTTTCCGACGGCTACGTTTGCGTGCGTCACCCGGATCTGCAGACAACGATGGACATCGCCGATGCGGTAGGTACCGACCTGCATTTGTACGCGGGCTGAGCTCTCGTGGCCTCACTAACTGATTTCCTGCGCCGTTTGCGCGCGGGACCCAAAACAAGGTTCGGCACGATCGAGCGGATCGCAGCTGTTTACAGCCCCCAGCTCGACAACGAGCGGGATCTGCTCATTTCGCTCCCAAGCCGGCATGCCGCAAAGGAAAGCCGGTACCCCGTGATCTACATGCACGATGGCCAGAACCTGTTCGATCCGGCCATGAGCTTCTCGGGCTCCTGGAACGTCGACATCGCGATGGCGGAGCTGAGCCTCGGAGGGCTGGACGCGATCGTCGTCGGCATCCCGAACATGGGACACCAGCGGCTCTCCGAGTATTCCCCCTTCGATCATCCCGAGACAGGCGCCGGACGCGGCGATCTCTATCTCGAGTTCCTGATCAAAACCGTCAAGCCGCTCATAGACAAACGGTATATGACGCTGCCGGACCGCGCGCACACGGGTATCGTGGGCTCGTCGATGGGCGGCCTGATCAGTCTTTACGCATTCTTCCGCCATCCTGACGTGTTCGGCTTTGCAGGCGTGCTCAGTCCATCACTCTGGGTCACCGAGGAGGCCACCTTCGACTTCATCAAGCGCGCCCCTTTCTTTCCCGGTAGTCTCTACCTGGACGTCGGCACGCGCGAAGGCGAGCGACACGTCCTCAGCGCGCAGCGAATGCGCGATCTACTCGAGGCGAAGGGCTATCGCCAGAGACACGATCTGCTCTGGGTGGAGGACGAGAAAGGGCATCACCACGAGGCGGCCTGGGCGCGCCGTTTCCAGATGGCGCTCCCCTTTCT
>CABEAZ010000178.1_pt1 | contig 18971 bp, 14 predicted proteins | sample 3132471 | NCBI WGS metagenome assembly CABEAZ01 (sample SAMEA5534345, study PRJEB31848) | metagenome | biome: tundra; feature: field; material: soil | place: USA | collected 2013-05 | depth 0.45 m | reverse complement strand
ATGATGATCGGGAGGCACCCCGGACCGCATCCTCTCCCGCCGCCCCGCCGACTCGCCCGGCTGAGAACGCCGAGTACCAGGAAGAAGATGAGGAGGAACACCCACGGAGGAATCCCGCCACCGCTACTCGTCGGGTATGCGTTAATCGGCTCCGCCAACTGGCGCGGCGCGAGCGACGTATCCAGCTGGAAGTTGAACTCCTTCGCGAACCGCTCGGCGGTTCTGAGAGTCACGAGCTCGAGCCCGGTGCTGTAGTCCTTCTGCATGAACGCCGGAGTCGCTTCACGGCAGATGTCGCCCGCGTCCGCATCCGTGATGAATCCTTCCGCGCCGCGGCCCGTCGCGACGAAACAATGTCCGCGTCCGTCCTTGCTCGTCTCCTTGGGAACGAGAAGAATCACCGCGCCCGCGTTCCGAGTGGGATCGCCGGGATTCCCAATCTTGCCGAGCTTCCACTGGCGTCCGATCTGGAGCGCGACCTCCTGCACGTCGCGCGTGCCTATGTCGGGAAGCGTCACGATCGCCATCTCGCCCCGCGATTTCGCTCTCACATCCTGGGCGATGCGCTCCATCCGCTGAATGGCGTCGGGCTGAATTACGTGCGCGAAATCGCTCACCAGCCCGGTCGGCGGCGGGATCTGAATGCCTTGTGCAAGAAGGAAGAGCCAGGCTATTCGCACAACGGCGAAAAAAGTCGCCGTCGAAGGAAACCCGATCAGAACAGAAGTAAGTATCTACTCTCCCTTGATTTCATGGTTTGGCAGGAGGTCTATTTAGCAGATGATTCCCACCCAAGTTAACCACATCAGTGCAGTCGGCGCGCTAGCGCTTTTTCTCGCCTGCGCTCCCGGCGGTAACGCCAAACAGGGCGCTGAAACCACAACCGTGGCGCGAGCCGTGACTGCTTCGGTCGCGGCTAAACGGGCGCCACCGGATTCCAACCTTACGCGCGCCGATCTCGCCCGGATTCAGGGGAGCACCAGCGCCCCAGTCTGGGTGATCGAAATCAGCGACTTCCAGTGCCCCTACTGCAAGCAGTGGCACGACCAGACGTACGCCGCCCTTCGCGACCAGTACGTGAAGACTGGCAAGGTTCGGCTCGCTTACGTGAACTTCCCGCTCGCCAGCCACGTCCACGCCTGGCCGGCCGCCGAGTCTGCGATGTGCGCCGGGGCTCAGGGGAAATTCTGGCCGATGCACGATGGCCTTTTCGAGACTCAGAACCATTGGGAGGCCTTGGGCGCGCCGACGGCTGTCTTCGACTCGCTCGCCCAGGCCAACGGATTGGACATGAAGCGCTGGCGGGACTGTGTGAAATCCGGAATGATGAAACCGCTCATCGAGGCGGATCACGACCGTGCGTCCAGAGCCGGCGCGGCAGCGACACCGAGCTTCATGATCGGCGACAAGATCCTCACCGGCGCGCAGCCAATCGAGGAGCTGCGGACGGCGATCGACTCCGCTCTGGTGAAAAGCAAGAATACGACACGGTAACACCTCGACGGTAAAACGATTGAGAAGGGGCCAGCCGTGAAGCCGCTGCTGCGGATTCCCTACGCGTTCGCGGGGCTCGTGACGGACGCGCTGGTCCGTGTAGTTCCCGCCGGCAAATCGAAATTCCGTCGTGGGCTCAGTAGCCGGCGCGGACTCGTTGATCGCTACCAGACATGGGGCGCGACCTCTCGCGACGCCGCGCGCCCTCTGGTCTGGTTCCACGCGTCGTCGGTCGGCGAAGGCCTCCAGGCACTGCCCGTCATCGAGCTCGTGCGCGCGCGGCGCCCCGATGTTCAGATCGCCTACACTTTCTATTCGCCCAGTGCCGAGCAGTTCGCGAAGTCGGTGCGGGCGGATTTCGCCGATTACCTGCCGTTTGATACGTTCGACCACGCGAACGCGGTGGTATCCGCGCTTCGGCCGAGCGCTCTCGTTTTCAGCAAACTCGACATCTGGCCCGCGCTCACAGAGCGCGCCGCCGCCGCGGGCGTTCGCGTGGGCGTGATCAGCGCGACCCTGCCCGAATCTTCGGGACGTCGCGGATTTTTCGCCCGGGCTCTGCTGGGCGACGCCTATCGCTCGATCGATCGCCTCGGCGCCATCGATGAGAACGACGCGGAGCGGCTACGCGAACAGGGCGTGCCAGCCGACCGCGTAGGCGTGACGGGCGACACGCGGTTCGACCAGGTGTGGGCGCGCGCGCAACGCGCCTCTCCTTTTATTCAACGGCTGCGCTCGTCGCGCCCGACTCTCGTCGCCGGCTCGACGTGGCCGTCCGACGAAGAGCACCTTCTCCCCGCCTGGACCAGGATCCGCGACAAGATTCCCGACGCGCGGCTCGCAATCGCGCCACACGAAACGAGCGACGCGCACCTGCGCTCGATCGAGAGCTGGGCTCGCTCGCACGCGCTCACGCTCGCGAGGCTCGACGCACCCGACGCCCAGAGCGCCGACGTCATTCTCGTCGATCGTTACGGAGTGCTCGGCGACTTGTACGCCGTGGCAGACGTGGCTTATGTCGGAGGCGGATTTCATTCCGCCGGCCTGCATTCCATCCTCGAGCCCGCGGCATTCGGCGCTCCGGTGCTGTTCGGCCCGCGCCACGAGAAGAGCCGCGAAGCGGCGAAGCTGGTTCAGGCCGGAGGCGGAGCGGTGGTCACGGGAGTGGCCGATCTCACCATCCGTCTCGGTTACTGGCTCGGGTCTGTTCCTGCCCGGGACGCGGCCGGCTCGTCAGCGCGCGGGATGGTCCAGGATGGTCTTGGCGCGGCGGAGCGCTCGTACCATCTGGTTACGGCTTTGCTTGCTCGATGAGCACCGGCGGCGGAAGCACGGGCGGCCGATACGTCACCGCGCTCGTGCTCGGCTTGTGGACGAAGAATCCCTGTACGAGGTGCACGCCGAGTGATTTCACCATGTCGTACTCTTCCTTGCGCTCGACGCCTTCGGCGATGACCATGGCGCCGTGCTCGTTGGCGAAGCGCACCATCGTCTCGACCAGATTCTGCTTGATGAAATTCTGGTCGATGCAGTTGATGAGCGACATGTCGAGCTTGATGAAATCGGGCTCCAGGTTCGCGATCGAGCCCAGGCCGGCGTAGCCACTCCCCGCGTCGTCAACGGCGAAGCGGTAGCCCTCGTCACGGAATTCCTTGAGGCGACCGCGGAACTTCGGATAATCCTTGATGGCGGTGCGCTCGGTGATCTCGATCACGACGCGGGTCGGGTCTTTCACCTTGAGCGCTTTGACGTCGAAGGAAGGATCGGCGAAGTCCGCCGGATCCACGTTCATGAACAGCAGCTCGCCGTCCTTGAGGAGCTTCCCCATGCCTTCGATCGCGCGTTCGCGGCACAGCCGGCTCAAGTCCCAGATCAGATCCGACTGCGCGGCGATCTCGAACATCACCTCCGGGCTGCGCATGCTGCGCATTGTCCCGCGCGCGAGCGCCTCGTAACCGAACACCTTTTTGTTGTCGGTGATGACGATCGGGTGGTACTCGATGTAGAGACCGCGACTCCGCAGCGTCTCCCGCAGGTCCGAGACCTTTTTCGCCTCCTCACGGTGCTCGAGACTCTTCGAGGCGTTCGCCGCTTCCCGGATTCCGCGATAGATCTGCCGCTCGAGCCGGAGCTTCGGATTGTAAACGACGAGCGCGCGTCCCACGAAAATGTCGAAGAGAGCGGCGATATCTTCGCCGTGCACGCGCTCGATCTGGGAGGACACCGCGTCCTTCAGTCCCGCCGTGATTTCGGTGATCTCCGCATCAGTCGAGGCGGGAGTGTCGTCCTGCGGGACATGGAAGAAAACGAAGTCGTCGTCGTTGGGAAACGCGACCATGAGCTTCGACGATGCCAGCGCGCTCTTGCTCAGGAAATCGCGCATCGCCTCACCAGTGGTCTCGAGCACGCTGTCGAGCTTTTCCCACCCGTAAACCTCTTCGACTTTGGAATAGTGGTCGAAGTTGAAGTACAGAATGACGATCTCGCCCCTGTCCTGAACCGCCTTCCGGATGCTGTCGATTGTTGCGGCTACCGTCGGAAGGCGCGTGAGCGAGTCGCGGAGAAGCTGGTGGTAATCCACGCTCAGCGGGACGGCGTGGCAGGGGTGGCGCCGGTGGCGGTAGCCGGAGCGAGCAGCTTCATGTTACGCTCGACGGCTGCCACCAGCTTTGAGAGCTCGAATGGCTTCTCGACGAAATCGTCCGCGCCCGTCTCAAGAGCCTGCCTCTTGTTCACCCAGTCGTCGAGTGCCGTGACCATCACGACGCGCACGCTACGGCCGAGGGTCGGATGCTGTTTCATCTCGCGGCAGACCTGCCAGCCGTTGCGCCCCGGCATCATCACATCGAGGAGAACCAGGGCCGGCTTTACTTCTTCGAACGCCTTGAGAGCGTCGTCGCCGTTGTACGCGACCGTGATCGGATAGCCGCGCGCTCCTAGGTAGTCCCGAATGATGTGGGCGTTGTCCGGATTGTCGTCGACCACGAGGATCGGCAGATGAGAGGTGTCAGCCATAAGCGATTGTCTGAAATGATGTTATGACCATTAGCGGGGCAATTCGCAAGCCAACACTTGGGTTCAGGTTGACAAACCTGCGCTCGCTGCACAGCGTGAAGGAGGAAACAGACTCGAGGGCGTCCCATGCGTGCGCGCCAGACACTCTTAATTCTTGGAAGCCTCCCGTTTACTTCACTTTCGACGATTCACGCCCAAAGTGTGAGCGCACAACCGTCGCCTCCGTTCACCTTGAGCGGTATCGTCCGCGACGATAGCAAGACGCCAATCAGCAATGCGGAGTTGAAGCTCGCGCGCAAAGGGGAGGTAGCGCGGTTAGCACGAACCGGCCCCGATGGGCGCTTTGACTTCGGCGGAGTGCAACCGGGGGATGTGGAGCTCACCGCGAGGCGCATGGGCTACAAGGCTGCCACCCTGAATATCAAGGTGAGCGGCGCGACTGCGCCCGGAGCCGTGGAGTTTGCACTGGTGACAGTCCCCATGGATGTGCCCGCCGTCGTCGTCGAGGGACAAAACGATCGCTTGCGCGAATTCTATGAGCGGAGGAGCAGCAACAATTTCGGTAAGTACTTTGACGGTAACGAAATCGTTCGGCGCGATCCGCATCTACTGAGCGATCTCCTGCGAACGATTCCTGGAGCAGTCATTGGCTCGGCATCCAGAGTTCAAAATCGCGTTCTCTTGCGCGGCTGCAAGCCGAGCATTTGGGAGAATGGAATGAAGGTGTTCGGTGCTGAAGTCGATGACGTCGCGAATCCGTCGGACGTCGCAGGCATGGAGATTTATTTGTCGTGGGCCGGGCTCCCGCCGCAGTATCAGGATCGCGAAAATCCCGGCTGCGGCGCAATCATTCTCTGGACGCGGGACCACTAGTCAGGCGCGTACCGCTTTCGCGCTCGCGCGTCAAAGGCCCGCGATCTTCAAAACAAGAGGCCCCCGGAATTTCTCCGGGGGCCTCTTGTTTTTTCGTTACGCGCGATTCGATTCTTACGGCAGGTTTAGATTGACGCCCGCGCAAGTCGGGGCACTCGCTGGCTTATCCCACCAGACACGGGTTCCAAAATTGTCAGTGCCCTGATCCGTGACAGCGACACCAACATTGGCACCGTTCACGGATAACTCCGTTTGGGAGTAGTAGAACCGGCGCGGAACGTACGACACGACAGCGGCGGGGCCCGGGACGATCGTCGACGGCTGACACGTTCGCCGCCACTCGAACCATGCATTCCCGCCATCGCCGAAGAGAGAGATCCACTTCTGGATCGCAACCTGGGTCAGTCCCGCCGTCCCGCCCTGGTAAGCCACCTCGGGACGCGCGAGATAACTTGCGATCGCCGCCGCGTCGGTGACTCCCCATTGCTCCATGGACGCAGCAATCGCTTCGTTATAGAACAACGCAGCCTGTCCAGAATTAAGCCCGCCCATGTTGCGCTCCGCCGCCTCGGCCTGGATGAACAACACCTCAGAGTACGTGAGGAGCTCAGAAGGAAGCGTGGCGCCCGGTCCGCCAAAGGTCGTGTACGACGTAGCGCCGGGGAAGAAGATCGTCCCAACGCGCGACGCGCTTACGATGTACGGCTGTGCGGTGGGTGCGTCGACTCCATTGGGTGCGCCCGCGTACGTGCCGGCAGCCGTGGTATGGGCAAACACTGGAAGACGCGGATCGTTGTATCCTCGCAAAATATTTATGAAAGTCTGCGACATCCGGTAATCGTCGCGCGTTTGCAAGCTGGCGGACAACGGATTGTCGTTTATACCATCTCCCGGCCACACAAGCGCGGCATTGTCCGCGTTCGACGTGAACACGCCGCCCGCAGCGGAGAATGCTTTCGCGAGCTCGGCGCTCGCCGTTGCGGGATCAACGTTCACGATCCGCATCGCCAGTCGAGCGTGCAGCGAGTTCGCGAACCGCTGCCACGCTGCCGGATCCCCCCCATAAATCGGGTCTGCGGCGCCCAGCGATGCGCTCGCACTTCCAAGAGCCGTCGCTGCATCCGACGTAGTCTTGAAGAGGTCGGCATAAACCGCCTGCTGTTTGTCGTAGGGCGGCTTCCCCGAGCCGCCCGCAGAATCCGAAACTAAAGCCTGGCTGTAGGGAATATCTCCCCACGAATCGGTGAGGAAATCTGACGTCCAGACCTTCATCACCGAAGCTGGAGCCCATATGCCAGCGTCGTTCGCGGCGATCCCCTTACCAATGACCTTCCGCAAATCCTCCAGCTCTTGGTAATAAGCGGCGTCGAAGGTGCCCGTCATGAACGCGCGGGCCAGCCGTTTGTAAGTATCCTCATCGGTGTATTGAACTTCCGCGAGGTGTTGCGCCATGAATTCGCCGCCACGCCAATCGTAGGTGGTACCAAGCCAACGCTCTACGGATGTACGGGTGGCGTTGGTGAACAGTGACGCGGCCGACGCATCCGTCGGATTGTTTGGATTCCTGTTTACATCCGTCAGTCCGTTACCGCACGCCATAAGGCCAGCCATCACGGCGGCGCCAGCAGCGGCTCGGAAAAATCTCATATTGGTCATAAGAGTCATGTTTGTCATATAGGTATGGCGCCTCGTGACCGGGATCACGGGACGATCCTCAGGTTGAGTCCGATGCTCCTCGTGTTCGGGATCGTCGCAAACTCAAACCCTTGAGCATTGCCCGTGCTGTAAGAGAACTCGGGATCGATGTTCGGCACCTTCGTGTGGGTCCACAGGTTATTGCCAATCAGAGCGACATTGACGGACGAAGCGTGGAGCCACGACGCGAAGTTAACTGGCAGATCGACACCGAAGCGGAGGTTACGCAACTTTACGTAACTGTCGTCATACGTGTATTGCTCGGCGTTGTAATACAAGGACTCCCAGTACTGCTCGGCCGTGACCCTGGTTGTGTTGGGCTGACCAGTCGCTGCGTCCGTGCCCTGTATTACTAGTCCCGGGTTGTTCCAATCCACTTCGCGGCCTTTGAGCGAATTCTTGAAGATGCCGGTGTAGTCGCCCCACATGTTCGTCACGCTGAAGATTTTCCCGCCCCTGTGGAAGTCGAACAAAAAGCTCAGCTGCACGGAACCGAAACGGAAGTCGTTGTTCCAGCCGCCAATCCACTTGGGCTGAATGCTACCGATGACGCCCTGCGCCCCGGTCCCCGGCAAGCCGTTGTTCAACAGAAGATTTCCCTTCGCGTCGCGGTCGTATTTGTAGCCGTAGATCACTCCATACGGCTGGCCGACACGCGCCTCGAGGTTTTGATACCAGTCGGTATAGATCACGTATGTGTCGATCCCGGGAGCGAGCGACACCACCTTACTCTGATTCTGCGAATAATTGAACGTCGTGTTCCACTGGAATCCGCCAGCGGTGCGAATCGGCGTCAGATCGACCAACGCTTCGAAACCCTTGTTGTCGATCCGACCGAGATTCGCAACCTGGCTCTGGAATCCTGAAGCGGGAGAAACTGTAAGGTTTACGATCTGGTTCGTCGTCGACTTCGCGTAGTAGCTCATGTCGAACGTCGCGCGGCCGTCTAGTAAACCGAGCTCGAGACCGACTTCGCCCGACTTCGTCTTCTCGGGCTTGAGATTCGGATCCTTTTGCGAATTGTCCAACGTGACCTGCGGCAAGGAACCGAATTTCGTCGACTGGCCGATGTAAACCGTTTGAAGCTGGTATGGGGCGGCGTCAGCACCTACGTTCGCCAGTGAGCCACGTACCTTGACGTAGCTCAGTGGCCCCGACTTCAGGAACGGCAGTGCGTCGCTCAACACCAAAGAAGTATTGATCGAGGGGTAGAAGTAGGAATTGGTAGCTGCCGGGAGCGTCGACGACCAGTCGTTGCGACCCGTCACCTCTACTGTCCACCAGTCATTGAATGTGGCCGATCCCGAGCCATACAAGCTGTTCACTTGGCGCTTCGAGACAAACGACGTCAGAGTCGGCGTAATGCCGGCGTTGGAAGAGTTGTAGATCCCGGGAACGATGATACCGGCAGTGTACTGCTGATCGTTGTTATAGCGTTCGAGACGGCGCGCACCGCCGAGCGTTCCATTGAACTGCAGGTGCGACCCTGCACGCTTGTTCGCGTTCAACATCAGATCCGAGTTGTTTGCGTTCGAGTACTCGGCGTATTGGGTGTATGCCCCCGCGTACGATGGGTTCGTGTAGTTGATGTTACCCTGCGCGTAATCCTGATTGATTTGCCATCGGTAAAGGTCGGAGCCGGTCCGGATAGTCGCATCGAGCCAATCTGCAACGTGGTAGCGGGCGGAAAGGTTTCCGGTGACACGGTCGCGAACATCTTCACCCGGGTTCTGATACTGCAGCCAGAAGGGATTGTTGTGGAAGTTGTAGTTCCAGTTGTACAGGCCGCCGCTCGCACTGGTCATATTCTGCCTGAGCACGTTCATGTCGACCTGGCGGCCGAACCAGACGAACTGCTCGAGTATCCCGCTGTTGTAGCCGGTACCGGCGCGGTTGTGATTGTCGTTGTTGATGTACTGAACGTCGCCGCTCGCAGTCAGCCGGCTCGTTACGTTCAAGCTCCCGCTCAGTAGGCTATTGAACTTCCGGAAGGTGTTGTTGGGAACGATACCCTCAACCTGCTGCGAGCCAACTGACAACCGGGCTTGCGCTCTATCCGTTCCGCCGCTGAACGCGAGCGTGTTGGCGAGCGTTTTTCCCGTGTTGAAGAAGGAGCTCACGTTATCCGGGTGTGCTACCCACGGCGCCCCGTTGGGCGCGTTGAACTGCCTGCAGGGCACGCTCGTGTCGTAGGTGTGAGGCGCGAACGGGTTGCTCGGGCTATTCGGCACGAAATTGCATCCCGTCGTGCGGCCATCCAACCTCGGTCCAAAGCTCTGATCGAGTCCGTCGTTTACACCGCTACCCAGACCGTCCACGAAGAGGAACTCGCCGCCCGCCCCCTGACCGTATTGATTCTGGTAATCGGGCAGTATGGATGGCGTATCCCAGGTGTAGCTCGAGGTAAGCTGCGTCTGGACTGTCCCGCTCGAGTTCGCGCCCTTCTTCGTGGTGATGAGGATCACGCCGTTCGCCGCGCGAGATCCATAGAGCGCCGCCGCATTGGGACCCTTCAGGACGCTGATGGTAGCTACGTCTTCAGGGTTGATGTCGTTGATTGCGCTGCCGTAGTCTTTTCCGGTATTGCTGATGGCGAGTCCGCCGCAACAGGAGAAGCTGCCGTGATTCTCGTTAGAGATCGGAACTCCATCAACAATGAAGAGCGGCTGGTTGTCACCGGTGATCGAGTTCTGACCGCGGATCACGATGTTGGTTGAGCCGCCTTGCGTTCCGGACTGGCTCATAACGACGCCCGAGACTTTTCCGGATAGCTGGTTCAGGATGTTCATGTCGTGCGAGGTATTGAGCTCGCCCGAAGAGACCGTCTGGACAGCGGTGCCGAGTTGGCTCCGCTCCCTCGTCAAACCGAGCGCTGTTACCACGACGCCAGTGAGCTGAGTCGCACTCGAGGAGAGGCTGAAGTTTTGCGCTACGGGGCCGCCCGAGAGTGCGACCTGCGCCGAGCTTGGCGCAAATCCGAGACGCCGCGCCATCACCGTCACTGTCGTGCCTGTCGCCGAAGCGGGGGCGGTAAACGAGTAGCGACCCGCCTCATCAGTGAAAGCACCGACGCGCAGCGCTGGAATACTCACGCTGGCACCGGCCACTGGATCTCCTCCAGTGCCAGTTACCTGTCCACTGATGGTCGCTCCCTGCGCCTGGGCGAGTGCCGGGGCGAGCCCCAACACCACGCCCGCTATCGCAAGGAAGCGAGAGACATTACCTGACATTCCCATTAGAACACCTCGCAGAAAGTGAAACTGGGATATGAAGTGTCGCGTGTCAGCGGAGACGTCGTTCGACGTCTTGTTAATGGCGACGCTTTCGTGCCTGCATCTGCGAGCGGAACGCGCAGTCGGCGAGCCGCGGCGAATGTAGGAAAAACGGGTGCGAACAACGTGCCCGGCACGGTGAGTGTCGATGCAACACATTTTTGATAACATATGGTGAGGGAAACAGGGAAGTCAACAGACAGTGGCCGGCCTGGGCATCCCGGCCAAAAAAAACCACCGCTCTTTCGCGGCGGTTTCAGTGCGACCATGGGCGACGACGGCAATCCCAATCAAAGAAGATGCGGAGCTTCGGCTCCGCCTTTTCTTTTTTCCACTTTCGTTCGCCGGTTAGGACGCGATGGCCTTCTCCGTAACCACGCGAACCTGGTCGTTCAGCACCTGCATGAATCCGCCGCTCACGGTGAACCGGCGCCCCGAACCGCTGCCGAGACGCAGCTGGCCTTCACCGAGTAGCGCCATCAGCGGCGCATGACCGGTAAGGATCCCGACCTCTCCGTCGTACGCGGGCGCGATCACGGAATCCGTCTCGCCCTCGAACAGCACGGCTTCCGGAGAAATTACGGATACCTTGAGCATCGCTTACGAGTTCGAGAGCTTCTGCGCGGCCTCGATCACTCCATCGATCGCGCCCTGCATGAAGAACGCCTGCTCGGGATATTGATCGAACTCTCCGGCGACGAGGCGCTCGAACGATGACACGGTTTCCTCGAGCTTCACATACTGGCCCTTGATGCCGGTGAACTGCTCCGCCACCGAGAACGGCTGCGACATGAAGCGCTGAATTCTGCGCGCGCGGCCGACGACGAGCTTGTCGTCTTCCGAGAGCTCGTCCATGCCCAGAATGGCGATGATGTCCTGCAGCTCCTTGTAGCGCTGGAGAATCCGCTGCACATCCGTCGCTGCCTTGTAGTGGCGCTCTCCAATGAACTGCGCGTCCAGAATTCGTGACGCCGACGCGAGAGGATCGACCGCGGGATAGATCCCCAGCTCCGTGATCGCGCGCGACAGCACGACGGTCGCATCCAGGTGCGCGAACGCCGTCGCCGGCGCCGGATCGGTGATGTCGTCGGCGGGTACGTAGATCGCCTGCACCGAAGTGATCGATCCGTTCTTGGTCGAAGTGATGCGCTCCTGTAAGTCTCCCATCTCCGTCGCCAGCGTCGGCTGATAACCCACCGCGCTCGGCATGCGGCCAAGAAGCGCCGAGACCTCGGAGCCCGCCTGGGTGAAGCGGAAGATGTTGTCGATGAACACCAGCACGTCTGAGTTCTCGACATCGCGGAAGTACTCGGCAACTGTAAGTCCAGAAAGTCCGACTCTGAGTCTCGCTCCCGGCGGCTCGTTCATCTGGCCGTAGATCAGCGCGGCCGAATTGATGACGCCCGATTCCTTCATCTCGAGATAGAGATCGTTCCCTTCGCGCGTGCGCTCGCCCACACCGCAGAACACCGACTTGCCGCCGTGCCCCTTCGCGACGTTGTTGATCAGCTCCATGATGACGACGGTCTTTCCGACGCCGGCGCCACCGAAGAGTCCGATCTTTCCGCCCTTCACGAACGGAGCGATCAGATCGACGACCTTGATGCCAGTCTCGAAGATTTCGGTCTTGGGCTCGAGGTCCGCGAACTGTGGGGCGGGACGATGGATCGGCCAGCGCTCGACGCTGTCCGGAATCGGCGGACCGTTGTCGACCGGGTTGCCGAGCACGTTGAGAATTCTTCCGAGCGCAGCCTCGCCCACTGGAACCGTGATCGGACCGCCGGTATCCTCGACTCTCATCCCGCGGACGACGGCGTCGGTCGACGACATCGCCACCGCGCGCACCTGGTTACGGCCGATGTGCTGCTGCACCTCGACGACGACGTCAATGGTGGCGCCGGCATCGGATTTCTCACGGATGCGCAGAGCGTTGTAAAGCTCGGGCAGGTGCTCCGACTCGAATTCGACGTCGAGGACGGGTCCGATGACCTGGACCACCTTTCCGAAATTGACTTTCTTCGCCTCGGCGGCAGCTGGCTTTTTCTTCTCGGTGCGGACGGCCGTAGCCATTGGTTACCCCTGTAACGCAGAGGCACCGCCGACGATCTCGGCGATCTCCTGCGTGATCTGCGCCTGGCGGGCGCGGTTGAATGTGCGGCGTAAGACGTTGAGCATCTCACCCGCGTTGTCGGTCGCGTTCTTCATCGCGGTGCGCTGGGCGCTCTGGAATCCGGCCTCGTTCTCGACCAGCGCGCGATAAATCGAGTTGCGCACGTACAAGGGCAGAAGCTGCGTGAGGATCACTTCAGCAGACGGCATCAGGATGTAGTCGGGCTGAGGACCCTTGCGCTTCGGTGGCGTGACCGGGAGCACGAGCTGCGATGTTGGCGGCGTGGAGAGGGCGGAGTTGAACTTCGAGTAGATGACATAGACTGCGTCGATCTCGGCCGACGCAAATCTTTTGATCAGGCCGTCGACGAGCTCGGCAGCGTTGGCCACTGTCGGCTGGCCCGTGATGTCGGTCCGGCTGGACGCCACTGCACGTCCGATGTAGCGGAAGTAGCCGAGCCCCTTTTTGCCGACCACGTGAAGCTCCGGCTCGACGCCCTGCTCTCCGAGACGCGCGAGAAGATTGCGCGTTTCCTTGAGCAGATTCGCGTTGAACGCGCCCGCGAGCCCGCGGTTGCTCGTGAGCAGGATGACCGCCGCCTTTTTGATCGACGCCGGCTGGCGCATGAGAGGGAAGCTCTCGGCCAGCTCCGGGGTGTAGAGATTGGCGATCACTTCCGTGAGCGAGTTGGCGAATGGGCGCGCGGCCACGACGCGATCCTGCGCGCGCTTCATCTTGGACGTGGCCACCATCTCCATCGTCCGCGTGATCTTCCGCGTGTTCTCGACGGACTTGATCCGCCCTTTCAGCTCACGACCCTTCGCCATGCTCTAGCGCTTCGCCTCTACCGGGCGCGAGTCTCCGGCTTCCTTGGCGACCGCGGGCTTTGCGGGGTTGAATTGCTGGTTGAAGCTGTCAATCCCGCGCCTGAGATCCGCTTCGATCTCCTTCGACAGGACTTTCTCGGTGCGGATTTTCTGCGGCACCTGCGGGAACTGCTTGTCCATGAACTCGAGGAATCCCTTCTGCCAGTCCTTCAGCCGGTTCACCGGAATCGGATCGAGAAATCCGTTGGTGACGGCGAAAATCACCATGACTTGCTGCTCCACCGCCATCGGACGGTACTGCGGCTGCTTCAGTATCTCGACCGTCCGCGCTCCGCGCTCGAGCTGCTTCTTGGTAGCCGCGTCGAGGTCCGACGCGAAGGAGGAGAACGCCTCGAGCTCGCGGTACTGCGCGAGGTCTAGCCGCAGTCTGCCGGCGACGGAGCGCATCGCTTTTACCTGCGCCGAGCCGCCGACGCGGGAAACGGAGATTCCGACGTTGACCGCCGGACGGACGCCGGCGAAGAAGAGATCCGCCTCGAGGAAGATCTGCCCATCCGTGATCGAGATGACGTTCGTCGGGATATAAGCGGAGACGTCGCCTGCCTGAGTCTCAATGATCGGAAGCGCGGTGAGCGATCCGCCGGCCTTCATGATGGTCTTGCCATCGACGATAGACGCGTCCTCGCTCAGCTTCGCGGCTCTCTCGAGCAGGCGCGAATGGAGATAGAACACGTCGCCGGGGAAGGCTTCGCGGCCGGGAGGACGGCGAAGGACCAGCGAGAGCTGGCGATATGCCGCGGCCTGCTTCGAGAGATCGTCGTACACGCACAGCGTCGGCAGCCCCTCGTTGTACATGAAGTACTCGGCCATCGCGCAGCCGGAATAAGGCGCGATGTACTGCAAGGGCGCCGGATCGGACGCACCCGCGACGACGACGATCGAGTACTCCATCGCGCCCGCCTGGCGGAGCTTCTCGACCACAGAGGCGACGGTCGAATTCTTCTGCCCGATCGCGACATAGACGCAGATGACGCCGGTGCCCTTCTGATTGATGATCGTATCAATCGCGATGGCAGTCTTCCCGGTTCCACGATCGCCGATGATCAGCTCTCTCTGACCGCGGCCGATCGGAATCATCGAGTCGATGGCCTTGATGCCCGTCTGGAGCGGCTCTTTCACCGGCTGGCGGACGATGATACCAGGCGCCTCCGATTCGACCTTGCGCGTGTGCTTGGCGTTGATCGGACCGGCGGCATCGAGCGGACGTCCGAGTGGATCGACGACGCGGCCGACGAGCTCGTGCCCGACCGGAACCTCGAGCACGCGACGGGTGCGCCGGACCTCGTCCCCTTCCTTGAGCTGGAGGTAGTCGCCCAGCACCACAGATCCAATGTTGTCCTCTTCGAGATTGAGGGCGAGGGCGGTGATCTTCTCACCGGTCTCGGACGAAGTCACCTCGAGCATCTCGCCTGCCATCGCCTTCTGCAGTCCGTAGATGCGAGCGATTCCGTCCTTGACCTCGAGGACGGTGCCGACGTCCTCGACATCGAGCTCGTGGAGGTCCGCCGCTTCGATTTCTCGGAGGAGTATGTCCTTTATCTCACTGGGGCGAAGGATCGTATCAGTGGCCATGATCTGTGTGCTCTGAAGCTGGGTTGGCGGGAGCGTTGGAAACCCGTTCGGCGGAGGGATTTTCCTAGCTTGTGAAATTTATCACAAGCTTCTTTGACGGGCAACAATGGGCTAACTGGAAGAGTCGGGCCGTTCCATTCCCATTCGAGATTCGGGCGCTTGCGTCTGGCATCCACAATACCAAAGCAGGGAGCTCTCCGCTTTTGTAGTCGTGTGATCCGATCGCGCCGAGATCCTGTGACTAGGCCGGCTTAGGTGCGGCTCCTCGTCCGCCCCTGCGCGAACCGATCGATGAGATCAGTCGTTCTGAGACGGGCGAGCGAAGCCGGGCGGGTGCCGAAGATCCTTTGCGCGGTGACGGCCAGGTGGGATGACGAGGCAAAGTCGAGGATCCGCGCGATGTCGCGGATGTCGTGGCCGGGGTTTTTTGCCAGCTCCGCTGCCGCGATCAGCCTGACGAGATCGATGACGCGCTTGAGATTCGGCGCGCCCGGTTTTGCGAAATTCCGGCTCAGGTGCTCGCGGCTCAATCCGACGGCCTTTGCCAGCTCCTTCGTCGTGACCGGCCGGCCTGAATGCGCGACGATCTCCTCCCACGCGCTTTTCTGGAGCGGAGTGGTGAGGCCGAGCGGGGGTGGCGGCTCTCCCAGCGCCTGGCGAAAGCGCGTGGAGAATGCATGCGGATACACCAGATCGCGCGCCGCGTTCTCGTCGATTCCTTCGACGATCACATCGATGAACCCGAGTCCCGCGCAGCGGGCAACGGCCGGGGTATCCGTCGGTCGTAGCGGCATGATCGCGAAGAAGGGTGCGCTGGGAAATTCGGCGGCGAACGCGGCAGCCTTCCACGTGTCTTCGCCGGGTGAGCCGAAGTCAATGAGCGCGGCATCTACCAGCACTCTCCGAAAGACAGCTTCGAGCTCCTCGGCCGAGCGCGTGGAGATGATCTTCCATTTACGGCGTGGAAACGCTGCTCGGACGAGCGCGCGAGCCCGGTCGCGCTCCAGGTGAACGACCAGCGATGGCAGCGTCGATCCATTCGCGGATGAAGCCAAGATCAGACCCCCGCGTCCACGGCGTCGAGGTCGGGCTTGCCCTCGATGAATTGTCGCACGACGGGATCATGCGTGTGCTGGATCTCGTCAACCGTTCCGACCTGCCGGACCTTGCCCTCGAACAGCATCGCGATGCGCGAGGCGACGGTGTAGGCGCTTCGCATGTCGTGGGTGACGACGATGCTCGTGACGCCGAGCTTCTCACGCATGCGGATCATCAGCTGGTCGATGATCGCGCTGGTGACCGGATCGAGCCCGGTGGTCGGCTCATCGTACAGGATGTACTTGGGCTGCCGCGCGATTGCGCGGGCGATGCCTACGCGCTTTCTCATTCCGCCTGACAGCTCAGCGGGGTACTTCGTCTCCACACCGGGAAGATCGACGAGATCCAGCGCTTCGCCGACGCGCTTCATGATATCGCGCTCACTGAGCCGTCCCTCCTTTCGCAGTCCCATGGCGACGTTGTCGCAAATGTTGAGCGAGTCGAAGAGCGCAGCGAACTGGAACACGTAGCCGATGTGGGACCGGAGGGCGTACAGCTCCTCACGCGAGAGCTTCGGGACTTCCTGGCCGTCGACCCAGACAGTTCCGCGATCGGGCTCGAGCAATCCAACGATGTGCTTGATCGCGACCGACTTGCCGCTGCCCGAAAAGCCGATGAGGGCCATTGTTTGGCCCTCTTCGACCTCGAGGGAAAAGCCCTCGAGTACTTTCTTGGGGCCAAAGGATTTGTAGACGTCGATCAGCTTGATCATGTCACAAAGATGGAGCGACGCGGCGGCGACGGAAGGGGTTGGGTGCAGTCGCTCCTGCTTTGCGCCACGTAAATTTGTGATGATGACGTCAAGCAAACCCGCAGCTGGCACCGGCCCCGCCCCTCTCACGTATGCCCTTCGCGTCGCTGGCGCGGCGCTCATCATCCTCGTCCTGTTTCCGCTCTATCGGCGGCTGGAAGTAACCGAGAGCGATCTCGTACTGCGAAGCGTCATCACGTCGGCAGATCTGGCGCGCACGATGTTGCTATACGGGAGCCTCATCGTGGTCCTGGTCGCGCTTGTGCTGTCGCGGCTTCTCGACGCGGACAAGATCGAGGAATGGTGCGCTCTCGCGGCTCGGCGGCTGACCGCGATTCCCTTCACGCGATTTGCCTGGGGACTCGCCCTGTTGTCGGCCGCGATAACTGCGGTGTTCTCGCACTTCGTGCTCGCCGGAAAGCCAACGCTCATCGATGCGATGGCTCAGATGCTCCACGCGCGCTTCGTCGCTGCGGGTTATTTGAGCGGTCCGGCTGACCGCTTCACTGAATTCTGGCAGATCCAGAATTCCCTGGTCACTCCCAATGGCTGGGTATCGCAGTACCCGCCCGGGCACGTTGTCCTGCTCGCCCTGGGATTCCTGCTTGGCGTGCCGGTCCTGGTTGGGCCGACGCTGGTGGGAGTCACAGTACTGTTCACGGCCTTCAGTGCCCAACGGCTGCTGCGCGACGATCCGGTGGTTGCCAGACTCGGCACAATCATGCTGGCGCTCAGTCCGTTCCTGATCGGGCTTGGCGGCGCGTACATGAATCATGTCACCGCCGCGGCTGCTACAGCGGTCGCGGTGTATTGCGCACTGCGGAGTGAAGATGACGAGCGCTTTCGCTGGCCTCTGCTCACTGGAGCAGCGCTGGGATTTGCGTTCAGCGTTCGCCCGCTCGGGGCAATCGTTGCGGGATTCATCGTTCTGGCGATATGGATCGTCGTCCGCAGCGAGCGTCGCAAGGATATTGCCGGCTGGGTTCGACTCTGCGTCGGCGCGACGATCGGAGCGTTGCCGTTCATCGTGGCTATCGGCGCCTACAACAACCACTTCTTTGGAAACCCGCTCCGATTCGGGTACGTGGCCGCGCAGGGTCCTTTGGTCGGCTTGGGTTTTCACAGCGACCCATTCGGGCATTACTACGGCCCCGCGGCGGCTCTGGCGTATACCTCGTCTGATCTGGTGTCACTGAGCCTCTATCTGCTCGAGACGCCGCTGCCGGCAGTGCTCCTAGTCGGACTGTTTCTGATGCTGAGGCGAAAGTTTTCTGCGGGTGAGCAGCTGATCGCGCTCTGGGCGCTGCTCCCCGTTGTCGCAAACGTGTTCTACTGGCATCACGGCATCTTCATGGGCCCGCGAATGCTGAACGAGGCTGCGCCGGCGTGGGCGCTGCTCACCGCCGTCGTTGCCGTCGGTCTGGTGAGGCTGATTCCTCGTCGACAATTCGGCAACTACTCTCCACGCGCGATGCTCACTATCGCATTCGTCCTTGCGTGGGCGGCAGGAGTCTTCTATCTCGCTCCCAGCCGCCTCAAGAGCTATGGCGGAGCGTGGATGGAGAGCAGTCGAATCGAGCCACCCCATACCGCCACGCCCTCGCTGATTTTCGTTCACGGTGCGTGGTCGGGAAGAATCGCCATGCGGCTGATCGCGAATGGGCTCCGGCTCGATTCCCTCGAAATTGGCAACAGACAGAATCCGACGTGTGAGTTCCAGCAGTTCGCGAACTGGTACGCGGCGAAAAAAACCGGGCGGATCACACCGCGGCCCGAAGCCGATTTCGATCTGGCCAGTCGCAGCCGACCCGCGACAATCGTGATCGCGGAGGACGATAAGATCCGCGTCAATCCGGGGCAGCAGCTGTCGCGCGACTGTCTACGCGAGGTGGTATCTGACACTGCCGGCATCATCGACATCTCACCATTTCTCTGGCAAACCGACCTCCCCGAGCTCACCGGTGACGGCACGATGATCGTGCGCGACATGGGGCCCGAGGCGAATGCGCAGCTGATCGCGCACTACCCTCGCCGAACTCCGATGTTCTTCTATCGTCCCCCCGGAGAGAACAAGGGACCGCAGCTCGTCTCGTACGCAGAGGGGCTGAAGCGGCTCTGGCCGTGAAGGCAGCAGTTGGCGTTCAGCGGGCAGCAGGCGGCAGCGTAGTTCACAAAACAAAAGGGACGAGCATCGCTCGTCCCCT
>CABEAZ010000173.1_pt1 | contig 19103 bp, 15 predicted proteins | sample 3132471 | NCBI WGS metagenome assembly CABEAZ01 (sample SAMEA5534345, study PRJEB31848) | metagenome | biome: tundra; feature: field; material: soil | place: USA | collected 2013-05 | depth 0.45 m | reverse complement strand
GGCTCACGCTATTGCGGCAACAGCGCTTCTACCGCGGAGCGGCGGAGCTGCTTTACGCGCGCGACGGAGTACGCGACGCGATCGAGCTTCTGTCGACGGACATCCGCGGGATGTCCAGGGCCGATACGGCGAGGCTGCTCGCCGACTCAGCGGTAGAGCTGTTCGCGAGCATCGGCAGCTCGGTCGTTTGTCAGATCGCCGGCACGGAGATCGGATTGCCCGGCACAGTCCCTTCCCCCGGGAATACCCTGACGGCCTTCGTTGCGCAGCCCGACACGGGCGACATCGCGCTCTTCTACCGGGATTCGATCGAAGCCGGGAGCCAGTGGGAACGGCATCGAATCGTCGGCTTCAGCTCCCGTTCCCTGGCCGCGGCATGCCCTGCGTCGACCGGGTTTACGCGGGCGGAGGATGCCGACGATGGTGCGACAGGATTCCTGATTACGCTCTCGGCTCCATTGAGTAGCCATGTCGACCGCGGCGCCCCGCTGCGGTTCATCAGACGCGGACGGTACAGTCTGTACCGTTCCGCCGACGGGGATTGGTATCTCGGGTATCGACGGTGCAACGCCGTGGGTTCATCGGTGTGCGGTGCGATCCAGCCGTTGAGCGGGCCGTACCGTCCCTACAGCAGCAACGCAGCCTCAACGGGACTGCTCTTCGAGTTCTTCGACGGCCTTGGTGGGCGTCTCGGCGCCAGCTCTTCTCCCCTCACCCTCGCGAGGGTAGACATTACCGCCCGGGCGGAGAGCCGGCAGCGACTCATCGTTGAAGGTCGCGCCTGGACGCCCGCTGATTCAGCGACGGTGTCCGTTGCGGTGCGGAATCGACCACCATGACCGGCGAAATCCGTGGCCGTTCGCCTTCCTTTGTGCGTCGCTCGGAGCCAGGGCGGCGCAACGGATTCGCGCTCGTCGCCGCGCTGCTCGCACTGCTCCTGATTGCCGCCCTCGTAACCGGAGTGTTCTTCGCGGCAACGGAAGAGACGAACGTTAGCGCCGCGTCGGCTGAGCGTCAGCTCACACTGTCGGCCGCGGAGTCGGCCATCGAAATGACCATCGCTGGGTGGAGCACGGACTCGATTGGTCCCGTCGGCGTGGGCGGGACGAGAACCGCCTCGGTCGGAGGGTTGGGAGCACCCGTCGTGGTCCACATCACTCGTCTCGATTCCGCTCTATACTGGATCGTTGCCGATGCAACTGGTCCGTCTCGCGGGTCGCGGGTGTCGCGCCGGATCGGAGTCGTCGTGAGAGTGCCGGCGAGGGCCGATCGTTCGATAACTATCGACCGAATTTCAGAGCGATCGTGGTCGGAGCTTTTCTGAGACGGCGGGAACCCACCGTTACTTTCCCGGGAAGTGAATCGTGTCTAAGGTCGAACGGCTGGTGACGGACCAGAAGGCAGCAGTGCCACGCGGTTGGTCTCCATGCAAGTGCAGGCAAACAGGGTCTTTGGGATCGCACGCTTCAAGAAGGTAAAGAAGTGGCGCGCACGCTCGAAAAACTCTCTTCTTTTCATTCACCAAGGTCCGCGATGGCGTGGTTTGGCCGGAAGAAGACTACTGTAGGGCTCGATATCGGATCCGGCCTGGTTAAGGTCGCCGTTATCGATCACTCGAAGTCGACACCAGAACTGATCAAGGTTGCGATCACTCCGCTCCCCGATGATGCCATCGTGGAAGGCGAAGTGATGGATCCGCATCTCGTTTCGGATGTCATCCGCGCCACTATTGAGTCGGTAGATGCGAACACGAAGGCCGTGGTCGCCGCTGTCGGCGGACGCGATGTCATCATCAAGCGGATCAAGACCGAAAGGGTGAAAGAGGCCCAGGCCCGTGAGCTCATGCGCTGGGAAGCGGAACAGCACGTTCCGGATGTCGACTCGGTCGAGCTCGATTTTCAGATTCTCGACGCGGACGGCGACGGCAGAGACGAAATGAGCGTTCTTCTCGTCGCAGCCAAGCGTGACCTGGTGGAAGCCAAGCTCCGCATCCTCGCCGAGGCCGGCATCACGCCGAGCTCGATGGACGTGGACGCGTTCGCGCTCCACAACGCCTTCGAGCTCAACTATCCGGACGCGATGAGTGGCGCCGTAGGACTCGTGAACATCGGTCACGAGGTTACCAACATCAACATTCTGGACGACGGCGTCCCGATCCTGACCCGCGACCTTCCCATCGGCACCCGTCGTATTCGCGAAGATCTTCAGCGCGAGCACGGACTTTCGGCCGCGGATGCGGAAGCGCTCATCAGAGGGTACGACCGCTCCCCCCAACTCGACTCGGTGATTCTGCAGCGCACCGAAGAAATCGCCACGGGACTCGAGCGCGCTATCGCGTTCCTGTCCACGTCGCTCAAGGGCGACGGACAGATGAAGGCCGTTTATACCTGCGGCGGTGGGTCACGCACGCCAGGACTGACAGAATCACTTGGGCAACGCCTGAAGAAGCCGGTCGAGCTCGCCAACCCCCTGGCCATGATGTCGGTAAGGGACGGCGCATTGGAGTCTCTCGTGACCGACGAGGTCGCGCCTCTCCTGATGCTCGCCATCGGCCTTGCCCTTCGTAAGAACTGACCCCGGAGCACTGACACCATGATCGAGATCAATCTCCTCCCCGGGGACGGCAAGAAAAGACGTCGTGCCAATTCGACCAAAGGGCTGAAGTTCGAAATTCGGCCCGGGGACTTGTTCGCGTCACTCGCGGCCAAAATCACCGACAAATACATGCTGGGCGCAGTTGCCACGGTGGGTGTATGCGGTGCGCTGATCGTCTTCATGTTCATCCATCAGGCGGCGCAGGCCAGCGGGCTGGAAGAGAGGGAGACCAAAGCCCTCAAGGATTCTACCCAGTTCAGCGCCGTTCTCGTGGCGAAGGCCAAGGCGGAAGCATCGCGCGACTCGCTGTATCAGCAGATCGCGATCATCAAGTCGATCGATGATTCCCGCTATCTCTGGTCGCATCTCATGTACGAGATCAGCAGCGCGCTGCCGCAGTACACATGGCTGACCGAGATCACTCAGACCAGCGCGCCGCGAAGTGCAGCCGCTGTTGATACCCTGAAGAAAGTGGTCGCGGTCGATAGCACGCAGTCGCCGGAGAAAAGGGCGGCGGCAAGGAATCGCGCGCTGAAGGCGAGGTCCGACTCGCTGCTCGCTACGGCGAAGGATCTGAAGTTCAGGATCGTCGGTCATACGGTGGACATACAGGCGCTCACGCGGTTCATGAAGTCGCTCGAAGCGTCGCCATTCATCCAGAACGTGCAGCTGAGCCGCTCCGATCTGGTTCAGGCCGAAGGAAAGGAAGTCACGGAGTTCACTCTCGAGGCGGAGACACAATCTCCCCCCGCCTTCGCGATCAAGACAGTTCCACTCGTAGTATCGGCGGTGCACTAACATGGCCCTAAGTCTCGCCAACATGACCAAGCGCGAGCAGTCGCTGGGCGGCGTGGGTGTGGCCGCCGTGCTGCTGCTCGCTGCGTACTGGTACTTCCTGTACAAACCGAAGGCGCAGGAGCTGACTGCTACTCAGGTCCACGTCGATTCGCTGGACAGGAAGAATCAGCAGGCGAAAGCCGACATCGCTACGGGCAGCTTGCAGAAGCTCCGCGCGCAGTCCGCCGAATACGAGCAGAGCCTCAAAGTGATGCGGCAGCTCGTTCCAAGGAGCAACGAGGTGCCCGCGCTGCTCGAGGACATCTCAACGGCGGCGCGCCGCGTCGGCCTCGATCTGGCGACCGTGGAGCCCATGCCGGTTCTGCCGGGCGAACAGTTCGATACCTATCGGTACAAGCTCGCCGTGATCGGCGGGTACCACCCGGTTGGCCAGTTCCTGAGCAACGTCGGCTCGCTCAATCGCATCATCGCGCCCGTCACCATGGCGATCAAGCTGCATCCTATCGCGGACAAGACGAAGGCCCGCACAAGGAAGGGCGAATCGCTCATAGACACCGAGTTCCAGGTGCAGACCTACGTCGCTCGCACGACGGCATACGTACCGCCCACGTCGGTGAAACAATAATGAAGCGCTCAATCTCTTTCGCTCTCGTCTTTGTAGCGGCACTGGCGACAGGAGCCTCCGCGCAGGCACTCGCCCAGGCAGCGCCCAGGCCGAAGGCGAACACGGCCGCCAAGGCCGCCACGACCAAAGCGCCGCCGCCTCCTCCCGATGCCAAAAAGCCGGCCGCCGCAACTGCGCCGATTCCGGCCGCCGACACCGCGCCCCGGGTGTTGATCAACCGCGAGGTCTTCGCGTATGACGGGGACGGCAGGCGCGACCCATTTGTGTCGCTTCTGACGACCTCCGATCTCAGGCCCCTCCTGACCGACCTGAAACTGGTTGCCGTGGCTTACGATCCTCGGGGCCAAAACTCTGTTGCGGTTTTGCGTGATGTCACGTCTAAAGACCAGTACAGAGTACGAGTTGGCCAGACGATCGGCAGAATGCGGGTCGCCGCAATTCAGGAGAAAGCTGTGATTTTCACGATTGAAGAGTTCGGCTACAGCCGCCAGGAAATCCTGCCGATCATCGCCGATTCGACCAAAACGAGGCCCCGTCAATGAGCTTTCTCAAAGCGCTGCCAGCAGCGGCGCTCCTGTTCCTGCCCTCATCTGCAGCAACCGTTCACTCACTCAGTGTAGTCCCGTCCTCCGGGAAGACTGAAGTGGTGATCGGCGTCAACGCCGCCGTAGATGTGCAGGACTTCACGCTCGACGCGCCCGCCCGTGTGGTAGTCGATCTGAAAGGAGCCACTCTGGACATATCGCGCAGCACCTACGACAAGGTTGCGCGCGGCGGCATCACCAACATTCGATACTCGCAGTTTCGCCCCAACGTGGTTCGCGTCGTCATCGAAATGGACGCGAAGCACCCATATGAAGTGAAGCACAATGACGGCGAAGTTCGCATCGCAGTCACCGGCGGAAAGACCGCCGACTACTCATCGTGGTCGTCGAACAACAAGCCAGGGTATGTTGCCGCTCCGAAGCCGCCCTCGACGCGGCCCGCCAGCACACGCGCGGTCGCTCAGACATCCGAGGTAACCTCGGCGCCGGCGTCGGTCCAGAACACGTCAAGGGTCGTTTCTCAGGTCGAGTCAGCCAGCTCGCAGGTCGAAGCACCAGACTACACGGCGCCCGTCGAGCCGGCACCGGCGAGACCGGCGTCAACCTACGACAAGCCGGTCGCGCTCTTCTCGCAGGCCCAGCAGTCGCAGCAGGCCACCATTACTGTAACGTTCCAGGACACCGACATTCGCGACGTCATCGCGTCGTTCGCGGCGTTCTCGGGACGCACGATCGTCGTCGGCAAGGATGTGGTGGGCACCGTCACCGCGGAAATCCGCAATCAACCCTGGGATGTCGCGCTGCGCGCGATCCTTCAGGGTCAGGGCCTCGCGGCGTCGGAGGATGCTCTCTCCGGCATCATAACGGTTGACAGCTACGCCAACATCCTGAACCGCCAGGCTTCCGAGCCGCTACTGACCCAGCTCGTATCGATCAACTACGCGCGTGCGACGGCGCTCGTGCCAACGATCCAGTCGCTCCTGCAGAAGGATTGCCCGCAGGTCCTGACCAGCGGGAACGTCGCCAACAACGCCAGACCGTCGTGCATAGCGCGCGGACTGGTCGCGGCCGACAGCACCACCAACACGCTCATCATCACGGAGACGGCTTCGCGCCTCGCCGATGTCATGCAGTACGTGCGAAGCCTCGACGTTCGCACTCCGCAGGTCGGCATCAAGGCGAAGATCATCTTCGTCAATAGAACGAACATCGAAGATATCGGTCTTTCCTACGATCTTGGCACGGGCACGGATCAGTTCTTCAGCCAGCTAGTCAAGCGCACGGATCCCTCGACACTGGTGCCGATCTCTACCGACGGTAGCGGAGTTCCGAACGCATTGGGAGGGGGCACTCCATTCCAGGGAGACAGAATCCTCCTCGGCGGTAACGCGCTGTCCGCGATCGCGAACGCCAATGCGAGAGTCGTCAACCCGGCGCTCAGCGTGGTGTTCTCGACCGCGCTCGGCAAGTTCCAGCTTACCAGCTTCCTCGACGCGCTCCAGGAAGTTCGTCTCGCCGATCTTCAGGCGGAGCCGAGCATCGTGACGCTCGACAACAGACAGGCATCGATCCAGGTCGGTCAGGAAATCCCGATCAGAGTGCTCGACGCAAATACGGCTAATCTCAGTGGCGCGACGACTCCGAACGCCCAGCCGAGAGCCACGGTTCAGATGAAGCAGGTCGGTATCATCCTGACCGTTACGCCCCACATCACCAACAATCGCCAGATCCTGCTGCTGCTGCATGCGGAGAACTCCGACGCACAACTGGCGGCTTCCGATGTCGGATTCATCTTCGGCAAGCAGTCGGGCGACACGCAACTCCTGGTCGGAGATGGCGAGACCGCGGTCATCGGTGGACTCACCGTCACACAGACCACGCAATCCAAGTCGGGAATTCCGCTCCTCGTCGATCTGCCGATCATCGGCCGACTGTTTGGCGAAACGCGTACCGACGACGAAAAGCGCGATCTCCTCATTCTCGTAACACCACACATCATCGACGACGGCGCACCGATTCCGGGCGCTTCGTCGAATCCGATCCCACCAGCCACCCGCTAAAGGTGACTCGCATGTATACGAATCTCTCTGGCGGCCTGTGCCGCAGCGTTGTCATGGCCGCAGTGGCGGCGTCAGTCTCTCTAGCGGTCGCGGCGTGCAATGACACGACGTTGACGGACGCGACGAAGGACCGTACGCCGCCTACCATTTCACTGACGCCCGTCACCGGACAGGCTGACACAGTGATCGCCTTCAGCGCCCAGGCGAAGGACAATATCGGTCTCAGGACCGTCCATGTTCAGGCAATTGGCGCGGTTGGCATTGTTTTCGACACGACGTTCACCAGCGCGGTGACGGACATCTCCTTTCCGTTCAGGCTCTTTGCGTCGCGCGCGGTTCCACCGGGCACGCCCGTGACGGTTACTGCTAGCGCGATTGACGGCGCCGGGAACACGTCAGGCGTCGACACTCTAAGAATGGCGACCGGAAACGTTCCCCCCCCCGAAGTCAAAGTCATCAGCCCCTTCTCCGGAAGCTCGGCGGTGCTTGGCAAGTCGATTCTTGTGACCGTCATGGGTAAGACTGCGATCAAGGTTCGCTCACTCGGCTTGATTACCACGGGCCCTGTAGTGCGCGCCGATTCGCTCATCTATTCGAGCCCGCTTTTTGATTCACTGACGATGCAGGACACGATCTCCATACCTGCGACCGCGACTGCCGGAACGCTTACCATTACGCCGTTCCTGAGAGATTCTCTGGGCCAGCGCGCTGTCGGTCCCAGCATCACCATCACGGTTCAGACGGCGGCCCAGATCAACTCGGTCCCCGTAGTCAACGCGTATTGCGTCGGCAGCCAGGCATTCGACAACGCGTGCGGTCACGGGAAACGCGTCGAGGTCAGCGACAGCATGCACGTCGAAGCTGATGATCCGAGCGGCATCTCCGGTCTTGGCTATGAGGTGCGGTCCACCGCCGGGGGCACCATCGACGACTCGGCGACGTTTGTGGCGGGCGGTCAGCTGACATTCAATTCGCACACGTTCCAGATGCGCCTGCCGTACACGAACTTTCCGACAATCGCCTTCATACAGGTCTTCGCCCGCAACTCCAATGGGGTGAAGGCATACGCAAAGCTGGCCAGCGGTGTGGATCGCATTGATACGGTCACCGTCGTGGCGGGAGTTACGCGCGCCCTTCCGTTCGGTGGACAGGTAGCGGACGCGTACTACCACGCAATTAAGGACCGCCTCTACCTCACGAACATTCTTCTCAATCGGGTAGAAGTGTTCAACCTCAGCGATTCGTCCTTCAAGGCGCCGGTGCTCGTAGGCTCGCGCCCGTGGGGCATCACGGCCTGGCCACGCGACCGCAACGGAACCATGGGTGACACGCTACTCGTGGCGAATTCCGGTGGCACGGACATCAGTTACGTAGACCTGGACGTTGGCACTTCAGGCGCCGAAGTTTTCCGGTACGCTCTGCCCAACATTCTTGTCGCCTCGGTCACGAGCGTGACCTCGACCACGGCGCCGAATGGGCCTCCGATTCAGCAGCGTACCGTCTATGATTTCAGCGATCGTCCGCAATATCTGGCGGCGACGTGCATCACCGTGGGCACCGCGTGCACGCAAGTCGTGCTGACGTATTCGACTACGCCAACGCCCGGACAGTCGGCCCCATTCTCGAATAACAACGGCACTCTCAGGTGGGAGAACCTCACGTTGGGTACTTCGCACTTCTTCTTCGAGCAGGCGATCGGTCAGACGGCCGGCCGCGGGGACACGCTCGAGATTATCCGCTACGACGCGAACACCCGTGTGGCAACCACGCTGGTTCCGTTCAGGCAAAAAATCGGAACGCCTCCGGACACCGGCTTCTATTCGATCGTTGTCCGGATCGGCGGACTCGCTTTCCGCGATACTACGTTTGCCAGAAACTCGGCGAATTTCCAGCGCGCGGTGTACGGCGAGGGTGGCAGCATCCTCGGCAGCCGCGCCATGACCTACGACGCGACACTCGGCTTTGAGACCACGACGCTCACACCAGGTGGAAACCCGGCGGCAATCCCGATTCCCGCCATCGATCTGGGCGTATCGCAACCGCAGGACGTAAGCGACTGGACAGCGAACAGCTTTGCCCAGGTGAAGGGTGTTGGAATCAACTTCGACGGCTCACTGGCGGGAATTCGCGGTGACTCGACGTACATTATCAATCCCGCGCTCAGGCTACTGGGTGTACTCGGCACCACCGCGAGCAACGCCGGTCTCGACTTCCATCCCCTCAACACCGGTCCGAACTCGTTCCCGCTCAATACACGCCTCGCCTTTGCGGCGTCGGCCGAGCCTCTGATCGAGATCTACGATACGCATTGCTACCAGAGAGTCGGCTCGATTCCGATCCGGGATCCGATCATCGGACCGCTCACAGCGGCGTTCCGCCAGAGCACCGGCCAACTGGTGCTGGTGGGCGCCACGGCGCGTGGGGTGGTCATCGCGCAGCTTCCGAATACCTTTACAACGAGCTGTCCGTAACGACGACAGAGAAGCAGGCAAAGGAGCACGGCGAGCCCGGTGAATACCTGCCGGGCTCGCTTCTTTAGTGGCCTGTGCGTGGGGCCAGGCTCTGGGTGGGCTCGTCCCCGGTGCAGGCAATGGATATCACATTTGTTTGCACTTAGCCGATCAATTTTCGGGCCATTCGGAAAGCGTTTCTTGTATCGCCTCGAGGATGAGCCTGTAAGTGCGCAACTCATTGAAAAGTCACGACTTAAGCTCAACAGCAATCTCTCGGAACATTGCAGGCAGTTACCCCGCTGCGCCTGACCTAGTCCATCGAGTGTTATGTCCATACACAAGAGCTTCGATCGGGGCGCCCAAGTGCGCCGTACGTCGTGCCACGCTGACCCCAAAGTCGGCGGGCCACGCGGCTTCACCTTGTTCGAGCTGCTGGTCACGATGGCGATCATCAGCATCCTCGCGGCGGTTGCGCTTCCCAAGATCAACCTCCACCAATTCCGCATCGACGCGGGCGTGCGCTCAGTTCAGGGCGCGCTCATGCAGGGCGAGCGGTATGCGGTGCAGCGTCAGCACGACATGATCGTGAGCTTCGACGTCGCGGGAAACCGCGTGTTGCTCATCGACGACCAGAACAACAACGGCGCCAAGGATCCGACTGAGAAGCAGCTCGTCCGCCCGTTGGAAGATGGAGTTCGCTTCCTGGCTCCGCCCGCGGCGATCAATGGCGGCCTTGTCGCCGCTGTCGCTGGCGCAAAGCTCCAGACACTCGGCGGCTACCCGTCGATCATTTTCCACCGCGATGGCGCCGCGAGCACCGACCTGCAAGTCTACATCACATCGACGCGTCCCGACGCGACTGATTTCAAGGCACTCAGCGTGACACAATCAACGGGTCACGTCGACTACTACAGCTACCGGACCGGAAGCTGGAAGAGAGGTGGCGCATGAGTCTCACTATGTCCATTCGTTCGCGACGCGCTCCGGCTGAGAGCCGGGCGATTGCCGGTTCCAACCGCTCCGGCATGACGCTCATCGAAGTAATCGTGGCGATCATGCTGATGACTGGAGCCATGCTTTCGATGGGTGCCTTCATTGCCAGGTATGCAAACGTGTCCGGCACAATGCAGCGCCGCATCGAAGCCAATGAACTCGTCGCCGACCGGCTCGAAGAAGTGAAGGGCGCGCTCCTATATTCGGCGATCGAAGCCGTCTACGTGAAGACCGAATCCTCGATTACCGGACACCCCGGCCTGACCCGCCAGACGCTCGTCACACACACTGGTGGCGCCGCGCCTTCGCTCTACGACTACAAGACAATAACCGTCATCGTAAATGGACCTGGTCTCAAGACTCCGTCCAAGAAAACCACCGTCATCAGCATATTCTAATGGAAAACCTCATGAAGTCGTCTACTCCGGCCAGCGATCGCAGCGGTTTCACACTGCTCGAAATGATCATTTCGATGACTCTGATCGCGATCACGCTCGCGCTCACCGTCCCGTTCTTCCGCACTGAAGTTCAGGCGGTCGGAAACACTTCCGGCCGCGACGATGCGCAACAGAACGCGCGCTACGGTGTCTCGATGATCGACCGCGAGCTTCGCGTTGCGGGAGCCGGAGTCCTCGATCCGCAGCCGCTCATCGTGCAAGCCGCGCCTTACGCGATCACCTTCAACGTCGACCTCGTCAGCCGCGACATCAACGACAGGGGTGCCGCGTACTACGATCCGGACATCGACCCGAACGCAGCCTCATCGCTGCCAAAGTCGTCCAAGATCACGCTGCCGTTGTCCGCGGTGCAGTATCCCGACTCGAATTACAGCCAGTCCGTCGGCGCGCTGAGCGAGGCGGAGACCATTTCGTACTGGGTCGCGCTCGATCCGGATCCGTCTGCCAATGGCACGTATGCTCTCTTTCGTCGCGTGAACGCGCTTCCGCCCACAGTGGTCGCGAAAGCGCTGATTCTGCCGACGGGCGAGCCCGCTTTCAGATACTTCAAAGCCGACACGCTCGGCCAGCTCATCGAGATCCCGCAGGCCTCGCTGCCGTTATATCACTCGGCGGCAATTCACAACTCCAAGGCTGACACGGCCAAGTCCGCGCTGACGGACAGCATCAGAGTCGTGCGCGTGCGCATCACGGGCCAGTTCACTGATCGCAACGGCGTAAAGAATCCGCGTCCGGTTGAAACCGGCGTGCGTATCATGAACGCCGGGCTTCTTCATTTCCACACCTGCGGCGACCCGCCGATAATGACTTCGGCGGTCACCGCTGTGGTGTCCACCGTGCCCTCGACGAAAGTCGTCGTCACGTGGAACTCGTCCGTCGACCAGTCTTCCGGTGAAAAGGACGTCGAGCAGTACTCGATCTATCGCCGCGCCAACGCTAGCCCGCTCTTCAGCGAGCCCATGGCCAGCATCCCGAGCGGTAGTGCCACCTACTCGTTCACCGACACGCAGGTGCAGACCGGTGACCAGTTCGTGTACGGAATTGCCGCGGTCGATTGCGGCGGCCAGTCTTCGGCTGTGATTAGCGCTCCTCTGGTCATAGTGCCCTGAGGAATAAACCCATGTCCCTTACCCGCATCGGATCGGTTATGAACTCGATAAAACTTAGTGGCGGTGAGCGCCGTGGATTCGCGCTCCTTACCGTTATCCTGCTCACGTTCGGCATGGCTGCGCTTGCGGCCTCCGCCGTCTACCTGGCCGCGAATGCCGGACTGCTTGCTACGTCCACCGACCGCGAGCGTGAGTTCAAATACGGGGCCGAGGCCGCGATGGCCATCGGCAAGAGCCGGCTCAATACTGATCCGCTCGCTCTTCCTGACACCGGGTATGTAACGCTCTTGTCCGGCCAAGCAGTAATTGGCGCGGACGGCGTGTCCCTGCCCGGCGTAACCGTCAACCTGTACGTCGGCCCGACGGGTTCTACCAGCGGACAGTTCGGGCGCTTTGCGAGCGTAGTCTCGGAAGCGCGTGACGCTTCAGGCGCGCGCTTCGTGCGCCGTCTCGAGCTCACGCAGGAAAGCTTCGCCAAGTTCGCCTACTTCTCGAACCTGGAGAAAGACGCGAGCGGTGGGACGATCTACTTCAGCGCTAACGACGTCCTCAATGGTCCGGTCTGGTCGAACGACGTCATCAGTATTGCGGCGGCCACTCTGCCGGCCGGGGCAAAGTTCAACAGTGACGTCGGAACAGCCAAGACGATCTCGGGCAAGTCATACGGCATCTTCGCAAAAACCCCTTTGGAAAATCAGGCGCCAATAGTGCTGCCGACCAACACGACGCTGAGCAAGCTGCCAGGTTACGCCACGTCCGGCTTCACTAACTTCGTGGTGCCGAATGCTGGGTCCAACGGTCCGACAAACGTGCGACTTCGCCTGGAGTTTGTTGCGGTCGACCTTGGTACAGGTGGAACCGACTCGACGGGTGTCGACGAAGGCTTCGTGAAGGTCTACCAGGCGAACGCGGGCGAGGAACAATGGATCCGCGGCGACTGGCAGACCAACAAATCCAGCGCCAAGACCTGCGGCGCGTCTTATAGGATCAATGCCCTACCGGCGGCGCCGATAATGAAGTTTTTCCCGGCGTCCATGCACGGCACCGCCTGGATGAAGGCGTTCCTCGTGTCGGGCGGACTGTCTAGTACAGCGGCGAACACCATCGGTAGCATGACGGTCTCCCAGATCATGACGCAGGCGACCGCTCGTTGCTATCTGGGTGGCGATCCGCATCTCGTTGCAGAAGAGCGCAACGGCATGCCGATCGCAACTTATACCTTGGCCCAGCAGCAGGTCGGTGGCGACACCGCGACTGCCGCGACGTTCACGCCAACGGGTATGCATGGCAAGTGGCTCGCCTATCCGGGCGTGGTCGACGCACGTCTGCTGGCGCGTCGTCCTGCTGATGCGGCGTACATGTTCCCGCTATACCGCGGGCTCAACCCAGGTACGAAGGGTGTGATATATGTCAACGGAACCGTCGGCCTCAGCGGAGTGCTTCGCGGCAAAGTGACGCTCTATGCGAGCGGCGATGTCATCATCCTCGATGACCAGCGTTATGCGACGGACCCGTCAGTGAGCAACCCGAACCAGCTCACCTCGTGCCCGGACATGCTCGGCATCATCGCAGGCCTCAACATTACGGTCGCGGACAATGCAGTGAACGATCCGCCGAACGTAGGGGCGTCGGGAGGCGCACCCAGCCCGTACAGGAACGAGGACGACTCCCAGGACTTGTACATCCAGGGCGTGATGATGGCACTCAACACTTCTTTCGGCGTCGAGAACTACAGCACGGGTCCGAACAACGCCACCGGTTGCCCAACTCCAGCCGCCGGCGCCAACGGTCGCGGCTGTCTCTTCCTATATGGTGGGCTTATTCAGCAGCGCAGAGGCGCGGTGGGCCTCTTGAGCGGTGAAGGATACACCAAGCGATATACTTATGACCGCTGCGCGGTTTCCTCCCCGCCGCCCTTCTTCCCGACAACGGGACGCTTCTTGGACAACCGTTATTATGAGATCGACCCGGTTCGGTACAACATCTCGGCGCTGTTCGCCGGTCTAACGCCGAACTAATCGGACTCGAATAAGTGATACAGAAAGCCCGCCGGATTTTCCGGCGGGCTTTCTTTTTGGGGCTGCGTCCGTTCTTTTTGGAAGCCTATGCTCCGCTTCACCACCGCCGGCGAGTCACACGGCCCCGCGCTCGTCTCCATCCTGGAAGGCATGGTCGCCGGGCTCCGTCTCTCCATTGCTGACATCGACGCGGAGCTCGCCCGCCGGCAGCAGGGCTACGGGCGGGGCAGGCGTATGAAGATCGAGTCGGACCACGCCGAGCTCCTCTCCGGGGTGCGCGCCGGCGAGACGCTTGGCTCGCCGATCGCGATGCTGATCCGGAACCACGACTGGAAAAACTGGCAGGAGATCATGGATCCCGCGCCCCGCGGGGGCGATCCGGAGCGAAAGCGGGCGGTTACCCGCCCGCGACCCGGACATGTCGATCTCTCGGGGATGCTCAAATACGATCGGGACGATGCCCGGGATGTGCTGGAGCGCGCATCGGCCCGTGAAACTACCGCGCGCGTGGCCGCAGGGGCCGTTTGCAGGCGTTTTCTGCGCGAGTTCGGAATCACCCTCGGGAGCCACATTGTGCACCTTGGCGGGGTCGACGCCAGGCGGCCCGACAAGATGCCATCGGACCTGAATGCAGCGGCGGACGCATCGCCTCTGCGCACTTTGGATGATGCGGCCGAAAAAGAGATGATCGAGCGAATCGACGCCGCGAAGGCAGATGGCAACACACTCGGCGGAATCGCCGAGGTGATCTGCGACGGCGTGCCCGTGGGACTGGGCTCCCACGTGTCGTGGGACCGAAAGCTCGATGGCAGGCTCGCCGCGGCTCTCATGTCGATTCCCGCGGTCAAAGCGGTAGAGATCGGCCTCGGGGTGGAATGCGCGCGGAGAAAGGGTTCTGACGTTCACGACGAGATCGACGCCGACGAGCGCAACGTGAAAGCGGGGCGCGTGCGCCGGCGGAGCAACCGCGCCGGAGGAATGGAAGGCGGCATCAGCAACGGTGAGCAGATTGTGCTCCGCGCAGCGATGAAGCCAATCAGCACGCTGATGCGGCCCCTGGGAACGATCGAAATGAAAACGCGCGAGCCCGCGCAGGCGGTCGCGGAAAGAAGTGATGTCACCGCAGTTCCAGCGATGGGAGTGATCGCCGAAGCCATGACAGCATTCGTCGTCGCCCAGGCTTTCCTCGAGAAGTTCGGCGGGGATTCGCTCGGTGAGACGCGACGCAATTATGAGAACTACGTGTCTGGCTTGGGTGACAGACAGGGACGTTAGGACGCCTCCTCCACATCTGATCCTCGTTGGGCTCCCGGGAGTGGGGAAGACAACGATCGGCAGGGCGGCTGCGCGGCGGCTGGGAAGAGAGTTTCTCGATTTCGATCAGGAGATCGAGCGACGGTCGGGAATGGATGTGCGCGAGATCTTTCGCCAGAAGGGCGAGGAGCACTTTCGCGAGATGGAATTCGCGCTGACGCGGGAGCTGAGCGCCACCGGCGGAATGGTGCTGTCACCCGGCGGCGGCTGGATCACACAGCAAAGGTCAGTCGAACTTTTGCGTTCGGCTGGACGTATCATATACCTTAGAGCGTCACCCGAAGCAGTCGCTCGCCGATTGCGCAGGGTTGAGACCAGGCCGCTGCTGGCCGGGCGCGACCCGGTGGTGGCACTCCGGGAGCTGTACCAGAAAAGGCAGGCCCTCTACGAGACAGCCGATACTGTTCTCGATACGGAAAGCCTTGCACGGCAACAACTCATAGCGAAGGTCGTCGAGCTCGCCTCGACCATGAAATAACTACGAATGCCAATGGACGAACGAATTCCTGCACAGACCACGTTTCGCGTGATGGGCCCACATGAGCGGGGGCGCTTCGCCCCTGAAGCGTGGGGTCATCTGCTCTCACTCAACGGCTCGGGCGCAATCAACGGGCTGGAGTTGGAGCACATCATCGAGAGAGCCCTCATGCAATTCGAGGGACGGATTGCACTCGACGATCTGCGCGGCCTGCTCGAGGGAACTGGCCTGGAAGACTCGTCCGGAAGCGGCGACAACTCTACGGTGCATTAGATGGCGAAAGCCAAGACAGCGAAAGCGAAAACAACCGCTAAACGCGCGACGAAGAGCGCTGCGGCGAAGAGTGGCGCGATCAAGCCCACACGCGCGAGAAAAAGCGCGGCGGCGAAAATCGTCGATGACGAAGGTCCATCGGAGCCGGGCTCGACATCGCTCGTGATCGTCGAGTCACCGGCGAAGGCCAAGACCATCGGGAAGTATCTCGGGCGCGGGTACAAAGTGCGCGCGACGGTCGGTCACGTGCGCGATCTGCCCGAGAAGAAGATGGGAATCGACATCGAGAACGGCTTCGAGCCGGAGTACGTAACGATCCCCGGAAAAGAGAAGACCGTCGCCGATCTCAAGAGCGCGGCCAGGGATTCGCGCGAGATCTTTCTCGCGACCGATCCGGACCGCGAGGGCGAGGCCATCGCGTGGCACGTCGCGCAGCAGATAAAAACCAAGAACGGAGCGCCGATGAGGCGCGTCCTCTTTCATGAGATCACGCGCGATGCCGTGAAGCTGGCGATCGCCAATGCGGGTCAGATCGACGAGCGGAAGGTTGACGCGCAGCAGGCGCGCCGCGTGCTCGACCGCCTCGTCGGGTACAAGGCGAGCCCGGTTCTCTGGAAGACCGTGAAGAAGGGGATTTCAGCGGGCCGCGTGCAGACCGTCGCGCTGCGGCTGCTCGTGGAAAGAGAGCGCGAGATTCGTGCGTTCAAGCCGGTCGAGTACTGGACCGTCGAGGCCCTCCTCGAGGAGGCTGGACAGCAGTTCACCGCGAAGCTGCATCTGCTCGATGGCAAGAAGCCGGTAATCAGCAACGAGACGGAAGCGAACGCGATTCTCGACGCGCTCAAATCACGCAAGACGTTCCAGGTCACCGAGGTCAAACGCCGTGAGCGGAGGAAAAATCCGGCGGCGCCGTTCACGACCAGCACGCTGCAGCAGGACGCGGCAAAAAAACTCGGCTTCGGATCGAAGCGCACGATGCGACTGGCGCAGGATCTCTACGAAGGAATAGAGATCGGCGACGAGGGCGCCGTAGGTCTCATCACCTACATGCGCACCGACTCGACGCGCGTGGCGTCTTCGGCCGCGGAACAGGCGCGCGAGTATATCAAGATGATGTATGGCCAGCCGTACCTGCCCGATGCGCCGCGCCTCTACGCCGACAACAAATCGAAGAACGCGCAGGATGCGCACGAGTCCGTCCGTCCGACGGATCCGACGCGCCGCCCCGAGCACATTCGCAAGTATCTCAAGGAAGACCAGTACCGGCTCTACGAGCTGATCTGGCAGCGGTTCATGGCGTCGCAAATGACGCCCGCGATCTTCGACACGACCACGGTCGACTTCGACTTCGACAGGTTCCTGTTCAGAGCGACCGGCAGCGTCGTCAAGTTCGACGGCTACCAGCGCCTCTACAAGGAATCGCGCGAAGCCGAGGAAGGAAAAGCGCTCGAAGAGGAGCAGGGACTGCCCGTGGTCCAGAAGGGAGAGGATATCCCGGTCAAGGCAATCACGCCCTCGCAGCATTTCACGGAGCCGCCGCCGCGCTATTCCGAGGCGAGCCTCGTCAAGGAGCTGGAGCGCCTCGGCATCGGTCGGCCGTCGACATACGCATCGATCGTCTCGACGCTCGTCGATCGCCGCTATGCGATGCTCGAGCAGCGGCGGTTTTTCCCCACTTTTCTCGGCGAGCAGGTCGAGAGAGTGATGGTGAAGAGCTTTCCTGATGTGTTCAACGTCAGATTCACGTCCCACATGGAGACCGATCTCGACAAGATCGAGGAAGGCGACGTGAACTGGCGGAAGATGCTCAAGGATTTCTACGGACCATTCGCGGAATCCGTCAAGAGCGCGGACATCGAGTCGCTCATCGGCGAGGCGCACGATCTGTCCATGCTCGAGACCGAGAGATGTCCGACTTGTGGGGGGAAACTGGTTCCCCGCGGCGGATTCTTCGGGCCGTTCCTGGCGTGCGAGAACCATCCGAAGGACTGCAAGTACACGAGGCCTTTGCGCGGCGATCGCAAGCCGGCGCAGCCCACGGACGAGATCTGCCATGAGTGCGGCTCGCCAATGGTCATCCGCCAGGGACGCTCGGGGGAATTCCTCGGCTGCAGCACATTCCCGAAGTGCCGCGGCACGCGCTCGATGCCCACCGGCGTCAAGTGTCCGAAAGATGGCGGCGACATCGCTGTGCGTCGCTCGAAAAAGCGAGGCAAAGCGTTCTACGGCTGCTCCAACTACCCGAAGTGCGATTTCGTGGTGTGGGACAAGCCGGTAGCGGAGACATGTCCTGAGTGCGGCTACATCGGCGCGGAGGCGAAGTTCACGAAAGCGCGCGGCGATTACCGGCGCTGCATCAAGTGCGCGAACGAGTGGGACGTCGCGCCGACGCCTGAAGCCGTGGCGGTGTGACGCAGCGAGTCACGGTTGTCGGGGGCGGCCTCGCCGGCTCGGAGGCCGCGTGGCAGCTCGCCACGCGCGGGTTCGAAGTATCGTTGCACGAGATGCGTCCGGTCACGACGACGCCGGCGCACAAAACCGACAGACTCGCCGAGCTCGTTTGCTCGAACACGTTCAAGAGCACTGAGCTCACCAACGCGCACGGCCTGCTCAAGGCCGAGATGCGTCTCCTCGGCTCGCTCATTCTGGACGCAGCCGACGGCGCGCGAGTCGCCGCCGGCAGCGCGCTCGCGGTAGATCGTGATGTCTTTTCGGGCGCGGTGACTGAGCGGCTTGCGTCTGACGCCCGAATCAGTGTAGTGCGCGAAGAGGTCGCGAGCATCACGGCTCCCTGTGTGATCGCGACCGGTCCGCTCACTTCGGCGAAGCTGGCCGAGGCGATCCGCGCGCGTCTGGGAGTTGGCGCGCTGGCTTTTTACGACGCGATCGCGCCGATCATCGCCCGAGACTCGATCGACGACTCCCTCGTCTTTCGCGGGTCGCGGTACGGCAAGGAGACGATGGAGGGCGCCGGTGATGACGGCGCGTATCTCAACTGCCCGATGTCGCGCGGCCAGTACGACGCGTTCCTTGATGCGCTGATTTCCGCCGATCAGTATCATGGCCACGAATTCGACGAAGTTCCGTACTTCGAGGGGTGCATCCCGGTCGAGGTGATGGCAAAGCGTGGACGCGATACGATGCGCTTTGGTCCGCTCAAGCCGGTCGGGCTGCGCGATCCGCGCACCGGCTATGAGGCGTACGCTGTGGTGCAGCTTCGTCAGGAGGATCGCGCCGGCCGCATGTGGAATCTGGTGGGCTTTCAGACGCGTCTCCGGATTCCAGAGCAGCAGCGTGTGCTGAGGATGATTCCTGGCCTCGCCGACGCGGAGTTTCTCCGTTACGGATCGATTCACCGCAACTCCTACCTCAACTCTCCCGCGG
>CABEAZ010000171.1_pt1 | contig 19269 bp, 16 predicted proteins | sample 3132471 | NCBI WGS metagenome assembly CABEAZ01 (sample SAMEA5534345, study PRJEB31848) | metagenome | biome: tundra; feature: field; material: soil | place: USA | collected 2013-05 | depth 0.45 m | reverse complement strand
GTGTTGGCTCACTCCAATACCTCCTCGAGCAGGGACAGCGTGAGGATTGGTTCGACTCCCGCTTGATGATTTTTCTCGCCGTCGCCGGAATCGTGACTGGCGCAGGCCTCGTGTGGCGAGAGATGACCGTCGATCATCCGGTGATCGACTTTCGCGTCCTGCGGCACCGCCAGATGTGGGTCGGGACGCTCCTCGGCGTCGTCATGGGAGTTGGTCTCTTCGCATCGGTGTTCACGCTCCCGGTTTTCCTGCAAGGCAATCTCAGGATGACGGCACAGCAAACTGGGATCGTCCTCGTTCCCGGCGCGTTGGCGACAGCGGTCTCGATGGCGATCGTCGGCAGGATCACCAACAGATTCGATCCGCGCCTCCTGATCACGATCGGCGCGCTGCTCTTTGCCGGAGCGATGTTCAAGCTTTCGACAATCACAGGCGAAAGCGGTAGCACCGACTTCTTCTGGGCGCTCATCATGCGCGGCGCCGGGCTGGGGATGATGTTCGTTCCGCTCACGACCATCACGCTGGCGGAGTTGAGCCCTCGCGAGCTGGGCCAGGGCGCGGGGCTTTACAACTTTTTTCGACAGCTGGGCGGGTCGCTCGGCATCGCGGCGATAGCCACCCTGTTGTCCCATTACACCGCGCAATTCCGCGCGATTCTGGCCGAGCACATCTCGATTGGCGATGCGACGACGATGAACAGACTGGAGATGTTGACGCGCGCGCTCGTCGCCCGAGGAGCGGATCCGTGGACCGCCCGGGAGCGGGCGCTCGAGCTTCTCGACCGGCAGTTGATGGGGCAGGCCAGTGTCATCGCCTACAGCCGGATCTACGTTCTGAGCGCCGTGCTGATTCTCGCGCTTATTCCGCTACTTGTTCTGGTCCGGCACACACGAGGAGCAGCCGGAGCCCAGCACATTATGGAATAGAATCGCCAAGGCCTGGATCGCGCCGCTCAATTGTTACGAGAATACCGAAGCAGGGAGTGCCCAGAGCTTGCGTAGCCGCCGAAGAGGATCCCCTTCACCGTACCGGTTAAGACTTCTTCGATCGCCTCGATCGCTTCGAGGCACAACAAAAAAACGCCCTCCGAATTGCGGAGGGCGTTTTTCTATCAGCACGATAGCGCTAGCGAGCGGGGGCCGTTCGACCCGCCGGTTTCGCGGGCGGTCCGTTTGCGGCTGCTGCACCCTTTGCGTCTTCGACATCGGCGAAGCTGATATCCTTGCCGCGCTGCTTCAGCATGTGCAGGATGCCGACCTTGTCGGTCGCCTTGAGATACGCTTCCAGCGGCTCTACCTGCTTCGAATCGACGAGCTCGATCAGTGCATCGTTCATCGTCACCATTCCGAGTCTGCGCGATGTCTGGAGCACCGAGGGCAGCTGGAAGGTCTTGCCTTCGCGAATCAGGTTCGAGACCGAGGGCGTCGAGAGCAGAATCTCGCGCGCCGCGACGCGGCCGCCGCCGATTTTCTTGCAGAGAACCTGCGAGATGACTCCCTTGAGCGACTCGGAGAGCATCACGCGGATCTGCGCCTGACGGTCGGGCGGGAACTGATCGATGACGCGATCGACGGTGCTGACCGCGGTCGACGTGTGGACGGTGCCGAAGACAAGGTGCCCCGTCTCGGCGGTTTCGATCGCCATCGACACCGTCTCGAGATCGCGAAGCTCGCCGACGAGCACGATATCCGGATCTTCGCGAAGCGCGGCGCGAAGCGCGTGCCTGAACGACGACGTGTGCACGCCCACATGGCGCTGCGTGATGAGGCACTTCTTGCTCTCGTGGACGAACTCGATCGGATCCTCGATCGTGATGACGTGATCCGAACGCGTGCGGTTGATCAGGTCGATCAGCGCGCAGAGCGTCGTCGATTTTCCCGAGCCCGTGGGACCGGTGACGAGAACGAGCCCCTTCGTCAGATGACAAAGGCGCTGCACTTCCTGAGAGATGCCCATCTCCTCGACCGTCACGATCGACGCCGGGACGGCGCGAAATACCGCGCCCGTTCCCCTGCGTTCCCGAAGAGCGTTGCCGCGGAACCTGGAGACACCGGGGATTTCGTGCGCGAAGTCCGTGTCGTTGAGCTCCTTGAACTCAACGCGGTTCTGCTCGAGCATCACGGTGTTCAACATCGCATCGATTTCGTCCGAGCTGAGCGCCGGCTCATTGGGAATCGGAACGATCTCTCCGCTCGACCGCAGCAACGGCGGCGAGCTGGCGCGCAGGTGCAGGTCCGAGGCCTTGTTGTCCACCAGGATTCGCAGCAGGGACTCGATCTTGTCGAACGCGGGGTTGCCCGTTGCGGCGACGCGTCGTGCCTGCGTTCTCGGGGTCCCGGCGCTAGTGGCTTCGACACGCGGCGCTACAACTTGCGGAGCGGGCGCCTGCGGAGACGCTGCTCGCGGAGGTGCAGCCTGAGGAGCAGCAGCCTGAGGAGCAGCAGCCTGAGGAGTAGCAGCCTTTGCGGGCGCCGCGTTGGGCTTGACCCCATTTGTCGAAACAGCTTTCGGCTCGATTCGGGCCAAGATCTTTCCGGTCTGGGTTAGTGCCACGTCGAACGTCCCGTCCGCGGACGAGTACTCAAAACGCACCGCGCCTGTTGCATCGAGGGCGTGCGGCTTATCGGAGGGTGCGATCTCGCGCACCAGCGTAAGTATCTGCGCGCTGGTGAGCTGCTGCTTCATCACCGGGCGAGCGGAATCCATGATGATAACCGTCGCGACGTCGCCCTCGGCAAGTATGAGCGCGGAGCCGTTGTTGGTTACTAGCAGGTTGAGAAAGCGATCTAACTGGGCCATGTCAGTCCAGTGGACGAACGCGATCGATCAGGGAACGATTGATCAGCCGCGCTTCGTTTGAGGTATACAGAGTGAGAAACCGCGATGTGAGAGCGTTCAGATAATCGAGCACCCGCGCCCGGGCCGGCGGCGCGTCGAGTCGAATGGAGCCGAGGCAAACCTCGCCTCCGACGAGAACGACCTGCAGGAGAGCAGTGGGGGTTCGCGCCTCGCGCGGAGGCTGGTCGGAGGTGTCAGTGCCACGATCCGCTGCGGCTTCCGCGACGCGCTCCTTCGGGACCAGGATGACTTCGGAGTTCTCGAGCTCCAGGGGAAAGAACGGGGTGTCGGCGTTCAACAGCTCGGACACGTCTTCCAGCTCGAACGGCCGGTACGAGGAGAAATGGATGAACACGTTTCCCCGGAGCTCTTCGCCGCCCAGCATCGTGAGAATGACCGCCTTTCGGGTGGTCTCGATGCGGTACAGATTCGCGCTGTCACTTGTGTAGGGCTGGGGCACGCGCGAACGGGGTTGGGCGTGAGTACTTCGCTCGGTAGAAAGACTGCTTCCCGACTGTTCCGTCACCTTTCTGAACAAAGGCCGGCCCCTGATTCTACGGGTAAAGGCCCTCAGGTCGCCATCACAAAGATGATATCGGCCAGGTCTAGTGCCTGGCCATAGCGGGTCGTAGTTTCTCGTGTCCTCAACGGCGGATTTGCGATGACCTTGGGCTCCTTCTCCTCCCTGCCATTGCCACAGCGGAAGACGTACGACGTCTGTATTGTCGGGTCCGGCGCCGGCGGCGGAATGGCCGCCTACGTGCTCACCCGCGCCGGGGCAAACGTGCTGCTCCTCGAGGCGGGCGGACCGTGGGACAACACGACAGACTCGGCCATGCTCAAGATGCCATATGATTCCCCGCGTCGAGGAGCGTCAACGCCGGATCATCCCTTCGGTGAGTTCGATGGCTGCATCGGCGGGTGGGACCTCCCGGGTGAGCCGTTCACCAACGCCGAGGGCACCGACTTCAAGTGGTGGCGCGCGCGAATGGTCGGTGGCCGCACCAATCACTGGGGACGCATCTCGCTTCGATTCGGCCCCGAGGATTTCAGGGCGAAGAGTCGCGATGGCCTGGGCGACGACTGGCCGATCGGATACTCGGACATCGCTCCGTACTATGATCGCATCGACAAGCTGATCGGAGTCTTCGGCAACAACGACAATCTGCCGAACCATCCGGGCGGCCATTTTCTGCCGCCGCCACCGCCGCGCTGCTACGAGTTGATGGTGAAAGATGCGGCCGACCGGCTCAACATCTGGTGCGTTGCCGCGCGCCTCTCGGTGATCACGAAGGCGCACAATGGCCGCATGGCGTGCCACTACTGCGGGCAGTGCGGCCGCGGCTGCAAGACGAATTCGAATTTCTCGTCGACCAATGTGCTGATCGCGCCGGCGCTCAAGACCGGACGACTGACGCTGGTCACCCACGCGATGGCGCGCGAAGTCACGCTCAACAATCGCGGGCTCGCGAGCGGCGTGACCTACATTGATACGAAGAGTGGAGCGGAAAGGCATGTGGACGCCCGAGTGGTAGTGCTCGCCGCGAGCGCGTGCGAGACCGCGCGCCTGATGCTCAACTCGAAATCTCCGCAGTTTCCGAACGGCCTCGCCAACTCGAGCGGAGTCGTCGGGAAGTATCTCACCGATACCACCGGGACCGACGTCGGGGGCTTCATTCCCAAGATGGTGGATCACGTTCCGCACAACGAAGACGGCGTCGGCGGCAACCACATCTACATGCCGTGGTGGGTCGACAACAAGAAGCTCGATTTTCCCCGCGGCTACCACATCGAAGTCGGTGGCGGGTTGAATCCACCCAGTTACGGATTCATGGGTGGAATCCAGCGCTATCCCGGCGGTGGCGGATATGGAAAGTCCCTCAAGGAAGACTACCGCCGCTACTATGGCGCCCAGGTTTATTTCGCTGGCCGCGGTGAGATGATTCCGAATGACAAGAGCTATTGTGAGATCGATCCGGTCGTGAAGGACAAGTACGGAATTCCTGTGCTGCGCTTCCACTGGCAGTGGACTGACTACGAGTACAATCAGGTTCGGCACATGCAACAGACCTTCCGTGCGTTGGTCGAGGAGATGGGCGGTCAGGTGTTCGACAAGATGCCGGAGCAGTTGAGGGGGTACGGGATCGCCCGCGGCGGCGAGATCATCCACGAGCTGGGAACAGTCCGCATGGGCGCCGACCCATCGAAGTCAGCGGTCGACGCGAACTGCCGGGCGCACGATGTCAAGAATCTGTTCGTGACCGATGGCGGCCCGTTCGTCTCGCAGGCCGACAAGAATCCGACCTGGACCATACTCGCGCTTTCGATGCGGACGAGCGAGTACATCGCGCAAGAACGGAAGAGGGGGGCACTCTGATGTCGAACCGGAATAATCGTTCAATGGGCGGCACACCGCAGAAACAAGAAAAGGGAGATCCTGTGGACGGTATGCAGCCCGAGCACGAGGACGCACCGCCCGGAAAGGAGATGAGCCGGCGCGATGCCGTTCAACGTCTGGCGGCGCTTCCAGTCGCCGCGTTTCTGAGCTGGCCCACCGCAGATCAGGAGAAAGTTCGGCGCTTCGTCGACAACGCCATGCGCGCGGCCGCCGAAGGGACTCCATTCGCGCCGAAGTTTTTCACGCCGGCCGAATTCAGGACCGCGCGCATCCTCGCCGACATGATGATTCCGCGCGACGAGCGATCGGGCAGCGCCAGTGACGCCGGCGTCCTCGAGTTCATGGATTTCACGATGATCGATCGGCCGAACGCTCAGAAATGGATGCGACCCGGACTCGCCTGGATCGATGCGCAGTCAAATACCAGATTCGGAGAGCCGTTCGCCGACGCGACGGAATCGCAACGGGCCGCAATCCTCAACGACATTGCGTGGCCTGAGCGAGCGACCCCAGCCATGACGGATGGAGTCAGCTTCTTCAACCGGTTCCGCGACATGACGGCGTCCGGATTCTGGTCCAGCAGGGTCGGCGTGAAGGATCTCAAGTATGAAGGCAATCTCTTCGTGCCCGATTGGAACGGGTGCCCTCCGGCCGCGCTCAAGAAACTGGGCGTGACGTACGCGAAGTTCGACAGGAAGAAGCTACGCCTTACGCCCGATTGATCTAACCCTTTCGGCGAACGACATGAGCACAGAACGTCTCGGTATCGGTTTCGTGGGGAGCGGCTTCAACGCGCGGTTCCACATTCAGTCGCTGACATCCGTGCGCGAGATCGATGTCCGCGGAGTCTGGAGTCCGAACGAAAAGAACGCGGCTTCTTCGGCGGCACTGGCGCGAGAGCTCGACGTCGGTGAGGCGCGTCCGTACCAATCGATCCGTGACATGGTCGCCGATCCCGCGATCAACGCGCTATGGCTGTGCGGTCCCAATCAGGCGCGCATCGCGAACATCGAAGAGATTGTCGGCGCGATCAAGAGCGGCGTCGGAACTCTGAGGGGGCTCGCCTGCGAAAAGCCGCTTGCGCGGAACGTCGCCGAAGCAAAAAAAGTGGCCGACCTCGCGCGCAGCGTTGGCCTGAGCACGGGGTATCTCGAGAACCAGCTGTTCGCTCCCGACATTACCCGCGGACGCGAGCTGATATGGGCGCGCGGCGCCGCGCTGACGGGGCGTCCGTACCTCGCCCGGGCCGCCGAGGAGCACAGCGGCCCCCACATGCCGTGGTTCTGGCAGGGGTCGCTCCAGGGGGGCGGAGTCCTCAACGATATGATGTGCCACTCTGTCGAAGTGGTGCGGCATCTCCTCACCAAACCCGGTTCTCCGCGCTCTTCGATCAAGCCGGTGCGGATCAGCGCCCACATCGCCTCCCTCAAGTGGTCGCGCGCCAAATATGCTAAGCAGCTCTCGGAGGCGATGGGGAAGGACGTCGACTACACCAAACGTCCATCCGAGGACTTCGCCCGTGCCACTATAGAGTACGAATCGGAGGACGGAGAGCCTCTGGTCGGCGAGGTGACGACCTCGTGGGCGTTCATCGGGGCTGGTCTCAGGCTGTCGGCGGAATTGCTCGGGCCCGAGTACTCGATGTCATGGAATACGCTCGACTCGAGCCTCAAGATGTTTTTCAGCAGGGAAGTGAAGGGAAAATCCGGCGAGGATCTCGTCGAAAAGCAGAACGCCGAGATGGGTTTGATGCCCGTCGTCGCCGAAGAGGCGTCGGTGTATGGCTACAGCGCCGAGAACCGCCACATGGCTCGCGCGTTTCTGAGCGGCGAGAAGCCAATGCTCACTTTCGATGACGGTTTTGAGGTCGTGAAGATCCTCATGGCGGCCTATATGAGCGCCGAAAAGGGGCAGACCCTCGCCTTCCCGCCGCCGGGGCTGGAATCGTTCGTACCGGCGGTCGCAAAAGGGAGCTGGAAACCCGCCACCTAGCCAACGGGTGAGCTCGACCTCGTGTTTCGCGGGGTTAAGGGCGGTGGCATGGCCAATGCTACAGCTGAGGTTGGACACCGCCTTCGGGGATAATATGAAACTCGCTCATCTGACACTGATTCTCGCACTCGCCACTGCCGCCACCGCCTGCACGGCGGAGCGCGCACTCTCACCGCAGCCTGCGGGACGCTCTGTTGCGAGCGGTGTCGCGCTCGGCATGACGCAGGTTCCGCTTCTCTTCGTCGTCGACGGTGTGAGACTCCAGCGCGATCAGGTGCCGTCGCTGACCGGCGACCAGATCTCAGCCGTCCGCGTGATCAAGGGACACGCGGCGCTCAAGGAGTACGGCCCCGACGCGTCGTATGGAGTCGTCGTGATCACGACGAAGGCCGCGGGCGCTCCGCGTTCGTGAGTCGAGCGTAGCCGACCGGCACCAAAGAAATCAGGCCAGGCAAGTCTCAGGAAAGAAGGGCATCCAACGGATGCCCTTTTGTGTTCCTGGGCTCCTGGGTGCATGTTCTTGTCCGTATGGGTACACCATTCGAACGTCCCGGGCCCGCGCGCCTGCCTCCATTCCCACGCTCCCTCCGGCGGATCGTGCTGTGGATCGTGGCTGCCATCTTTGTCGCGCTGATCGTCGTTCCGTGGCTGGCCGGCTTTTTCACGGACTGGCTCTGGTTCAAGGAAATCGGTTTTCAGACGGTCTTCGCCACTTCGTTGATCTGGCGGGTTGGCCTGTTCTTTGTGGGCGGTGCGTTCACCTTCGCCTACTTCTACGGCAACGTGCGGATGGCGCGCGGGGCCGCGACCGGGTTCCCCGTGCTGTTCGTGAATCGCGGCGACGGCGTGACGGTAGATGTCTCGCGGATGTTCACCAAGCTCTTTCTGCCAGCCGCTGTCCTTCTCTCCTTTCTGACCGCGATCTCGCTCTCCGCGTGGTGGCTGACGCTCCTCAAGGGAATGAACGGTGTAGCGCTCGGAACGCGGGATACGCTCTTCAACCGCGACATCTCGTTCTATCTCTTCCGCCTCCCGCTGATCTCGGGAGTGCTGGGTACGCTGATAACGCTCACCCTGCTCTCGCTTGTCGCGACGGGCGCGATGTACTGGCTGCGAAACGACATCACGCTGCCTCCGCGCCGCGCGTCCGCCAAGCCGAGGGCGGCGCGACATCTCGGCGGACTTCTGGCACTGCTGTTCGTGCTGATAGCGATACGCCTCTGGATCGTCGACACATCCAGTCTTCTCTTCTCGACCACCGGGCCACTCGTGGGCGCGAGCTATACCGACGTTCACATCGCGCTGCCGGGGCTCTACATCTGCGCGATCACGGCGCTCATTGCCGCCGCATGGGTCGTCTTCGGAATCGCGCGCGACAAACTCGTCTGGTCAGCCGTCTCGGCGACCGTTTTCTACGTGGCAGTGAGCGTGCTGGCCCGCGGGATTGTCCCCGCCGCCTTCCAGAAGCTCGTTGTCTCGGCCAATGAGCTGACGCGCGAGACGCCCTATATCAGGCAACACATTGATGCCACGCGCAACGCGTGGGGCCTGGACAAGGTCGAGGGGAAGGACCTGTCGGGCGAAGTTCAGCTGACGAATGCGAACATAAAGGCGAACGCGGCCACCGTAGATAACGTGCGGCTCTGGGAGCGCGACCTGCTGATGCAGACGTTGAAGCAGCTCCAGGAAATTCGGACTTACTACGACTTCGTGTCCTCGGACGACGATCGGTACATGATCGATGGCAAGTACCGGCAGGTTCACATCGCGGCCCGCGAGCTGAATTCCGAGTCGCTTCCCACCCGCACATTCATCAATTCGAGGCTGACTTTCACGCACGGCATGGGCGTGACGATGGCGCCCGTGAATCAGGTGACGAGCGAAGGTCTGCCGGTTCTCTTCATCAAGGATCTGCCGCCGGTCTCGACGGTCTCGATCAAGCTCACTCGTCCCCAGGTCTACTACGGCGAGCTCACCAACGAGTACGTATTCGTCGGCACGGGACAGCAGGAGTTCGACTATCCCGCCGGGGACAAGAACATCTACACCAAATACACGGGCCGCGGTGGAGTCCCGATCGGATCCTTCCTCCGGCGAGTGTTGTACGCGTTCCAGCTCGGCTCGCTCAAGATTCTTCTTTCCGACGACATCAAGGGAAGCGCGAGGGTTCTCTACCGGCGCAACGTCATGGAGCGCGCGACGACGGCGATGCCGTTTCTCGACTTCGACGCCGATCCGTACCTCATGATCACCGACGCCGGGCAATTGAAGTGGATCCTCGACGCGTACACGACGAGCGACGCTTATCCGTACTCGCAGCGCACCGCGGACGGAACGAGCTACATGCGGAACAGCGTGAAGGTCGTGATCGACGCCTATGATGGAACGGTTGACGCGTACATCGCGGAGCCGAACGACGCAGTCATCCGGACGTACGCGACAATCTTCGGCGGAATCTTCAAGCCGATCAGCGCCATGCCGGCCGACATCCGGAGACACGTCCGCTATCCGGGCGATCTCTTCAGGATCCAGACGACATTGCACGCAACGTATCACATGACCGAACCCGACGCGTTCTATCATCGCGAAGATGAGTGGCAGATTCCAGGCGGCCTCGACAAGGCGACGAACGAGAATCCGTTCATGCGTCACATCATCATGCGACTGCCTGGAGAAAAGAATCCCGAGTTCATCTTCATGACGCCTTTCACACCGCGGGGGAAGGACAATCTCGCGGCGTGGATGGTGGCGCGAATGGACGGTGAGAATTACGGAAAGCTCTCGGTGTATCGGTTCCCCAAGCAGAGCCTCGTCTACGGGCCCAAGCAGATCGCGAACCGCATCAACCAGGACACCGATATCTCGAGGCAGCTCACGCTCTGGGATCAGAAAGGCTCACAGGTAATCAGGGGCGAGCTGCTTGTGATTCCGATCGAGGAATCACTCATCTATGTGCAGCCGATCTATCTTCGCGCCGAGGGCGGCAACATTCCGGAGCTGAAGCGCGTGGTGGTTGCCCACGAGAACCGCGTCGTGATGGGCGAGACGCTGGAGGAGGGCCTCAATGCTCTGTTCGGCTCAGGCGCAGCGGCGCAAACGAGAACCGACGTGCAGGATTCGCTCAGCACGCTCGGAATTGAGCCGTCGGTGGTCGGCGGCGGAGCGGTTCCGTCTGCAGGTGCCGCGCCCTCAGGCGCCCCCAGCGCGCTGCTTCGGGAGGCGCAGGCGCACTACGACCGCGCGATCGCCGCGCAGCGGGCTGGCAACTGGCCGGAGTACGGGCGCGAGATCGAGCAGCTCGGCGCCACGATCCGCGCCCTCAGAGCGGGAAAGAACTAGCGGAATTCCGCCTTCCTCCGCCGCGAGAATGAATCTCACGTGGCGCGCTTCAGAAATTCCTGCACTGCCTTGCGGTAGCTGCGCCCGGTCGTGATGCGCTTGCCGTTCCGCAAAATCAGCATCTGGTCTCCCTGATCGAATGGCTGTGCCTCGCGCACCTGTGCCGTATTGACGATGGTCGAGCGGTGGACGCGCAGGAACCGATTGCTGGGCAAGCGCGCCTCCAGCCTGCTCAGCGGCTCGCGCACGTCATACGCAACTTCAGCGAGATGGATTCTCGCCAGGTCGTCGCGCGCCTGAATCCAGAATATCTCGTCGGGATCGAGGAAGAGGATCTTCCCGTTCACTTTGACGCCGATCCTGTTCTTTGGCGCATCCAGCTGGCCGACGTACTCGATGAGCGCGCTTAGCTGCGACGACACGCTCGACTGTGGTGATTCCTTGAGTCTCTTCTTCGCGCGGTCGAGCGTCTGGTGGAATCTCACGTGATCGACGGGCTTAAGCAGATAGTCGAACGCGCCGAACTCGAACGCGGAAACCGCGTAATCGTCGAACGCGGTGACGAAAATCACGGGAGGCATCTTGTCGGTGCCGACCTCGGTGATCACATCGAAGCCGTCCAGCTCCGGCATCTGCACGTCGAGGAACACCAGATCGGGTTGATGGGCGCGAATCGCCGCAACCGCCTCGAGGCCGTTCTGGCATTCGCCCACCACTTCGACATTGGGATCGCGCGCGAGCAGCGAGCAAAGCCGCTGACGCGCGAGGGTCTCGTCGTCGACCACGAGAACACGCAGAGATTGCTCGATCATGCCTCAACCGCCGGGGCGAGATTACCATCAATATGGGCGCCGTTCCGTGTGGGCGAGAGGGGCCCGAGCCTGAACGGAATTGTGATCCGGACCGCGTAGCCGCCATCGTCCCGAGGGCCGCTCTCGAATTCGTGGCCATCGCCGTAGAGGTGGATGAGGCGCGTCCTCGTATTCGTCAGTCCGAGGCCCGTGCCGCGCGAGCGCTCGCGCGATCTGCGGGCACGCACACCGACGCCATCGTCTAAAATGGTGATCGAGAGCTTGTCGCCCAAACGCCGTGCCGTGACCTGAACATAGCCCGCGCCCGCGCGCGGACTGATACCGTGCCGGATCGCGTTCTCCACGAGGGGCTGGAGTAGCAGGCTCGGAACGAGCGCTGCTCGAACGCCATCCTCGATGTTGCAGCTGACGGTGAGACGATCCTGGAAGCGCACGCGCTGGATCGCCACGTACCGGTCGAGAAGCCCGAGCTCGCGCTCGAGTGGCACCTCCTGCTCGCTCGACGTCGAAAGCACCAGCCGCAGGAAGTCACTCAGCTCCGACACCATTCGCTCGGCCGCCGGCGGGTCCGTCGCGATGAGCGCCATGGCGCTGTTGAGCGCGTTGAAGAGAAAATGCGGATTGAGCTGAAGCTTGAGCGTATCCAGCTCCGACTGCACGAGTCGCGTCACCACTCGCTGACGCTCGGATGATTCCTTGCTCGCCTCGCGCACGAGGTGCTCCACCCACGAAGTCGCGTACGTCGAAACGGTGCCGAAGACGCCGAGCAGAATGAGCTTCGCCGCTTCATCGAGCGGAGTGACGCGCGCGAGCTGTAGCGCCTCGATCGGATCGATCACCAGAGGCACGCGATGGGCGGCCCAGAGCGAGACGAGAAGGCCCAGGTACTCCGCAAACGCGAGGATCGAGATGAATGCGGCCTTCCGGACAGATGAAGCGACCGGCCGGCCGGCCAGCACCACGAAATACATCAGGAAGATCGGGGACCGGAGCGCGAGCACGCCGGACTGCGCCACCGCGTAGCCGCCGATGATCGCCGTCACTGCCGTCACGTCGACGATTGGATTCACTACCGACAGCCAGTCCGGAAGCTCGGGGCGGCGATACCATATCAGATATTGCGCGATGGTCCAGAGCAGCATCGGGACCAGCACCAGCACGTTGGCGGTGTTGAGCGACTGCGAGAGGTGCGGCGCGTACATGAGCGCCGAAGCGGTGAGCAGGACCACCACAGCGGCCCGGAGGCCGTTGAGTATCCGCTCCGCTCGGTCGCGCCTTAGGCGGAGACTTTCGGGAGGCGCGAACGAGGAGGAGGCGAATAGCTGCATTAAATGAATCTGCGTGGAGCGGGGTGGCTGGGGTAGCAGGCCGACGAGGTCCTGCTACCCCCGACGCCGGCTTAGTGGTGCCCGTCGTCGTTGCCGTTACCGTGACCGCGAATGATTGGTCCGCGAGTGCCTTGAAGGTACGTCAATCATATATGGCGACGACCCAGGCAGGGGTGGGAGAACTCGTGTTCGGGGCGAGTGACTTGTTGCGCACGGTGAAGGACGTTTTGAGAGGGGCGAGAAAGTCTGGCGTAGCGTCTGCGACTGGTGCATTTCAAGGTTTACATTCTCATTACCGCATCATCATAGTTGCCAGATTCTGCTGTCGGCTCTCAACGTGAAAGGGCGCGCGATCTCGTTTTGAGATTCGGGTGGAACTCGACCGCGTACCAGATTCTGAATCCTGGCATCGAGCTGTGGTTCTCGAGCGCGGGAGATGGCGTCGTCGGGTTTGTGCGACACCGCCGCATGTTGGTGGTGGGAGGAGCGCCGGTGTGCGCTCCGAGTCGACTCGATGCGGTCGCGGCGGAATTTGTCGCCGCTGCGCACAAGCGCGGCGAACGCGTCTGCTACTTCGGCGCCGGAGAGCGGCTCGACGACAGATATGGCAATAACCCGGCGTGGTCGCGCGCCCTGCTCGGCGCGCAGCCCGTTTGGGACCCACACAACTGGCCTGCCGCCGTAGCGAAGCGCGGATCGCTGCGCGCGCAATTCAACCGCGCGCGCAACAAAGGCGTGACCGTTACGGAGTGGCCGCCCGGGAAGGCGGAGAATCACACTGCGCTTCGCCTGGTGCTTTCGCAGTGGCTCGAGACTCGCCACCTGCCGCCGCTGCATTTCCTGGTCGAGCCCGAGACGCTGAGTCATCTCCGCGACCGGCGCGTGTTCGTCGCTGAGCGGGGCGCACGTGAAGTGGTGGCTTTCACCGTACTCTCGCCGATACCCGCGCGTAACGGTTGGCTCGTCGAGCAGATAGTGAGGGGATCCAACGCTCCGAACGGGACGGCGGAGTTGCTCCTGGATACAGCGATGCGCTCGATCGCGGCTTCTGGATCCACCTACGCCACGCTCGGACTCTCGCCGCTCTCTCACCGGGCCGAATTTGAGCCATTGCGCCAGCCATTCTGGCTCAGACTCGCGCTTCGTTGGGTAAGGCTATACGGAGCGAGGTTCTACAATTTTGGCGGGCTCGATGCGTTCAAGGCGAAGTTCAATCCTGAAGCGTGGGAACCGATTTACGCCATCGTGGAAGGCGCGAGCTTCCCACCGCGCGCGCTCGATGCGATCGCGGGTGCGTTTAGCGGCGGCGCTCCCATCCCGCTCATGCTCAGAGCGCTTTTGCGTGCCGCGCGCGGCGAGCTCGTATCGCTGCGCACAAAGATTACTTCGCGGGATGCGTCGAAGGAGGCTGAAGGGCCGAGGCACGAACGGCGCGCATGAAGGCGACGAGCTTTGTTAGCCCACCGGCCAGAGTCGCGCAGCCGCGCGTGAACGCCGGGCTCGACCTCGTCGACGAGCTGAAGTGTCGTCGTGCGGCAAAATCTTCGTTGCGTGATGATCGGCTCAGCCGTCGTTTCGCAGGTCAGCAGGAAGGTCGCGACGCCCGGTGGCACGGTATCCGCAATATCCCGGATGCGAGATTCAGCGATTGGACCAGGACCGCTCGGCATTCGAGACACGAGGCCGAGCGCCGACGCGCCCATTTGCACCGCGAGCGCGGCTTCTTCCTCGGACGCAATGCAACAGACCTTAACCCTGGGCGGGACGGGGAACATATCTGAGCCGGTGGTGGATACTATGTACGGTAATTGCATACAATTTGTTCGTCGGGCCGCGCGCGCCCAGCGGCTCCTCACTTCAACCAGTAACGCGCGAGGCAATATGCTCACAGGAAAATCTAGGCTGCTACTGGGCCTCACGGTGGCGATCCCATTGTTGTTCGCCGCGTGCACGGACAACAGCATCATCAATCCGATGTCCAATGCCGCGGGCGACTATCAGCTCACCGTCTACGCCGGCAAAACCATTGTTGCCCACTATCTGATCCAGCCGGGAGATGCCACTTACCCGAATGGCGCCTCGTTTGACGTCGTCAGCGGCGATCTGAATCTGAGCAGCAACGGAACGTTCTTCGAGACCAATAACTACGTCATCACACCGACTGGCCAGTCGTCGTTTAACCAACAGTTCACGAGCAGCGGAACGTGGACTCTCAACGGCACTGACCTGACGCTCAGCGCTCCCGCGCAGAACGGCAATTCATCGCGCTTTGTGACCGGAACTCTGGCGCCGAATAACAATAACGGCCTCACGATCAACTACCAGGAAGACAGCGGTTCCGGCTTACAGTCCTACGAGTACATTCGATAAGGCTCGGCAAGTCAGAAGCTGATCTCAAGGGGGCGCTCTCGTCTGAGCGCTCCCTTTTTGTTATCGTTTGGGGCACGTGGAACCGTTTCCCGTGCCGCACCGTAAGGCTCAAAACTCTTTCGAGGACGGACACAATGGGGATAGTGGCCTGGATCGTGGTTGGACTCGTCGCTGGTGTTCTTGCATCTCTCGTGATGGGTGGCACCGGATACGGAATCATTGGTGACATCGTCATCGGCATCGTCGGCGCCTTCATCGGGGGCTGGCTGTTCAGCGTGCTTGGCATCTCGACGCCCATCGGGGGCATGGGCGGGACGATTTTCGTCGCGTTCATCGGCGCCGTCGTACTTCTTTTTGTTCTCAGGCTGATACGCGGGTCTACACGAAAAGTGTAAAGCGCGGCGCACGACGCGAAAGTGACCGCGAAGTGGCGATGAGGCGGCGGAGCGCCAGGACCTTCGGTTATTCGGGCACTCCGCTGGTCGACAAGCTTGGAATAAAACCGGGGGCTCGGCTGCAATTCGTTTCGGAGCCGAAGGATTTTGCAGGACTGCTGGGCGGGCTTCCCGACGGATCGCGCATCGCGTCGAGAGGAGCTCTCGATTTCGCGATGCTGTTCGTCAAGGCGCAGTCCGCTCTGGAAAAGGGATTCGCGCGGCTGCGCGACAGGCTTGAGCCCAATGGAATGCTCTGGGTCGCGTGGCCCAAGAAAGCATCGGGCGTGGAGACCGATCTCACCGAAGGAGTGGTGCGTACAGTCGGGCTCGAGTCCGGGCTCGTCGATGTGAAGGTCTGCGCCGTCGATGACACATGGTCGGGACTCAAGTTCGTCCGCAGGCTGAAGAACCGCTGATATCGCGCAGGGCTGGCGTTGGGGATTAACTTCTCTGCGATGATCGACCCGATTGCCCGAGTGCCAGATTGAAATCCGTCGACGCGCTCCTCGCCGGGCTGGTGGACTATGCGGGTCTGTTTCCGCCCGCGAGCGAAGACATGCGGCCAGCTCTCGAGAGTTACGCTTCGTACTTCCAAGATGCGGATCGGAAGGCGCTTGGCCGCTTCATCGTGCCGATCTCGCGCGTGAAGGAGCTTGAAGAAGCCGGCCGCGATCTGATGCCCCGCGGCTCGGGATCCCAGCCGTGGCGCTTGAGCGTGCTGGTCGCGGAAGACGTGCGCGCCGCGAGTGAAGAGATGCTGAAATTCAATTGCCGCCATTCGTCAGAATCAAAAGATGGACACGCCGTGATCGACACGGCCGAGCTGAAGGCGAGCACGGCGGACGAAATCGGGCACCAGCGACAGGATCTGCCGCCCGCATTCACGGCGTATTTCGAGATTCCCATCACCGGCGATGTCTCGCCACTCGTGAAAACGATCGCGCAGGTCGGTGCGCGGGCGAAAGTTCGCACCGGTGGAGTAACGCCCGAAGCATTTCCTCCGGCTCGGGCCGTCATCGACTTCATTGCTGCGTGCCAGCGAGAGTCCGTATCGTTCAAGGCCACAGCCGGACTCCATCATCCTCTTCGCGGGGAATACCGATTTACTTATGAACCGGGCGGTCAGAGAGGAACGATGTACGGGTTTCTCAACGTCTTCCTAGCCGCGGTACTGCTGTACGCGGGTGAGAGCGAGGACACGGCGCTCGCCGCGCTCGAGGAGAGCGATCCGTCGGCATTCAAGTTTGCGGACGATGCAATTCAATGGCGCGGAAAGCGCATTGGTGCGGAGCAAATTCTGGCCACACGCGCTGAATTTGCGATTTCGTTCGGCTCGTGCTCTTTCCGTGAGCCCGTCGAAGAGCTTGCGTACCTCACCCGCAAAGCGAGATCAACCGACCAGTGAATCAGACGCACGACACCGCGCTTACCTCGTGGATCGAATCCGCCAACTCGCCGGACACGGATTTTCCGATCCAGAATCTTCCCTTCGGCGTGTTCTCGCGCAAAGGCGATTTGGAGCGGCGCGTGGGTGTGGCGATCGGCGACCAGATCGTCGATGTCGGAGAATCTCTCAGCGCGAATCTGTGGAGCGGGAAGGCGGGCGATGTGGCGCGGTGGTGCGACCGGCCGACGCTCAACGAGCTGATGCAGGCGCCAAAGGAATCTCTCTCTCAGTTCCGCGCGCGGCTGAGCGAGCTGCTGGCGGGCACTCCCGGCGACGAAACCGTGATCAACCCGCTCCCACCCGGCGCTCTCGTGCCGATGGCCGAAGCCGAGATGTTTCCCGCGGCGGAGATCGGCGACTACACGGACTTCTACGCATCGATCTACCACGCGACGAACGTCGGCAAGATCTTTCGTCCCGACAGTCCACTGCTTCCGAACTACAAGCACGTACCGATCGGCTACCACGGACGGGCGTCATCGATCGTAATCAGCGGCACCGAGGTGACGAGACCAAAGGGTCAGACACTGCCGTCCGGAGCCAAGACTCCAACCTTCGGACCTACGGAGATGCTCGACTACGAGGCGGAGGTCGGCTTTTTCGTGGGGCGGGGAAACGAGCTCGGCGAGCCCGTGCCGATCAGCGAAGCCGAAGACCACCTCTTCGGAATCTGTCTCGTCAATGACTGGTCCGCGCGCGATATCCAGTCGTGGGAGTACCAGCCGCTCGGCCCCTTTCTCTCGAAGAACTTCGCGACGACGATCTCACCCTGGGTAGTAACGTGGGAGGCGCTTGAGCCTTATCGCGTGCCCGCGTTCTTCCGGCCGCCGGGAGATCCGCAGCCGCTGCCGTATCTCTCCTCCGAGAAGGACAAGAACGAGGGCGGCATCGATCTCAACATCGAGGTCTACATCAGGTCGATGATGATGCGGGAGGGGCATCTGCGTCCCTGGCGCCTCAGCTCGGCCTCGCTGGCCGACATGTACTGGACCGCGGCACAGATGCTCGCGCACCACACCAGCAGCGGCTGCAACCTCCAGCCCGGTGACCTCTTCGCGAGCGGCACCGTGTCGGGACCCGACGCGGGCTCGCAGGGATGCATGCTCGAGTTGACGCGGCGAGGCGCCGAGCCGATCGCGCTTCCGAACGGTGAGGAGCGGAAGTTCCTCCACGATGGCGACGAGATCGTCTTGCGCGCCTACTTCCAGCGCGAAGGGGCCGCCCGCATTGGCCTTGGTGAGTGTTCTGGCCTCATCGTCGCATCTCCCCGGCGATAGTACCTAACAGCCGATGTCGATGTCACGTAACGGGCGCGAGCCCCTGTATGTCGTTCGCAATTCGCCGATTCACGGGCGCGGCGTGTTCGCGGCGCGCTACATCCGGGCTGGAACGCGGATCGTCGAGTACACGGGCGAGCGAATCAGCAACCGTGAGGCAGACCGCCGCTACGACGACGACAGGATGAAGAGGCACCACACCTTCCTCTTCACGCTGGACAAGAAGACGGTGATTGATGGCGCGATCGAGACGGGCGGGGGAGACGCGAGCTACATCAACCATTCGTGCGACCCGAACTGCGAGGCGATAATCACCGGCAAGAAGATCTTCATCCACGCGCTTCGCGGGATCTACCCCGGGACCGAGCTCGCGTACGATTACCAATATGAGCGAACCGGCAGGAACGACGCGAAGCTCGAGAAGTTCTACTTCTGCAAATGCGGCGCGGAGAACTGTCGCGGGAGCATCATGAAGCCCGCGAAGAAAAAACGTTCGCGGAGCCGGCGCAAGTAGCTACCTTTGGACTTCCGCCGTGCGCGGTGGTTATGGTGATGTCGTCAAAATTCCCCGGAGTATTCGCATGCGTTCAGTTTTAGGCGCGCTCGCCCTCACGCTTGGGCTCGCAACTTCAGCGGCAGCACAGGGCGCCGTCCCGATGCAGTCGACACCACTCGACCCCGCCAACCTCGATCGATCGGTCTCGGCGTGCACGGACTTCTATCAGTTCGCCAATGGCGGCTGGGTGAAGACCCATCCGGTGCCTCCCGCATACTCAGTCTGGGGCAGCTTCACCGAGCTGTCGGAGAACAACCAGAGCAACGTTCTGACGATCCTCCGCACCTCGGCCGCGAGCGGTAACCCGCAGGCGAATGCGGATCTTCGCAAGCTCGGAACCTATTACTCCTCGTGCATGGACTCGGCCGGTGCCGAGAGGACGGGCGCGCAGCCGATCGCGCCTGAGCTGGGGCGGGTTGCCGCGATTCGCAACCGCGCGCAACTCGAGTCAGAGATCGCGGGCCTCCATTCGCGG
>CABEAZ010000157.1_pt1 | contig 20228 bp, 16 predicted proteins | sample 3132471 | NCBI WGS metagenome assembly CABEAZ01 (sample SAMEA5534345, study PRJEB31848) | metagenome | biome: tundra; feature: field; material: soil | place: USA | collected 2013-05 | depth 0.45 m | reverse complement strand
GTTCCTCGCGGCGGGAACCATTCCGATTGTGAAATCCATCGCGCCTACTGCCGGGACCGATGCGCCGGCGCGACCGGAGATGCCGGCCGTGCAGATTCAGCAGCGGACGGTTCTGGCGATGCTTAACGAAGCCGCGCGGTGTCTGAGCGACGGGATCCTTCGCTCGTCACGCGATGGCGACGTTGGGGCGGTATTTGGAATCGGGTTCCCTCCATTCCGCGGCGGACCATTCCGCTACATGGATTCACTCGGCATTCAGATCGTGGTGCAGCGGCTCGAAGATCTCAACTCGCGTTTTCCGGGGCGGTTCGAACCCGCGGAGCTGCTGCTCGAGATGGCTCGTCGGAAGCAGGTCTTCTATCCCGACGAGCGCTCGTGAAGAGAGGAGTGCCGGCCGAAGGGCGTTCGTCGTTGCTCGCGGTCGCGGCAGTGCTCGGTCTTGCCGCGTGCGCGCCTACCGTGCGCAAACCATTGAGTCCGGCTGACTATCCCCGCACTCGTCCCGAGCAGACACGATATCGCGAGACCTCTCACTACGCCGACGTCAGAAAGTTTCTCGATTCGCTGCGCGCGCTGCGGGCGCCGCTGGTGTTCGGATCGATCGGCAAGACGAATGAAGGGCGTGACATTCCTTACGTTATCGCGTCACGCCCGCTCGTTTCCACGCCATCCGAGGCGAAACGACTGGGCCGGGCGATTGTGTACGTTCAGGGCAACATCCACGCGGGCGAAGTGGAGGGGAAAGACGCGCTGCTGGCGCTGCTTCGCGATCTCACCTTCTCGAGCAAGCCGAACGTTCTCGACTCCATCGTTCTGATCGCCGTTCCCATCTACAACGCCGACGGCAACGAGCGCTTCGCCGCGCAATCGGTGAACCGCACCGAGCAGAATGGGCCCGAGCTGGTGGGCGTCCGATCCAATGCGCAGAACCTCGATCTCAACCGCGACTACGTGAAGGCAGAAGCTCCGGAGACGCGCGCATCGCTGGCGATGTTCAATACCTGGGATCCGGATGTGTTCGTAGATCTTCACACCACCGATGGGAGCTTTCACGGATACGCACTCACCTATTCTCCGTCGCTGAGCCCGGCCGCGGTGTTCGGAGGTGTTTACGCGCGAGACTCGCTGCTTCCGGTTCTGCGCGCGCGAATGCGGACGCGTCACGGCTTCGAGGTCTTCGATTATGGCAATTTCATCTCCGACGAGCCTAGCGCCCGGACGGATACGAGCGTGCGCGAAGGCTGGGCTACATACGATGCGCGTCCGCGCTTCGGCACCAACTACTACGGGATTCGCGGCCGCATTGGAATCCTGAGCGAAGCGTACTCGCACGACTCGCTCGCCCGACGGATCGCTTCCACCTACGCCTTTGTCAACGAGACTCTTTCGCTCGTCGCGGAAAAGGGAGCGGCGATCAGATCGCTCACCGCGCGCGCGGACAACCAGCCGCTCGCGTGGGGCCGGTCTCCCGATTCCCTGCAAATCGTAGCCATTCGCTCCGAGCTCATCGCGACGCCGCAGAAGATGGATGTCATCAGGGAAGATCTGGAGAAGACCGGCGATTCCTCTCTGACGCAACCCGGCGTACCGCGTGGCGAGCGACGGACCGGACGGTTCAGAACGATTCGCATGCCCGTCTACGACCGGTTTACATCGACGCTCGACCGGACACCTCCCGCGGCTTATGTCATGGCGCCCGAGGACACCGCGGTCGCTACGCTGCTCCGGCTCCACGGGATTCGCGTCGATCGCTCCGACTCCGCCTGGACCGCGCGCGGGGAAGCCTTCCTTATCGATTCGATCGTCACCGCTCCGCGGACTTTTCAGGGACACCACGAAGTCCGTCTCAAAGGGCGATGGGAGCGGGGGTTGCAGACGCTTCCATCCAAGTCGTTCATCGTGTCTACGGCGCAGCCGCGCGGCGCGCTCGTCGTCTACCTGCTCGAGCCGGAGAGCGACGACGGTTTCACTACCTGGAATCTGTTCGACGGCGATCTCAAGAAAGGCGGCCGGTTCCCGGTGACGAGAATCTTCGATCTATCTCGGCGCGGCCGCGCAGCCAATCGCCGAACTTCCGCGCCTACCACACAGCCAGTCCAGAACTGATGCTTCGCAGCGCATTTCTCTATCTCGCGGGCCAGCAGCAGATATTCAAATTCGTTCGCAACAACAGGCTCGCGAAGAGCTTCGCCAACCGGTTCGTCGCCGGCGAGACCCTCGACACCGCTCTCGCCGCGGTCGCCAGGCTCAACGCGCGCGGCATCACCGCCTCGCTCGATCTGCTGGGCGAGAGCGTTCACAACGAAGCGGAGGCACGCACCGCGGGCGAAGCATACATCACCATGCTCGACAGCATCCACGGGCAGAAAGCAGACGCCAACGTTTCCGTCAAGCTCACGGCAATGGGACTCGACATCTCCGAGGACCTCTGCGTCGCGATCGTGCACAGGATCCTGCAACGCGCGCGTGACTACGGCTTGTTCGTGCGCATCGACATGGAGTCGAGCGAATACACCCAGCGCACGCTCGATCTGTTCGAGCAGCGGCTCTATCCGGCGTATCCCCAGAACGTGGGAATGGTGCTGCAGAGCTATCTGTTCCGCACATTCGCCGACGTCGAACGCGCCATTCTGCTCAAGGCGCGCGTCCGCCTCTGCAAGGGAGCGTACAAGGAGCCGGAGACAGTCGCCTATCCTGACAAGAAGGATGTCGATGCGAACTACATTCGCGGCATGCACGAGCTGATGCTGAAAGGGAATTATCCCGGTATCGCCACGCACGACGAGGCGATCATCAACGAGGCGAAGCGGTTCGCCAAGGCCAACGACATCGCGTTCGCGCGCTACGAGTTCCAGATGCTCTACGGAGTGCGCCGCGATCTCCAGGATCAGTTGGTCCGCGAAGGCCACCGCATGCGGGTGTACGTTCCATTTGGAACGCAATGGTATCCGTATCTCATGCGGCGTCTCGCCGAGCGGCCCGCCAACGTCGCATTCCTCACCGGAAGCGTGTTCAAGGAGATGGTCGGCAAACGCCGCCGCTGACGATGGGCAGATTCCTTCCCCCCGACCCATCGAAAGGCGATCCGAATACGATCGGCGGATACATGGCGGTACACGACCGCCCGGCTGCATTCGAGGGAAGCGACGGTGCTTCGTACAGCGTGGAGATCGTGACTGACACGAGTGGAGAAAATGAACGGCCTTTCGCCGCCTATCTTCTGTTCGTGCGCTGGGGCCGGGGCGATCCGGTCGCGAGCGGACATCTGGAGACGGAATTCCTCGCCTTCGCGACAACCGAGGACGACGCCCGCAGAATGGTGGGCGCAATGTTGCTCAATGAAGTGAAGATGACACTCGATACGCTCATCAAGTCGAGACGCGCCGAGTTGCTGCCCTGGTGGGATTCGATGCGCCAGGAGGGTAGCAGTTGACGCGCAAGGAAGGCGTCGTGCTCAAGGGGACGGGCGGAGTATGGCACGTCCGCGCCGACTCGGGGGAGACGCACGAGGCATCGCTCCGAGGCAGGCTCAAGCAGGAGCGTAAAGAAGACAGGAAGCTGGCGGTCGGGGACCGAGTCGTCCTGGAGATAGATGAGCGGGGCGCCCATTGGGCGATCGCCGAGATTCTGCCGCGCCATTCAAAGCTCGCTCGGCGCGAACCCGGGGAGGGGCAGGGCGAGCGCATTGTTGCCGCCAATGTCGATCAGGTCGTAGTCGTCTTCTCGGCGGCGAAGCCTGAGCCGCACCGCAGGATGCTCGACCGGTTTCTGGTGATCGCGGAAGGAAATTCACTTCAGTCGCGGATCGTCATCAACAAGATCGAGCTGGTCGACAAGGAAGAGACCGAGCGCGCGTTCTCTGACTACGTAGCGGCCGGCTATCCCGTGCACCTCACCAGCGTCAAGCAGCGCATTGGGCTGGACGAGCTTCACGACGAGCTCGCGGGCAAGACCTCGGTGCTCACCGGGCCTTCGGGCGTGGGCAAATCCTCACTGATGAACGCCATGTACCCGGGGCTGGATCTCCGCGTCGGCGAGATCAGCGAATCGGTCGGCAAGGGCCGGCATACGACTGTCGGTGCGCTGCTGCATCCGTTGCCAGACGCGGGCTATGTGGTGGATACCGCGGGTCTGCGCGAGGTCGGAATGTGGGGTCTCGCGTCCAAGCACCTCGACGAATGCTTCCGCGAATTTCGTCCGTACATTGCGGAGTGCAAGTTCGGAGACTGCACGCACCGGGTCGAGCCCGGATGCGGAGTGAGGCGCGCGGTGGCCGCGGGCTCGATCAGTGCCGAGCGCTACGACAGCTACCTTCGGCTGCGCGAGGAAATAGAGGACACAGAGAAAAAGTGGGCGCCGTACTCCGCTGCATCCAAGGCGCAAAAGCGCCGTTCCTAAGTTCAGGTCTTACTCCGCTCGAATATCCACCGTCCAGTCGATAATGATATCGCTCCGGAGCGAGTCACGTACGGAACAGTACTTCGTCGCCGACAGCTCGATCGCGCGCAGCGCCTGATCCTTCTCGATTCCCTTTCCGGCGATGTGGAAGTTCAGCGTGATGTGCTTGTATCGGCGCGGAGTTGTATCGATGCGCTCTCCGACGACGTCGATCTCGAGCGACTCCACTGGAGTGCGCCGCTTCGCCAGAATTGCGACAACGTCCACTGACACGCACGACGCGAGCGCGCTGAGCAGAGCCTCCGGCGGACTCTGCCCTGTCTTTCCATTACCATCGATGACCGCCGTCGGCGCATTCGCACGTCCTGCTTCGAAGCGCTGCTCGCCTGCCCACCGGACGTGAACGCGTGACGGGGGTTTCGTAGCCTGCGGCGCGACCGGAGCCGTCACTTCTCGGGCCCCTTCTCGATTGGAGCGCGAACCGCATTGCCCCACTCCGTCCAGCTGCCATCGTAGTTTCTCACACGTTCGTAGCCAAGGAGGTAGGTGAGCACGAACCAGGTATGGGAAGATCTCTCGCCGATGCGGCAGTACGCCACAATGTCGTCGCCCTTCCTGAGGCCTTTTTCCTGCTCGTAGATGGCGCGCAGAGAAGTCGCATCCTTGAAGGTTCCATCCGGATTTGCGGCGCGCGCCCACGGCACGCTGCGCGCTCCCTTAATGTGGCCGCCGCGCAGGGTTCCTTCCTGCGGGTAGTCGGGCATGTGCGTGCGCTGCCCCGTGTATTCCTCGGGCGAGCGCACGTCTATCAGGGGCTTGCCACTGGCCGAATGCTCGCGCACCTGCTGGAAGAAGGCGCGAATTCTTTCATCGGAGCGTTTCGGCGCCTTGTAGCTGGTTTTTTTAAGGCGCGGAACTTCGGTGTCGAAGGGACGGCCTTCCTCCTCCCACTTGATGCGTCCGCCGTCCAGCAGCTTCGCGTTGGTGAACCCAAATAGCTGGAACACCCAGAAGGCATACGCTGCCCACCAGTTGTTCTTGTCGCCGTAAAACACGACCGTAGTGTTCTCGTCGATCCCCTTTTCGCGGAGAAGCTTCTCGAATTGCTCCGATGAGACGTAGTCGCGAAGCACCGTGTCATTGAGATCCTGATGCCAGTCCACCTTCTGCGCGCCCGGAATGTGTCCGGTGTCGTAGAGCAGAACGTCTTCGTCGCTTTCGATGATTCTGACGCTCGGGTCGTCGAGGTGCTCGGCGAGCCAGTTCGTGCTCACGAGAACTTCAGGGTGTACGTAACCCTTGCCGGCGATGCCGGGATCAACGGCGGATGCATTGCTTGTGATTGTCGCCCCCATGGTCCGCTCCTGAAAAAAGGAGCTCTTCAAGCATAATCAGGTGGAATCCACAGTGGTGCAAGTATGGGCGCGCGTAAGCATGTGTATCTTTGCTGAATGGGTGACAGGAAACAGGCGGAAATGGAGCCGTACTCGCATCACGTGCTCGTGTGCACGGGCGATTTCTGCTCGCCCAACCGCCGCGGACGCCAGCTCTACTCCATGCTGGCCGAGCTGCTCCAGCGCGAGGATCTGCTCTTTGGCCCGGAGCGCGCAAAGCGCGGTGAGACGCCGTGCCTTGGCGTATGCAGCAACGGACCGATCGTCGTCGTATATCCGGAGGGCATTTGGTACTCCGAGGTCACCCCCGCGCTGCTGGAGCGAATCGTCCTCGAGCACCTCAAGCACGGAAAACCTGTTGATGAGGTGGTCTTTCACCGGCTCTAGCTCCTGCCTTAACTTTCACCGCATCCAGAACCAGTCGCAATGACGCCACCATCGCCCTTCAATCCACGCAGACTCGCGCTCGGGGCTGCGAAAAAACTGATTTTCGAGAACGAAGATCCGGAGACGGCGCTCGAGCGCATCGCCCGTTTCACGTCGATCGACAATCGCGCCTTGAGCCCGGAGAGCAAGTCAATGTCACGCACGCGCACCACGATTCTGACCAATCTGGACGAGATGTACCGCGAAGCATTCGAGCGCGCGAAAGCCTCGGGCGATCAGACCCAGATGGCGACGCTCGACTTCGCGTACCGCAGGGAACAGCTCTACTTCGAAATCCTACTCGACGTTCGCGACGCGCTCGAGCGTCGCTAGGTTGCGCGTCCGTTCCGCCCGGACATCCGGGCTGTGAATAGTCTCTGGGGCTGGGTCGGATTCAACGTTGTCATCCTCGCGATTCTCGCGCTCGACCTGGGCGTACTCCATCGCAGATCGGAGAAGGTCTCTCTCAAGGAAGCCGCGATTTGGAGTGGGGTCTGGGTCGCGCTCTCCCTTTGCTTCGCGTTTGCCATCTATCGCGCCATGGGGCCGGAGTCTGGACTCGAGTTCCTGACCGGATACCTCATCGAGTACGCACTCTCCGTAGACAACATCTTCGTGTTCGTGCTGATCTTCTCCTACTTCAGCGTTCCGGAGAGGTACCAGCATCGCGTGTTGTTCTGGGGAATCATCGGCGCTCTGGTCCTGCGCGGCGCGATGATCGTCGCCGGATCGGCGCTGGTCACGCGGTTCGCGTGGACACTCTATATCTTCGGCGCGTTTCTGCTATTCACCGGGCTCAGAATGGCGCTTCAGAAGGACGGTGCGGCGTACAACCCGGAACGCGACCCGGTTCTCCGCCTGGCGCGCAAGGTGGTTCCGGTCACGCCGGACTACAGGGGCGACAAGTTCTTCGTGCAGGAGCCCGATGCCAGGGGCACGAAGAGATATTTCGCGACCCCGCTTTTCATCGTGCTCCTCATCGTCGACACGACGGACATCATCTTCGCCACGGACTCGATCCCCGCCATCTTCGCCGTCACGCGCGATCCCTTCATCGTCTACACCTCGAACATCTGCGCGGTGCTGGGCTTGAGGGCGCTCTATTTCCTCCTCGCGGGCGTGGTGGACAAGTTCGTGTACCTTAAGCTCGGACTATCGATCGTTCTCGCTTTCATCGGGGCGAAGATGCTCCTCGAGGCCTTCATCCATATTCCGATCGTTGCGGCACTTGGGGTGGTCGGCCTGGTCCTCGGGACGAGCATCCTGGCTTCGATGAAATGGCCGCGCACAGGGCACTAAACGGCCTCTCCGGGTTACGCTTAGTGAGAACCGAACGTCTTTTTTCGTACCCGCCCTCCGTCTCACACACAAAATCGGGAATTTCAGCATGAGATTCGCTTTGCGCCTCGTGAGCGCCGCATTCGTGCTCGCTCCGCTGTCTTACATCAATGCCCAGACCGCTCCCGCTCCCGTCACTGCACCTGCCCCAGTCGTCGCCCCCATCGCCCCGAAGAACCTGGCTATGGATTTCCGCACCATGGTGACCACCTCGGGGATGCCCGACACCAGTGTCATTCAGGGGCACGCCGTTGGATCGGGCGACAAGACGCGCATGGACCTGACGATGAAGGGACCCGGTGCCCAGGTCAGTCCGCTCGGCGGATCCGGCGGTGAAGTCAGCATGATCCTTTCCGATAGCGGAACAACAATGACGTACCTCGATGCCAAGGCGAGCCACTATCTTCGCGTTCGCCCCGCCGACATGCTCGCGCAGGCGCAACGGTCAGGTGTGAAGATGGGCTTTTCGGGAATGGAGGCGAAGGTCGACAACCTCGGCGCGGGCCCGACGATACTCGGCCACCCGACCTCCCACTACCGCACTGGCACCGGCATGACGATGACCATCAATGCGATGGGTCAGGAACAGGTCGTGAAGATTTCCAGCACGTCCGATTACTACTTCGCCAACGACATCAAGGGTGTGGTCAATCCATTCGCCAGCCTCAGCGGCGGCGACATGGCTGCCATGTTCGGAAGCTCCAACAAGGAGTTCGCGGACAAGATGAAGGCGATGCAGGACAAGCTGCCGAAGGGTACTCCGCTCCGCGCCTCCAACAGCTCCACGATGATCGCGCAAGGCCAGACACGAACCACCAATACGCAGGCCGAGGTCACATCGGTTCAATGGGTGGATGCGAATCCAAAGCTGTTCGAGATTCCTTCCACTTACACGCCGGTGACCCTTCCGGGCATGGCGGGAGCTCAGGGTGGCGCTCAGGGTGGCGCAATTCCGCCGAGGTAGATGGCACCGTATCAAATGAAAAGGCGGGCTCACAACGAGCCCGCCTTTTTTTAATTGCATACCCCGGCCGCTCAGAACTTCATGATCTCTTCGTAGGCCTGCTTGAAGTCATCCACCTGCGGAAGGATCGCATCCTCGAGGCTCGGGGCGTATCCGACGAAGGTGTCCGCTGACGCGACGCGCTTCACCGGCGCGTCCAGCCACGCGAAGCACTCGTCCGCGATCGCCGCCGAGATCTCGGCGCCGAAACCCCACGAGAGAGCATCCTCGTAGGCGACGATCACGCGCGAATTTTTCCTCACCGATTCAAACACGGTTTCCCTGTCCCATGGGCTCAGCGTGCGGAGATCGATCACCTCGACCGAGATTCCAGTGTCGGCAACCGCATTCGCCGCCGTGATGGCGCGCCGAACCGTCGCGCCGTACGTGACGACGGTGACATCGGTTCCCTCGCGTACCACCTTCGCTTTTCCGAAAGGAATCATGAAGTTGGGCCCGGGATACGGCGACTTGTTGTACGTCTGACGATAGAGATGCTTGTGCTCGAGGAAGAGCACCGGATCATCGCACCTGATCGCCGTGCGCAGGAGTCCGTTGGCGTCGAGCGCCGTCGCCGGACAGACGACGCGCAGTCCCGGACACTGCGTGAAGATCGAAGCACCCGTCTGCGAGTGATAGACCGCGCCGCGGATGTATCCCCCATACGTCGTTCTCACGACGACTGGAGCGGAGAAGTTGTTGTTCGACCGCCAACGCATCGTCGCCAGCTCGTTCCGAATCTGCATGTAGGCGGGCCAGATGTAATCGAAGAACTGAATCTCCACTACGGGCTTGAACCCGCGCAGAGCAAGCCCGATAGCTCGGCCGACAATGTTCGCTTCCGCCAGTGGGGAGTTGTAAACGCGCGCGCCGCCGAATTCCTTCTGGAGTCCCCACGTAACCTTGAACACTCCACCCTTGCCTTTGACCTTGCCCAGATGTTCCTCGCGTGAGACATCGGCGACGTCCTGGCCGAAGACGAGAATCTTCTTGTCGCGCCGCATCTCGTCCTTCATGCAGGCGTTGAGCAGATCGACCATCGTCGTCGGATCACCCGAGAATTGGGGATCATCCTCGGTGTCGAACTGCTCACTGGTGGGATCAACGTCGGGCGAGTAGACGCCGAAGTAGACCGTCTCCGGGCCCGGCTGCGGCTTAGGAAGAGCGTCGTCGGTCGCCGCGAGAACGATCGTATCTACCTCTTCCTGTATTTGCTTGATCTCGCTTTCAGTTGCGTGCCCTTCGCTGATGAGCCACTTCGGGAATTGTGTCACCGGATCGCGCGCGGCATCCGCGTCGCGCTCGGCGGGCGGGCGGTACATCTTCTCGTCATCCGACAATGAATGGGAGTACGGACGGATGACGCGCGCGTGCACGAGCGCGGGACCCTTTCGCTCCCTGGCGTAATCGACGGCGCGTTGCATGGTGTCGTAGCTGGCGAGCAGATCGCACCCGTCCACTTCTTCGATGAAGAAGTCCGGAAACGAGCGAACAAGGCTGGAGATGCTGCCGCCGGTTGTGTTCACTTCGACCGGAACCGAGATGGCGTAACCGTTGTCCTCTACCAGATAGACGACGGGCAGCTTGAGGTTCGACGCGGTGTTCAGGGACTCCCAGAACTCGCCTTCACTCGTCGTACCCTCGCCGGTGGTGACCAGGACGACCTCGTCTTTCTGGAATCCCTCCGAGATGTTTAGCAGCCTCGCGCGGAGCGAGGCCTCCGCGGAGCCAACGCCCTGGAGGAATTGCGTGCCGGTCGGTGAGGAAACCGACACGATGTTGTGCGCCTTGTGTCCCCAATGGCTCGGCATCTGGCGTCCGCCCGAGGCCGGATCAACCGCCGCGCCCACAGCCTCATACAGCATTTCGGCCGGCGTGACGCCGAGCTCGAGGCAGAGAGCGCGATCGCGATAGTACAGGTAGAACCAATCGTAAGTCGGCTTGAGAACCATTCCGGCCGCGGTGAGAATGGCCTCGTGACCCGCCCCAGAGATCTGGAAGAAGATCTTGTTCTGCCCCTTGAGCTGGACTTCCTTGTCGTCCAACCGACGCGACAGCAGCATGTTGCGATAGGCTGCAACGAGCTGTTCAGGCGAGAGACGGGCGCTTGGTGACCCTGTGGATTTGCGATCGGGGATGGTTCTGGTGGCCATGTTTCTCCGGCGGGCGGGGTCGAGCTGTCCCCCCAAAAAATAGCAGGTAACGCGCCGCAGCGGCTATCGGTTTGGCCCTTTGCGCCTGGCCGGCTTTCTGCCTATCGTCAGAGTTCCGGCAACCAGGAGGCGCGGGTGGTGACCAGAGGTTTTCGCCTTTTTCGCGGTGGTCATGGTTCTGGCCGCTTGCGCGCAGCAGACTGCCGGCGCTCCGTCCGGGCCCGATGGAGACAAGATCGTGCTCACCGGCGACCAGAAAGCCGACTGGGCGCAGATAGTCGCGCTCGAGAATGAAGCGAAGGCGCTCGTCCAAACCGACGGATGCTCGTCAGCCTGGGACTGCCGCACGGCTCCTGTCGGCTCGAGAGCATGTGGAGAGCCCCGCTACTATCTGGTCTATTGCTCCCGCACGACCGATTCCACCGCGCTGTTCCGGAAGCTCGACGCGGTTGCCGCCGCCGAGCGTGAATTCAACTCGAGATATCAGATCGTGTCGACCTGTGAATTCAGACTGCCGCCGAAAGTCGCTTTGAGCGGATCGTCCTGCCAAGCGCACTAGCGATCAGTAGTCCACGGGCCTGAGGTAGGATTCTCCGATTCCCGTGGGGCTTAGGAGCGCCACAGTCGGAAGCTTTCGCTTCCAGTGCGTTCCGGCCAGGCGCTTCCGAACGAGCTCGACCATGTCCGGATCGAAGCCGCGCGTCACCAGCGATGCGGGACTGTATCCGCTCACCAGCCAGTTCAGAATCTTGTCCGCCTCGGCGTAGCTGATTCCAAAATCACCTTCGTCGGTCTGACCCGCGATCAGGTCGGCGGACGCGGGCTTGCTCACGATCACATCGGGAACGCCGAGAAATTTCGCGAGCTCCCACACCTGCGTCTTGAAGAGATCGCCGAGCGGATTGATCGGCGGCGAATCATCGGCGTGCCAGGTGAAGTAGCCGAGCAGTCTCTCCGTCTTGTTACCGGTACCGACCGGCAGCGCGCGATACTTCGCCGACTGGTCGAACAGTACGATCATCCGCTCCCGCGCCATCACGTTTCCTCGGCGCGCCGGGTCGGCATCCGGCTCGCTCGCGAGATAGCCGTCCACGGCCGGCGAGATGTCGATTGTGCGCGACTGGATGCCGAGCTCATCGATCACGAGCTGCGCGTGGGCGAGCGAATCGGGATTGGAGCTGCGATACGGCATGCGGACGGCCACTACGTTCTCTTTTCCAAGAGCTTGGGTGGACAGATAGGCTGTCACCGCCGAATCGACGCCGCCCGAGAGGCCGACCACTGCTTTCTCGAATTCGCGGCGCTCGAATTCCTCTCGCAGAAAGGAGACGAGCCAGCCGGCGGTGAGCTCCGGATCGATCTCGAGTGGCGGCGGTCCCGAGCGAGATTCGGGTGCGCGCATCACGGCAATCGGCTCGCTGCCATTGCGACTCGCGTCGGCGGTGCCAGCTCTCCGCTTCGAGCTCTTTGCTGGCCGCGCAGTCGTCGCGGGGCGCTCGGCGCCCGCGCTTCGGTTCGCCGGAGTGAGCGGTCCGCTGCCTGTCGGCTCGTCGTCGTAGCTCAACACCAACCGCTCGCCCGCCTGAATTCGATCGACCGTGCGCATGAGATGCGGCATCATCGTCTGCAGATCGGTGAGGAGCGGCGCGTCGGACCGGGCGCGCGTCAGATCCTGCGGATCGAGCGAGATCGTCATGATAGTCTCGTCCCATAGGGGGGCACGCGCGCGCACATCTCCGTGCGGTCCGCAGATTATTGATCCGCCGGCGAACGTCTTTCCGCCCTCGGTGCCGACGAGATTCACCAGCGCCACGAACACACCGTGTTCTTCGGCGATGTCACGCGCGAGTCGCTCCCACCGTTTCAGGTTGGCTGGAACGGGGCCTTCATCCTCGCGCGGCCACACTCCACGAGCTGGCGACGCGGCGACGACGAAAACCATCGTGGCACCATCCAGGGCGGCGACGGTCCCGGTGATGCTGTGCCAGGCGTCTTCGCAGATCAGCATGGCCGCCCGGCCCCACTCCGTATCGAACGCCCTGACCTCGAATCCGCGATCGACGAACCTTTCCTCGTCGAACAGGCCATACGTCGGCAGGAACAGCTTGCGGTGGACGTGCCGGATCACCGGCTGGTCGCCTCCCAGCGTCACATAGAGCGCGCTATTATAGAAGGCGTTGTTCCACACCTCGTAGAACCCAATGCACACATCAAGCGTCCGCGGTGTAGTAACTGCGGAGGCGTACTGCGCCTGAAGGTCTCGGGCGAAAGCGCCGGCCGTCATGGCGACGTCGCGTACGCCCCCTTCGACGAAATATCCCGTGAGGGCGGTCTCCGCGAAGACGGCGACATCGGGACGCGGGTCGAGCGAGTCGATTTGCGAAAAAATGCCAGCCAGACGGGCGAGATTGGCGGCATAGTCGCCTTTGCGCGGCTTGAACTGAACTACGACGAGATGAATAGATCGATCCATCCTTCTGAAGTTGCCATAGCGCGGAGGTACAATCAACCGCTCCGCGCTCTCGTTCTGGCTGCGCTTTTGTTTACGCCCGCGCTGGTGGACGCGCAGCAGCCCGGGACCAGCGACACGGAGCCCTGGACGATCGTCCCGATGCCCCAGGCATCGCTGGTCCTGGCCCGGGATGGGTCGCTCATCGGCGAGATCGGCAAGGAGATCCGCACCAACGTAGCGATCAAAGCGCTGCCGAAATATCTGCCGCAGGCGTTCGTTGCCGTGGAGGATCACCGCTTCTACCAGCACGACGGTGTCGATGTCGTCGGCATCGCGGGCGCACTCAAGGACAACATCTTCGGAGAGCGCCGCGGAGCAAGCACCATCACGCAGCAGCTCGTGGGCAACATGCATCCCACGCTCATCGATCGCACCGACATGAGCCTCGGCCGAAAGCTCAAGGAGCAGTCGGCCGCGCGCGAGATGGAGAAGCACTACACCAAGGATCAGATACTCGAAGCGTACCTGAACCAGATTGGATTCGGACACGGGTGGTACGGAGTCGAGAGCGCGGCGCGCCACTATTTCGGCAAAAGCGCGTCGAAGCTCTCGCTGGCGGAGGCAGCCTCGCTGGCGGCGATGCCCAAGGGGCCGGCGCTCTACGATCTGCTCAAGTATCCCGATCGCGTGCGGCAGCGCCGCAACATTGTGCTGTCGCTGATGAATGATCAGGGCTACATCACGTCCGCTCAGGCGACAGCGGCGAAGGCGGCGCCGCTCGTGACCTTCCCGAATGCCGGGTATTCCGCGTACTCGCCCTGGTTCGTCGATGTCGTTCGCGTCCAGGCGACGCGCGCGGGCATTCCGGTCACTCAAGGCGGTTATCGGATTTTCACGAGCCTCGACCCCGTTCTTCAGAACGCGGCGACGAGCGCGTTGGCGGAGGAGACCGCAGCGCTCGAGTCACGGCCCGACTACGCGCATCCGAAATACGCTCCAGGCTCGACGCCGGGATCGAAGTCGGGCCGCACGACCAGTTATCTCCAGGGGATGGTGGTGGCGCTCGATCCGACATCCGGGGATGTTCGCGCGCTGGTCGGCGGACGCGATTACAACGACTCGCAGTTCGATCGCGCGGTCGATGGAATGAGGCAGCCCGGGTCGTCGTTCAAGCCAATCGTGTACGCGTTGGCCATAGCCGACAGCATCACGCCTAACACGATCTTCCAGGACACGGCGCTCGCGATCAACCTTCCGAACGGCACCGTTTACAGCCCCGAGAATTCCGATGGGCAATACCTGGGTCCGCTCACGCTTCGCGATGCGTTCGCCAAATCGCGCAACGTCGTCTCCGTGCAGCTCGGGCAGAAGCTGGGGATGGACTCGATCGCGAATCTCGCGCACCGGATGGGGCTGAGCTCGAAGATCGCTCCGTATCCGTCGAGCGCGATCGGCGCCTCGGTGGTGCAGCCGCTTGATCTCGTGGCGACCTACACCACTTTCGCGAACCTCGGAACGCCGGTAGAGCCCCGCTTCATCTACCGCGTCGAAGACAGGAACCGGAAGATCGTGCTGAGCCGCGAGGTGAAGGCGCTCGCTCCCGCGCTCGACCCCCGCGTGACGTACGTCGTGCGCGACATGATGCGTGACGTCGTCGAGCGCGGCACTGCGTCGAGCATTCGACGCTATCTGCCGCCTTCGATTCCGGTCGCTGGAAAAACCGGAACGACCAACGACAACTCCGATGTTTGGTTCATCGGCCTCACGCCCGATCTCGTCGCCGGAGTCTGGCTCGGCTTCGACAAACCGACGTCGATCGCGCCTGGCGCTGCCGGTGGATCGCTCGCCGCTCCGGTGTGGGGCAAGATGGTCGCTCGCTACTACGCCGCCAAGCCGGAGATTCTCACGTCCCGTGCCGCCGAGCAGTGGACTCCGCCGCTCGGCGTGATATTCGGCGACGTGGATCGCGCGACGGGTGAGCTCGCGACGGATCAGACGCCTCCGGAGCGCCGTTACACCGAGTACTTCGTCGAAGGAACGGAACCGGCGCCCCTGAGGGCGGATCCCTGGAAGTTGTTTGGGTGGGGGCCAATCATTTTTTAACTCTCCCTCCCACTGAGAGAATTCGTTGCGCCCGGAGTGGCCCTCCGGTGGGAACCAGGTCACGGATGAAGTTCGTCATACGACAGATTGAATCGGGGGAAGTGGAACCCGCGGCGGGTGGCGGATTCAGATTCCCAACATTATGTTCGCGGCCGACCCTTGAGTTCTCTCTTCTTGCCTTGCCGATGCCTCAGCCAGTCGTGAATGAGCCTTCCGCCAAAGCGCACGGCGAAGAATCGAATCTGGTCGTCCGGATCCGCAGAGGCGACGAGGCGGCCTTCGAGTCGCTCTATCTCGCGCATCACGACGAGCTGTGGCGGTTCGCATATACTTACGTCCGCTCGCGCGAAGTGGCAGAAGAGCTGGTCCAGGAAGTGTTTCTTGCCGTGTGGGGAACCCGCGCGACGTGGGAGGTCAGCACGCGCGTAAGGGCGTGGCTCTACGCGTCTGTTCGCAATCTCGCGCTCAACCACCTCAGACACGAGCGAGTCATCGCGCGAACAATTGGGGTGCCCGGTGATGCGGGTTTTGGCGCTCGCGAGCGAGCCTCCGGATGGGCCCAGATCGAGAAGATGACAATGGGCGCGCCGCCGATGGATCAGCAGCTGGCGCTGGAAGCCGAAGAGCTCGACGCGGCGATTGTCCAGGCCATTGCCGAGCTTCCCGAACGAAGGCGTATCGCCATGACGCTTCGCTGGAGGCACGATATGTCCTCGCTCGAGATCGCCCGTGTGCTCTGCACCACTCCGGAATCCGTCCGGACTCTGCTGGTGCGCGCTCGCGCCGACCTCACCGCCCTGCTCGAGCGCGCCCGACACTAGCCTGGTTTGTTAGCGGACGTGTAACGCCGCGCGTGTTCGCGGTATGTACAGGCATGGAACATCGGCGAAGTCGGAGTTTGTCAGGCCGCAATAATGGCTGATCGGATGCCCGGCGACGCCATCGATGCCGAGCTGCTCGATCGCTATCTGGCGCACGAGTGCTCCGAAGCGGAGGGCGCCATCGTGCGACGCCATCTCATGGCGCGCCCCGACCTCGCCACGGCGCTAGCCTCGTTTCTGTCGGATCTCGAAGGAGAGCGGTCGCGTTCCGTACCTCCGGACTCCGGGGAATCCTGGCTGCGGCTGCGAGACCGTCTGCACGAGACCGACGATGATTACCTTCCCGGACCGGGCGCCACCTCGGGAGTCCGTCGCGTCACGGGAACGGATCCCCGTCATCTCTTCACGCTCCTTCCGTCGCGGCGCAGTGGCCCACGCTGGCGGCGAATCATGTACATGACTCTGGTCGCGGGCCTCGTGGTCGCCGCCGTGTTTCGTGTATCGCATCGCGACGCAGCGCCAGCGCCGCCGCCGCCGGAGACCTTCGCCACCGCCAACCGGGAGCGCGCCGAGCTCCGGCTCTCCGATGGAACACGCATTCGTCTCGCACCAGCGAGTCATATACGTGTCGCTGCCGACTACGGCGAAAAGGAACGCCTCGTGTACCTCGAAGGTCAGGGATACTTCGAGGTGAAGCACGACGAGAGCCGCCCGTTCATCGTTTACGCGGGGACGGCGATTGCGCGCGACGTTGGGACCGACTTTGCAGTGCGGAGCTATGCTGAGGATCGGGCCGTGCAGGTCGTGGTCCGCAGCGGAGCGGTCGCCATGAGCGGCGTCGGCCGCCTCGGTGCGGGCGATGTCGGTCGCCTCGGAATCGACGGCACCTCGAGCCTCACGCACGGCGTCGCCGTCGACGCACTTCTCGCGTGGCTCGATGGCCGCCTCGTGTTCCACGACGCGCCACTCGCCACCGTGATCGCCGAGCTGCGGCGCTGGCACGACGCCGACGTGCAGCTCGCCGATCCAAGACTCGGTACGCTCCCGTTCACGGGAGTACTGACCGACGTCTCGTTTCACTCGTCGGTCGATCTCGTCGCGGCCACGCTCGGTCTTCGAGTGCGGCGCGCCGGCGAGCGCGTCACGCTGGAGAGGATCGGCGGCCTGACGCCATCCTCGCATTCACCCGCCGCGGCCCGCCGCGCGCGATAACACCAATGCCCCTAACCACGTTGCGTCATGATCATCGCGATCAATCGCCCCAGCATTCGGGAGGAAGCTACATGCAGTCTCTAATTCGTACGACCATCGCACGGTCGCTCATGGCGATCACCCTGCTCACCGTGAGCTCCATCGCGGTAGCCCAGCAGCCGTTCGTCACGCGGCAAACCACCTACATCGTTCGTTTCGCCTCGGCCATCGACGAGAGCGACGCACCTGTCCTGTTGCGCCAGGCGATCACTCTGCGGCTTCGCGACGTGACCCTCGAGCACGCGCTCCAGCAGATCGCGTCTCGCGCCGGAGCGCCGCTCTCGTACAGCAGGGCAGTGGTGCCTCTTGACCGCGTCGTCTCAATCGACGTGCGCAACGGCAGCGTCCTGAGCGCCTTTTATGAATTGCTCGCGGACGTCAACGTCGAGTTGTGGGTCTCGACCGACGGACACATGGCGCTCGTTCCTGCGACGTCGGTGGCGGTCCCTGCCGACGTCAGTGGCAACATCACCGGCCGCGTCACCATAGCCGGTACCACTGAGCCGGTGAACGACGCGACGGTCTCGGTGGGCGGCACGCACCTCCGTGCCTCGACTGGCTCCGATGGCACCTATTCGATCACCGGCGTGCCGGAGGGTCCGCATACAGTTTACGTCCAGCGCATTGGGTTTTCACGCGACAGCGCCGCAGTTGTGGTGGCGACCAGCCAGACGGTGACTGCTAACTTCTCGCTTCGTGTGCTGGCGGTCAGTCTTAGCGAAGTGGTCACCATCGGCTATGGGACACAGCGCCGTCGCGATCTCACCGGTGCTGTTGGGTCAGTAACTTCGGATCAGATTCAAAGCATACCGGTGGCGTCCGTGGAGCAGGCACTGCAAGGGAGAGTGGCCGGCGTTCAGGTGACCACCGGCAGCGGCCAACCCGGTTCGAGCGCGGCCGTAAGAATTCGCGGCGGCAACTCCATCGCGGCAGGCAACGATCCGCTGTACGTCATCGATGGGGTTCCTATCGCAGCCAGTGCCGACGGCACGAACACCTTTACGCTCGAGACTCAGGGTGTGAGCGGTATGAATCCCCTCGCCGCGCTCAATCCATCCGACATCGAATCAATCGACATACTGAAGGATGCATCGGCGACGGCGATCTACGGTGCACGCGCGTCGAACGGCGTCATCCTGATTACCACCAAGCGTGGGCGCTCGGGAGAGAACACAGTCACGCTCAATGCCTACCGTGGCATGCAGGCAGTGCGGCATCGGCTCTCGCTTCTCAATGCGCAGCAGTTCGCCGATTATGCCAACGCCGCCCGCGTGAACGGCGGTCAGCCTCCGCTATATACGGCGGCAGAGATCGCCGCGCTTCCTAACACCGACTGGCAAGACGCAATCTTCCGCTCTGCTCCGCTCACCAACGTCGAGGCGTCGTTCTCAGGCGGTGACAACGACACGCACTACTATGTCTCCGGGAACCTGCTACGGCAGGACGGTGTCATTCTGAACACCAATCTCAATCGCGGCTCCGTGCGGCTCAACCTCGATCAGGACATCAGCAGGCGGTTCCGGGTCGGTAATCGCTTCACCTTGAGTCGCTCACAATCGAACCTGATGCCGAATGGTGGCGGTGGCCAGGAGGTTTCGTCCGTCCTGCTCAACGCATTGACCGCTCCGCCAACGCTCGGCGTGCTCGGGTCCGGCAGCGAGTTCTTCATCGGGGTGAACCCTGCTACCGGTCGAATCTTCTCGAATCCTGTCGGGGCTGCCACGCTGATCACCAATCAGGAGCAACAAAACCGCTTCGTCGGCAATGTCTTTGGCGAGTATGACCTGCTTCCCCAATTGACATTCCGATCATCATTCGGAGCCGACTACCTATCCTCGATGCAGGACTTCTATTCTCCATCGACGACCTACCCAGGCGTGACCACCGGCGGCTATGGAAGTCGCGGCTCGCTTGCGGTGACCACATGGCTCAGTGAGAACACGCTGCATTTCAGGCCGGGACAGATCGGCCTGCTGCACGCAGTGGATCTGCTCGGCGGCGTCACCCTCCAGCGCACCAACTCCGATAACGTGTCGGGCGCGGGGCAGAACTTCGTCACCGACGCGCTCGCGCAGAACGGACTCAACACCGCTGGAACATTCATCGGGGTCTGGACGGGAGCGCCACATTCATCGCTCGCCTCCTACTTCGCCCGCGCGAACTGGAACCTCGTCGACCGGTTCCTCTTCACCGTCACCGAACGCGTCGATGGGTCGTCAAAATTCGGCTCCGGTAACCAGTACGGTTACTTCCCGTCCGCTGCAATCGCCTGGCGCTTGTCAGACGAGTCGTTCGTGAGGCGACTTGGATGGTTCGACGATCTAAAGCTGCGCGCGAGTATTGGAAAAACCGGAAACCAGGACATCGGTAACTACCGGGCGCTCGCGACGCTGGGCAGCTCCACTTACCTGTTCAACGGCGTCAAGGTCGTCGGCTATAGCCCGAGTACATTGGCCAATCCCAATCTCAAATGGGAGAGCACCAGTCAGGGCAACATCGGACTCGACGTCTCCCTGCTGCGAAGCCGACTGCTGCTCACCGGCGATGTCTACAATAAGACAACCCGGGATCTTCTCCTCGAGGTCGCCGTCCCTGCCAACCTCGGTTACAGCTCGCAGCTTCAGAACATCGGCAGCGTTCGCAATCGCGGCGTCGAGCTTTCTCTCAACACCGTGAACACCACTGGGGCGCTCGGGTGGACCTCCGGGTTCAACATCGCCTGGAACCGCAACAAGGTGCTCAACATCGGGGCAGACTCGCAGATCGTGGGGCCAGTCGGCGTCGGCGCGGGAGCCAATCAGAACCCCACCATTCTCAAGGTGGGACAGCCGATCAACTCGTTTTACGGTTACGTCTACAGCGGCATGTCGAACGGGCAGCCGACGTACG
>CABEAZ010000149.1_pt1 | contig 20922 bp, 13 predicted proteins | sample 3132471 | NCBI WGS metagenome assembly CABEAZ01 (sample SAMEA5534345, study PRJEB31848) | metagenome | biome: tundra; feature: field; material: soil | place: USA | collected 2013-05 | depth 0.45 m | reverse complement strand
CTGACCTCGAAGCACCACAAATCGCACGGGACGATCGAGCGCGGGAATTTCCGCCGCCGTGAGCGTGCGAGCGACCTTCTCCGGGAGACGAAGCCTGGCCACGCCGCGACGCGTACCATCGCGCTCCTCCACGTCGTAGTCGATCTCGACATCGCGGTCACGAATCGTGACCTGGTTGGGCAAGCGCTCAAGTCGCTCCCGGGCGTCGAGAGGAACGAACCTGTCCCTGTCCACTCCGAGCCTGGCTGATCGGAAGTCATCCATTGAGCTGACTTGAGCCAGCTGCTCTTCGTACAGCGCAATGAGCTCGGGCAAGCCAAGACGCTTCGTCTCGCCGCCGGAGCGCTTGTACGCCTCGCGGATCTCCTCGATCGCTTCACGGTTTTTCTTGACCGCGAAATGCCTGGCTTCGCCCCGCGCCAACGCTTCCGCGAGCGCGTGTCGCGCCCCCTTCGCCAGCTCGCCTGGAAACTCTTCCACCGTCTCCAGCTCGCTCTCGAGCTCGAAGCCGAAATACTCGAGCGATCGCTTCAGCATGAGCGGACCGTGCTTTCGCCGCGGATCGTAGACCACTTCAACTTTGCCGCGCGTCGCGTAACGATGGATCAGCTCCATCGGGATCTGCGTCCCTTCGATTGCCGCGCGGGGAATGCCGGAACGGTCGGCGAAGTATCGGAGGTTCCCCGCAATCGCGCCCCAACTGCCGGCCACGCTCGTCTTGGAGACTCGCGCCTCGGTCCCGTCCGGCGTGTGCTCGTTGATGACGAGGTCGAAGGGCATGTACTGCGCGAGCAGCTCCGTGAATTTTCGATAGACGTGATCGCGCGCATTCACCATTTTCGTCGGCAGCTCCATGCCGAGGGCGCGATAGATGCTCGCGGTCGCGAGCGCCGCGTCCTCGATCGCTTTCACCAGCACGCCGCGCTGCTCCGCCCAGTTCTCGATGCTCTCGTCGAAGAGATGCCGCGGCAACCCGTACATTTCGCCGATATACCCGCAATGCGCAAATGCCTCGGCGTAGAGATTGTACGCCGTGAGATGATCGCTGCCCGACACAATGACGCCGGAGAGATCGCGTTCCTCACGCGTCATTCGGTGCAAGGACTCGATCGAGCTCATCACCGCCAGGTAAGGAACGAGCTCGTCATCGGCGTTCACCAGCAGCTCCGCCCACGGGCGGTCCACCGGCATCGCCTCGACGGATTTTCCGTAGCGCGAGAGCCGTCCGTTCTCGATGATGCCCCGCTGCTCGAGTAGCGATACGGCTTTGCGATAGGCGACGCGATCGAGCGGGACAGGGAGGTCCAGCTGGTCCGCGACGACGCCGAGATCCGCGCAGGTCATCGCGACGCGCTCCGAATCTCCCGCCAGCTGGAATTCTGGCGCCGTCGGTCTCAGCGACGAGAAATGAATGTCGCGATCGGAAAGTATGAACACCCTGCCGCCGGCGACGCGGCCGTGTACTCGTCCGGCCATCTGCAGGATCTCGTTGGCGCCGAGGTGGAGCCTGGTGAGGACGTTCTTGCCGCGCTCGATGACGTTGCTGAAGCGAGTGTCGTCGATGACCACCGTGTCGAGACCCTGAACGTTGAGAGCGCTCTGCCCCGCCGCCGTCATGGCCAGGAAGTACGGTTTCTTCTCTTCGCCCTCGAGAAATGGGCGAATTACTCTGATCGGCTCGCCACCGTGATAGAATGCGCTGTTGATTCGGGGAAAGCGGGTTCCCACCGTTTCCGCCGCCTCTTCAACTCCCGCTCGAGTCGGGAGGAACATCCCGACCCCGCGCCGCTCCTTCACCACGTGCTGGAGAAACCGGTCGTCGAGAAATGTCCGCGGATCCTTCCGCACGATCTTCACGTCCGCCGCTTTCGATGGATCGAACGCCGACGTCTCCAACACCGCCGCGGCGTTGAGATAACGCGCGTAGAACGTTGGATCCACGGTCGCGGAGAGCCAGATGAACCGACACCCGACTCTCTTTCCGAGAGCGAGACACAGTTCCAGCTCCGCTGATGTCTGATGGATCTCGTCCACGACCATGGTGTCGGTGGGAAGTATGTCTCCGTCCTGGAACCAGCGGCGCGCGATCCCCGTCGTGACCACGATTACGTTCCAGCTCGGCGTCTCCGGTGTCGCCTCCCGCTCGCGATTCACGACCCCGATTTTCAGAACATCGGTGCCAAGGATCGTCTCGGCGATCGGGCGAATGGAGAGTGTCTTACCGGTGCCCGTGCCGGCGACGATCCCGAATCCCCTCCCCGCTGCCGCTAGCTGGCGAATTTCCTGGCCGTGCTGCTTCTCGAGAATCGTCGGGATCCGCAGGCCGAGCGCGAGCTCGATTGTCTCGCAGGCGGCGCGCGTGGGGGCGATGACGATGAGGCGTCCGGACGGCGGCTCAGCCGCGACGTACGCCTCGCGGTCCGGAGGGAGATATCTGTCGGTGACGGGGCGCTGCATTCACCGTGGAAAGTGCATACATCGCACCGGATGCGAAACGGCCCCAGGGGATTTTACTCGCCCGGGGCCGTCTCCATGTCAGGAGAACCTGTTAGTCCTTGTCCTTGTGCTTGCCTTTGCCGTTGTCCTTTCCCTGTCCGTTGCCGTTCGCTACCATGTTGCTCGTGACATTGGAGCGATCCTCGCCACGCGTTTGGTTCGACCGATTGTCGTTGTCATTACCGCGCTCCGATCCCCTCCCCTGCTTATTCTGTTGGTTCTGCTCCTTCCTCAGTTCCTTCTGCTGCCTCTGCTGCGCCTTCTGCCACTGCTTGTCGTTGGCGTTGGCGTTGCGGGCGCCGAGGATCGTGAAGGTGCCGTTCGAGTTACGACGGGCGCGCTGGATCACCAAGTTGCCATTCGCATCGCGAACGCGGCGCTCGTAGATCGAGTTGTTGTCGCGACCCTGGCCCACCTGATACCAGCCGCCGTCGACGCGATTACCGTTGTCGTTGCAGTTTACGTTGCTGCCGGTGCGACCGAAAATGATGTCGCCGACGGTGTTGGTGCTCTGGTTGTAACTGCAATTGGAGTTGCGATTGCTGTTGTTGGCCACGGTGTTCGTGCTGATGATCGACATGTTGCCACGGGCATCGCGTCGCGCACGCTGAACTACGATGTTGCCGTTACGGTCTTGCGTACGGCGCTCATAAATTGTGTTGCCGTTCCCATCGCGACCGACCACGCGCCACGATCCATCAACGTTTATGGAGCCGTTGCTGGTCGGTACGGGGCGGCTGCCTAGGATCTGAGCATCGAGCGTCGCTGCAGAAGCGAGGCCCGCGAGTGCTAGTGTGATGACGAATACCTTCATTTTGCTATCCTCCGAGTAATTAGATCGACGAGCTCGTCGGCGGGACCAGACTTGCTCCTGTCGTTTTTCCCCTTTTGCGTCTTCGGCGGTTCATCTCCGAAGAGAACCCTTCCATTCGCGGGACGATTTCTCACGGCCGACGCACAATCCGTTGGCGCCGGCTGCTGCCCCGCCGGTACATCGTTGATCCAGATGCGGCACATCCCAACCGGCGGAAAGAACCCGGGCGGCACGATCTGCTCGCGACGTGATTGCGGCGTCGAGGGCGCCTGGGGTTTTGCCGGAACGAGCCGCTGCGCTTCCGCAACGCTCGCCGAGACGATGAGTCCCAACACAGCAGGCATTGCAAACCTCAAAAAGGACCGAAGTGAGTTGGTGCTGAAACGGTGAATCATGTTGTACTGGGGTGCACGTGCGGTGCCATACCCTGCCGACTGGGTTAAGTCACTATGGCACAAGGAGTTACCTTCATGCAGCCAACTCGAGGGAAGCCCGCGGTGTCCTCTCGAAGGGACGAGAGAACGGGAGATTGATACACATTTGGCGCAGCCCTTCAGGCATCGTCGTGAGGGAGAAAAATCCGCCCTCCCGGCGTGCCTAGTCCCCGAAGGAAATACCGGTTGCCCGCGCCGTCAATACCGTGTCGTGGTTGATCTCGACGCGCTTAGGCGTTTTGAGCACGTCGGTGAGCGGAATGGTCACGATGTGCGGTGACTGAAGGGCGATCATGTGGTCCCATTTCTCATCGGCGACCGCGCGCACCGCGGCGCCGCCAAATCTCACCGCGAGTAGTCTGTCGTAACCCGTCGGCTGGCCACCGCGCTGAAGATGTCCAAGAATCAGTGAGCGCGTCTCTTTCTTGGTGCGCCTCTCGATCTCGTCGGCGAGCCGCTCGGCGACGCCGCCGATTCTGACCGCCTGACCAGGCATGGACTTTCCGAGGATCGCCGGAGATTCACCGCGTGGAAACGCGCCTTCCGCGATCACGACGATGGAGAAGTGCCTGCCCGAGCGGTCGCGCGCGGCGATCTTCTCGCACACCTTTTCGATGTCGTAAGGAATTTCGGGGATGAGAATCACGTCGGCCGTGCCGGCGAGCCCGGCGTGCAGCGCGATGAATCCAGCGTTGCGGCCCATCACCTCGAGAACGAGGACGCGGTCGTGGCTTTCGGCCGTGGTGTGCAACTTGTCGATCGCTTCGAGCGCCGTGTTCACGGCGGTGTCAAAGCCGAATGTCGTGATCGTTCCGTTCACATCGTTGTCGATGGTCTTCGGAACGCAGACGATCTTCATCCCACGCTCGCAGAGCTCGTGGGCGATGTTCATCGATCCGTCGCCGCCGATGGAGATCACGGCGTCGATGCCGAGCTTACGCGCGTTTGTTATCAGCTCACCGGACCGGTCTTTCTCGACGAAGGTCCCGTCGGGCATGGGAATCGGATAGCTGAACGGATTTCCGCGGTTGGTGGTGCGGAGGATGGTGCCGCCGAGGTGAGCGATACCGCGCACCGTGGCAGCCGTCATCGGGATGACTTCATCTTCGCCAAGCAGGCCGGCGTAACCCTTCTTGACGCCGAGCACTTCCCATCCGCGGTTCACCGCCGAGAGCACCGCGGCGCGTATCACCGCGTTGAGCCCCGGCGCATCACCTCCTCCGGTGGACAACGCGATTCTCATGGTTTCACGATTTCGCTTCTAGGAGTGATAGGATTTCACCCGGCTTTGCGTGCCGCGCTGTTTTGGACTTCTCGTAAACCGGTATTCCATCGGCAATGATCTCGAACCTGCCGCCTCTCGACGGAATCATCTGGAGCTCCGCGTCGGGAAAGCGCTGACGAATCTCAGCCGCCAGACTGGCGGCTCGTGGCTGGTAGTTTCAAACGACGCAGTACTCGATGCTGATCTTCATTGGTCCCTTCGTGGACGTTGAGCGCTATTGATGAGCCGTCGGCGCGTACTGCTGCACGAGCTGAAGCGCTTCCAGAGTCCCGACGGCTTTCAGTGCATTGATTGCCGGCGTACGGATCACGTTCTGCCAGACTTCCGACGCCATCATCTGCTTGGCGAGCGGAAGCGCCACATTCTTCTCGAGGAGGATGTCCGACGCGAGGGCAGCACCGCGGACAAAGAGACTCGGATCCATGCGCGCGATTTCACGGAGGCGGATGTTCACGTCTCTGGCGGTAGTTCCGCTCAGCGTCAGCCGACCGAGCGCGGTCACGCCTTCCTGGCGGACGCGAGTATCTGGATCGCGAGTCGCGGCCATGAGAGCGGTGGTGACGTTCCGCATCGGCGCGATCGTAGCCCTGCCTGGGTCGCTTCCCCAGATACCGATCGCATCTACGGCACGAGCACGCACCGCCCAGAATTTATCGTTGCGCGTCGAGCCGGTGAGGGCGATGAGGGCAGCCTGGTCGGCGGGCCGCTGCGCCAGCAAATCGACCGCCTCGATCCGTCCGAGAACGTCGTCGTCGTACACCAGTTGATAGCGCAGCATCGCCGTGGAACGCGGGAAATCCGTGAGATCGAGGATCCAGTTTCCCTTGTCCCAGCGAATCGAGCGGGGCGGAGCCTTGAGATTCGTCCCGGCTTCTCCGGTTCCATTTCGAACCGGCACCACGAACCGGACGATGCCGCTGTCGGTGCGGGCTTCGATATCGACGTCGACATCGAAGAAGCCGGTGAGACTGTCGCGAGGCTGGACTTCTCTCGCACTGATCACGAGCCGGCGGGCAGCGCGATCATACAATGACGAGACCTGAAAGACCGGAAAGCCGGCGCCATACACCCACTGGTCGAAGAACGCCTTGTAATCCTTGCCGGTCGTCTCCTCGAACGCCTTGCGCAGATCGTCGGTGACGACGTTGCCGTAGGCGTGCGCGGTAGTGTAGTGGTTCATCGCTTTCCAGAAGAGATCGTCGCCGAGCTGGTGGCGAAGCATCTGAAGAATGGTCGCGCCCTTCGGATAGATGTGACCGCTGAAGAACACCTCGATGGGATCGTTGACCCATTTGCTCCACACAATGGGCCGCCTGGCGCGGCGGTCCGCATCGATCGTCTGCTCCTGGGCGCCGAGCCGGTCGATGGCGCCTTCGTCGACGCCGAGGTCCTCCTCGCGGAAGACCTGCTCCATGAACGTGGCGAATCCTTCGTTGAGCCAGACATCTCCCCAATCGCGCGTGGTCAGCAGATCGCCGTACCACTGGTGTCCGAGCTCGTGGGCCATGAGCCCGACGGAGTTGGCCTGCGGCTCCGACCATGCGGGGTGGAGAATCTCGGCATCGTTCTGCGATGTCGCGGTGACGTTCTCCATTCCGCCGTACTGGAATTCAGGAATGACGATCTGGTCGTACTTGGACCACGGATACGGAACGCCGGTTTTGCGCGAGAACACATCGACGGCCTGCGGAGTCTTGGCGAATCCGCGCCAGGCGGCGTCGACCGAATCGGGATACGTCCAGTAGCCGATCGGCACGTTGCGCCACGGCTTGTCCTGGAGCACGGTGTAGTTGCCGACGACCGCCGTCATCAGATACGTCGATGCGGGCTTGTCGAGAACCCAGTGCCATTCGATACTGTCGCCCACTGCACGCGATCCGGCGAGGCGGCCGTTGGAGAGAGAGCGCTCGCCCCTGGCGGTCCAGATGTAGAACTCCCAGGTCGTCTTGTCGTTCGGGAAGTCGTAGGTCGGAACCCAGTAGTGATTGTCCTCGGTCTCACCCTGCGTCCAGACGATGTGCTTGGCGGGCCTGAAGTAGGCGCCCTTGGTGCGATTGGCGCCATCGAATTCGATGGTGATCGATGTCGTTTGCGCGGAGCGCAGTGGCGTCGCGAGGTGCACCGTGAGCGTGCGTCCGTCGTAATCGTATTTCAGAGCTGTGGTGCCGGTGGCGACGCTCTTGAACGTCATGTCGCCGGCATCGATCGCAAGATTCGAGAGTGGCGTGGCGCCCGGAAGTCCCGCGACGGTCAGGGTCGTCGTTCCAACGACCGCCTGACGCGGCCAGTCGAAGCGGACGATCGTCACCTGATGCTGGAGGTCGTACCTCCGCACTCGCTCGGGGTGGGTGACACCGTCGGGCGGCGGGCCCCAGACGATCAGCGGCGTCTGCTGAAAAGGGGGAACGCGATCAATTGCCAGGCTCGAGTCCATCTGAAATGGAGGAAGAACGAGTGGCGGAGTCGGTCGCGGGATTTCGGTCGCAGGAATTCTTGACGGCGGCGTGCAAGCGACGATGAGCGCGCTGGCAGCGGCGCCCATGAGGAATAGTCCTTTCATTTTACGTTGGAACGGGATGAATACGTTCGGATGATTCGGGACAGCTGCATAGCGTTCTTCTGTCATATGCTATCTAACCAGCTAACCCGGCGGAAGGATAGACACCGATGCGACACGCGTTCACCATCGTCGAGCTCACGGTCACGATCTGCATTCTGGGCGTACTCTCCGCCATCGCCATGCCATGGGCCGGCGAATTGCTCGACAGGGTCCGCGTTCGCGGCGCGGTCGTGGAGATCGAATCGACTTTCAGCGGCGCTCGACACATCGCGATCGCGCGTTCAGCGCAGACGACGGTCGATATCGACACCGTGACTCAGACCATCTACGTCAGCGTTGGAGTCGACACGCTTCGAAAGCGGGAGATTGGAGCGGATCACGGAGTTCAGCTCTCGGCGAGTCGTGTGCGGATGTCCTACTCGGCGACTGGCATGGGCTACGGCGCCGCGAACCTCAGCGTCTTCGTGCGACGGAACGCGTCCGTCGATACCGTTTTTGTGTCGCGACTTGGTCGCCTGCGACATTGATCGACGCCGGCGGCGCGATGTCCACAGGATCCGGCTCGGATGCAACAGGAACCGCCACGTCCGACGTCGTCCCGAAATCGTAGCCCGGAACCGAGATCCGCGGAATCTGCTGCCCGATCATGCGCTCGATCGTGCGCACCATCGCGATCTCGTCGGGCGACATGAAGGTGTAGGCATCGCCGGTCGCTGCGGCGCGGCCTGTGCGGCCGATGCGGTGCACGTAATCCTCCGGCTGCTGGGGCACATCGTAGTTGATGACGTGGCTGATGCCGGAGACATCCAGCCCGCGCTGAGCGATGTCCGTGGCCACGAGCACCCGGATCTTGCCTGACTTGAAATCCTCGAGCGCGCGGGTGCGCTCACCCTGCGATTTATCGGCGTGCATCGCCGTCGCCGCGATTCCCTGATCCTCGAGGTGCCTGACGACTCGATCGGCGCCGTGCTTGGTGCGGGTGAAGATGAGAACCGAGTCCATATTCGCTTCCTTCAGCAGCTCGACCAGCAGCGTGCTCTTTCGGTCGCGCGGCACCGGGTAAACGGCGTGCGTCACCGTGCTGGCCGCTTCGGAGCGGCGTCCGACCTGCACGACCACCGGTTTCCGCAGATACTTCCGCGCCAGGGCTTCGACCTCGGGTGGCATCGTCGCGCTGAAGAGAAGCGTCTGCCGGTAGGGAGGGATCTCGGCCACAATCCGATTGAGTTGCGGTGCGAACCCCATGTCGAGCATGCGATCCGCCTCGTCGAGAACCAGGACCTCTAGATCGTCAAAGGAGACGTTCTGGCGCTCCATGTGATCGAGCAGGCGACCCGGTGTCGCGACTACGACATCCACCCCATTCAGCAGCGCCCTGGACTGAGGCTCGATGCCAACTCCGCCGAAGATTGGGACGACGCGCAGGTCGGTGTACTTGCCGTACTTCCGGAAGCTCTCCTCCACCTGCGCGGCGAGCTCTCGCGTCGGAGTCAGGATCAGAACGCGAACGCGGTGAACGGGCTCGCCGTTCTCGGCGGTGAGCGGAGTGCTGATCAGATTGTGAACGATGGGTAGGGTGAACCCGGCGGTCTTTCCGGTTCCGGTCTGGGCGAGACCAATCAGGTCCCGGCCCGCCAGAGCCAGGGGAATCGCCTGTTGCTGGATCGGCGTGGGATGCGTGTATCCGGCGTCGCGAACCGCGTGGAGCACTTCGGGGGCGAGGTCGAGCTCCTCAAAAGAGAGCCCCGCCTCGGGGTTCTGTTCAATCATCTATCCTAATATACGCAGGGCGTCTGACTTCAACCGCAACAACAACTGCAACTGAACAAGATGTCAGCTTGAAGTTGAAGTTAGACGCCCGCGCGGCGAAGAAGAGCGATCAACGCCTCGTTCACCTCGTCTGGTGTCTCCTCCGTGATGATGTGCCCCGCTTCAGGAATCGCGCGCAGCACGATTTGTGGAATGAGCCGAACGAAGATCCCCATCCCATCGGCGGGCATCATGTGATCCCGGCTGCCCCAGAGGGCGACGGCCGGAAGATTGACAGGGAAGAGCTGCCGGTGAACCGCCGCCTTCCAGTCGTAGTTGTGTAGCAGCGCGCGCATCGCGAGCGCGAATTCCGGGAACTGCGACGGCGCAAGGTACTCCTCCACATCGCGCTCCGTAAAACGCCCGCGTTTCCCGTAAACCCGCATCAGCGCAAGCTTCACGACCACGCGCGGCTTTACCTGGCGAAGTATCGGCGTAAGGACGGCGGGGGTGAGAAAGCGGTACAGCCCCATCAGCGGCACGCCTTTGAGTCCGACGGGGGAAAGCAGGCCGAGACACCGGGCGCGCTCGGGATATCGCGATGCGAAATGGTAGATGAGGGATCCGCCAAGCGAATGCCCGGCGAGTGCCGGGCATTCGAGCTCGAGCGCGTCGAGGATATCGCGCAGGTGCTCCGCCAGCGACTCGATCGTGTACTCTTCGCTCGCGAGCGGCTTGTCGGACAATCCGTGTCCCTTGAGGTCCACGGCAATCGCGCGAAATCCGGCTTCGACCAGCGCCGGCATGTTGCGATGAAACGTGTAGGCGCTGCAACCCCAGCCGTGAACGAGCACCACTGGCGGCGAAGCCGGATCGCCTCGTTCGACCACGCGAATCTTTATTCCCGAGCGAAGGCGCGGAAAACTCACGCGATATGCCGGTTCACCGGCAGGGAACATCTCGCCGGGACTGAGATTGTTCCGGTGACCGGATCCGATCATTAGATCAGATTAATTCGATTTCTCGGCCGAGAAGTTTTCCGATGAGCCCGATTCGGAAGGTGACGTCCGCCCATTTCGATTCCGGGGTGATGCCGTCGTCGAGAGGGAAGGTGGACCACGCCCATTGATGGGTCGTCGTCGGCCGCTCCGTTCCCTTGTGAGGATGCCACACGCCGTTGCGGTCGCGATCGTCGACGAATCTCTCGTAGAGCTTCATCCAACCCTCGTTGCGGCGGAGAAAGTTGAGACGCGCCATTGTCTCGAGCCACAGCAGCGCGAACGGGACATCCGCCTCGACAGCATTCCGGTGCGGCAGGAGGTCACCCATGAGGAGGTGAGGCTGCGGCACCATTTTCTTTCCGAAGAGCTGGATTGTCTCCTGGCGCGGGAGCGGCTGCGTGATCCAGTCGTAGATGCGCTCGACGCTGCTGAAGTGCTCGTGCCGGAAGATCGGCATGTGCGCGAGCATCGTCAGGGTATAGATGGATGGCGGCGCGGATTCTGGCGCAAGCACGTGGGTGTTGCCAACCCGCATCCACGGCTTCTCGCCAAGCGGCGAGTTGAGATACGAGACGGTGCGCTCGAGAATGCGGCGCGCCGCACCACGCAGCCGCGGATCGTTCTCGTATCCCATCTGCGCGAGCGTCGCCGCCGCGGCTTCGCGAAAGATGCTGCGCGTGCGCCGAACGATATCATCATCCCTCGCCTTCGTGCCGAGCTCGAAGGTGAACGCATGATCGTTGTCCTCGGCGAGCAGTCGGAAAAGAATCCGGCGAGCGAGGACGAGGGGCGGCGACTCACGGCTCCAGCCGTACTCGGAAAGGCGTCGAACCGCCGGAATCGTTCCGATGTGGGCGAAGTCGGTGGCGTGTCGCCCCGGAAGTGAAAGAACTGATTGATTCCACATTCCGTCGCGGGACTGCGTGACCGCGAGCCTGATAGCGGGCCGGTGCGAATACGGAAGCCAGTCGAAGTCGGGCGAAGCCGGGTCCGCGGCGCGCGCGACCTCGGTCATCGCCCGGTACTTGATCGGCGCCGACGCGTGCTCGAGCAGCCAGCTCAACGGAAAGGAGATTGGCTCCGAGGCGGGTGCTGATATCGTTGGGGCTGGTTCGAAGATGGTACTGGGTGCAGTCACAGGCGGCGCTCGGCACGCTGAAAGGAGCAATACTCAAAACCGGCAAGCTGGATGAGCCGCCGGCAGCGGGGAAGAATAGCACGATTTCGCCCCGGCGCATAGGGGCGAGAGGCTAAGTCACTGAAAGAGAACGGGTTAGACGCTTGGAGGCTTGGGAACTGCAACCGAACGAGTAGTTTTGCTACCAACTTCAGAGATGATAGTGTTCAGCCTTACTACGTCGGAACGTTACTGGCGCGGGTCAGGGCACAAGCACTGATTGCCATCACGCCACTTAGTGGCGTCCCGACATTTGCAGCTAACGGTTGATAGCTGCCCAGCTCGCGGCTCACAACTCGTTCAGTTGCATTTCTTCACCGCCCCCCCAACCTTTTCTCGTCCTTTGGCGTATAACATTCGTGACGCCAGTTCGGCGTCCAACACACATCTCCAGGAGAGTAGGATGAAGGCTATTCGCATCGCCACGCTGGCTGCTGCCCTCTGCGTTGGCATGACATCGGTCGCCGCTGCCCAGGGCGTCCCACCTCAGGGCCAGGGCGAAATGCGCCGTGGCGGCGGAATGGGCGGAATGCTCCTCAAGGACATCACCTTGACGGATGCGCAGAAAAACCAGATCAAGACGATCCGCGAGAAGTACATGCCGCAGCAGATGGAGCTTCGCAAAGCGGCTCAGGCTACTGGTGGTCCGCCGGACGAGGCGACCCGCGCCAAGATGATGGATCTCCAGAACAAGCAGGCCGCCGAGATTCGCACGATCCTCACCGCCGATCAGCAGGCGACGTTCGACAAGAATCTCGCCGAGATGAAGTCGCGCATGGACAGTCGCCGCAACGGCAGCAGCTAAACTCCCGCTATGACTGCGGCTCCAAGGCCGCGAGCGTGTAGTTGCTCTTCGGGTTCCAGAGGATCCACCTCTGGAACCCGTTGTCGTATCCGGCCTTCTTCTGGGCTCGAATCTGCGCCGCTTCATAGCGCGGCGGACCGAGCGTGAAGTCCTGGTACCAGGGAATAATGAGCGCGGCGTTGGGGACGGAATCACTCCGGGCGATCGCGTCCCCGCGCTGCTGGCAGGCGAGGGAACGGGAAAAGAACGCGATCGTTCCTATCCGTGCCGTATTCATCGTCTTTTGGTGTCGTGGAGGCGCGATGCGCCCGGAGTCAGAGCGCGTTCAGCTCGGCGTTGGCGTCGGAGAGGTAACCCATCTCCCTTACCACGCTCTGTGCCTGCTGAGTGACCATGGTGAGGCCGGTCGGCTGGGCATTGAGACCACCGGTGCGGAACCGCACCAGCTCTAGGCGCATCGATCTGAGGAGCTGACGGCAGTTGTCCAGCTTCTCCTGGGCCTCTTTTTTCTTGCGGGCGATCTCCGCGATGGCGCGGCGCTGCCGCCGCAGCATCGCGAGACGGCGTACTCGCCCCTCGCTGGCGCTGTAGTCGAGGGGATTCGCCTGCGATTCGAGCGTCGTTATCTCCCTCTCGACACCTTCGGGCGTCTCACGGCCGGCGCTGCGATCCATGTCAGAGAGCGTAAGCGCGAGCTGCTGCACCCTTCTGAACACCGCGTCGGCTGATGCGGCGACTTCGGGAATCTGCTCTCTCTCATCAGGCGGCATGTTGAGGAGCTGCCGATGGATCTCGCGATGATCACTTTCCGCTTCACGAATCGCTGATCCATACCGTGAGTCCGCGAAAGGCGCGGGCGATCCAGCGGGAATCGGGTTTAGGCTCGTCGCCGGGCCACCCACCCTCGGGTAGGGCTGGAACGGCTGCATCGTGGGAAAAGGAGAAATCGGCGAGAACATTCCCTGCCCTCGCGCCCGCGCCCGCGCGCGAACTTCGGCGCGCTTCTTATCGTCGAAGAGCGCGCGCGCATCGTCGATCGTCTCGGCGGCGACATCGAAGATCAGCCGGTTGCGTGGCTGACGAAACACGTCGCGCCAATCGTAGCCCGCGGCCCAGAGCTTCGAGTACTTGAACGCGAGGGCCACGGTCCAGATGACCGTGAGTGCGATGAAGTCGTGATTCGAGAAGAGCGAGATCGGAACCAGGATCGCGTTCACCGCGAGATAGGGTGCGAGCTTGCGCCGGAACGAGACCACCATCGGCGCTTGCCACCTGCTCATCTCTTCCGCGCTCGGCTGAGAGGGCATGTACGGCGACTGCGTCGCCGGCGTGTAGCGATCGCGCAGAGGCTCGGTGATTTCCCGCTCGCGGGCGGCAGCGGAGCGCGTTCCCGCGGCGGCCGAAGCGCGCGTCGCGAGCGTGGGCATCGAGCCGCCGTCGAGAGCGACCGCGAAGGCGGCCGCGCTCGGGAAGCGATCGGCCGGATCCTTTTCGAGACACATCATCACGGCGCGCGAGAGATCCTGCGGCAGGTCCGGCCACCGCTCGTCCACGGGGATCGGCTTCTCGGAGAGATGCTTCACCAGCATGGAAGGTGTGTTGTTGGCGACGAATGGCGGCTGACCGCACAGCATCTGATAGCCGACCACGCCGAGTGAGTAGAGATCGCTGCGTCCATCAATAGCGCTATCACCGGCGGACTGCTCGGGCGACATGTATGCCGGAGTTCCGATCGCCATTCCTGTCGCGGTGAGCCGCGAGTCACCGCTGTCGGTGAGGGCGCGCGCGATGCCGAAGTCCGTCACCATAGCGCGACCCGTCTCTTCATCGATGATGATGTTGTCCGGCTTGATATCGCGGTGGATGACGTTGCGGTTGTGCGCGTACGCCAGCGCATCGGCGACTTCGTGCAGAATGCGCCGCACTTCGACCGGAGCTATCGGACCGTGCTCCTGCAGCCGCTGGCCGAGGTTGTCGCCCTTGATGTACGCCATGACGAAGTAGACGAGATTGTCTTTCTCTTCGACGGTGTAGATCGGAACGATGTTCGGGTGATTGAGCTGCGCGGCGGTCTCCGCTTCCCGCAGGAATCGCTGGCGGATGTCGGCGCGGAAGCTCAGCTCCGGCGGCAGCACCTTGATCGCGATCTCGCGCTTGAGACGCCTGTCTCGGGCGCAGTACACGATGCCCATACCGCCGCGACCGACCTCGCTCTCTAGCTCATAGTTTGCAGAGAGGACCTGAGCCACATGTGTGCCGAGCTCGTCGGTTGGACTAATTGGCATTTGGCCGCGTCAATTCAGCAGGTCCTGCGTTGCGATTCGTGCCGTGCTGGCGTAAATCCACGAGAGCAAAAGATGCAGTAAGAGAGGGCTGTAGAGTAGTATCTAAATAAGAATCTTGTCTTCGGAATGACAATGGCACAGCGACAAACATTACCTGTTCTCCCTTTGAGGGGGACTGTGATTTTCCCGGGTCTTACCCAGCCGATAGCGGCGGGCCGGCCTTCAACCCTCCGTGCGATCGAGGCTGCCCTCAAGGGCGACCGCCTCGTGTTCGCGGTCGCGCAGCGCGACAACACCGAGGAGCCAACGGCGGACATCCTGTATTCGATGGGCGTCATTGCGCGCATCGGTCAGATTCAGCGTGGGCTTGGCGGCGTACAGCTTCTCTTGCAAGGCGAACAGCGCGCGACCGCCCTTCAATATTCGACTGCGGACGGCTACCTGAGTGCGGTAACCGTTCCGGCTGAGGAGATGACTCCTCAAACCGAAAACGATCCTGCATTCACGGCGTTACAAAAAGAGACGCGCGAGCGGGCGGCTGAGCTCGGTGAGCGCAGAGGACTTCCAGAGGAAGTCGTTCACCAGGTTCTCGATTCTGTCACCGAGCCGGGCCGCTTTGCCGACCTGGTCGCCGGCTATATCGAGCTTCCCGTCCCCGAAAAGCAGGGATTGCTGGAAACACTGAGCGTGGAAGAGCGGCTTCGCCGTGTTCTCGTCCACGTGCAGCGGCAGGTTGGCCTCCTCGAGGCGCAGGAAGACATCAAGTCGCAGGTCCAGGAGGAGCTGGGCGAGCGGCAGCGCGAGATGTACCTGCGCGAGCAGCTCAAGGCGATCCAGAAGGAGCTCGGCGACGACGACTCGAGCAAGGAGATCACGGAGCTTCGCGACAAGCTCGCGAAGCTGGAACTCCCGAAAGAGGCGCGCGCCGAAGTAGAGCGCGAGCTCGGAAGGCTCGAGAGAGCCGGCCGTGAGTCGATGGAAGCGCAGGTGATTCGCACATATCTCGAGTGGATCGCCGAGCTGCCGTGGAACAAGCGATCTGATGACCAGCTCGATCTCAGGCACGCGGAGACTGTGCTCGAGGAAGATCACTACGGACTCAAGGATGTGAAGGATCGCGTCCTCGAATTTCTGGCCGTGAGACAGCTGCGCGCGAGTCAGCTCGCCGACGAAGTCGAGAAGACCGGTGAAGTGCCGGTCGCGCGCCTTTTCCCCAGCAAGGAAGACGCGACGCCGTCGCTCGCCGTCGGCGACCACGGCGACCGGCCCATCACCGACAAGGTGGAGGCGAAGTCGCGCGCTATGGCGAAGGGACCGATCCTTCTCTTCATCGGACCGCCAGGGGTCGGCAAGACATCGATCGCCAAGTCGATCGCGCGATCGCTTGGCCGCGAGTACGTCCGAGTTTCACTTGGCGGCGCCCGCGACGAAGCGGACATCCGCGGACATCGTCGCACGTATGTCGGCGCGATGCCGGGCAGGATCATCCAGGGACTCAAGCATGCCGGGACGAAGAACCCCGTCTTCCTGCTCGACGAAGTCGACAAGCTCGGAACGTCGTATCAGGGTGATCCGTCGAGCGCTCTGCTCGAAGTCCTGGATCCCGCCCAGAACGACACCTTCACGGACCACTACCTTGGCGTCCCGTTCGATCTGAGCGAGGTGCTGTTCATCGCGACCGGGAACTTCGTCCAGAACATCCCTGGTCCGCTGCTCGACCGCATGGAAGTTGTGGACTTCGCGGGCTACACCGAGAAGGAAAAGGCCGAGATTGCGAAGAAGTACCTGTTGCCCCGGCAGCTCGAGGAATCGGGACTGAGCGACAAGAACATCACGTTTACCGACGATGCCATCATGTCAGTGGTGTCGAGCTACACTCGCGAGAGTGGAGTGAGACAACTCGAGCGTCAGATCGGCGCCGTGGCGCGGAAGCTCGCGCGCAAGATTGCGTCGAGCGAAGAAGTCGAGCACAGGGTCGACGCCGAGACGGTGAGGGAGCTGCTCGGCAGGCCGCGCGTCCATCCGGAGCATGCGTTGCCGGAGAGCGAGGTCGGAATCGCGACCGGCATGTACTACACGCCGATGGGCGGGGACATCATGTTCGTCGAGGCATCGATTCGACGGTATTACGGTAGCCGCGAGGCAGACGCACCAAATCAGGTCGGTCCCGCCGGCCCCGTGTCGCTGATTCTCACCGGCCAGCTCGGCGACGTCATGAAGGAGTCGGCGCGCGCGGCGTTCACGTACGCGACGAACAACGCCTCCAGCCTCGGGATTCCACGCGACAGGCTGGGGGCCATCGAGGCGCACATCCACGTGCCCGCGGGCGCGATTCCAAAGGATGGACCGTCAGCCGGAATCGCGATCGCGACGGCGCTCGTGTCGGAGATGGCGGATCGTCCGGTGAGGCAGGACGTGGCGATGACGGGCGAGATCACGCTCCGTGGCCGGGTGCTGCCGATTGGTGGTCTGAAGGAGAAGGTCCTCGGAGCGCATCGCGCGGGGATCAAGACCATCATCATCCCGAAGGGGAACGAGGCGGACATCGAGGACATTCCAGAGGAAGTTCGGAAGACGCTCGCGTTCCACCCGGTGGAGACGCTGAACGAGGTGCTGAAGATCGCACTCGTGCCAGCTGAATCTGGAGAGCAGGCGGCGCCGTTCGAGATGGCGGAAGTCGCGTAGGGACAGCCAACCGCAATTGCGTCTAGACAAAACGGGGAGCCATGACGGCTCCCCGTTTTCTTTGTGGAATCACCCTAGCTCCAGCGGAAGGTGACCACGGCACCGGCAGGCAGCGCGTAGCGGATGGCCTTCCCTCCGAAGTGCACGGCGAAGGAAACCTCGGCCGAGGCGGTGTTGAGAACAATGAGAACCTTCGAGCCGTCGTCGGCGTTCTTGAAGGCGACGCTCTGTAGCCCGCTCACGTTGGTGCTCGACGCGATGCGGTGCGCGCCGGGCCTCACGAACTGGCTGGCGTGGGCGAGCGCATAGTACTCCACGTTGCGCGTGACGAAGCCGGTGCCCGAGTTGATCGTGATCACACCGCGGCAGTTGCCGCACCCGCCCAGGTGCGGACCCGCGTTCTCGTCGAGCGCGAGATTCCAGAGCGCCACACCCTTGGCCCACCCGCGGGTGCTGCCGATGATGAGCTCACCGACGAAAAACTTCAGGTTGTCCCCAAACACTGTTGCCCATCCACCACCGGAGCATTCGGTGAAGTAGGCATCTTTCGAGGGATACGCCGCATGCACGTTCTCCTGCACACCCACGTCGCCGGCGTAGCAGTGCCAGGCAACGCCACTCACATATTTTCGCGCGGCGCTGTCGGCGAGCACGGCGAGAGGAGAGTTTGGCAGATCCCAGTTGTGATCCCAGTCGAGGATCAGCGCCTGGATGCCGGTCTGCGCGAAGAGCGGCCCGACGTGCTTGCCAATCACCTCGGCGCGGGCCGGCGGATCGAGCCGCATCCCCGAGTAGTCGGTGGGCTCGTACGCGGGCTCGTTCTGGATCGTCACGGCAAATATCGGGACTCCTTCCGCCGTGTAGCCCTCGATGAACTTGCGAAAGTACTGGGCAAAGGAATCATAGAATTCAGGACGAAGGGTGCCCTGGATCAGGCTTCCCGTCGTTTTCATCCAGCCCGGCGGACTCCAGGGCGAGGCGACGAGCTTCAGCTGCGGGTTGATCGCCAGCGCTGCCTTGAGCGCGGGTAGCTTGTCGACGCGATCTTCAGCGATGGAGAAGTTTGCAAGCGTGGAATCCGTTTGGCCGGCCGGCATGTCGTCGTAGCTGTAATGGTGCGTGGAGAAGTCCGACGCACCCATTGGTACGCGCACGAAGCTCAAGCCGATGCCGGGATTGCGGCCAAACAGCTCGTGGAGAATGGCATCGTGCTGGGCACCGAGCTTGTGCTGGATGAGAAATGCCGACGCATCGGTCATCGCCGCGCCAAAGCCGACAATCTCCTGATAGCTCGTTCCCTCATCCACATCGATGACTATGGATGATGCATCCGCTCCTGATCGGATGACTACATCGGGCTGCTGCGAGAGCAACCGCGACTGGTCCGCCGTGGTGAGCCATACCTCCGCCGTCGGACCCGAAGGCGTTCCGCCGCCTCCGGGGTCTACCGCGGTATTGCCTCCGCACCCCGCCGCGAATCCCGCTAAGACGACGCAGCAGACACGTCGGGCCCGACGACCGCAGAATAGCGTTTGGAGCGTCACCAGCCGGGGTTCTGCGTCAAGAGTGCGTTGCTGTTGATCTGCCCGTTCGGTATGGGAAAGAGATTGCTTGGCGCGCCATGAACCAGCGTCTCGCCGGGAAAGAGTGTCTGCATTTGCTGGGTCTTCGCCTTGACTACGGCATCGAGAATTCCCCAGCGCGACAAGTCGAACCAGCGCTGTCCTTCGAACGCGAACTCACGCCGGCGCTCTACGCGAATGGAATCCGTCAGCGCGGCCGAGCCAAGGCCGGCGACCGGCTGAATACCTGCGCGCGCACGAACCTGGTTCAGCGCCGCCTCCGCCGGTCCGTTGGTCGCGGTGCCACCCGAGATCACCGCCTCGGCGTAGATCAGCACGACGTCCGCATACCGCTGGATGATCCAGTTGTTTGGCATTTGCTGCCAGGAGCGGGCGGTCATGTCCTTGCTGTTCGTTTCGTCAAGCCACTTGTGGAATGCCGCACCGTTCGGCACTCCCCACGTCACGATGTCACCCAGCGCGGTTACATAGGGGGACGTCATGTAGGTGGCGCCATACCCACGCTGATCGTTCGCGGAATAAAGCGCTATCAGGTCCGGATTCACCTGGATCAGGCCGTACGCATCCCCACCCGGGAATCCGGAAGGAAGACTGAACAGCGTCTGAACACTGCCTACGACGCCGGGGGTCTGCTCCGGCGCGCCGTAGTTGATCTCGAAGATGCTCTCCGGATTCACGAACTCGTCCGAGATTTTGAAATTGTCGAGCCAGCGCGCGTTGAGTGAGTACTGCCCGGAGGACATCACCTGGCCCGCGAACTTGGCCGCGTTGTTGTAGTCGTTCTGATTGAGATAGACCTTGGCGAGCAGCGAAGTCGCGGCGCCGGAAGTGGCGCGTCCGAGGTCCACTCCGGAGTAAGACGGCGGAAGATCGGTCATCGCCGTCTGTAGATCGCTCACGATCAGCGCATACACCTGAGCGGCGGGGGTTCGCGCGATCCGGGCATCGGCCACCGACTTCGCCTCGTGCTCCATCAGCGGAACGTCGCCGAACATCCGGACAAGCTGGAAGTACATCAGCGCCCGCAGGTAGTGCGCCTCGCCGAGCACGCGGTTGCGTTCGGTAACGTCCATTACAATCGGTGGTACCCGGTCGAGGACGATGTTCGCCTTGTTGATCGTGATGTAGGCGTTGGTCCACAGGTCGTTGATCGACCAGAGCGTCGGATCGAAGGTATAGGATGCGAGCTGGTGTCCGTCCGCCCCGTAGTTCGGCGTGGCGAAAATGTCGTCCGAGGCAACGTCGGACTCGTACCAGATCCAGAAGTACACCCACTGTGACTGCGAGTATACCGAGTTGACAGCCGAGACCGCGTCGGCGGCCGACCGGTAGAAGTTCTCGGGTGCGAGTACATCGGTGGGCTTGGGCGCGAGGAATTGATCGCAGCCCGCGACCGACAGCGCGGTGAGACAGCTTAGAATCGCGGTCTTCCGGCGCAATGCTTTGAGAAGATTATTGGTATGCATAGGATTCGCGTGACTCCCTCGCGCTAGAAGGCGGTAGTAAAGCCGAAGATGAACTGTCGTGTCTGGGGATACGTGCCGAAATCGATGCCCTGAGCGAGGACGCTGGTGGCATACTCACTCACCTCCGGATCATACCCGGTGTACTTCGTTTTGGTGAAGAAGTTCTGCGCGCTCAGATAGATCTCGGCCTTCTGAAGATGGCCGCCCCGCGTCGATTGGAGCAACGATGATGGCAGGCGGTAACCGAAGCGGATGCTCTTGCCGCGAATGTACGATCCATCCTCGACGAAGAGCGTAGATGGTCGTGTGTCGTAAGTGTTGCCGATTTTCGGGACTGGTATGCCGTTGGCCCCTGCGCTTTGTGCTGGTAGCACATCGGTGAGCTGATTGCTGTTCCCGGCATCATTGGTGAGCAGTGCTCGCGTGATGTTGTAGATCTTGTTTCCCTGCGAGAACTGGATGAAGACCGAGAGGCCGAAGTTCCCGAATGTCAAATCGTTGGTGAAGCCACCCGTGTATCTGGGCTCCGCGCTGCCGATGATTTGCTGGTCCGCGGTCGAGATCACACCGTCGCCGTTGAGA
>CABEAZ010000141.1_pt1 | contig 21659 bp, 23 predicted proteins | sample 3132471 | NCBI WGS metagenome assembly CABEAZ01 (sample SAMEA5534345, study PRJEB31848) | metagenome | biome: tundra; feature: field; material: soil | place: USA | collected 2013-05 | depth 0.45 m | reverse complement strand
GTCGATGGTCATCCGGCAGATTCCTTTCGCGATCAAAACCTTCGATCAGCTCGGGCTCCCGGGTGCCATCGCCAAGATGGCCGAGAAGCCGCGCGGACTGGTTCTCGTCACCGGCCCGACCGGCTCGGGTAAATCGACCACTCTCGCCGCGATGGTCGACAAGGTCAACCGCGAGCGAAAAGGCCATATCATCACGGTCGAAGATCCGATCGAATTCATCCACAAGCACCAGCAATGCATCATCAACCAGCGCGAGATCGGGAGCGACACCAAGTCGTACGCCAACGCGCTCAAGTACGCGTTGCGTGAAGATCCGGACGTAATTCTGATCGGCGAAATGCGCGACCTGGAGACGATCGCCGCGGCTCTGACGATCGCCGAGACGGGTCACCTGGCCTTCGCGACGCTACACACCAACTCCGCCGCCGAATCGGTCAACCGCATCATCGATGTCTTCCCGTCCCACCAGCAGTCGCAAGTAAGAGCGCAGCTCGCGTTCGTACTCGAGGGAATCGTCACGCAGACGTTGCTCCCGAAGGCCCAGGGAAGGGGACGCGTGATGGCGGCAGAGATCCTGGTGGTAACGCCGGCGATCCGTGCCCTCATTCGCGACGACAAGGTTCACCAGATCTATTCGTCCATGCAGGCCGGAAAGAAGTTCGGCATGCAGACGCTGAACGATGCGTTGTACGCGCTCTACATGAACCGCGAAGTGGCAGCGGAAGAGTGCCTGCGCGTGAGCGGTGATCCGACGGAGTTCCAGCGCATGATTGGACAGCTGGATCCGGCTGACGATGGAAGTGGCGGCAAGTCAGCCGCCGGCAAGTCGGGAACCACACGTGGACCCGCCCTGGGCTCACCAGTGAAACGTTAGGAGAGGATTAGGTAATGGCTACGTTCACATATACGGCGAGAGCATTCAACGGCGATCTGCGCACCGCGACGATCGATGCGTCCTCTCGCGATGATGTCATCGCCCAGCTCAGAAAGCAGAGGCTGAGCGTCGTCAAGATCGATCAGGATGCGACCAAGAAGATCGGCCGCGGATCCATCAAAACGCGTGACGTCGTCATTTTTACCCGTCAGTTCTCGACGATGATCAACTCAGGCCTGCCACTCGTGCAGGCGTTGACGATTCTCGCCGAACAGACGGACAACAAGGCACTGGCGGAAGTCACCAGGAAAGTGGTGTTCGACGTAGAGTCCGGTAATACCGTTGCCGACGCGCTCTCCAAGCACCCGAGAGCGTTCACCAATCTGTACGTCAACATGGTCGCCGCAGGTGAAGCCGGTGGTATTCTCGACACGATTCTTCTCCGCCTCGCGACATTCCTCGAAAAGAACGACGCGCTGGTCAGAAAGGTGAAGGGCGCGATGATTTACCCGGCGGTCATCATGAGCGTCGCGGCAATTGCGGTCGTGACCCTCTTGATCTTCGTCATCCCGGTGTTCGCGGGCATGTTCGCATCGGCGGGCCAGGCGCTGCCATTGCCGACCCGAATCGTCATCGGTGCCTCGGGCTTCCTCAGAAGGTACTGGTGGATAATGGGCGCCGTGGCCATCACTGGCGGATACATGCTCAAGAAGTACTATGCTACGCCGCCCGGAAAGCTCGCAATTGACCGGTTGATGTTGCGCATGCCGGTTCTTGGTGACGTGCTGCGCAAATCCGCGGTGTCACGCTTCACACGCACGCTCGGTACGCTCATCAGTTCGGGCGTCAGCATTCTCGAAGGACTCGAGATTACGGCGAAGACGGCCGGCAACCGCGTCATTCAGGACGCGATCATGCAGTCCCGTTCGTCGATCGCCGGCGGTGACACGATCGCTCAGCCGCTCCAGAAGTCGAAGGTCTTCCCGCCCATGGTCATCTCGATGATCGCGGTCGGTGAGCAAACTGGCGGCCTGGACGAGATGTTGTCCAAGATTGCCGACTTCTACGACGAAGAAGTCGACGCTGCGGTGAGCAACCTTCTTTCGCTGCTGGAGCCTATCATGATTGTCTTCCTCGGCGTTGTTGTCGGAGGCATGGTCGTGGCTATGTACCTCCCGATCTTCGACATGGTCAACGCGGTTCAATAAGAATTCACGAGGCATAAAAAAAGGCCAGCCCGGAAGGGCTGGCCTTTTTGTCGTCTATGCCATTTTTCACGCGGGAAGCCGAAGCAGTCCTACCACATTATCCCGACGGTCACCGGAATGAAGCTGAAGGTGCCGCCATTGCCACCACTGGCCGACACGCGATTGTACCGCGCCTCGACGAACGTTTCGAAACTCGAGCTCAATGGCAGTTTTACGCCGCCGCCGACGTTGAACCCGAAGTCGTTCTCCGAGGCGGCGTTGCCAAACGCGTCATTGGCGCCCACACGATACAGGCCTGCTCCGCCGATTATATACGGCGTGAATCCCGACGCCGGCAGCGCGAACACGGCGTTGGCGGTGAATGCGGCGATGTTGAGGTTGCCGCCGCCCACCTGGTTTCCGAATTCGTTGTAAGCGCCCTCTAGCCGCAGCCCAACGGGCGACGCCGCCGGATTGTAACCCACTGCCAGTGTGACGTTGTACCCGGTGTTCGTGACACTGCCTAGATCGCCGGTTGGGAACGCGATGCCCGCCGCGCCGCCTATCTGGAACGGATTCGACGAGGTCTGCGCGCGCACAGCCGGTGCCACCGCCGCGATGCCCGCCGCAACCAGAGTTGAAAGAATGATTCGGTTCACTATGTCTCCAATGTTATGTATGACGCCTTGAGCCATTCTGGCTGGCATACCCGTCTCACCGCGTCCGGGTCCCGCACTGGACGGGAAGCCCGCTGAGAAGGCCACGAAGCAGATGGGCTCAGGTCGTCGCAGTCTTTCCCGCGTCGGCGCGCAATAGCGTGTCGATCTCCTGAAGCTCTGCCGGTGTCAGCTTCCAGCCCGCGGCACCAGCGTTGGCACGCAGCTGCTCCGCCGACGAAGCGCCGGCGATCACCGACGCGACGACGCGATGCGCGAGCAGCCAGGAAACCGCCAGCTCCAATATCGTGTGGCCGCGCGACTCGGCGAACTCGATCAGCACTTCCACCTTGTCGAGGTTCTCATCGGTCAGAAGTTTCCGGTAGCGCTCGTACTTCGCGACCCGCGTGTCCTCGGGAATCGGCTGGCCCTTTCGATACTTTCCCGTGAGCAACCCGCTCTTGAGTGGGAAAAAAGGAAGGAACGCCAGGCCCTGTCGCTCGCATTCGGCGAGCACGCCTTCCTCCGGCTCTCGATGAAGAAGGCTGTACTCGTTCTGAACGCTCACGAACCTCGCTGAACCCGGGCCACGAGCGGCAGCGGCTTGCGCCTCGCGTATCTGCTGCGCCGAAAAGTTCGAGCAGCCGATCTCCCGCACCTTGCCGGCTTGTACGAGCTCGTCGAGCGCGCCCAGGGTTTCCTCGATGGGGATATCGGGGTCGGGGACGTGCTGCTGATACACATCGATGTAATCCGTACGAAGCCGCTTGAGACTCGCCTCGAAAGCCTGCCTCACGTATTCAGGGCGCGCGCCCCGACCCTGTCCGGGCATGTCGTTGCCGAACTTGGTGGCGATGATCACATCGGAGCGGTGCCCGCCGCCGATAAGAAAGCGGCCGATCAGCTCCTCGCTCCTGCCGCTCGCGTACATGTCGGCGGTATCGAAGAAGTTGATCCCTTCGTCGAGCGCCGCGTTGATGACTTCCTCGGTGCGCGTCTTGTCGATGCGCATGCCGAAGTTGTTGCAGCCCACGCCCACGACCGATACTTCGAGCGTGCCGATCTTTCGCTTTTCCACTCGCGCTCCTCTATAAGTCGGCGGCGGTCTCTACGTCGGCGGCGGTCTCTCCCAGCTCGACGCGATCCGGCAATTCGCGCACCCCGCGCTCGAGTCTCAACTTGCTGCCCCGAGCTCGAATGCCTCAGCAATTAGCCTGTACGACTGTTTCCGCGCTTCATGGCTGTGCGTGATGGTCACGATCATCAACTCCTCGGCGCCGTACTCGCGCGCGATCGCTTCGAGGCCGTCGCGCACTACCGGCTTGGTGCCGAGCGTCATGCGCCGGCGGCGCGCGATCGGAAGCGCTCCGGCGGGCTCTTGGAGAAATCGCGTCGCTGTCTCCACTGTTGGTACAGGTATCATCTTCCCGGTCGTGCGCAGTAACGAGAGCGCCATCCGGCTGCTCGTGGCGAGTCGCTCCGCCTCCTCCTGCGTGTGGGCGCAAAGCGCCCACGTGGCCACCATCATCCTGGGCTCTTGCAACCGAGCAGATGGTGTGAATCGCTCCCGGTACAGCGCTGCGATGTGCGCGCCCTCGGAGTTAATGAAGTCCGCAAACACGTACGGCAGGCCCAGCTCTCCAGCCCAGATCGCACTTTGAGGGGACGAGCCGAGGAGCCAGATCTCGGGCGCTTCCGGTCCGCCTGGAAGTTTCGCCACGCGCGCGAATGGATGCTGATCCGGCAGGCTGCCCTCGAGATATCCGCGCAGCTCAACCAGCTGCTCCGGAAAATCGTCGGGCGCCGCCTGCCTTCGATCTCGCTGCAGCGCGAATGTCGCCAGAGGATCCGTTCCCGCCGCCCGCCCAATGCCGAGATCGACTCTCCCGGGAAATAGTCCAGCGAGCATGCTGAACGTCTCGGCCACCTTGAGCGGACTGTAGTGGGGAAGCATTACTCCGCCCGAGCCGACGCGAATGCGCTTCGTGAGAGCGGCGATCGGACCGATCAGCGCCTCAGGACTCGGACTCGCCAGCATCGGCGTGGCATGATGCTCCGCGACCCAATAGCGGCGATACCCGACCGACTCGGCGAGCTGCGCCAGATCGATGCTGTTTCGGAGAGCATCCCCGCCAGTTGACCCTTCGGAGATCGGCGACTGATCGAGAACGCTGAGGAGGCTCGTCATGACATCGCCTCTTGCGCGCTAGGGACGATTCCTCGTAGGCAGGCTTTGAGTAACGCCGGCCCCCTCCACACAAGCCGCAACGTCACGTGTTACGTCCGACTGACACGCCCGCTGGCGCGACGCCGAGTCCGAAAAGAATCCTCCGACTTGCAACCCCACGCCGTCCCGCCAGCGCGACCGGCTCTCTCCCTCCGGCAGCGACTTGCAGAACGCTACGCCACGCGGAAGCTCGCTCGGCGCGTACGCGAGATGTCGCACCGCGCCCTCGTAGCAGAATGGCACGCCGGCAGGTGAAGCCTGATCGTATCTCTTCCTGATGCCGGCGTACTGAAAAGCCGACGCCCCGGACGCGTTTCTGCCGAGCCCGACGTAGCATGCGCGCACGAGATCGGGAGTGCCGGCGGCATCACACACCGCGCTCGCCTTCTTGTAGTCCTGCTTCACCGCCGGAAGAATGAGATCGGCCTGCAGCTCGTAGCACTCGCGCCGGTAGCGAGCAGGTGTGGCGTCGCAGGGATAGTGGAGATCGCTGGGCTTGAACAGAACGACGTTTGCCGCCGGCATCGAATGCCGATGCATCCCGAGCATGCCGACGCCGAACGCCTGCATGCTGGCGCCCATGTTGTGCCCCATGAACACGCCGCTGTAGCAGCTCCGCTCGTCCCAGTCGCCGGCGAGCCGACCGCAATCCTTGAGTGACGCGTTGACGTCGTAGCGGTGGTACATCATGAGGCCGTGACCGGTCCCGTGAAGGCAGTCGAACAGCCGGAATTGCTCGCGAGTGCCGCGCAGTCCATCACACGGTGCCAGCAACACGCTCTGGGTTATCGGCATCCCCATCCGCGCGTCGAAGTATCGCTGCAGAATTCCGTGATAGCATCCCGACTGGTAGCGGTCGTCGCACTGCGACAGCAGGCGCGTCGCGGTCGCGGGCGTGGATCGAACCGCATATCCGAGTGCGTGCGCGAGTGGATGTCCGAGCAGAACGAGCGAGGGATCGCTGCGAATGATGCGATCGAGCGTTCCCATCGCCAGGGCGATGTTTCCGGCGGACGAGAGCGATGCGATGCCGTCGCCGAGGCAGGTGGAGTACGCGTCGATCGAATGGGTGACGTGCGGCTTGCAGACCCCGAGCAGCGAGTCCGCGATCGCGCCCGAGTCCGAGCGCGGACGGCTCGGTGTGGTCGGGGCGGTGACGAGCGTATCGCCCTGCATGTCCTGCATTGCTGCGTGGTTTTGGTGCTGCGCGTCGCTGCGCGGCGCGATGACAAGGAGCGCAACGAGCGCAAGCGCCAGTACGGCCGAAGGGTATCTACGCAATGCCGAAGAGTTTCCGCGCAATGATGAGTTTCTGCGCAACAAGGAAGGATCAATCACCACTGGAGTATCACCGCGCGCCGCATGCGATTCAACTGCCTCGCAATGCTGGCGCGTCTGGCCGGCCACAAACTCGAACAGCCTCTCGGTAAAGCGGCCGATACGCTGTGTAGAGCGCCGCGCGTTCCGAGAAATGATCCTTGAATATCACGCGCGCCCCAGGGCGAGACGCGCTAGAGTTACCGCGACTCGAGGCTCAGGATGCGATTCAGCGCGGTCGCGACAAAGACCATGTCTATGCTCTTCAGGAACTCGTGCCAGGGTGGGGGAGCACGAAATGCCATTCTGCCGGCCGCATCTTCCCAGACCGGAACCACGACGCCGTTCATTTCCACCGAGACCGCACTCCGCTGAAACGCTTCCTGAATGTGAGCCTGCTCCGCGGGCGATCTTTTCCCGAAAGTGCGGTCCACGGGCACAATGATTATGTCCTGACCATCGCGCCGCAAATGCGCCACCTGAAAGGTGGGCATCGCATCGGTCCGCTTCGGAGTTGGGTTTCCCATGTACCATTGAGACTTCCATGAGCGCGCAAGTCGGTCAATGTCGATTTTATTTCTCAAACTGTCGTTTTTCTATCACCAGTGAGTTAATGCCTTCCACGCGTGGCTGACGGCGCTACCTTCCCGTCAATGAGAAAACTCGCGGTCATTGCGCTGGCTTTTTTTGCGGGGGGCTGTACGGAGCGCGCCCCCGGGGCCGGGCCCGCCGACGCCGGGGGCACGCTCGTCATCTCGACGACCGCGGATCCCGGGACGCTCTTCCCTCCATTCGTTATCAACGTTCAAGCGAAGCAGATCACCGAACAGATCTATGACTACCTCGCCGACGTCGGCCCAGACCTGGACACCAGAAACGAAAAAGGATTTCGCCTGGGCCTCTCTGACCGGTGGCGCTGGTCTGGCGACTCGCTGACGCTGGCGTTTCACGTCAATCCGCGGGCAAAGTGGCACGATGGAAGGGATGTCACGGCGCGAGACGTTCAATTCACTTTCGCGCTCAACAAGAACCCCGCCCTCGGCGGTAGAATGGGCACCGAGCTCGCGAACATCGATTCCGTGACTGTGACCGACTCACTCACGGCTGTGTTCTGGTTTCGCGCGAGATCGCCGACGCAGTTCCTCGATGCCGCAGCGCAACTGCTCATCCTTCCCGCGCACCAGTTGGAGGAAATTCCAGTCGACTCGCTGCGCGAAGGCGCGCCGCCGCCCATCGGCACCGGGCGCTTCCGCCTGCGAAAGTGGGACAAGGGCGCCTCGGTGGAGATCATCGCTGATACTTCCAATTTTCGCGGGCGGGCGAGGCTGGATCGGGTGATCTGGAGCGTCGCACCGGAGTTCACGACGGCGGTGACGAGGCTGTTTAGCGGAGACGCCGATCTGTTCGATGCGCTCCGCCCAGAGAACCTGCAGCAGCTCGCGCGATACAGGAACGTCCGGACGATACTCCTGCCCGGAATGGACTACGCTTTTCTCCGGTTCAATCTGCGCGATCCAATGAACAGGGCCCGGCCACACCCGCTGTTCGGCGATCGCGATCTGCGCCGCGCAATCACCATGGCCGTCAATCGCGGCACGCTGGTGCGGAGCGTGCTGGACACCTTTGCGCTGGTGCCCGTCGGCCCGATCGTGCGTGCTTATCCGACTACGGATCCGCGGGGCGCACAGCTCCCATTTGATTCGGCGCGCGCGAGCCGGCTTCTCGATTCGCTGGGATGGGTGCGTCGGGGCGTGGACGGAATGAGAGCGAAAAACGGGCGAGAGCTCGCCTTCACACTCATCATCCCGACTTCGAGCATGAACAGAATCAGGATGGGACCACTGCTCCAGGAACAGCTTCGCCGCATGGGTATTCGCGTGCAGCTGGAACAGCTCGAAGCATCCACGGAAGGCGACAGGGAAGCCCGTGGCGCATTCGATGCCGCGCTCGGCGGCTGGACCATGAGCTCTAGCCCGGACGGGATGAAGGGTGCGTGGAGCAGCCAGGGCATCGGCAAGAATGGCGTCAACTATGGGTCGTACAGCAATCCTAGATTCGACGCCCTGCTCGATAGCGCGCTTCGGGCGGACCCCACCCAGGCGCGCGAAAAGTTCGCAAAGGCCCTCGCCGTTATCAACGAAGACGCGCCCGCCATCTGGCTGTACGAACCTCGGAAAATCCTGGGGGTCCACAAGCGAATCCGGACTACCGAAATGCGCCCGGACGCGTGGTGGTTTGACCTCGCCGACTGGTACATACCCCGCTCTGAGCGCCTTCTAAGGGACCGAATCCCCCTGGTGCGTTGAAGCTTCCTGGAGGGGCTTAACTCGCCGAAGGTGATATGAAATCGCCCCTATGGTGATACGAAAAAGGCATTTCCTTAATGCGCGCATAGTGGCATTTTAATGCACCAAATTGCGCCCAAAAAAGGCCCTATGATCCGGCATCAAGTCTACTTCGATACACTCGGTTCCATGCAGGAAGACAGCGCTTCCTGGTGCGCCATATTCGCCGGACTTTCAGTCCTGCGTCTCGTGGACGCCTATGCCGATACCGGATCGTCCATCGACCCGGCGAATTGGGCGCAGCTCCACAGCGTGCGCACCGCGATCGAGAGAGTCAGCGAGGGCGATACCGTGCGGGGCGCGCTGACGTGTGTGCTCGAGGAAGTGACCAACCGCAGGGCGATCGACGAGACCGTTTGCAGGTCGCTCATGGCGTACGGGCGAACTTTGGACTACGCGGCAGCCTGGGGACTCGCGATCGACGTTTTCTCGACCGTTGTCAAGCTGACCCGTCCGGAACGGAATGCCAAGCTCGCCGTCGAGGCGCAGGTGGCAGTGGGCGGCGCGGCGCGCCGCAACGGCGATTGGGACACGTCTGCGCGCGCCTACTCGCAGGCTGCCTACATCGCTGACACAGTCGGTGATCGTCAGGGCGTGCTGACTGTGCAGGTTGGTATCGCGAACACGTACATGGCCAAGGGTAACCTGCCCCAGGCGCAGACCATCCTCGACGACGTGCTTGTCCAGGCGCGCGATCAGGAATTGGCTGAAGTCCAGGCGATTGCGCTCCATAGCCGTGCAGCCCTGTCGCATCATAAAGGCGATACCTCCGAAGGAATCAAGCTCGCCCATGAGGCGCTTAGCCTCACAACGAATCCTACTGAACGGGATGTCGTTCTTGATGACATCGCGGCCATGTTCACCGAGCTCGGTCTGCGCGATGCCGCCCGTGATACTCACCTCGTCCTCGCTGCCACGGCTCAGTCCAAGATGGTTAGGGGCACGGCCACGATCAACTTGATGGAATTGGCATCGCTTGACGACATGCCCGAAGCATTCGACGCATACGCTCGCGAGCTTGCCCAAGCTCAGCTGGGGCCGTGGCTTCGCGCGCATTACCTACTTTACCTTGGCGAAGGCATGAACCGCCTCGGTCGTCGCGACGCATCAGAGGAAGCGCTCAAAGAGGCGATTTCGTTCGCCGAAGCCAATCAGATTCACCTGGTCTCGTTCAAGGCGCAGGCGGCACTCTCTGCCATTCGCACCTCTGCCCGCCCGAACAAGCCGTTCATTGCGCCTCCTGCGTGGGTTCCCGAGGAGGTCAGCACCGTGGTTCGCGCAATGTCCGAGCTGCGCAAGACGGCGGTGGCTGCCACGTAAACGATTACGGGCAGCCCCCGGTCCGCTGCTGCTTAGTGGCCGATGCAGGTCGAGGAGCCGTTTACAACCGGGCAAGCATCATTCTTCGGGGCCGTCATGTCTGAGCAAGCGGTCAGGACGACGGCGGCGATGATGGCGGCGGCAGCGAAAAGTCTGTTGCGGGTCATTGGAAAAACTCCTGACAAGAGAAGGGGGAGGGCCTTGGGGAACTAAGCACGCCTCAACGTACCTCCCTCCGTAAACGCCGAAATGTCGTTTTCTTATCAGAAAATGTCTGTTTCCTACCAAAAACAGCACTTTTCTTATCATTTGCCCTCGCGCTGCCGAGTCTTTGGCGCCAGTTTCCTTGGATTATGCGCGCGATCGCCCCGTGAGCGTTGCGGCGTTCCTGCCCTCCCGACTGCTCACTCACGTCAAGCACGTCCTGGCTGATGAGCCCGAGATCTTCGTCGCCTCATCATGGCAGGAGCTCGAATCCATCATCCGCCGCAAGCCGATCAGCGTTGTAATCCTCGACCCGACGGCGGACGGGATCATGAACGTCAGCGCAGTCGCCGGACTCCTCAAGCGCTACCCGTCCCTTCCGTTGATCGCGTATGTCACGCTCCACGCCCCCCAGTTCAACGCCGTCGCGCAACTCGGCCGGCTCGGACTGAAGGAAGTTGTTCTTCACCACTTCGACGACGAGCCTGAGGGATTCCGTGAACGAGTCGAGCGCGTGGAAGCCAACGCGCTGACACACGATGTCATCGAAGCACTGCGAGACCGGCTCGTCCAACTTCCAAGGCAGCTCTCCGTCGCGGTCGAGAATCTTTTCGACCAGCCCCACCGGTACACGAGCGCCCTCGACCTCGGCATGGAGGCCGGCATCGCCATCGTGAGCGTTTATCGAAACCTGGACGCCGCGCAGCTTGGCTCACCGAAGCGTCTGCTCATCGCCGCAAAGGTTCTGCGAGGCTTCGGCTACCTGCGTGATCCCGGCTACTCGGTGCTCGATGTCTCGATCAAGCTGGGATACAAGACTGCCCGCATCTTCTCCGAGCACTGGGTGAATGTGTTCGGAATTACGCCCGCACGCGTTCGAACCCGCCTTACTGACGAAGCCGCAATCGAAAGTGTATTGCGGTGGCTGGGAGCGGGCGATGACGATTCGCTCCCCGACGATCTGGGCCGCCCGCCTGGGCGCAACGGATCGCGACCGCGTCGTCGCCGGAAGCCTGAGCCGAGCTAGGCTAGTCCCATTGCAGGATGCCCTTCAAGTCGTCCAGAAGGGGTACCGCGGAGGTGGAACCCTTCGGCCCTTCCGGGTCCCGCGCCTAGTCCGCAGCCCGTATGAAATCGTTCCATAGATGACCCAGCCTGACTGCCAAGGGCTTGCCGCCCAACTCGTCGCCGATCGAGTCGACGACGGTCAGGTGCGGCCTTTCAATGTCGCCCACCAGCGGCGAGCGATCCTTTCGGTTGGTCATTTGGACGGGGGCGGTGCGCTGTCGGGTGGGTCCAGGTGGTCAAAGGCGATGACTGACCCGCCCGTGAATGCATTGACCACTATGCGACCATCGCTCGTCACACGTCTAGCGGCAACCATATGATCCGCAAACCATCTTCCTCGGCTGGTCCCCAGATCGTCATATCGGACCCCGCTCCCGCTGGATGAGGAGTGGATGAAGCGGCCGTTCCCCGCGTAGATCGCGACGTGGCTGATCCGCCCTCCCTGGGCAAACAGCATCAGGTCGCCAACCGCGAGTGAGCGGGTCGATGGCTCGACGGCGATTCCCGCTCCCGCCATCTGCCGCGACGTGCGCGGCAAGTCCACACCCTGAATTCCGTAGACGTATTGAACGAATCCGGAGCAATCGAAACCCGTTCGCGGCGAAGTCCCGCCGTAACGATACGGCACACCGATGTACTGTTCCGCTGTCGGCACTACTCTGCGAGCGGCTCCGCTCGCAGAGGTGGTGCTGACGGGCCAGGTCGTGCGTGACGTCCGGGGCGAGCGCGAAGCACTGGGAGGTACGTCCGCGGTGCGCCTCGAATAGACCGAGGAACGCGAGCGGCCTCCGCCGAAATGAAGCCCGATTCCCACGCGGTATTCGAGTCCGTGAACGAACTGGGAGTCAGCCACGGTCGCAGGAGCGGCCAGATGTCGGGACCGGACTTCGCCGTTGATTGACAGGAGGCGGCCAAGGGCAAGCTGAAGTCCGCCTCCGTAACTCCATGTGCGGATGGCGTCAGTGAAAACCGCCGGTTGCGCGCTGCTCTCGAGCCCAATTCCGGCAAAGGCGTATGGCATGAAGCCTTCGCCGAGTCGGGCATTGACGGGCCCGAACATGAGATCGGCGTTGGTCGCCCAAACCAGATTGGACGGGCCCTGATTGATCCCAAACGTGTTAGTTGTGAGCGAGGAGATTCCCAGCCCGCCGCTTCCCCGGATTCCCAAGTAGGGTGTGCCCATGCCGAGGGAGAGTCCCCCAATTGTTCTGGTTGTGGGGGCGGCGTTATCGAGAGCGCCGTAGAACTCCACACCGCCGGCCACCTGGGCAGCCAGACCGCCCGGTAGTGCTAAATACGATAGGACTCCAGAGAGACCTATCAAGCGTCGCAGGTGCATAAGCGACTCCACTGAAGAGGTTGGGACCTAATAAAGCATTAGGGGTACCAGCCAGTGCCAAGTCGTTAAGCCAATGACCCACAACGTCTTAACCTCACAAGCCTCAGCTGTAAACACCCTATTGTCACCTTTCTCGGACAGGCATTGAGGTCAGAGGAACGATTCGATTTGACCGGGTAGGATTAAATGGACCCAAGAATCAGCTGGATCTGGCCTTAACAACGGGTCGCAAAGCCGGTCAAACATATGTTCGGCGAGATCTCCTTCTTGGACGCTCGTCCGGTCGTGCTTGTCACGGGTCGAGTGAGCCCGCCATCCCTCAAGCCTGGAGACACGAAATGCCAAAAGTTGAATGGCGCTCGATCCTGGCTTTGCTGACTGCTGGACTCATCGTCAGCACGGGCACGCCCATCGGGACGGCATCGATCGGGTCAATCGGCGACGTCGTTCAGACCGCCTCCGCCCGCATCGCTGATAACCTCTCCGACGATGGCCCCCACCTCGGCTTCGATACTTTCGCATATCCCGGGGACGATGCGATGCAGGCGTGGGCGACCGCCGATAAACCGTACAGGTGGGTCGGCTACTATTTATCCGCTCCCTGCCACAACGATGACTCCTGGGAAGGCAAGAGAGCCACGCTTTCCACCATGGGTTGGGGCATGGCGGTCATCTACGTCGGCCAGCAGACCTGGGGTAAGATCCCCGGGCAGAAGGTCGCGGTCACACGCTACGTCGCCAAGCGCGTTCAACAGGTGAAGACGCGCAACGGCAAGCGCGCAGTCAGCTACGTCAACAAACGCGTTCCCGTCAAAGTGCTGGTAGCCCCGCGCACATCTCCTGGCTCGAGCTGCTCGACGCAGTTCGTGAACGCCGCACGCGGAACCGCCGATGCGAACGACGCAATCGCGAAGACCGCGGCCGAGGGGTTTGCGAATGGCACCGTGATCTTTCTCGACATCGAGCGAATGGAGACGGTGCCGAAGGCAATGCGCGACTACTATGAGGCCTGGACCAAACGAGTGGTCGAGGACGGTCGCTTCCGCCCGGCCTATTACGCTCACAGCTTCAACGCGGATCTCATTTACGGCGATGTGAAACAGGTGCTCGCCGCGGCCGGTGTCTCGGGTGATCCTCCGTTCTGGATTGCGAGCGAGCGCGGCTTCGCCATCGATAAGGCACCGACAGAAGTCGGCCACGCATTCGCGCAGGTCTGGCAGGGTCTGCTCGACGTCGTCGAAACCCACAACGGCGTCAAGCTGCCGATCGACGTCAGCGTCGCCCAGCTCCCGTCGCCGTCCGAGGATTATCGGGCCGGAGAGTAGTCCGGACTATTCACGGTCCGAGGTTTATCCGGGTGGAGAGGATTCCAGGCTATTTGACGCGAGTGATGAAATCTTCGCGGTTCGGCGGGCGGAAGATCAAGTCGACGGAGAGCCAGGTCGTCTTGGCGAACGGGTAACAGAGCACAGCGCCAAGAATCGACAGCAGGACACCGCCGTATTGCAACGCATCCCAGGGCGGATTGGGCCAGGTCGCGACCACCACGACGAGAAATGCGAGCGCGAGCAGTATCTCGACCGCAATGAGGTTGAGCGTGTACGCGCCTATGAAGTAATCTGATTCACCGCGCTCGAGCAGGATTCCGCAATGCGGGCAACGCTCCTTCATCCTGAAGAATCCCGTGAACAGGCCGCCGTGCCCGCAGTTCGGACATCGGAGAAGGAGCGCGCGACCCAGAAGGCGCCACGGTGACTGGCGCGAAATGTCCGGATGCGCTGGATCGGCCACGCGGCTCGCTTGCTCTTCCACCATCAATCGTCGCGCACAATTCAGGCCCTGCCGTTCGCGCCGACCGCGAAGCCGACCGCCTATCTCAGTGACCGCGCACAGGGTGCGGCTCGTATGGCTCCTCGACAGCCCGGATGTGCTCTTCGCTCAGCTCGACGTCGAGCGCACGAACCGCGCTCTCGAGGTGCTCGATCTTGGTGGCACCGACGATTGGGGCGGCGACACCCGGTTTCTTCAGCAGCCATGCCAAGGCTACTTCGGAGGGTGAGACGCCAACCTCGTTCGCCACTCTGCGCACGGCTTCGATCACCTTCAAATCCGAAGGAGAGTCGTAGAGGTCGACGGCGTACGTATCACTGTCGGCCCGGGTCGTACCCTCCGCCGGCGAAGGAGTTGTGCGCGCAAGCCGTCCTCGCGCGAGCGGCGACCAGGGGACGACGCCCACGCCTTCCTCGAGACAGAGCGGAATCATCTCACGCTCTTCCTCCCGGTACACGAGGTTGTAGTGATTCTGCATCGAGATGAATCGCGCCCAGCCGCGTCTCTCCGAAACGCTGAGCGAGCGCGCCATCTGCCACGCGTATCCGGAGCTCGCTCCGATATAGCGGACCTTGCCCTGGTGCACGAGGTGGTCTAGCGCCCCGAGGGTCTCTTCAATTGGTACACTGCTCTTGAAGCGGTGAATCTGGTAGAGATCAATCGTCTCCACGCCCAGCCGGCGGAGACTCGCCTCGCAAGCCTGCACGATGTGCTTGCGCGAGATCCCTCCCATGTTCGGCCCGTCGCCCATCGGGAAATGGACCTTGGTCGCGAGGACGATCTCGTCCATTTTCGCCATCTCCCGGAGCGCACGCCCCGTGACCTCCTCGCTCACGCCCATCGAATACATGTCGGCCGTGTCGAAGAAGTTGATGCCGAGCTCGAGCGCTTTTTTGTAGAAGGGACGCGAGTCGACTTCGTCCAGAATCCACGGTCGCCACTTGGGGGTTCCGTAGGTCATGCAACCGAGACATATCCGCGAGACTTCGAGTCCGCTGCGGCCTAGCTGGGTGTACTTCATCAAGCGCTCCGGGCGTGCCTGCGAGGGGGCAGGCGATCACGTAAGGGTATCATCTGACTTGGGGCGGCGAGGACAGTCTTAGCACGCTCACGGGGAATATTATATACGCAGTCGATGAGCGCGATATACGCAGTCGATGAACGCGGCCCGCGAATCCTCAGCCCTTTCCCGGCAACGGTTGTCAGAAGGTCGACAATGGAGCGGGTTGCACGACAAGCGATGCCGATCCTGCAAAAGGTTCTGGCGCGTCGCGATGCTTGCTCGGTGGCGCTGCGTCGGAAGGCGGTGTTCCTGGTCTCGCAGAAGCGATTGACCAGACTGCGAACATCATCATGAGTGTCGCGCGCAACGCCCGGAAACAGTCGGTGTTCTGGCTCGGTCAGGCGGCGGACAATCCCATGACCAGCGCGCGCTCGATCTGTTCGAGGAGCTGCAGACGAAGAAGTAGCTCGATCAGCGCGGAATGATTGCAAAGGGGGGTGCTCCGAAATAGCATCCCTCTTCTGCATCCGGGACAATCGTGGATTTCACTCACATATCTACACAGCTCTCATCCAGTCCGCTCACCGCGCTGCCGATCCTGTTCATCGCGGGCGTGCTGACGAGCCTCGCTCCGTGCATCTATCCGATGATTCCGATCACCGCGGCGATCGTCGGAGGCAGCGCCGTCGGGGAAGCGCCGCGTGCGCGCTCCCGGACTGTGTTTCTGACTTTCGCTTACGTGCTCGGGCTCTCCCTCGCGTACGCGTCGGTCGGCCTGTTCGCGGGACTCACTGGCACTCTGTTCGGTTCGGTGAGCACCAATCCGTGGCTGTACTTCACGATGGCGAACCTTCTGATCATCGCCGCACTGGCAATGCTCGAGGTGATTCCGGTGCGAGTGCCGGCGTGGCTCCTCGCGCGCGCAGCAACCGCGGGTAAAGGAGGGAGCCTTTACGGCGTGTTCGTCATGGGCGCCGCTTCCGGACTGGTAGCCGCACCGTGCTCGGCGCCCGTCATGGCGGCGGTCCTGACCTGGGTCACCGCGACAAAGAGTGGCGTGCTCGGATTCATCTACCTGTTCGTATTCTCGCTCGGGATGTGCACGCTGCTCGTGCTGGTGGGACTCTTTAGTGGCGCCCTGGCGCGCCTGCCGAAGGCAGGCACGTGGATGGTCTGGATCAAGCGGCTCTTCGCGCTGATCATGTTGGGCGTCGCGGAGTATTACCTTGTGCAGATGGGGCTGCTCCTCATCTGAACGACCCCGACATCGAACTCACAATCCGAACCAGATGATCATTCGAAAGCTGTTCCAATCGTCGAAAATATCTCTCACGGTATTTCTGTCCGCGGCGGCATTGGCATCCACACCCGCGTTGGCGCAGGATCTCGGCATCGAGGTCGGCGCGCAGGCGCCGGCGGTGACCGTACAGTCTCTCGATGGCAAGCAGGTCGATCTCGGGAGCTACGTCGGCAAGACGCCGATGCTGATCGAGTTCTGGGCTACGTGGTGCCCGAACTGCAAGGAGCTGATGCCGGCGCTGCTCGACGCCGAGAAGAAGTTCGGGAAGAAGGTGAAGTTCGTGGGGATCGCGGTGGCGATCAATCAGTCACCTGAGAGAGTGCGGAGGTGGCTCGCGGCGAATCCGTTGCCGCACGACACCTACTACGATACGCAAGGCAAAGCGGCGAGCGCGTTCGACGCTCCCGCCACTTCGTATGTTGTCGTGCTCGACAAAACGGGTCGCGTGGTTTACACGGGCCTCGGCGGAAAACAGGACCTCGAGGCGGCGCTAAAGAAGGCGCTATAGCCTTGGCATTTTCCGTTCAGCAGGTGTTGCAGACGAAAAAAGAGCCGCGGACAAGTCCGCGGCTCTTTGTTATTTGGTCGAATCCGGCTTCGGTGGAGGAGCAAGACTGTCAACGACCGCCGCGAGATCGGTGTACGCCGAAGGAGTCAGAACCTTGAACGGCTTGGTCACGTAGGCGATACGTCCGTCGGGACGCACAACAAACAGAGACCGGTTGTCCAGTTTGTTCTTGGCATCGTACGCGGCGTAGAGCTGTCCGACTTTTCCGCCGGGGTCGCTGGCGAAGAGAACGGGGAAGTCCTCGTCGCGCGCCCACGACGCGAGCGCGGTGTCGGGATCTACGCTGATGCCGATGACGACGACGTTCCGTCCGTTGTTGAAGAGCGTGGCGTACTGATCACGGTACGCTTCCATTTGGATGGTTCAGCCTTTGGTTCGCGCCTGATAGAAGAAGGCGAGGACGACGGTGCGCCCGCGATAGTCGGAGAGTCTGACGGGCGCTTTAAGGAGGCCGTACCTGTCGGCGCCGTCGAGGGTGAAAGCAGGCGCGACGTTGTTGACCACGGGGCCCGCGAGAACCACCGTTGCGGGTGGAGCAGTCTGCTGTGCGCGTGCGGCCTGACCGGCGGTCACAAGCGATGCCGCGGCGGCAATCGTTAGAGTCGCGAATTTTGCTCGAACGAGCATGCTTAAATCCCCAATGCGATATTGAGAAAGAACTACAACTGAACGGGATGCGAGTTGTCAGTGGCGCAGATGCCAGTTAACAGTTCACGATGCCCGGACGTCACGGAGTCTACATCGCGGATCATTCCACGGCTAGCCATCGCAGTTGAAAACCATCGCGTTCATTGAACCCAACTACGGCGCCGGGAGAATCCGGCGCTCGCTGGCAGCGGTTCAGATGCTCTTGGCGCCGCTCGCGCTCGTGGAATTCCCTGCCCTGACTGCCAGCGCGCAGGGCGGTCAACATGCTTCCGGCGTCTTCGAGATAGGCGCGCAAGCAATCGGGGTCGCGACCCGCGAATCGCCCGCGATTGACGGTCGTACACTCGCGGAGGGTTACTTGACCCAGCCGATGATCATGGCTCAGCTCGATCCATGGAGCGGTTTGCTCTCGCTGAAAGGGACGCTCGATTTCGAGGGAGCCACCATCAAGCGCGGGGAGCTGAACGCCGGCATCTACGGCGAGGGATACATCGATCGCCGTCATCCGCACACCTATCTACACGAGATGGTGCTCACATCGGAGCGAAGATTTGGCGGGGACGGCACGAGTGGCGTGTCCATTACAGTTGGGAAGGGCTTTGCGGCCTTCGGTACCGATGACCCGATGGCGCGGCCGTTCGAGAAGTATCCGATCAACCACCACCTGGCCCAGATCCTGGAGCGCGCCGTGGCGATCGGCGCGCTGCGCGCAGGCCGCTGGATCTTCGAAGGAGGGGCGTTCAATGGAGATGAGCCAACCAGTCCTGGAGACACTCCCAACCGGAACCGATACTGGGATTCGTGGTCCGGTCGGATCACGTTTGTTCCCTGGCCGCAGGGAGAATTCCAGACCAGCTACGCGCGAGTGAAATCGCCAGAGAACCCGGACGGGGGCGGCGCCGATCAGCGCAAGCAAAGCGCATCGATCCGCCTCGAAGATGTCCAGCATTCCGGCTACGCCCTGTTCGAGTGGGCGCGTAGCGGGGACTACGTCGGATCGACGCGCAGCTTCGCCTATACATCACTTCTGGCGGAAACGTGGGCACGCTACGATCGCTTGAACGGGGCGCTCAGAATCGAGCGCACCGAGCGGCCAGACGAGCAACGTCTCGTCGACCCGTTCAGAACTCCGGTTCCCGCTACCGATCTCGGCATTGCGGGCCGCTCGCGCTGGACGATCATCACCGCGCGCGCCGCCGCCTCCCTCGTGAATGCCAGAGCTTTCTCCCTTGAGCCGTTTGCCGAATTGGCGCGAGCTCGTGTCAGCCCGACGCTGCGGCCGTCAGGATTCGATCCGCGCCAGTTCTATGGATCCGATCACCTATGGAGCGTATCGGTCGGGGCCAAGCTGGCGTTCGGGATGTCTCACATGCGAATGGGCCGGTACGGTGTCGCGATTGCGAGGAACCCGGATGTAAGAATGGGCGGTATGAAGATGGAGAACATGTAGAATGCGGTTCGCGATCCTGACGTGTGCGATTCTCACGCTGGCATGCGGATCCGATAATCCTGTGACGCCGCCGACGGGCTCCCGTGCCCTCACCGTATTCGGAGCCGGGCGGGTCTCGGACCGCTACACCGGAGAGATCTGGGTGCGGGGGAGCGTCGCCTACACGACCACTTGGGGAAATCGCGGCGCGCCGGGGAACGCGGTCAAGATCTGGGATGTCTCCGGCGACGTCCCGACGCTCGTCGACTCTTTGATCGTACCAAACGCCAGCACGCTCGGCGACGTTCAGGCGAGCGACGACGGACAACTGCTCGTTGTCGCGACCGAGTTCTCGCCGGGCTCGATCATGATTTACAGTCTCGCCAATCCGGTGAAGCCGCAGCTGATCACACGCTACACAACCGCGCTCACCGACCCCGGAGTGCACACAGCGGAAGTGCAGCGCGTGAACGGTAAACTCTACGCGTTTCTGTGCATCGACCCACGCAGTGGGTCGCCCGCACGTCTCGTGATCGTGGATCTGTCCGATCCGGCCGCGCCAACGCAGGTCTTCACCGCGGCAATGGGAAGTCCTTTCGTGCATGACGTCTTCGTGCGAGATGGAATTCTCATCACTGCTCTCTGGAATCAGGGAATCACGATCTGGGACATTGGTGGTGCGGGGAGTGGCACCGTCGCGAATCCGATCGCGCTCGGCAACGTCATCACTGTCGGAGGCGAAGCTCACAACGTCTGGTGGTTTCACAACGCCCCCACCGGAGAGAAGCGGTACGTCTTCGTCGGTGAGGAAGGGCCCGGAGCCATCGGCGTCTCGTCGAGCGGGGATATCCACGTCGTCGACGTCAGCAACTTCGCGTCACCGCGCGAGGTTGCGTTCTTCCACGTCGATGGCGCGGGCACGCACAACTTCTCGGTCGATGAGAATGGCGGTATTCTCTATGCCGCTTACTACAACGGGGGCGTGAGGGCGATCGATATTACCGGCGACCTGTCGAGCTGTGGCGCCGCCGACAAGAGTCCTGACGGAAGATGCGACCTCGCAAAAATGGGCCGGGAGCTCGCGCACGGGCCCAGCGGGCTGGGACCCGTCTTTATATGGGGTGTGCAGCTGGTCGGATTGCGCGTTTATGCTTCCGACATGCTCAACGGAATCTGGAAGCTCGGCCCGGTTTCGTTCCCGCCGGACTGAAACCGGGCCCCATTCAAACCGTAAGGGGGGCAGGGGTTGTCTAACCCTGTCACACCGGAACGGAGTCCTAAATGAAGCGGCAGTTTCGCGGTGCAGCCTTCGCGGCGGCACCTTTTCTAATCGGCTCGACAGCGCGCGCGCAGTGGTCCAGCCCATATACGGCGCCGAGGAATGCTGTGGTTGACGCAGCAGGCGCCAAATCCGTCGAGGTCGAGGCCGGCGCGGGAACGCTCCGCGTCGAAGGCAAAGCCGGCCTGCGGCAGGTGCAGGTAACCGGCACCGCCCGGTCATCTTCGCAGCAATTCCTCACCAGGATCAAGCTGATCGCCGAGCGGCGAGGAGATGTCGTGTTCATCAAAGCGGACATTCCCGACGGCGAGCGGGGCTACAACGACGACGACTATTCCGCGGCGCTCGATCTCGTGATCGAGGTTCCGCAGGGAATCAACGCCGACGTCTCCGATGGCAGCGGCGATGCGAAGATTGTGAACATTGGCTCGCTGGATGCGACTGACGGGTCGGGATCGTTTTCCGTGATCGGGGCCGCGGGATCAGTTCGCGTTACGGACGGCTCGGGTGATCTCACGATCGAGAACGTCGGTGGCGATGTGAAGGTGGACGATGGCTCGGGCGACATCAACGTCCGCAACGTGACCGGATCGTTCACGGTCGAGAGCGATGGGTCAGGGGGCATCTACGCCACTGACGTACGCGGCTCGGTGATCGTGCAGAACGATGGATCAGGCAGTATCGAAGTGAACAAAGTCGGCAAGGACTTCAAGGTCGAGTCAAAGGGGAGCGGCAGCATTGACTACGCCGACGTCTCCGGACAGATCGACATCCCGGAGCGCCATCGCGACCGGCACCGAAGGGGCGGCGAGCGGTAGTCTTTTCTTGACGGGGCGGTTGCTTCCTTCTCTGGCGTAGCGCCTGCGAGATTGCAGCGCCACCATCCCGGCGAGGACCTGATCCGCGGTTCGAGTCGTGCGCGGCGTGAAGTCGTGCACGTTTATTGCCGACATTCCCTCCAACTGTGCGGGACGCGGATTACGCGATAGAGCGTCTTCCTCACGAACTTTTCTTCTTGCCTTCAACGGAGAACTAAATGCGCTTTCTGGCAATCAGCTTCTGTGC
>CABEAZ010000139.1_pt1 | contig 21740 bp, 17 predicted proteins | sample 3132471 | NCBI WGS metagenome assembly CABEAZ01 (sample SAMEA5534345, study PRJEB31848) | metagenome | biome: tundra; feature: field; material: soil | place: USA | collected 2013-05 | depth 0.45 m | reverse complement strand
TACCCGGAAGCGTACGTCGCGAGCCCCTATGACGATCCTCTCGTGATCGAAGGCAACGCTGGTCTCGCCAACGAGCTTTTCGCCCTCGGACTCGATCTCGACTTCATCATCGCGCCGATCGGCGGCGGCGGTCTCACCTCCGGATTGGTCAAGGCCGTCGAGCGAAGCGGCAGAAAGACGCAGGTGCTCGCGGCCGAGCCGCTGCTCGCGAACGACGCTGCTGAATCTTTTCGCGCCGGTCACATCGTGTCGCAGCCCGACGAGTCCGCGACGATCGCGGACGGCGCGCGCATGCTTCGGCTCGGCGATCGCAATTGGGAGATTCTGAGCCACGGTCTTGCCGGTGTGATCGAAGTCACGGAGGAGCAGATCAAGGAAGGAGTCCGCCTCCTCTTCGCGCTCGCGAATCTGAAGGCCGAGCCGACCGGCGCGCTCGCGCTCGGCGCTGTGCTCGCGGAGCCGGATCGATTCAAGGGCAACCGAGTCTGTTGCGTGATCAGCGGGGGGAACGCCGATCCCGCTCTTTACGCCAAGCTTGTCGAGGGCATCTGAGCGGTCGCCGCAGGACCACCTTCGCCGCTCCGAGGAAGGAGTCGCGCTGCCGCGCGTTACGAGCAAGTGCGACGCAACAGTTACGGACGCGGTGAGCGGGCGCCTCGGCTAAGCCTGGGTCGCTAGCTTTCATCAGATGGCGAAGCCGACAATCCAGGACGCGCGCGCGGTTCTCAAGAGCGCGTTTGGTTACGACGAATTCCGGCCGGGCCAGGAGGCCGCCGTGTCCGCCGTCCTCGCGGGCCGGGACACCGTCGTCGTTCTGCCCACGGGCGGCGGCAAATCGCTCTGCTTCCAGGTGCCGGCGCTCCTCATGCCCGGCCTGACTGTCGTCGTCTCGCCACTCATCTCCCTGATGAAGGATCAGGTGGATGCGCTCACGGCCAGGGGACTGCCCGCCGCTTTCATCAACAGCACGCTGACTTCGGGGCAAGTGTCGGATCGCCTTGCGCGCGCCGACCGCGGTGAGATCAAGCTGCTCTACGTCGCGCCGGAGCGCTTCGACTACGGCCGCACCGCCGAGCGTCTGCGCAGCGCCGGCGTTTCGCTTCTCGCCATCGACGAAGCCCATTGCATCAGCCAGTGGGGGCACGATTTTCGGCCAAGCTACCTCCGGGTGAAGAAGGTCCACGAGGCGCTCGGCTCCCCGACGACGATCGCGCTGACGGCGACAGCGACTCCCGAGGTCCGCCGTGACATTGCGCGCGAGCTCGCGCTGACAAATCACGAGACGATCATCACCGGTTTCGACCGGCCCAACCTGACGTACTTCGTCGTTCCGACTAAGAATGACGCCGAAAAGGAAAAGCGGCTCGTCGAGATCCTGCGAAAGCACGATGGACTCGCGGTGATCTATGCGTCGACGCGGAAGGCTGTGGACCATCTGACGACCGTTCTCGAGCGCGCCAAGATTCGCGCCGCCGGCTATCACGCCGGGTTGGATGACAGCAGAAGGCGCGAGGTGCAGGAAGCCTTCATGGGCGAAAAGATCCGAGCGATTGTCGCCACTAACGCATTCGGAATGGGGATCGACAAGCCCAACGTCCGCCTCGTCATTCACTACGCGATGCCCGGCACTCTCGAGGCTTACTATCAGGAAGCGGGTCGCGCCGGGCGAGATGGGCTCCACTCGGACGTGTTTCTCTTGCACGCCTTTCCCGATCGCTTCACGCACGAGTTCTTCATCAAGGGCTCGTACCCGGAGCGCGTCGTCGTCGAGAAAACCTACGAGGCGCTCAAAAAACTCTCGGACGACCAGGGCTTCGTGAGCGCCGAGGCGGAAGACTTCGCTCGCGCGATCAAGCCCAAGCCCAACAGTCGAGAGATCGAGGGCGCGGTCAGAATCCTGACGCGCTCGGGCGCCGTGACGCTCAGCAACGGCGAACAGGCACGCGTCCATGTGCGACTGCTCGCCACGCCGGAGCGCATCAAGCGCGAGCTGACCGGCGAGAGCAACAGTGAGCTCGGATTGCTTCGCGCGCTCTGGCGCGGCGTCGGAGCTGCTCTGCACACCGGCACTGTAGTCGATCTCGACGGATTGCCGCCGGGACTCGGCGGGTCTGCCGCTTCCATGCCGCTGCTCGATGCACTCCAGGACCGGCAGTTCCTGGTATGGGAGCGGTTGGGGAATGGCCTCTATCTCGCGGACATGAAGGCGCCGCTCTCGAGGTTCAAGATCGACTGGACCGTCCTCGATCGCCGCCGCGCCGCGGAGCTGTCCAAGCTGCAAGCCGTTCAGAAATACGCGTACACCAAGGAGTGCCGGCGCGGTTTCGTGCTGCGCTACTTCGGTGATCCTGCGGCCAAGACCAAATGCGCAGGCTGCGACAACTGCCTCGGCATCGCCGCGACGACCACTGTGAAAGACGACACACCCCGCCGAATGCGCCGCGACAAAAAGGCGAGACGGGCGCCTTCTCAGGTCGCTGACGTCGCCGATGATGTGTCGCTTGGCGTTGCTGAAGAGCGGCTACTCGGCGTGCTCAGGACTGTTCGAAGCACGATCGCCCGCGAGCAACATGTGCCCGCGTATATTGTATTCTCGGATCGGACGCTGGCCGAACTCGCGGTAAGGCGCCCCCGATCGTTGACTGCTTTTCAGGACGTCCGCGGTGTCGGCCCGATGAAACTCGAGCGGTACGGTGCGCGCTTTCTCGACGCGATCTCGAAAGCTGACGACATTGAAGCGGCCTGAAGCATCAGGCCACCAACCATTGACGACGAATTAAATGAGATCAGGAATCAGACTGCCCTTCGCGCTTCTGTTCGGCGCCGCCTCGCTCGCGAGTGTCTTCGCCGGCGCATCTTCCGGGGCATCCGCGCAGCAGCCATCAGGCGCAGCCGCCGCGCCTTTGCCCTTCGACCCTGCGGTCACGGTCGGGACGCTCTCCAACGGGATGCATTACTTCATCCGCGAAAATCACAAGCCGGAGAAGCGGGCCGAGCTGCGACTGGTCGTCAACGCCGGCTCGGTGCTCGAGGACGAAGACCAGCGAGGTCTCGCGCACATGGTGGAGCACATGGCGTTCAGAGGCACGAAACGGTTCGCCGGGAACCAGATCTCGAGCTACCTCGAATCCGTCGGAATGCGGTACGGTCCGGATATCAACGCGTTCACGACCTTCGATGAGACAGTGTACATGATCACGATTCCCACGGACACGGCCGCAATCGTGGACAAGGGATTTGAGATTCTGGCGGAGTGGGCCCACGACCTCGCGTTCGACCCCGCGCAGGTCGAAAAGGAACGACCTGTCGTGATCGAGGAGTGGCGGTTGGGGCAGGGCGCGGAGAACCGGATGCAGAACAAGTGGTTCCCGGTCCTCTTCTCGGGATCAAAGTACGGTGAGCGCATCCCGATCGGACTCAAGTCGGTTCTGGAGACGTACAAGCCGGCCACTCTTCGCCGGTTCTACGACTCCTGGTATCGGCCGGATCTCATGGCGGTCGTCGCAGTTGGTGATTTCGACAAGCGGCAGATCGAGGGTCTCGTCACACGCTACCTGGGCGCGATTCCGCGGGCGACCATCCCCAAACCGCGACCGCTGTTTCCGGTTCCGCCTCACGACGGCACGCTGGTCTCGATCAACAGCGACAAGGAAGCGACACGGTCGACCATCAGGCTTCTCTACAAGCAGCCGAAGCGCTTCAACACAACCGCGGCGACGTATAGACAGCATCTGGTCGAGGGGCTCTTCGGCTCCATGTTCAACGACCGCTTCGGGGAGATCACGCAGAAGCCGAATCCACCTTTCATCAACGCGTATGCGGGGCAGGGCGATCTCGTTCGATCCGCGGAGTCGTTCTCGCTCACGGCGATCGTCGCTGACAACGGAATTCAGCGCGGCCTCAACGCTCTCCTCACGGAGGGCGAGCGCGTGAAGAGATTCGGATTCCTTCAGCCCGAGCTGGATCGCGCCCGGAAGGATATGCAGCGCGGAATCGAGCAGGCATACGCTGAGCGCGACAAGACGAACTCGGATGTGTATGCCGAGGCGTACGTCTCGGCGTTTCTACAGTCCGAGCCATCCACGAGCATTCAGTACGACCTCGATGCGGTCACTCGCTTTCTCCCGGGAATCACGCTCGCGGAAGTGAATAAGCTGGCGGGCGAGTGGATGACCGACAGGAACCGGGTTCTCGCAACCACCTCACCCGACAAAGCGGGGATCGTCAATCCGGCCGGAAAAGATCTTCTTCTCGCGTTCGACGCGGTCAAGGGTGCGGACATCACGGCCTACGCCGAGACCGCAACGTCTCAGCAACTCGTCGACAAGGATCCGACAGGCGGCACAGTCGTATCGGAGCGGCAGATCAAGGAAGTCGGAGTCACCGAGTGGAAGCTTTCCAACGGTGTTCGCGTGCTGCTCAAGCCCACCGATTTCAACGCCGACCAGATCAGTTTCACATCGTACAGTCCGGGGGGCGCGTCGCTTCTTCCGGACGCGTCGTACATTGCCGCGAGCGCCGCCGATCTGATTCCTGCCACGAGCGGCGTCGGCAAGTTCACTGTCATCGACCTTCAGAAATTCCTCGCCGGAAAGCAGGTCAGTGTATTCCCATCGATCGACGACCTGAGCGAAGGAGTGTCGGGGAGTGCGTCACAGCGCGATGTCGACACGATGCTCCAACTCGTCTACCTCTACTTCACCCAGCCGAGACTCGACACTTCGTTGGTCAATACTTTCATCGGTCGGTACAAGGGAGTTCTCGCCAACCGCAGCGCCAGCCCCGAGGCGGCGTTCAGCGACACGCTGCAGGTGACCCTGGCGCAGCACTCGGTGCGCGAGCAGCCGGTATCGGCGGCGATCCTCGACAGAATCGATCCCGCGAAGTCGTTCGCCTTCTACAAGGAGAGATTCTCCGACGCGAGCGGCTTCACATTCGTCTTCGTCGGGAACTTCACAACCGATTCGATGAAGCCCCTGATCGCGAAATGGCTCGGTGCGCTCCCATCGACCGGGCGCAAGGAAACGTGGCGCGATACCGGCATTCGCCCTCCCACGGGTGTCGTGCAACGCGTCGTCAAGAAAGGCGCGGAGCCAAAGGCGCGGACAGCTCTCATCTTCACCGGCGCATTCGAGTACACCAGACAAAACCGGTACTACCTGAGCGCGCTCGCCGAGCTGCTCAACATCAAGCTGCGCGAAGCGCTGCGCGAGAATTTGGGTGGGACGTACGGCGTGAGTGTGAGCCCGGGCGCGTCCAGAGATCCGCTGCCGTCGTACCGGTTTACCATTGGCTTCGGGTCCGCACCCGAGCGGCTCGAGGCGCTCACCATGGCCGCGCTCGCCCAGATAGACAGCGTGAAGCGGTTCGGAACGACTCCGGAGTATCTGAACAAGGTGAAGGAAGCGGCGTTGCGCTCCCGGGAGACGGCGATCAAGCAGAACGCATACTGGCTCTCGCAGATTGCGTCGTTCGACCAAAGTGGCTGGCCGCTGGCCGAGATTCCCGATGGTGACAAGCTCATCTCGGCTCTTACCGTCGACGACCTGCGGCGGGCCGCCGTGAAGTATCTGCGCACAGACAATTACGTTCGCGTCTCGCTCTACCCGGAGAACTTTTCCGCGGCGGAGAACCGGTAAGGCCCGACCCATGGAAGATTCGCTCTATTTCTCGGAGCAGCACCTCGCGGTCCGCAACATGGTCCGCGAGTTCGCACGCGGCGAAGTAGCGCCGGTCGCGGCGGAGCTCGACGCGAAGGCCGAGTTCCCCTGGGCGAACGTCAAGAAGATGGGCGAGCTCGGACTGCTTGGCATTCCGTGGCCGGAGGAGCTGGGCGGGGCAGGGCTCGATCTCCTCAGCTACATGATCGTGATCAACGAGATGGCAAAGATCGATGCGTCCCACGCCATCACGATCTCCGCTCACACGACGCTGGGCACGTCACCGATCGTCAACTTCGGAACGGCGGCCCAGAAGAAGCGTTACGTGCCGCTGCTGGCCACCGGAAAAGTTCTCGGCGGCTTCGGCCTGACCGAGCCCAGCGCCGGAAGCGACGCCGCCAGCACGCGATCGACCGCCGTGCGCAAAGGATCGCACTACGTTCTCAACGGCAGCAAGATCTTCATCACGCACGGCGGCGTCGGCGAGATCTTTATCGTGACCGCGGTGACCGAGCCCGGCAAAGGCACGAAGGGCATCAGCTCTTTCATCGTAACGAAGGAAACGAGCGATCTCGACAAGACGAAGGGCCTCGGCATCGGCCACGATGATTCTCTTCCTTCGATGCCCGGCTTCCGCTCCGGAAAGAAGGAGGACAAGCTGGGGTGGCGTGCATCGGACACGCGGTCGCTAATCTTCGAAGATGTCGAAGTGCCGGCTGAAAACCTTCTCGGCGAGGAGGGAGAAGGTTTCAATAACTTCATGCGGACGCTCGATTCCGGCCGCGTTGGGATCGCGGCGCTGTCGCTCGGCATCGCAGAAGGCGCGTTCGAGCAATCGCTCCGCTATTCGACGCTGCGCAAACAGTTCGGCCAGCCGATCTCCAGCTTTCAGGGAATTCAGTTTCAGCTCGCGGACATCGCGACGGAGATCGAGGCGGGGAAGCACCTGATGTTCCACGCGGCGTGGATGGCGCAGAACAAGCAGCCGTTCAGCAAGCAGGCCGCGATTGCCAAGCTCTACTGCTCTGAGCTGGCCATGCGGACGACGATCAAGGCGATCCAGATCCACGGTGGTTACGGGTACACGAAGGAGTATCCGGTCGAGCGCATGTTCCGCGATGCAAAAATCTGCGAGATCGGCGAGGGCACCTCGGAGATTCAGCGACTCGTCATCGCGCGAAACCTCCTCAAGGAGCTGGCGGATTGACTTATTCCGAGGTTGCCAAGCGTCTCAGACTTCCACTCGGCTTCATACTCGGCATCAGCTATCTCATTTTCGCGCGCCCTACGCCGCTGACTCTGGCGGTCGGCGGCGTCATCGCGCTCATCGGCGTCATCGTTCGCGCCTGGGCCTCGGGCCACATCTCGAAAAACGAGCGGCTCGCGACCACCGGCCCATATGCGCACACCCGGAATCCCCTTTATTTCGGAAGCTTTCTGATCGCGGCCGGCTTCGCCATCGCGTGGCATTGGTCTCTTCTTCTGCTGGTGGTCGCCTTCTTCGCGCTCATCTATGCGCCGACGATGCAGCGCGAGCGGGCCAACATCGCCGGGAGATTTCCGGAAGAGTACGAGGCTTATGCCCTCAATGTTCCCGCCTTCGTCCCCAGGCCGACGCCCTGGAAGGCGACGCATCCAGAGGAGGGCGAGGGCTTCAGCCTCGCCCTCTACATGAAACACGGAGAATGGAAGGCGGGGCTGACATACGTCCTCGTGATCGCCTGGCTCATCTGGCATCGGCCCACCATGGATGTCGCGTCGAGGCTCTGGCGCTAGGTGACGGCCTTTGAGGCCACGCGTCACATACTTGGCGCGCTGCGGATTTCGGCATGTACATGAACCGCCGCGCGTAAGTTGTTGTCGCCGTTGCGGAAACAAGCAGTTCGGCGGTAAGTTGTCGCAGTGACTGTTGCTCCTCAATGCATGGGGCACCCGCGCGACTCGCGGGTCCCGGACACATGGATCGAGGGGCGCTGATGTGAAACCAAAAGGAACTCATAACGCGGCCCTGTAGCACGACCGCGCGGACTTTTTTGAACCGTCCTCCACTTCACTCGCCGAGTCGCCGAGAGATGGGGTGAGACGGGCAACAATGAAAAGAGAAATCCTCATAAACGCGGCTCCGCGCGAAACGCGGATCGCGATTCTGGAGGACGGTAAGCTCGTTGAGCTTCTTGCCGATCGTCCAGACAACCGACGCATGGTCGGTGACATCTATTTGGGCCGGGTTGACGCAGTACTCCCCGGAATTCAGGCCGCCTTCGTCGACATTGGCACCGAGAAGAGCGCCTTCCTCCACGCCTCCGATCTCGTCAGGCAAACCGCCGACGAGGCGGAAGACGAAGACGAGGATGACGACGACGACGAAAGAGAAGAACCGGTCGAGAAGAAGAACGGCAACGCCAACGGCCACGGCAGCAACGGCCGCCGGGCGAAAGCCCCTCTGATTCAGGAAGCTCTGAAGCGGGGCCAGGAAATTCTGGTCCAGATCTCCAAGGAGCCGATCTCGACCAAGGGTCCGAGGGTTACGGCCCAGATCTCACTAGCCGGCCGATTCCTGGTCTACATCCCGGATTCTTCGAAGGTGGGCGTGAGCCGGAAGATCGGATCCTCGCCCGAGCGGGCGCGGCTCAAGGAACAAGTCCAGAGCATTCTTCCCGACAAGTCAGGCGGCGTGATCGTCCGGACGGTAAGCGAAGACGTGACGCCCGAGATGCTGCAGCGCGAGCTGAACAGCCTCATGTCGCAGTGGAAGAAGATAAAGAGAAAGACGCACTTCCAAAAAGCTCCGTCGCTGGTAAATCGGGAGAGTGGTCTCACTCGCGGACTGGTGCGCGACATCTTCAGCGACAAGGTGGACAGCCTCGCCGTCGACTCGAAGCAGGTCTACAACGAGATCGTCGGATACCTGAAGGACATCGCACCCGAGTTGATCGAACGAGTGAAGCTCCACGAGTCGCAGGCCCCGCTCTTCGACACCGCCGGGATTGAATCGGAGATCAGGGACATCTTCAAGCGCCGCTGCGATCTTCCTTCCGGCGGATATCTGATCATCGAGCCAACCGAGGCGCTCGTCTCGATCGACGTCAACTCGGGACGCTACACCGGCAAGAAGGATCCGGAGAAAACGGTTCTCAGAACCAACATGGAAGCGGCTCAGGAAGTCGCACGCCAGCTCCGGTTGCGCGACGTCGGCGGAATCATAGTGTCCGATTTCATCGACATGGAGACCAAGGCGAACCGCGACCGCGTGCTACAGGAGCTGAGGCAGCATCTCTCGCGCGACCGCGCGCGAACCAAAGCGTTCGCGGTGAGCGATCTGGGGCTGATCGAGATGACGCGCCAGCGGGTGCGCCAGAGCCACTATCAGTCCTCGACCGAAGCATGCCCGACATGCAACGGGACGGGACGCGTGCTGACGCCCGAAACGATCGTCCGCCGGATGGAGCGCTCCGTGAAGCGCATGGCGGTCGAGGGACGGCGCGACAACCTGCTCGTCAAGCTGCACCCGGACGTCGCGATGTACGTGCTCGAGCAGGAGCGCGACCTCGCGCAGAAGCTTCAGAAGGCGGCGAATTTCTCGCTCGAATTCCGGGACGATCCGCTCTTGAAACCGGACGAGTTCAAGCTGGTCGTGAAGGCGCAAGGTCGGGACGTCACGCAGCAGTACGCCATCGCGTAAAACCCCGGGTTCGGGATCGTAGCGAGAGCTGTGGCACCCACAAAACCGAAGCAGGGAGCTGTCAGCTTTGCAGACTGCCCAATACCGTACGCCGCACCACGCTTGACCCGATCTTCCCTCACAACTAACTTTCAAGGCTGTAGGCACTTCTTAACAGCAACAATCTCTATGACTTACGCGATCATCCGTACCGGCGGCAAGCAGTTCCGCGCCGAGTCGGGAAAGACAATCAGAATTCCGACCCTGCCTGGTGATGCCGGCTCCAAGGTCACGTTTGACGACGTCATCCTCGGCTCCGACGGCGACAAGACCCACATCGGCGCTCCGGGCCTCAAGGGCGCGCACGTCACGGCCGAGATCGTCAAGCACGGACTCGACGACAAGATCGTCGTCTTCAAGCAGAAGCGCCGCAAAAACTACGCGAAAAAGCAGGGCCATCGGCAGAAGTTCACCGAGGTCCGCATCAAGGATATCGCCTTCGGCAAGAAGAGCGGGGGAGAGAAGTAATGGCTCATAAGAAAGGTGTAGGCTCGTCGCGCAACGGTCGCGACAGCAATCCACAGTACCGCGGCGTCAAGAAGTTCGGCGGTGAGAAGGTCGTCGCCGGCAACATCATCGTCCGCCAGTGCGGCACGAAATGGCATCCCGGCCGCAACGTCGGCCTTGGAACCGATTTCACGATCTACTCGCTGATCGATGGCGTAGTGAAATTCGAGCACAAGAGCCGCACCCGCTACAAGGTCAGCGTCTATCCCGAAGTAGAGACGAACGCGGCGTAAGCCCTGCCAGCTTCAAGAAGCCCCGCGAGGGGCTTTTTTGTTGCCATCAGGCGGGCGACCCGCCATACTGAGATGAAACGTCAGAGCCCGGTTCTGCGTACGATCTAGTGTAGCAACCCATTCACACGAGACGACGATGGCACTACTCGACAGGCTGAAACAGGAGCTCGACCGCGCCGGCAAAGTGGCGCAGGACGCGTTCGACGACGGAAAGACCAGACTCGAGGCGTTCCGCACTCGACAGCTGGCAGACAAGGCCGCGCAGGCGCTCGGATACGCCGTTTATCGGTCAAAAAAGAGCGGCGGAGATCTCGATGCGGCCACATACGACCGCCTCAAAGCGACGCTGGAGACCCACGACAGCGACGCCGCAAAACTGGAAGCCGAGATCGAGCTGAAGCGCCAGCAGTCATCCACGGCGCGCAGTTCGTCGAGTAGCGCATCCGGCGGATCCGCGAGCGACAGCTACCCCGGCACTCCAACCTAGACACGCCTGCGCCTGCTACTGAGAACTGCAAACTGAACGGGATGCGAGGTTTCAGTAGCGCAGTTGCCAGGTATTAGTTGAGAACGCCCTGACTTCACTAATTGGCATTCCAGGCACAAGCCGTTGCTTGTACCCTGAAGCACGCCGGTGAAGTCGGGGCGTGGTGGCTGTCAACTAATCCCTGTGCCTCTGACGGTTCGCATCCCGTTCAGTTTGTAGTTGACACCTCGCACCCCGTTCAGTTCGCAGTAGTCACCCGCCCTTACTGCGGAACCGGAGTATTGTGCGTCCCAGGCAGAGTCCGGTACCGCTCGATCAGCTGGTCCTGCCTTGTCTTCTCGTTGTACTCGCGCCCGCGCACGAACACGTGCTCGGCCCGCGTAGTGAACTCGAATGGGTCGCCGCTCCAGACGACGACGTTACCCTCGAGACCCGGTCTCAGCGAACCGACTCGATCCGCCGCGCCGAAGAATTCAGCGGGCGCGAGCGTTACGGCGCGCAGCGCGTCGTCCCACGTCATTCCGTAAGAGACCGCGTTGCCCGCTTCCTGCTTCAGGTTGCGGACGTTGAATGCCTCCTCGTCGCCGCCTCCCGCGTTTCCGATGAGCGCGACCTGGACTCCAGCCTTGCGCAGCAGGCCGGCGTTTTCCTGGCGCTGTCCGAGCGCGGCGAACCCTGCCGGAATGTTGTTCATCGCTCCAGTAAAAACCGGAATACGCGCGGCGGCGAGCTTGTCCGCGATCATCCAGGCTTCCGCGCCGCTACTGATCATCAGCTTGACGTTATACTCGCGCGCGAGGCGCATCGCGGCGTCAATGTCGGACGCGCGATCGACCGAGATGAGCAGCGGGAGCTTGCCCTCCACCACCGGAATCATCGCCTGCAGGTCAAGCCTGCTCGCCGAGAAAGGCCGCGTCTGAGCGCGATCGAATGCGTCGCGGTGTGTCTGGAAGAACTTCGTGTCCTCGAGCAGCTCCCGCAGCTTCACGATCAGCTCTCCGCGCGAGGCAACTCCGGCTGATTGCGGATCTCCGATTTCAGCGATCATCGCGACCGGCGCTTTGATAATCATCTCGGTCGTCGTTCCGGGAACCACGTCTACCAGAGCGGCCTGGCCCGATACAAGACCGCCGGTTGGAACGACGACGAAGCTGGTGATGCCTTCCTTGCGCGCGGGGGCGAGCAAAACCGAATTCGGGTTCAATCCCTCCCAGACGGTGAAGGCGGCCGCGATGTTGTCCTTCCCGCGCGCGGTCATGTCACGCGTGTCGTTCACCGCCGCGACCTCCTGAACGCCGAGCTGCGTCGAGGCGTCTACGAAGCCGGGAGTAACGGTCTTGCCGGTCGCATCGATGCGCTGGGCGCCGGCCGGGATCGGCACGTTCGCCCCGACAGCGGCGATCTTGCCGTTGGTGATAATGACAATGCCATTTTCGATCGGTGGCCCGCTCACCGGATACACCTTGCCGCCGGTGATCGCGATCGTTTGGGCTGCGGCGGGCATTGCCAGCATCGCCGCCAGAGCAACAGCGACGGCAAAGCGCGAATTGAGCTTGTATGAAATCATCGATTAGTTCCGGTTGAACGGTACGAAGCCGAGCTCGAAGTCAGTGCGCCACTGCTCGGATGGGTCGAGGCGATCGTACAGCAGTGCGCCGTCGATCCACACCTTCTCCGGCTTCGAGTAGACACTGAACGGATCGCCGGTCCAGAGCACGACGTCGGCGTTCTTCCCCTTTTCGAGCGAGCCGATCCTGTCGTCGAGGCCCAATGCCCACGCCGGATTGATCGTGAGCCACTTGATTGCCTGATCCTCGCTCACGGGAATTCCAATCTCGGCTCCGGCTTCCATCGCCTTCGCCGCTTCCTGGTTGAGCCGCTGCGAGCCCGACGGATCATCGGAATGGACCATCACCCTTGCACCATCGTGCTCCACCAGAGCCATGTTGGCTTTCACCGCGTCGAGCGCTTCCATCTTGAAGCTGCCCCAGTCGGCCCAGATCGAGGCGCCGATGCCTTCCTTTGCGAGCAGGTCGCCGATCTTGTATGCCTCGACCGCGTGATGGAACGAGCGGATCTTATATCCGAACTCGTGCGAGATGTCGATCATCTGCGCCATCTCGTCGGCGCGGTAGCAATGATTGTGAACGAGAATGTTCCCGCGCAGCGCTTCGGCGAGTGTTTCGTTGCCGAGGTCACGCGTCGGTGGGTCTCCTTTGTGGTCGGCGTTCCACTTGTCCCACTTGCGGCGGTATTCCTGCGCTTTGATCCAGGCGGCGCGATAACCGGCGACGTTGCCCATTCGGGTCGAAGGTCCGCCGTGCTGTCCGTAAACCCGCTTGGGGTTTTCGCCGCACGCCATCTTGAGTCCGTATTTCGCCCCCGGGAACTTCATCGCCTGCACCGTGCGTCCAGGGACCACCTTGAGCACCACGCTTCTCCCGCCAATGAGGTTCGCCGAGCCGGGAAGCACCTGCAGCGTCGTCACGCCCCCAGCGAGATTGCGAGGGAACTGCGGGTCCTGCGGCCACACGGAATGCTCAGCCCATACCTGGGGTGTCGAGGGATTGGTTGCTTCGTTGCCATCACTCAGCGCGTTACCGCCTGGTGCGGCGTACACACCCAGGTGGGAGTGGTCGTCGATGATGCCAGGAGTGACGTACTTGCCGGCGCCATCGATCACGAGCGCATCAGCCGGTGCGTCAACTGTCGCACCCACCGCTGCGATCTTGCCATTCTGCAGCAGGATCGCGCCGTTCCTGATCATCGGTCCAGCCGCCGTCAGAACGTTGACGTTGCGGATGACCGTCGTTCGGGAGGGGAAGGCAACGTAAGTGCTGGGAAACGGATCAGCGTTGGGCGTCGACATGCCGCCGCGGCCGATGTCGGCCTGCGTGGAATCGCGAGCCGGCGCAGGCGAGGTGGTCGTCTGGGACGGAGCAGATGCACAGGCTGCGGCTCCCACCAGTAAGAGACAAAGAAAAGCGCGCATGTGCCGGAAATTCCTCCGAAGAAGGGCTACGGGTCGCAATAAACTAGCGCAGTTGCAGGCTCCATGTTGCGAGCTCGGCGATGCGATCCGTGCAAATGCCGTCCACACCGATCTCGTTCAGTGTTTCCCACTTGTCCGGATCGTCGGCGGTCCAGACGATCACTCTCGCATTGACTGAGTGTGCGCGCGCGACCAGCTCCTTATCGATGAACGACACCTCCTGCCAGAGATCCTGCGCTCCAGCGGCGACGAGCGATGCCACCGGATCGATGTGGCGCGCGACTTCGAGCACACCGGTTCGAATGGCTGGGAATATCCTCTTCACAATTTTGACAACGCGATGGTCGAAAGCGTGCACAGCGCAGCTCGCGCTCGACTCGCGTATGCAACGCACTACCAGAGGCTCGATGTCCGTTGCCTTGATTTCGACGTAAACTCTCGCCCGGTCACCGACCGCATCGAGAACCGCTTGAAGCGTAGGAATCTCCACGCCGTGAGCCAACGGAAATCGCCTCAACTCCGACGCCGAGAGATCGGCTATTCGCCTTCGCGCCTCTCCAGGCGCGTGCGCGACTGGATCGTGGTGCACGATGACGACCCCGTCGCTCGTGGCGTGCACATCCAGCTCGATCGCGTCTGCTCCCAGCTCGATCGCGCGGAGAAATGCGGGTATCGAGTTTTCCGGGAGCGCCTGATGCGCCCCGCGGTGGGAGATCTTTTCGAGCGGATTGCGCCGGGGCGAGGAGGTCAGGAGTTCCTTAAGGTAGTAGTTTTGGGGAACGATGATCGCGAAGCATATGAGTGCCATTCGGCCCGGTCAATCGGTCTTAACGGCAGGCCCCCGGGAACGTCTACCGGATGAGGCTCCATGACTCCTAGCCCCGAGGGCAAGCCACAAGAGACCGATATGGAGCTAATCAACCGCTGGAGGGCCGGAGACGGCCGGGCCGCCACGCGGTTGGTGGGGCGGCACTCCCAGGCCCTGGCGCGCTTCGCCGCGAGTGCCGGAGAGCGGGAGGGGATAGAGGAGCTTGTTCAGGACACGTTCGTTCGGGCGTTCGCTTCGCTCGATTCGTTTCGAGGAGCAAGCACGCTGAGGACATGGCTCTTCACGATCGAGCGGCGGCTGATGCTGGATCGGAGAAGGGCGGAACGGAGGAACCGGGAGACAGTTCCCGTGGAAGAAACGGATCACGTGAGTGAATATGGCGCCCTCGACGGGCTGATCGCCGAAGAGGCGCAGGAGAGAGTGAGGAAGTCGCTGGACGCGCTTTCTCCGACACAGCGTGAAGTGTTCACGTTGAGGGTGCAGCAGGGTTTGTCATACAAGGAGATCGCGGAAGTGGTGGGGAGTACCGAGGGTGCGGCACGGGTTCACTACCACAATGCGATCAAGACGGTAAAGGAGTTTTTGAAAGATGAATAAGTGCACTGACAGCGACGTCCAGGAAATGCTTCCTGATCTGTTGCATCGCGCCCTCGCCGAGGGCGAGAGGCTGCGCGTCGAAGAGCATCTTGCGACGTGCGAGAGCTGCCAGGAGGATCTGGACGTGCTTCGCACCGTCAAGAGCGCGGCGGTATTCGCGCCATCGATCGATGTCGATCGTGTGGTGCGACAGATTCCGCCTTACCGCACGATTGTTCCCGCTGTCGAGCGTCCGGCCAGGACTCGTGTGGTGTCGTGGCTTGTTGCGGCCAGCCTCGCGATCGTCGTGCTGGGAGGCGGATCGGTTCTGCTTCAGTCGAACGGCTCTCCGGCATCAAACTCGTCAAGGTACCTGCAGCTTCCGAACAGGATTGCGAAGGCGCCGGAGGCGACCAAGCCAGGTTCCACCGAGCCCGTCGTCCCCCCTATGGCGATCGTGCAGCCGAGTATTGCGCCGCACCCGCACGCTCTCGCTCTCGCCGCCGACGCCGACGGCCTGAGCGATGGCAGTCTCGTGCAGCTGATGAACGACATGGACGGCTTCGATGCGCTTCCGGGTTCCGAACTGGATCCGGTGATCTCCGTGGACAGCGGTGACAGTCTTTGATGATGATTAAGTCCATGAAGGCAACGCTCCGATTGACGACGCTGGCTCTCGCGCTGAGCGGAGCCGCTGCTTACGCGCAGCCCGTGACCGCGCCCGTCACCAAGGCAAACCGGCCGGCACTCGACCAGCAGTTTCGCGAGCGTGTCAACAAGCTCACCCAGGACCGGATCGGACTTACCGATGCGCAGATGGCGCAGCTGGAGCAGTCCAACGCCCGCTTCGCCCCGCAGCTCAGTCAGGTTGCAGCGCAGGAGCGGGAAACCCGGCGCCAGCTCCGTCAGGAGATGACTTCGGGAGGCCAGCCGAACCAGCAGCACGTGAGCGATCTGCTCGACGCATCATTGCGGCTCCAGAAGCAGCGCATCTCGATCGTCGAAGCCGAGCAGAAAGAGCTCGCGCGGTTCATGACCCCGGTGCAGCGCGCGCGATACATCGCGCTCCAGCAGCAGTTCCGGAGACGCACGCAGGAGCTCTCCGGGCAGAATGGAACACAGAAGGACGGCATGGGTCTGCAGCAGCGCGGTCGGCCCGGCTTGAAGAAGAGGCCCTAGCTTCCTGGCGCATTTCGCGCGGATTGATGCGCACAGAGCCCTTGATCCAATGGATCGAGGGCTCTTTTATTGCCTTCGACCTACAGATGCCTGATTTCGCGCACCACCTGTCGCGACTGCTTCAGTCGTACACATATCCGGTACTCGTGGGGCTGGTGCTCCTCGAGAGCGTCGGCATCCCGCTCCCCGGCGAGATCGCGCTGGTCACCGCGGCCGCCTACGCATCACTCGGCCATATCTCGATTGTCGTCGTGATCATTCTTGCCGCGCTCAGCGCGATCGTCGGCGGAATCCTGGGCTATTGGATCGGAATCAAAGGCGGACTGCCGCTCGTCGTGCGGTACGGCGGCTACGTCGGCATAAGGAAATCCCACATCGAACGGACGCACGCTTTCTTCGAGCGAAACGGAGCGAAGACGATTCTGTTCGGGCGCTTCGTCGCGATTCTGCGGACCTGGGCGGCGGTGGTTGCCGGCGCAGCATGCATGTCGTTCACGAAGTTCGTGAGCTACACCACCATCGGGAGCATCGCGTGGGCGATTGTATTCGGGTCGCTCGGCTACTATTTCGGGCGCGACCTGCCGCTGCTCGAGAGGTACATCGCGCGTGTGAGCTTTGGAGTATTGGTGTTGGGCGCCGTCGGAATCCTGGTCTTCTACATCATCCAGCGAAGAAGATCGAAATCGGCGGCCGCAGCGGGCGCGGAGCTCCCGTAACGGTTGAAAACCGCACCAATCTCTCGTGGCAGCGGCGCCAATTGGCTAAATTGGATTTGCGCCCGGGTGGCGGAATCGGTAGACGCAAGGGACTCAAAATCCCTCGGCCTATGGCCTTACGAGTTCGAGTCTCGTCCCGGGTATTTTTTCAACGCTCGCTGGGAGCGAGCGACGGTTCGCGGCGCCCGCGAATTCTGGCGAAGGTCTTCCTCGTAAGGCCGCGCACTCTCTCCGGCAGCTCATCGAAGTACGTGTAGAACACCGGAGTCACGTACAGGGTCACGAGTTGCGAGAACGCCAGGCCTCCCACCACCGCGACTCCGAGGGGACGGCGTGCCTCCGCGCCGGCGCCACGGCCCAACGCAATAGGGAGCGTCGCCATCAGCGCAGCGAACGTCGTCATCATGATCGGACGGAAACGCACGGTCGCTGCCTGGACGATTGCCTTGGCCGGCGGGATGTGCTGCGTTCGCTCGGCCTCCAGCGCGAAGTCGATCATCATGATGGCGTTCTTTTTCACGATGCCTACCAGCAATATCAGGCCGACGAACCCGTACACGTCCAGCGGCATTCTAAAAATGAACAGCGCTATGAGTGCGCCGAACGCGGCAAATGGAAGCCCGGTGAGAATCGTCGCCGGATGGATAAAGCTCTCGTACAGAATCCCGAGGACCATGTAGATCACGAAGATCGCCAGAATGAGCAGAGCGAGGAGCCCCTGCTGGCTCGCCTGGAACGCCTGCGCGGTTCCGGAGAAGCTGGTCGTGATCTGTGATGGGATGGTGGTCGCGGCGGCGGCTTCGACCGCAGCCGTCGCCTGTCCCAGCGCGACACCCGGCCGCGTGTTGAAGGAGACCGTCACCGACGGCAGCTGCCCCGAGTGAGTGATCGCGAGCGGGCCGACATTCTGCGTCAGAGTTGCGACCGCGCTCAGAGGCACGAGATCGCCCTTGTCCGATCTCACGTAGAGCATCCGCAGCGCGTTGACGTCCTGCTGGAATTGCGGCAGCAGCTCCATCACCACCATGTACTGGTTGTTCGGCGTGTAGATCGTGGAGACCTGGCGCGATCCGTACGCGTCGTACAGCGCGCTTTCGATCTGCGTTGCGTTGACGCCGAGCGATGCGGCGCGATCGCGGTTGATATCGACAATGACCTGCGGATTGGCGATCTGAAGATCGCTCGTCACGTCCTGGATCTGCGCAATGTTCCGCATCTTCGCTTCCATCCTCTTCGCTGCGGAGTCGAGCGCTGCGATGTCGGGGCTCTGCAGCGTGTACTGATAGAGGCTCTTCGACGATCTCGCGCCGATCTGGATGGCGGGCGGCACCTGCATAAAGACGTTGATGCCGGGAATTCCGGAGAGCTTGGGACGCAGTTCGTTGACGATCTCGTCCGCGGTCTGCCTTTCCTTGCGCGGCTTGAGTCCCATGATGATCCGTCCCTGGTTGCCACTTCCGCCTCCAGACCCGACAGACGACATGAAGCCGTCGATGTTGGGATCCTGGGCGACGATCGCGGCGACCTGCTGCTGGTGCTTCACCATGTCGGGGAAGGAGGTGCCCTGCGCCGCTTCCGTCGTGGCTACGATCTGTCCCGTGTCCTGGGTTGGTATGAAACCGGTCGGAACAGCCTTGTACAGCAGCACAGTGCCCACGAGAATCACCAGCGAGAACATCAGCGCCGCGAACCGTCGCTCCATCACCCAGGTTAGACTGGACTCGTAGCGCCCGAGGATGCGCTCGTACACGCGCTCCGAAGCATTGAACAATTTCCCGTGCTGGTGCGAGGGCGGCTTCAGAAACCGGCTCGAGAGCATCGGTGTTAGCGTCAGCGAGACGAATCCGGATACGAGAATCGCAGTTCCAATCGTGACCGCGAATTCGTGGAAGAGGCGCCCGAGAATCCCGCCCATGAACAGCAGCGGGATGAACACCGCCGTCAGCGACATGGTCATCGCGAGAATGGTGAACGCAACTTCGGCCGAGCCCTCGAACGCCGCCTTCATCGGATCCTTACCCATCTCCATGTGGCGGACGATGTTCTCGAGCATCACGATGGCGTCGTCGACGACGAACCCCACCGCCAGAGTGAGCGCCATCAGCGACAGGTTGTCGAGGGAGTACCCGAACACATACATCACCGCGAACGTGCCGATGAGCGACATCGGCAGCGCCAGGCTCGGGATGATCGTGGCGGAGATGTTCCGGAGGAATACGAAGATCACCATGATCACGAGGAACAGCGTGAGCATCAGCGTGAACTTCACGTCGTTTACCGACTCCCCGATCGGGAGCGACTTATCGTAAAGCGTATGGATCTCCACGCTCGGCGGAATTTGCCCGCGGAGCGATGCAAGGAGATCCTTCACACCGTTCGCGACCGCGACGGTGTTGGTCCCGGGTTGCCGCTGGATCGCCAGCACGACCGCCCGGTCACCGTTGAACCAGCTCGCGACCTTGTTGTTTTCGACATCGTCCATCACGTTGCCGAGCTCGGCGAGGTGCACCGGCGCGCCGTTGCGGTAAGCGACGACCATCTGGCGGAACTCCCCGGCGTTCTGGAGCTGGCCATTCGCCCGGATCGTCGACGCTCTGCTCGGTCCCCAGAGCGTCCCGGTCGGCATGCTTACATTCTGATTCCCGATCGCATCCGCCACTTCGTCGATCCCGATGCCGCGATTGGCGAGCGAAGTCGGATCGAGCTGCACGCGGACCGCGTACTTCTGACCGCCATACACCTGGACTTGCGCGATGCCAGGCACCATCGAGATGCGCTGTGCCATGAACGTCTCGCCGTATTCGTCGAGTTGTGAGAGCGGCATGGTCTTCGACGTCAGCGCGAAATAAAGGATCGGCTGATCGGCCGGATTCACCTTCCGGTAAGACGGCGGAAGTATCCCGAGCGGAAGGCTGCGCAGCGTCTGGGAGATCGCTGCCTGGACGTCCGCGGCGGCGGCGTCGATGCTGCGGTCGAGCGAGAACTGGATCGTGATCGAGGTCGAGCCGAGCTGGCTCGACGACGTCATGTTGTCGATGCCGGCGATGGTGGAGAACTGCTTTTCGAGCGGCGTGGCGACCGCCGCGGCCATCGTCTCGGGGCTGGCGCCGGGGAGATTGGCATTCACCTGGACCGTCGGGAAGTCAACCGACGGGAGATCGCTCACCGGCAATCTGGTGTAGGAGACGCCTCCGAAAAACAGAATCCCGATCATGACCAGCGCGGTCATGACTGGCCGACGAATAAATAATGCCGTCATCTTTGTGCCCCCTTTATCGCCACTTTGGATCCGGGGATGAGGCGGGACTGACCGTCCACGATCACGCGCTCGCCGTCCTGGACGCCGCTCGCAATGACGGCGAGGGAATCAACGGTGCGCGAAACCTGAACCGGCCGCTGCTTGGCGGTGCCGGCGGAGTCGATCGTATACACGTACGTCCCCTGTTGTCCGGTCAACACGGCTGGCGCCGGCAGCGTCAAGGCGTTGGCGTCGACGTACAACTGCAACGCGACACTCATGTATTGACCTGGCCACATCGTGCCCTCGGGATTACTGAATCTCGCTTTCAGGAGAACGGTCCCGGTCGTTGAATCGACGTTGTTGTCCACAAAGGCTAGCGTTCCAGAGAGCGGTACCCCGGAACCCTCCGAAGGAGTCGCACGGACGAGCAGCGGATTGCCGCCACGATAGTATCGCTGGATGTCGGGAAACTGGCTCTGCGCGATCGAGAACCTCACCAGGATCGGCTGGATCTGGTTGATCACCACCAGCGGCGGGGTGCTGTTCGCCTTGACGAGATTCCCCTGCCGAACGAGCAGGCTTCCGGTCCGGCCGGAGATCGGCGCGCGAATGGTAGTGTTGGCGACATCGAGCGCCGCCTTCTGAACGTTGGCGCGATCCGCGGCTACGGTCGCGGCCGCGGACGCGGCATTCGCTTCGGCCTGATCCGCCTGCGAACCGGTCACGTAGCCTTCCTTGACCAGCGCGGTATAGCGGGCGGCATCACGCTGCGCGCTCACTGCCATCGCTTCGTCACGCGTGAGCTGGGCGCGCACCTGGTCGAGAACCGCGACGTACGGGCGCGCGTCGATCTCGAACAACACCTGGCCTGCCTGGACCGGCTGTCCTTCCGCGAACGTAACCCGGTTGAGAATTCCATTGACCTGAGATTCAACCGCGACGGTCTGCATCGGCTCGGCGACGCCGTTGGCAGTGATGACGTACGGGACCGAGGTGCGCTTCACCGTGGTCACGCTGACGGGGACCGCCGGCTGCCGCGGAGGTTCTTTCTTGGAGCAGGCGGCAATCGCGCAGAGGGCGAGTGCGGCAATGCGCGCGGAATAAGTGCGCGTGCTCATCGATTAGCTGGGTTCTGAAGTGGACGCGACACCGTTGAATCCGCGGAAAACGGGAATGGTGTGTCGCCGTGAACGCCTAGCACACCGGCGTCGCGGGCGAGTTGCGCGAGTGAAGTGTACCACTGCCAGCGCGATTGAACCTGCTGTGCTCTCGCGCTGGCGAGTGCGGTCTGAGCCGTCAGGAGATCGATGATGCTGCCGACCCCTTCGCGATATCGTCCGGCCGCGACCTGAACCGATTGCTGAGCGCTGACCAGCAGGTCATCCGCCGTGGCGACGCGCTGCTCCGCGGTTTGCAGCACATAATACGAAACGAAAACCTGCGTGATGACATCTTGTCGCGTCTGGTCGGCGAGCGCCGAGACCGCGTCGGCCTGTGCCCGCGCCGCCGATACGTCGTACTGATGCGAGAAGCCGTTGAATATGGGAATCGACAGGCCAAGCGATATGGTGTAGGACGGGCCGGCGAACGCCTTTGGGG
>CABEAZ010000136.1_pt1 | contig 21983 bp, 24 predicted proteins | sample 3132471 | NCBI WGS metagenome assembly CABEAZ01 (sample SAMEA5534345, study PRJEB31848) | metagenome | biome: tundra; feature: field; material: soil | place: USA | collected 2013-05 | depth 0.45 m | reverse complement strand
ACGTTGAATTCAGCGAGCTTCTTTCCTGTTTTCATCGACCAGACGATGGACGACAACCCGTTTGTCGTGGCGAGCATCGTTCCGTGTTTGTTGAACACGATCTGCCGGGCTGGGTTGTACGAATTCGGCGGCGGGGCCGGCTTCCAGTCCGGCGCATCCGCGCGCGGGGGAATCTTCGCCATTTCCTTGGCGACGGCAGCGGCGTTCTTGAGGGCCAGCGAGAAGACTCTCTTTCCATCTCGCGGACGCCAGATACGAACGACTCCCTCGTTGCCGCCTACCGCGAGCAGATCGCCGTTGTCGGAGAAAATCATTGGGCCGTAACTGGCCGCCTCTATGTGGCCCTTGGCGACGGACCCCAACCTCCCGACCAACGCTCCTGTTTCAGTTGACCAGAGAGTGATGCGCCCATCCATATCCATCAGTGCGGCCAAGCGCCGGTCGGTGCTCAGCGCCATTCCCTTCAGGTTGCGAAATCTTGCCGGGATTCGGCTCCACGCCGCGGGACTTCCAAAGCCCGCGCACGGCTCGAGTGATTCCTTGACGTCGAGCACGCTGTCCACTGCCAGCTCCCGCGTCTGAAATCCGATGTTATAGCTGCCACGGGGCCCAAGCCTGCCGCGAATTCGAATGAAATGGGTGAGCGGCGGGTTGCCGCGAAGGGCGGTGACTTTCTTCAGGAACGGGGCCTGGCTTTCGTTATCACGGAAGCGTAGCGACCAGCTATCGCTTGCGACGTCGATCCCGCACGGAGTGAAATAGTCTTCGTCGGGAGTGCTGATGTAGACCCCGGCGTACTCGCGAGACGGGATGGGTGGTATTGCGGAAGCGGCGGTTTTCGGGGTCGGAGCGGAGGTGCAGGAAACGAGGCAGGCGCCAAGGAAGAGAACACGGGTGCGCATACCAATAAGACTGGGGTTGCTCACAATGTGTCACGCGCGAGCAATCCGGCGAGGCTTACGGGGCACCTCCCGACAACGTTACCGAATCGCTCCGCCGCTGACTTTGCCGGCAAGGAGATCGTCGCCGGTCTTCACATAGTACAGCAGAGCGTTGCGCACATCGATCGCCTTGGGGCTGCAGCCAATGAAGTTTCCGCAAACCACGTTAGGCGAGATTTTGTATCGGTCTCCGCCAATCGGTTCCTTCATAATCGAGAAGCCGTACACTGCATGCTGCTCAGGTGGGTTGTAGGTCTGGAGCAGAACGTCGGTCGCAGTCTGCACCTTCGTAGATGCATGCTTCGCGAGCCAAAGCTGCGCACGCTGCCATTCTATCTTGCAACCACTATCGCACTCCACCGATGTATCGATTGAGGCCGCTGGCGCCAACGCTGTCATGAGTTCGGCGCTTGTGGAGGAGGCGCAGGCAGATAGGCCGACGAAGGTCGCCATGATCGAGAGAATTGCGAGCGGTGACTTCATGAAATTCCTCGCTGGTGGTGGAAGAATCATGGCGACTATTCATTCGCCGCGATATGTCAGATTCATTTCCCCAAGGTCAAAGCTCAACTGAAACTAATTATCGACTATCGACGTAGTTTATCATGATAGTCAATAAGCTTATTATCGATAACCGATAATGACTCAGAGGATTTCCAATATGGACAGCCAGCCTTACTCCGATTCGCACCCCACCTCCCTCGGGCTCTCGCGGCGAGTGCTCACCGTGCTCGTCAAGCTGAATCTGCTGATGGGTTTCCTTATCCTCGCGCTCTTGATCGCGAGTCTCGTCGCGGAAGGGCCAGTAATGGGAGCTCTCGGTGTCCGAGGAAAGGGCGACAACTCAACGCTCATCCTCGGCATGCGCGCCATCGCGGTGATCGGCATTTGCGCCGTTCCACTCGCGCACATCATCCTCACCCGCCTGCTATCGATAGTGGACACGGTACGCAACGGCGATCCATTCGTGGCTGAAAACGCCAACCGCCTCCAGACAATCGCGTGGTCGGTATTGGTGCTCGAGGTGATGCACGCGGTCGTCGGTATCGTTGCCGCTCGCGTGTCGACGACAAGCCAGCCGCTCGACATCCACTGGAGCTTTTCCCTCACCCGCTGGCTGGTGGTGTTGCTCCTCTTCGTGCTGGCGCGCGTGTTCGATCAGGGCACACGGATGCGCGAAGAGCTCGAGGCGACGGTCTGACATGCCGATAATCGTGAAATTAGATGATGCGCTTTACAAGCGCCGCATGACTCTCACCGAGCTCTCGGAAACCGTCGGGATCACCCTCGCCAATCTGTCCATCCTAAAAACGGGCAAAGCCCGCGCAATCCGATTCTCAACGCTCGATTCCATTTGCCAAGCGCTGGAATGCCAGCCCGGCGATCTGCTCGAATTTCTCCCAGTCGTGCAAGCCGACCACGCCTCCGCAGCAACACCTAAATCAGGAACCGTATGAACACAATCACTCAAGCGATGACTGAAATGTCGCCGCGCACCAAGGCAAGACTCGCCGGCGCGTTTTATCTCATCACGATCCTGACCGGAGTATTCGCGCAGAGCTTCATCAGCGCGCGTCTTGTCGTGCCCGGCGACGCCGCGACGACAGCGAACAACATTCTGTCGCACGACGGTCTGTTCCGCCTTGGTTTCGCGGTCTACATGATCGAGATGGTGTGCCAGATCATCACGACGGTACTCCTCTACGATTTGCTCAAGCCAGTCAACCGGAGCGTGTCGTTGCTGGCGGCGGTCCTGGGTTTCATCGGCTGCGGCATCAAGACCTTCAGTCGCCTCTTCTACTTTGCGCCGTTGCTCATTCTCGGCGGCACTCACTACCTCAGTGTATTCAGCGGCGAACAATTGAACGCCGTGGCCCTTCTCTTCCTCAGGGTGAATGACATCGGGGCCGGAATCGCGTTGGTGTTCTTCGGCTTCTACGCCCTCCTGAAAGGCTACCTCGTCATCAGGTCGACATTTCTGCCTCGGGCTCTGGGTTGGCTGGCGGTACTCGGGGGAATAGGCTGGCTCGCGTTCCTGTCGCCGCCTTTTGGCGAGCGAGTGTTCTCCTTCATCGCGCTCTTCGGCATCGTCGGAGCGTTCGCAAACATTGGGTGGCTCCTCGTCGTCGGCGTGAACGAACAACGCTGGAGAGAGCAGGCTAGTGTGGCAGAGGCGTCGATCTGGCGATAATTTGCGCGGGCTTGGTTGTGCCTCGGCATTAACGTAGCTGCAACTTTCGTTGTGCGCCTTGCGTACTCCGTTGTGAAATGAGAGCCATCGTATATCGCGACTTCGGCACGCCGGACGTTCTCAAGGTAGAGGAGGTCGCTAAACCGGCGCCGGCCGACGACGAGGTTCTTGTCGCCGTGCGCGCCGCGGCGGTGAATACGTTCGACTGGTACATGGTGCGCGGCAAGCCGGCGTTCTTTCGCCTGTTACTCGGCTCGGGTAGGAAACCGTTGGGTGTCGATCTAGCTGGCGAGGTAGAGGCGGTCGGGCGGAGCGTCACGCGTTTCAAACCAGGCGACCGAGTGTTCGGAACGGGACGTGACAAGATGCGGGCAAAGCGTGGCTCCTTCGCCGAATACGTGTCGACCCCAGAGCGAACCCTCGCGATCATGCCCCGAAACGCGACGTTCGCACAGGCGGCGGCCGTACCCGTGGTGGGCCTCACCGCGCTGCAAGGGCTTCGCGATCGCGGCCGGGTCGAGCGCGGTCAGAAGGTTCTCATCAACGGGGCGTCGGGAGGGATCGGTACCTTTGCCGTGCAGATCGCCAAGGCGTTCGGGGCCGATGTCACTGGCGTGTGCAGCACCAGAAATGTCGACATGGTGCGACGTATCGGCGCCGACCACGTCATCGACTACACCCGGGAGAACTTCACCGCGGGCGTGACACGTTATGACGTGATCCTCGACATCGTTAGTAGCCAATCGTGGCCGGCTTGCCGACGTGTGCTCACCCCCGACGGAAAGTACGTACCTGTCGGCGGGCCGCCGGGCCGCGGTATTTCGCTCATGCTGCTGGAGCCGTTCACGAGGGGTAAGCTCGTTACGTTCGTCGCGCGCGTGAATGCTGACGACCTGAATGTGATTCGAGAAATGATTGAAGCCGGTGCCGTAACCCCCGTCATCGATCGAACGTACAAGCTGGAAGAAACCGCGGACGCAGTACGATACGTAGCCGCCGGCCACACGCGCGGCAAAGTCGTCATTGCGATCGGCGGCTAGGCGTGCCTTGCCGGACGCTCTTGAAGAGCAGCCACAAACCAATGGTGAGCTCGAATAAGAAGATCGGACCGCCGTAGTACCCGACGGTGATCACCTGCTTCAGATCGGGGAAAACGACGAACGTGAAAGAACAAATGCCGATCCAAACCGAGGCGAGCAGTCCCCACACGGCCAGCGGTTTGGGGATGTATCCCGACCTGAGCCACAGGTAGCAGAACACCGGCGAACCGAAGCCAAAGAGAAGCAAGGCGACGCCGTACGTAGAGCTGTGTGCGCCGATGCTCACGCGCGCCAGCGCGGCCAATTCATCGGAGTTGACGGTCGTGAGATAGCTCGCCCCGCTGAGAAGACGCAGCACATAGAAATCGTTTAGCACCGCGACGATCAGGATCGTGGTCTCGATAAGGCGGAAGAACACGGCGAGGAGAGCCAGTCGCCGATTCACCCGCTCGAGGACGATATAGAGTGCAGTGACCAGCACAACAACGGCCGCAAACACCAGCAGATTGCTGGCAATGCCGAGTCGAAATAGCCGTTCGTGTGCAATGATGTTCTGAGCCGTCACGATAGCGTTGTCGGAGACGAGCCGGCCCGACACGTAGAACTCGGAAAAAATCGACGGCACGAGTGCAAAGACGTAGCTGAAACCCACTACTCGCGCCCATCGGCGCTGAATCGCGTCCGGCTCGGTCATCATCGTGCCGCCGGATTGATCGTGGCGCGACGGGCTATGGTCGATCGCCACCGCTCGACGTTCACGCCTCTAAAAAGCAGCCACAGCGCCAGCGAGCCTTCTCCGAGCAGGACAATCGGCAGGAGCAGCGGTGCCAACCGGTCGCCAAGGGCCGGCGACATGAAGTTCGTGAACGAGGTGATGAGAAAGCACGAGCCTCCGAGCACCAACAGCACTCCGATTGCCCGCGGGACGAAATACGAGCGGGCGATCAGATAGCCGACGGATAGTATCTGAAATCCAAACCAGACATCCTCACCGCTGAATCGGGGTGCGGTACCGAGGAGGATCTTCGCCGCGCCCTCGAGCTGGCTGGCAACCGGCTCGGTTGCGCGTCGCGACTCTTCGAGCAGCGACAGGGCGGTGAGCAGGTTGAAGTGGCCGGCGCCCCCGCTCAGGAGGCCGGCAAGACCGCAAAACGCGCCGAACAGGGCGACGCTTTTGTTGACCGGCTTCAGCAGCTCGTAGAGGAGGACTGTGACGCCCAGATAGCAGATCTTGCCGAAGAAAAAGAGGGCGAAGGCGAGACGGATCTTTGACGCCGACGCCAGAGCATTCGCGGCCATCGTTCCCGGGTCGCCGTGCAAGTCGAGGGAGATCCCGCCGATGACGGCTACGAGGCTCACAAGGATGACGGTCAGCCACAACGCGCCGGCCATGCGGGCGCCGAAGAGTGGGGATGGTTCGGTGGATGTGTACGACGGCATGACAGGTGTCCTCGAGAAGAGCGTTGTCGGCAATACGAATAACTTAGTTTTCAGTTTCAAGGCGAGGGCCGGTGGCAACTAGCGGCGTTTGTACTGCCCGTCGCTCACCTTCTCCATCCAGTCAACAGCCTTCCCGTCCAGCGCCTCCTGAATGGCGATGTGCGTCATCGCCGTTGTCGGCGACGCACCGTGCCAATGCTTCTCACCCGGCTCGAACCAAACCACATCTCCCGGACGAATTTCCTCGATCGGCCCGCTATCGCGCTGAACCCATCCCAAGCCGAACGTGACGATCAGCACCTGACCCAGTGGATGCGTGTGCCACGCGGTGCGAGCACCAGGCTCGAACGTGACGGCGTTGCCGGCCGCGCGGGCGGGTGCTGTTGCCGGAAATAGAGGATCGATCCGCACCGTGCCGGTGAACCACTCACTCGGTCCTTTGCCCGAGGGCTGTGAGCCGCTTCGCATGATCTTCATCGCACAATCTCCTTACAGGTCCTGTTTCGTTGGCCGGAACAGGATCTCGTTGATGTCCACGTCCTCCGGCTGACTCATCGCGAACGCGACTATGCGCGCGAAGGAGTGGGCTGGTTGAACATTGCAGCGGTGATCTCGAAAGCGAGTCGCTCGCGGCCGTAGCCATCGATCCTGGTTCCGGCGGGTCTTGCACCGATCTTCTCCACCGCGCGCTGCGAACGGTAGTTCTCGGAGCCGATCAGGAAGATGACGCGGTCCACGAACGTGAACGCGTGTCGCAGCATCAGCTCCTTCATTTCGCCGTTGTATTTCCCGCCCCAGTACGCCCTAGCCAGAAACGTCCACCCGATCTCGATTTCGCCCTCCTCGGCGTCGTAGCCATGGTAGCGCGAGCCGCCGATGCCCTGGCCGTCCCTCGAGTCTGTTGCGATGAGGGCGCCGCCGGAAGCCATCGCCTCGTCGAAGAAGGCACCGAATACGTCACGCTTATAACGATCTCGGGCCCGGTGCTGTTCCCAGATCAGGGGATCGGCGGCAACAGCGAAGAGCGCATCGAAGTCGTCGCTGCGAAGCGGGCGGAGTTGAAGCAATCGGCCGCGCAAAACCGGCTGAAGATCAGGCGCCGTCTCTGTGCTCATCGTTTCTTCCGCAAACGGCTATCGCTTCGCTTGCGCCGCAGATAGTCGACGAGCGCGCGCAATGCCGGCGAAGCGTGTCGCCGCTCCGGATAGTATAGGTAGAAACCGGGGAAGGGCGTCGAGAATTCCTCGAGCACCGGCACCAGCTCGCCGCCCGCCACGTACTCGCGCATGCGGTCATCGGCCAGAGTCAGCCCCGCTCCCGCGCGGGCGAGGCGGATGTTCAGCGTCGGGTCGTTGGTGAGCACGCGCGCTCGAACGTCGACGGAGAATTCGCGCTTGTTCTCGGTAAACTCCCACCGGTACTGCGGCGCCTCCGCCGTCGGGTGCCAGTTGATGCAGTCGTGCTCGACGAGATCGCGCGGGTGCTTCGGCTTGCGATGCTTGGCGAAGTACGAGGGCGCACCTACCACAACGAGGCGGAGATCGCCAGAGACAGGTACCGCGATCATGTCACGATCGATGACCTCGCCCAGCCGGATGCCCGCGTCGTACCCCGCGGCGACGATGTCGACGGGCTCGTCGCTCACGAACAAATCCAACTGAACGTGCTGGTACTCCTTGAGGAACTCAGCCAGCAACGGCCCGCTGAGAAAACTCTCGGCCGCACCAGACACATGCAGGCGGAGCATGCCGCGCGGCTCGTCACCGAGCTCCCCCACCGCGGCGACCGCGGTACGCAGCTCGTCGAGCGCCGGCCGCGCCGTGGCGAAGAGTCGCTCGCCGGCCTCGGTGAGATGTACGCTCCGCGTGGTGCGTCGCACGAGCGCAACGCCGAGCCGCTCCTCGAGCCGCCGCAGCGCCTGGCTCACCGCGGAACCACTCACCCCGAGTCGCTCGCCCGCGGCGCGGAAGCCCTTCGCTTCGGCGACCGCGACGAACACGTCGATCCCGTCCAGCTCGTCACTCATTGAGAAGCAGAGCTTATCAGGCCGTGAACCATTGTCAAGTAGATCGACAAGCCCGCATGTATTTGATTGCTACCATCACCAGGACGAAGGAGAAAGCACGTATGCAGAAGCGGAAACTTGGAAAGAACGGACTGGAAGTCTCGGCGATCGGGTTCGGGGCTATGGGAATGAGCCAGAGCTACGGTCCGGCTGGAACCAGGGAGGATTCCATCGTTGTGCTACGAGCCGCCGTTGAACGCGGTGTCACCTTCTTTGACACCGCGGAAGTCTATGGTGCGGGCCACAACGAAGAGCTCGTTGGCGAAGCCCTCGCTCCTTTTAAGGGGCGCGTGGTGATCGCGACGAAGTTCGGGTTCAAGGATCCCGCCGCCGGACCTGGTGCTGGTCTGGATAGCAGCCCCAAACGTATCAGACAGGTCGCCGAGACATCACTCAAGCGACTCAGAGTTGATGCGATCGACCTACTTTATCAGCACCGTGTCGATCCCGCCGTCCCGATCGAGGATGTGGCGGGCGCAGTGACGGATCTGATCCAGGAAGGAAAGGTGAAGCACTTCGGTCTCTCCGAGGCCAGCGCGAAGACGATCCGCCGCGCGAATGCGGTGCAGCCCGTGACCGCCGTTCAGAGCGAATACTCGCTGTGGTGGCGAGAGCCCGAGAAGGAAATCCTGCCGACCTGCGAAGAGCTAGGCATCGGCTTCGTTCCATTCAGCCCCCTCGGCAAGGGTTTCCTCACGGGGAAGATCGACGAGAAAACGACGTTCGACAGCACTGACTTCCGCAACACCGTCCCCCGCTTTACGCCGGAGAATCGAAAGGCGAATCAGGCGGTGGTCGACTTGTTGGCGAAAATCGCCGAGCGCAAGAAAGCGACGCCCGCGCAGATCGCGCTCGCCTGGCTGCTGGCCCAGAAGCCGTGGATCGTTCCCATCCCGGGCACCCGGAAGATCGAGCGGCTGGAAGAGAACATTGGCGCGGCGTCGATCCAGCTGACGCCCAGCGACCTCCGTGAGATCGAGGAAGCAGCAGCGAGAATCACAGTGGAAGGTGAGCGGTATCCCGAGAGCGCGCAGAGAACGATTGATCGCTGACGTGAAGGAAGCGGCCAGGGAGAGTTTTCATGAGCACAGACGTGGTGGCTGTGATTGCCTCGCCAACAGCTATGGCTCCTGCTCGACTTTCTCGAGGCAGTCAGGACAGATACCGTGCGAAAAACGCGCGTCTGTGCGCTCGGAGAGGTACTCTTCGACCGATTGCCAGTAGTCCTTGTCGTCCCTCACGTTCTTGCACCACGCACAAATAGGAAGGAGGCCGCCAAGTTGTTTTACCTGCGCCAACGAATTCTCCAGTTCCTGAGTCCGCTCTAGCACTCGCTTCTCGAGGTTGAGGTTGAGGCCAACGATCTCGGATTCTGCGGCCCTTCGCTTCAGATCGGCGCCGTGAAGTCTTACGGCCGTGAATGAAACGATGGTTGTGGAAACGGCAATGCTCAGGAGCACCATGAGGGCCAGACCGAACCGTGTGTCGTAAAACCCCGCCTTCTGCCCCGCCAGCGGCAGCCACCCGAGTCCGAACAGAATTGTCGGAATGGTGGCCAGAAGCCATCGTGCGACGACCCCGCCGTCAGTGTCGCTGGTGACGATGCTCGCAATGCCATGCTCCGGATCGGCGGCTAGGATGGAGAGAGACAGCGCGAAGAACGCCAGAGCCGTGTTGGCCGCCATCGGAGGGTACGCTCCCACTCTATACAGAGAGGAGACTCCGTAAGCGTACCCGACTATTGCCAGGACGGCAACGAAGAGCGGGGGAATCACAAACCACTGCACGCGGGAGGCGAGCCAGAGTTGTCGAGACTTGAGCGCAAGCAAAGCAACACCAACAAAGGCGAAACCGATTGCGGTCGGGGGGACCATGCGCCCTGGAGGCGAGTTGGCAGCGGCGGACACGTCGCGGAGAACGAGCTGGTCGATGCCGAGCTCAATCCCAAACAGGTCCTGCGCCAGGGTCAGGCTCCCGAGCAAAACGAGAGAAGCAGCGAGAACGAGTCCCGCTTGCTGCCGCCGGCTTTCCGAGGCCGAGTCGTGCAGAAGCCATAGCGCCGCTCCCGCGGCTAAAAAGGCGAGGGCACTGTTCGACTTCATCATCGTGAGACCCGGCAGCATCCGCGTGAGGATGTCGATATGGAAGATCCAGCCCGTCAGCACGACGATGCCGATCGAACCGACAAACATCGCTCCGAACCGGACGAACCGATCAAGAAACGAGAGGTATAGTGGCCCCCGCGGTTTTAGCACGTCCACGAGTGAGAATGTGGACGACTGGAAATCTTGATCCGGCGAGCTGACTGGTTCGGCCATTGGAGTTGAACCTACTGCGCACGACTGCTAAAAGGCAGTCATCCCTCTGCCGGATTGAGCGTATCGGAACGCGTCAGGACGAGTATTGGCGGGACAACGGCAGATACTGTACGCATATTTCCAATATGCGGTTTGCTGTAGCATCCGGTGCCGGCAAGCACATTGAACGCTCCGCGTCACCTATATCCCAAACTCATCGACTATGAAAATCGATCGCCGTGGTTTCCTGGTAGCGTCGTCTTCGGCATTGGTGTTGGGGAAAAGTCGGCTATCGCCGGCGGGATATGAGCAACCGTCCGAGACTCCGGAGCCGCCCGAGATCGGGCGAAGAATCGAGGCGAGAGACGTAGCGGTCTACACTACCGCCGACAAAACCAATTACCGCCTCTCCGCCACCGACACCCTGACGTTCAAGCCAATGGGTCAGCCGCTCGAGACCCAGGTCTGCGTCTTCGTCGATCCCTCGAAGAGATCTCAAACGATTCTGGGCATCGGCGGCGCACTCACGGATGCCTCCGCCGAGACGTTTGCGAAGCTGCCGTCAGCCAAACAGCGGGAAATTCTGGATGCCTATTTCGATCCCAAGAAAGGCATCGGTTACACGATCGGCAGAACCAACATCCACAGCTGCGATTTCTCATCTGCCAGCTACACCTATGTCAACGAAGGCGACAAGGAGTTGAAGTCCTTCACCGTCAATCACGACAAGCAATTCCGCATTCCCTTTATCAAGAAGGCGATGGCCACCGCCGGGGGGAAGCTCACTCTCTTTGGCAGCCCATGGAGTCCACCGGCATTCATGAAGACCAACAATGACATGCTTCACGGTGGAAAACTGAAACCGGAGTTCTATCAGGCCTGGGCCAACTACTACACGAAGTTCATCAAGTCATACGAGCGGGAAGGAATACCCATCTGGGGCATCAGCGTTCAGAACGAGCCCATGGCGACGCAGACATGGGAGTCGTGCATCTACTCCGCGGAAGACGAGAGAGACTTCCTGAAGAACCACCTCGGCCCGACGATGAAGAGAGAAGGGCTGGGCGACAAGAAGATCATTGCCTGGGATCATAACCGTGACCTCATCTACCAGAGAGCCAGCACGATTTTAGCCGACCCCAAAGCGGCCCAGTATGTATGGGGCATTGGTTTTCACTGGTACGAGCCGTGGAGTGGTGGCGACCAGATGTTCGACAACGTCAAGCTCGTGCATGAGACGTTTCCAACCAAGAATCTGATGTTCACGGAGGGCTGCGTCGACTCATTCAAGGCCGAAGATCTTCACAACTGGAGATTGGGCGAAGCGTACGGACGCTCGATGATCAATGACTTCAACAGCGGTGCTGTCGGCTGGACGGACTGGAACGTATTGCTGGACGAACAAGGTGGCCCGAATCACGTCGGGAACTTCTGCTTCGCCCCGGTTCACGCCGATACGAAAACGGGTGAGTTGACCTACACAAACTCGTATTACTACATCGGACACTTTTCAAAGTTTGTCCGTCCGGGCGCACGGAGAATCGCCAGCTCTCCCAGCAGAAGTGCGCTGCTTTCCGCCGCCTTTATCAATCCTGATGGAAAAGTGTCGGTGGTGGTAATGAACAAAACCGATCAGAAGGTTTCCTATTATCTCTGGCTGGACGGCAACGCCGCGGAAGTCAGTAGCTTACCCCATTCTATTCAGACGCTCGTGTTCTGACGTGGACGCCGTCGGCATCCGCGGAGCAGCGCCCGCAGACATCCCGGCCATTGGCCGACTCGGCGCGCTCCTCGTCCGTACGCACCACGACTTAGACCCCGAGCGCTTCATCGCGGCAACGTCGCGGACCGCGCACGGATACGGCTCGTTTCTCGGGACGCAGCTCGATGAGCCGAACGTCATCATCCTTGTCGCCGAGCGGGACGGCGAGGTGGTTGGCTATACCTACGCGGGCGTGGAGGAGACCGATTACATGTCGCTGCGCGGACCGGCTGGCGTGTTGTACGACATCGTGGTCGATCCCCCCCATCGCGGGCACGGCGTCGGTCGGATGCTGCTCGACGCGACGCTCGAGGCGCTCAAGGCCCGAGGCGCGCCCCGCGTTGTACTCTCGACGGCGGAGAGGAACGCGTCCGCGCAGCGCCTGTTCGATCGCGCGGGTTTCCGACGGACGATGATCGAGATGACTCGAGAGGCTTGAAAGCGGCGGCTATCGAGAGTGACGCGCAGGGGCGAGCGTAGCGGCATAGGCGGCTACCGCGATCATGTCCCCAACTGACATCCCAGCCACCACGGGCTGCATCGGCTGAGAAGCTGCTGTGGACCGCACACCCGTCTTGAAAGCGAGGAGCTGACGGACGAGGTACGTGGGGTAGCGGCCGGCGAGCGGCGGAATGAGACCTGTGCCGACCAACGTTGTGCCATGACACGTGACGCACGCGGTGGCGAGCCCGTTGGTGCCTTTCGTCGCGATAGAGCGGCCACGCTTGATGCTCCCCGGTGGTACGTAGGCCACATAGATCATGGCGTCGTCGCGGAGCTCATGGCGTTCGAAATCGGGCGGACCCTCAACGATCCGGCTGCCGATCGGCTCGGTTCCCGCACCCGGGAAGCGCGCGTAGACGAATGCCGCCTGACGCATGCGTGGAATGCGCGCCGCCTCGACCACTCGAACTCGCGGCGTAAATGGCAGCCCCGAAAAGTAGCGAGCGGCGGCGGCGACGTCTGCTTCCGTGGCACTCATGGCAACGGTGTGCATGCTGTTGCCGGGGATCCAGCCGGGCAACGGATTTCGCCGGGCAGAACTGCGAAAGTCCGCTAGCTGTGCGATGATGTAGCCCTCGGGCAAGCCGGCAAGGGGTACGTTCTCGGGTCTTCCCATTCCGTTCGGCAGATGGCAGTACGCGCACGCAAAGAGATCCGGCCTCCGGCCATGCGCAACAACATCCGGCATCGGCGGGTGTCTGCTCGGATGCCACTCCGGGGGCGCGAATCGATCGACGGCTTGACGCAGCGTGAACCGTGCCCCGCTGTTGGGGACGCGATGCAACCGCGTGCTATCGACGACCGCGGAATCCTTTGGGCTGCCGGGGAAAGCCCAAGGCGGCACATCGGATGGCTCTTGCAAGACGGCAAGAGCGACCGTGAAGACAGCGATGATTAGCGGCAGTATCGGCGCCAGGGAACGTAGGGTCGAGAATCGGGTCATGGGACCTCGCAAGAAGCCTACGCTATCCTGCTGCGAGAGCAGGAGCGGTCAACCTTTCACGTCACGACGAGCGAGCAGCGCGTCGACCGAGAACTCGCCGGCTCCCGCAAGAAAAAGAGCAAGGCTCGACCCGAGTAGCAAGAATTCGAGCTCGTAATGCGAGAATCCGCTTTTCAGTTGCACTAAGAGGATGGCAGCGAGCATGTCGCACGCGAAGCCGAGCGCGATCAGACGGGTCAGGAGACCTATTAGGAGCGCAATGCCGCCGAAGAACTCGAGCAGCGCGATGAACGGTCCCGTGACGCCCGGAAAGGGGACGCCCATCTGCGTGAATGCGCCGGTAACGCCGCCGAAACCATAGACGAACAACTTCTGCGCCCCGTGTTGGATGAAGATCGTTGCAACGGCGATACGAAGTGCCGCAAGCCCGAGGCTCAGCTCGCGAGGGGAAGAAGAGCGAAAGAATAACATCGACTGATCCTTTGTTAGGCTGTTAGTCGAACGGCGTCGAGTCACGAGGACGCTAGTTCGCAGGAGTAGACTTCTGGCGCCCCCGGAAAGGATTCGTGGTTGGCATGTTGACCCGGAATCTATCCCAGTTAGGACGAGGCAAAATTCGGTAGTACTTGATACCGGTCATGTCAGCCTATTCGAACCGAATGATCTGCCGCCCCTCGCGCAATGGCCGGCGTTGTCCCTGCCATTCGAGCACGCCTGATAGCCCGCGCGGGAGCGTGATCTCGGCGCGCAGTCCACGCTGACCCTCGCGCAACAGTTGGATGTCGATGTCGCCGAACGGATGTGGCACACGTCCCTCAGCGCGACGCAGAGGGCCGAGCGCCGGCGCGATGCGCACCGTGCGGAACCCCGGACTCGATGGGCGCACGCCGAGCACAGTCGCGAGCAGGCCATAGTTCGGGTGCGCACTCCACGCATGCGTGTCGGAGCGCGTGGGCTCCGGATTCTCCGGAGCCGACGTGAGGCCGAGTTTCAACATCGCCTGCCATGGCGCCAGCCGTTCGATGTAGCGGTCGCCGAGCCCCGCCTTTCGTAGCGCTTCCAATACGTAGAAGCTGAAGTAATAGGATGCCCGCGTGAGCGTCGTGTCGGCGAGGACGCGCTCCATCAGCCCTCGCTGCTCAGCGCTGGACACCGCATCCACTAGGACGGCGAGCACGTTCGTCTGCTGACTGTCCGCACTGGTGTCCGGCGCGTCGCGAAACAGTCCCCGCGCCGAGTCCCAGGCGCGCACGCGTACCGCCGCACGTACTGCTTCGGCGCGCGCACGATAGGCTGCCGCCGCACCGCGCGTCCCGACTCCGTCCTCGAGTTCCGCCGCGCGCTGCAACGCGTACACGTACAGCAGGCTGATCGTGGTCGAGTGCCCATCGTCGGCGCCGGGCGGAACGCCCCGATCCCACGGATTCGTCCAATCGACGTAGTTCCAGTATGGCATCGGGCCCAGCATGCCTGTGCCGTCTACGTGTCGGGAATACCAGTCGAGAATGCCGCGCACGCCGGCGAGCCGCGCGCGCACGAACGCCGGGTCATCCCGGTGCATGAAATAGTCGTGCACCATTGCGACGTAGATCAGCGAGAAGGGAGGAATGATCTGCGTCAACGCCGAGGGATATCGGCTTGCCGTGAGCCCTTCCGGGATGCGCGACAGGTCGAAATGCTCGATGGCCTGACGCAGGAGACGATCGTCGCCGGCGACGTAGAGCGAGATGAGCCCCTGCACGCGCGTATCGCCGATGTACTGCAGCTGCTCGTAGTACGGCGTGTCCATGTACGTCTCGAACGCGCCGATTCGCGCGCCGTTCCAGTTCATGCGCCACATCTCGGCAAGCCACGGAAGATCGCTCGCGAAGCGAGCGCGCTCCGCGAGCGGATACGCAGTGAAGATCCCGTGCAGATCGTGCACCCGCAGTGGCTCGTCCGTCGTCGTGACGTCCATCTGGATGTAGCGGAAGGAGCGCCAGTACAATGTTGTGAAGCGGCGCCGCGCGCCCCCGTCGGGAAGGAAGACGTCGCGTACGCCGCGCACCGTCCGCCCCTCGATCTCGTTCCGATTTCCTTTCTGCCCCTTCGCGTCGATCAGTGCCTCGGCGTACGTGAGCCGCACCATGCTCCCTGCCCCGCCGCTCGCCTCGAGCACCGGATACGCATTCGTCGTGTGCGACTGGTCGAGCAGGAGCACCGCCGTCGTCCGCGCGGGAATCACCAGATCACTGCTCCCCCGCAGAAACGCGCCGTCGGTCTCCACACCGGTCGCGCGCCGGACGCGCGCGAGGCGTTGCTCTCTCTCCTCCATTGGCGGTATCGACCGCGCCTCGAGCTGCCACCCCGACACCTCGCCGTAGTCACCAGGCGCCATCGCGCGCCGCTTCACGCGTCCGACGACGGCACCACCGCCCCACGCATCGTCCACGTAGTCCGCGCGCTCCCATCCCCATGGATAGCGCGAACCGTCGATCGAATCGCCGGGGGCCGCGGCGTAATAGCCGCCCACAGTGGCGTTGGTGATGACGATAGGCGCGTACGCCAAATCGCGCAGCAACTTCCACCCCGTCCCCGTGTTCACCAGCGCCGCCTCGACCGGGCCGTTACCCTGGATCAGGAATCCGGTGCGGTGGCTGTGCTGCGCCACCGGACGCGCAGCGCCCCAGTTCCACACGAGTGCCGCGATCACGTTGCGCCCCGCGCGCAGATGGGGCGCGAGGTCGAGAGTCTCGTAGCGCCAGTGCGTGACGTCTGACCGCTGTGGACCAGAGGACACCTGCAGGCCGTTGACGTATAGTTGGTATCGATTGTCCGCGGACACGTGCACCACGAATCGCGCGGGCACGGCCGTCAGGTCGAAGGTCCGTCGCGCGTGGAACACAGTGAAGCTGTCGCCTGGCACACCGGGAGGCGCGATCCAATTCGCTGGCGGCGCGCTGTCGAATACGCGCGTCTCTTGGGCGTCGAGCGGTGCGCACAACGCGACGATCGCGGCGAAGGCCGCCAGGATGCGATGTGTTCTCGAGTAAATCACTGGTCTGCTGATCGCGCCCCGCCTTCCATCACTGCCGGAAGAATTTGCTTCGAAACGATTGCATCCTCTTCAATTCAGACTCGGCGACGATTTGCCGAGATCAACAGGCCGATGCCTGCGACCACTAGAAGGCCGCCGTAGATGGCCCACTTCGTTTGGCCAGTCATGAAGCTACCCGGAAGGATGTTGATTCCCTGAAGAATCCAGACACACCCAACGAGCAGACATAAGACGCCTGAGACGTTCAATGCGATGCGCATTAGTGATGAGAAGATGGTAGTTGTAAGTCCGCCAAAGGCCCTAGTTCAGCTGCCAGCACATTATCACCATTGCGGCGAAGCCGCATACTTTTCCTGTCCATTCAATCTCAATCGCTCACGGTTCCGTCCTCACGGATCCCCGAAACTGCAGGCAGACCGGACTCGGTAACGCGATCCGCTGGCCCGTCGGCGTCAACCGGCCGCTCTCCTCATCGCGCCCGAACACGACAACGGAGTCGGACCGCTGATTGGCGACGAGCAGCCACCGGCCGGTCGGATCCAGGCTGAAATTGCGCGGCCAGTCGCCCTCCGTGGAGACCACCTGGTCGAGCGCGAGCGCGCCCGTTGACTCCGCCACGGAGAACACGGCGAGACTGTTGTGGCCGCGGTTCGACACGTACAACGTGCGCCCAGATGGTGCGATGTGGATGTCGGCCGGGTAATTCGTGCCGGTCCACCCGGCCGGGACGGTCGAGCGGGCGTCGAGCGGAGAGAGTGCGCCGCGCTCGGCGTCGAACCGAAGCGTGGCCACCGTGGAATCGAGCTCATTGGAGACAAACACCAGCGGCAGCGTTGGGTGGAAGGCGATGTGGCGCGGGCCCGCGCCGGAGCGCATGACCGCGTCGCCGCCCTCAACGTGGCGCAGCGATTTGCCGTCGAGGTCGAGACGGTAGGCGAACACGCGGTCGGCGCCGAGGTCTGCGGCGAGCGCGAAGCGGTTGGAGGGGTCGGCAACGATGCAGTGGGCATGCGGCGCACTCTGACGCGCAGCATTCGGCCCGCTGCCCGTGTGCCGCACCACCTGCGTCGCCGGCGCGAGTGCTCCATCCGCCTGGATCGGTAGGATAGCGACACTGCCCCCGGCGTAGTTCGCGACGAGCACGACACGGCCGCTACGGTCCACGCTCACGAAGCAAGGCGCGCCACCTTCTGACGGCTGCTCGTCGCGTCGAGTGAGCGCGCCGGTGTCTCTCGCGATCGCGAAGGCGCTGACCGCACCGGTCGACCTCCCGTTGTGTTTCTCGACTTCATTCACTGCGTAGAGAACGCGGCCGTTCGGGTGGATGGCGAGGAACGACGGGTTCGTGCCGGCGTCCACCGAGCCGACTCGCCGCAGTTTCCCGGAGCGCCGGTCCATGCGAACGAGATAGATGCCGTCACGCCGGCCGCCTTCGGTATACGTCCCTACGTAGAGGAGCGCATCGTCCGGCTGCGACTCCTCGCGCCGCACGAGACTCTGCGAGCCAGGCGCGCACGCGACGAGACCGACCGCCGACGCGGCTAGGAAGTCGCGCCGCGACAGCTCGGGTGGCTTGGTCAAGGCGTTGGGCGGTCGCGCCGGGCGTGACGTAGGTCGAGGCGAAAGCGCAGGGGAAGAGTGCGTGTGGGCTAGTGCCCCGATCGCCAGGCGGTCACGACATTACGTGCGGTGCCATTCGTTATCTGCGACACCGCCCCTCCCGCGGCGTTGATCACGAACACCTGCGAGACAGGATTACCGCCAACTGAACCGGGATTGCCGGCGAAGGCGATTTGCGCGCCACTTGGTGACCACACCGGATCGAAAGCTTCTGTCGCGGGGATGGTCACGACAACCAAAGCCGTCCCATCGGCCCGCATGGTACCGATCCACGATCCCAGGTTAGTAGCGCACGAAAAAGCGATGCTGGAGCCATCTGGCGACCACTGGGCCGCCCTCCCGAGATTCGACGGGCAGGCGGCGTCGTCTGTGATCTGCTGGTCGCTGGAACCGTCTGTTGGCATGACGTACAACGTCCACAGCAACCTCGGTGATCGGTTCGTAAGAAAGAGAAAGCGCGTGCCGTCGGGCGACCACGCGAGACCGAAGTTTTCTCCCGGCATTGTCCGCACGATCTTCACGTTGGAACCGTCACTGTTCATCACGTAAGGCTGGAATCCACCCAGTGCTGCGTCGAAGCTGTCGAAGGAAATGCGGCTTCCGTCCGGCGACCAGCGGGGATGTGCGGCCCCGGCACCGGGGGCGCCCTGAAACAATCGATGCTTTCCGGAGCCGTCGGCGCTCATCAGATAGACATCGCGCCGGCGAGCAGGCGCACCTGGCTCGCTGTCTACCGCACTGATGAACACGATCTGCTGACCGTCGGGTGACCAATCCGGATCACCATCCAGGATCGCATTTTGGGTGAGCTGCAGCCGAGCGGATCCATCGGGACGCATGGCGTAGATCTCGGACGCGGAACCAGTCCCGCTCACCACCAGCATGACTCCACGGGGATCATTCAGCGGTGAAGTAGAACCGTCCCCGCATGCCACGAGGCAGATTGCCAGCCAGGCGCCGAGGGCGGGTGCAACGCGCATGCAACTCATAGGTGGCGACGGAGCCTCTCGATGGGAATTCAGAGTCTTGTGCGCTGAATCTGTTGAGCCCCAACAGTCTCAGTCAAGCTAAAAGGCGATGCCACCGTTGACGTTCAAAGTGTGCGCAATCGCTCTGAAGAACAACAACGTTGACAAGAGCCAGCTACTTCCGGGGGTGCAGACCGTGCCGGACGGCATCTACGAACTCGTTTCGAAGCAGCAAAACCATTGGGGCTACATCAAGGTCATGCACTGATCACCTCGCGAGGAATTGCCTCACTACGTGCGTGATACGGGCCGCTTCGCAGCCAGTTGAAAGATGTCCGCACGGGCTCGCGACCGAGAGCGTGTCCGCTCGCACGTACCTGGCAAAGGCTGCCGCGGACTCAGCGGAGACACTGTGGTCGTCCCACGAATAAATGATCAGCATGCGAGAGCGCACCTGAGCGGCAGCACGGGCCAGATCGCCGCCGAAACTTGCCGCGACGTCCTGTCTTCGGGCGGCGCGGACCTGCGACACAAAATCTTCCAGCGTCCAGTTGGCGCTGAGCTCTTTGGCGCTTCGCGCGACATCAGCGGCGGTGGCGACGACGCCGTCCTTGTTCACCGCGCGCGGTGTGCGAAGATGCATCTCGCTCAGGAGGGCGACCTGGTTCCAGACGGAATCATCGGGGACGCCGTGCGCGCGACCGTTCTCGACCAGGCTTATATACGCGGACGTGTACGTCCGATCAAAGGCACCCGCCTGCGGGGTGCCCACGATCGGAACGACCGCGTCCATGAAATTCGGATACTTAACGGCCCATTCGAAGGCCTGCATCCCACCCATGGAGATGCCGAGCACGGCGTGAAGGCGTGGGAGCTTCATTACTTCCGCGACGAGCCGGTGCTGCGCATCGACCATGTCCGCGATGGTGAGATCGCGAAAGGCAGCGCGTCCCTCGGGCGGTGTATTAGAGGGTGAAGACGACCGCCCGTTGGCGAATGCATCGACGACGATGGTAAAGAACCGCGTCGTATCGACCCATCCGTTATCTCCGAACATTCCGATCCAGTCTTCCGAGCGACCGAGCAGCCAGGTCGGGATGAGGACAGCGTTCGTGCGCGCTGCGTTTAGGTGCCCGAAGGTGCGGTAGCTCAATCGACAACTCTCGATTGTCGCGCCGCTCGCAAGTCGACACGTGCCGAGATTCGCGAAGGTTGGTTGATGCGGACCGGGACGCGAGGCTTGGCCGTGCGCTGGCCTAACGATTTGCAGTGCAGCGAGAGCGATCAGCACGCTGGCGTATCGACGCATTATAAGTCCGGGAGGTGAGCTCGATTGCCTGGCCCGTCGTGCGCCGAGATCTCAGATGGCGACAATCCCTTGAACAGAAGCCAGAAACTCGTCGCGATCTCGAAAATACCCATCGGCGAATCGAACCACCACAGGTTGACCACCTTGGAGAAGCCGGGGGAGATGATGAAAACGAAAGTACACAGCGCGCACCATGCAGACCCGATCACACCCCAGGCGGCGAGTCCTCTCGGGATATAGCGTGATTTGAGCCACAGGTAGGCGCACGCTGTGGATGCCAATCCGTAGAACAGCAGGCCGACGTAATACGTGTCGAAACCCGAGAGGTGTAGCCTCGCCAGCGCCTGCAATTGCTCGGCTCCAAATGCCTGGAGGTACTCGGCGCCGCTCAAGAGGCGGAGAGCCGTGAAGAGATTGAGCGCGATAACGACCCACGTCACGGCGTATATCAGCCTCCAGAATGTCGCGAGCAGGGCGAGGTTCCGACTTACTGGCTTGAGAATCACGTAGAGGGCTGCGAGCAGGACTACAGTGCCAGCGGCGTAAATCAGATCGCAGGCGATGCCGAGGCGAAATAGTTGCTCGTGCGCCAGGATATTCCGCGCGGTTTCGGCAGCGTTGCCCGCGACATTCAGATGTGGACTGATGAAGAATTCATGAATGACCTCGATCGCCAGCGAGAACAGGTAAGCGAATCCCGCGACTCTTGCGGCTTTGCGTTGGGAGTCGTCGATGCTGGTGATTGTCATTTCGTGTCGCACCTGTGGAGAGTTGCGTCGCAAGGGCCCAACGGGCGGTGGTGTGTTGGGGTTTCAGAGGACGAGCTTGCCTTGGGTCGACGGAGCTACTCGGTAGCTGGTAGGACTTACATATGCCAGCGCGCTTTATAGGCAGAGCAAAGCTGATCGAGCATACGTTGATACTCCACGTCAACGTCAATTCCGCAGCTGTTTGGTCGTGGAAGCGATGGGGGGTTGACGTTGTCGATATTCACGGGCACCAGTAGCACGAAGTCGTACCCGGCGACATGAGTGTGGCCCGGCTTGCGCGTCGGCAGTTGCTGAAGGAGGGCTATGGTCCGCGCTGGATCGGTTTTGGTGTTCTTACTGATAGCCCAGGAGAACTCCGTCCAGAGAGATTGGTCTCCGGACGACAGCCGCGGAAGAACTTTCGCTACGAACTCATCCTCTCGATCTCGAAAGAACGGGTGAACCTGATCTGGGATATTCAACACGCGCGTTGCGAGTCCAACCAAAACCGTTGCAACAAGGAGGGCTTCGGGGGATTGCGCGCGAGGCTGAACTACGAAGATATCGCCTCCACGGCATTCGCGGGGGGCGTCTTCTTACAATGAGGTTCGAACTGTCCCAGCCTGCACCATCCCTGCGTCGCGCACTAACGCCCAAGCTGAACAGCGCGGGAATCTCATGTATAGAACAACGCAACTCTTCGCCACAATTAAAGTTTGGGGCCGTTTTCTTTAATTTGACGGATAAGATTTAAAGTCCGACCTAAACAAAACGTTACCAGCACTCTATCCCGCCCTCGGGGGAATGGGCATCGTCCGGGAGACCACCGGAGGCACGTACGGTCAGGCGCCGCCGAGCAGAGTCACCGCACCGCCGCCGACCGCCTCAGCATCCACCCGTACAACCAAACGATCGCGCCCACGAAGCCGATCACCCCCAGCCAGGGCGCGGGCGCAAAATTCTCCGGCACGAGCGCAATCGGTGCGTCCTTAGAGAATCCGACGATGAGCCCCGCGTTGATCACTCCCCAAATGCTCTCACCGACAATCAACCCCGACGCCACCAGCGTTCCCAGCCGCTTCGCGCGATCGGGATTCGGCATCGATGCACTACGCCG
>CABEAZ010000131.1_pt1 | contig 22365 bp, 19 predicted proteins | sample 3132471 | NCBI WGS metagenome assembly CABEAZ01 (sample SAMEA5534345, study PRJEB31848) | metagenome | biome: tundra; feature: field; material: soil | place: USA | collected 2013-05 | depth 0.45 m | reverse complement strand
ACGACCTCGGGATGAGCTACTGGTCGGCGATTTTCCATACGAGCGACGAACAGAAGCGAATTGCCGAAGACACGATCGCCGATGTCGAGGCCTCCGGCCTCTGGCCGGGCAAGGTGGTGACCGAGGTGACATCTGCCGGTCCGTTCTGGGAAGCCGAACCGGAGCATCAGGATTACCTGGAGCGGATTCCGAATGGCTACACGTGCCACTTCGTGCGGCGAAACTGGGTGCTGCCCAAGCGCGGAGCGGCGGAGCGCCAGCCATCGCTAACGACTTAGGCCTGAATCCAGGCGCCCATAAAGGCGGACATACCGCTCGGTTGCTGCTGTTCGTGATGCTGTTGTGTTGGTGCGGCGCCTTGCTCTTGTTCCGCTTCGTGCGATCGGGCTCGCTTGCTCTCGGGTTCCTGGCCTGGAATCTTTTTCTCGCTGCAGTTCCGGCAGTTGCGGCCTGGTTCTTCGCACGCGCGATGGGAAAGAATTCCTCGCTAATCGAGCGCGTTGGATGGTTCGTGGTATGGCTCGTTTTCCTTCCCAACGCGCCGTACATCATCACCGATTTCGTTCATCTGACGACGCGCCCGGGAATTCCTTTCTGGTATGACACCGCGCTCCTCGTATCCTGCGCGGGGACAGGACTCCTGCTCGGCTACACATCCATTGCGGATGTACAGATAGCGATCACGCGAAGGTTTTCCACGTTTGTGGGCTGGATGCTCGTGGTCGCCGCGGTTCTCTTGTCCGGGTTCGGTATCTACCTTGGGCGGTTTCTTCGGTGGAATAGTTGGGACACGCTAACCAGCCCTCGTCAACTATCCCTCGAGATCACGGACCGTCTGATCAACCCGTTATCTCACCCGCAAGCCGTCGGCGTCACGGTAGTCTACGGTGTGGGTCTCTTTCTGGGCTACGTAGCCCTTCGCTTCTGGCAGCCAGCTACCCACGCTCAGGAGTGAAAATCTGCTCGATAGGTAGCCGGAACAGCCGCGGCCGGTCATCTACTTCCTGTCGTAGACGAGCCGAAAGTGGATCGGATCGGTGCTGGGGCCTGCCATAGGCTGTATGTCCATTTCCCGTGTCATGGTCTTGCCGTCCGGCGAGAGATATGTGCGGCCGGTTTGGAGTGCGACGGTCTGGCCTTGCATCGAGATCGTGCTCGAGAACGTCGTCGTGTCGTGCTGAACCTTGGTCGTGGTGCGGATCGTCGCACCGTTGGACATGTCGTTCGACGCCTCACCTTCGCCCACTGGCCACTTCAGCACGCGACGCTGAGTACCCTGTCCGCCGAAGTCCGAGGTTGAGGTGATCTCGTAAACGCTGCCGACGCGCGTGATCGTGGAGGAATCGATCGTGGGTGGCGGCATCGTACCGAGGTCACTCTTGGCCAGATTGATGACCCAGGTGCCGGTGAGATCGGCGCCCTTTGCCGGAGCCTGTTGCGCTGCCAGACCGGCGGAAGGAGTGAGGAGGGCGAAGGCGATAAGCAAAGCTCTGGATGTTCTCATTGGATGTGCCGGTAAGAGTCGATGAGGGCGAAGTCGCCGAGCTCGGACTACGAACCGTTGCCGCTTTGGCACCGTTTTATCCGATGGTAGAAGCTAGGATAGTCCGTGCTGGCTCGGCCAGAGGTTATTTCGAAGGGAGCGTGGCGGCGTCGGCGCCCTCAACGACGCGCTGATCGCGCGAGAATTGAAGCGCGCTCCAGATAGCGACGGTGATACTCCCAACGCACACAACGAACGCGATCGCGCGCATCCACCGCGCGATCACCGTGTCGTGCGCAAGCAATCCCCAGCGGGTGAGGAGGTTGTTCCAGTCGTGCCCGTCGCTCTCCTGGCCTGTCGATCCGTCGAGTAGCATGAGCTGGCCGGCGCGGGAGTCGGCGCAGTAGATCGCGTACCTGAGGGACTCATTTGGTGTTGATTACACTGGGTACGTCGCGAGCGTCCGCCGCTGGCTTTAGGGTGATTTCAACAGCGCATCGCACGCGGTATTGGGCCTCCGATAGTAGTCTATATCTGCATTGTTGAGGACGATCTGGCGGTCTGCTTTGTCAATGGTCCCAATGCAGCAAACGCGAGGCACTATGTAGCCGTAGATTCCCGGTATGACCCCGGATCAACGGAGCACACGCCGGTGACGTCACTCAGGAAAGTCGCGATAGTTGCCGGTTCGCTGTACCTCGTAACTCACGTCACGTCGATTGCCGGACTCCTGCTGTATGGACCGGTACTTCACAATCCTGAGTACGTCCTCGGCGGCGGCGCGGACTCGCGAATCATACTCGGCGCGTTTCTCGAGATAATTCTGGCGATGGCCAACATCGGCACGGCGGTCACCCTGTTTCCCGTGACGAAGAAACAGAACGAAAGTATCTCGCTCGGTTACGTCGGCCTCCGTACTCTCGAGGCAGCTATCATCTGCGTCGGCGTCGTCGCGCTGCTCACCGTCGTGACGTTGCGACAACAGCATGCAGCGACGCCATCGGCGGATCCGGCGTCAGTCGTGAGTGTCGGCCGAGCATTGGTCGCAGTGCATGACTGGACGTTTCTCGTCGGGCCCAATTCCGTACTCGGCATCAACACCATATTGATGGCGTACCTGATGTATCGATCGGAGCTCGTGCCGAGGTGGATTGGCGCGCTCGGACTCATCGGAGGCACCCTGATTTTTCTGTCGTCGATCGCCGAACTCTTTGGCTTTTATAAACAGGTTTCTGTGGTGGGCTCGCTTACGGCCGTGCCGGTGTTCGCGTGGGAGCTGTCACTCGCCTTCTGGCTGATCATCAAGGGATTCAGACCAGCGGCGTTGCAGCGCTTAGCCATCGCGTGACGATCTAGATGACACCGTCGTGCAAGGACAGCCGTAGTCAGTAGCAGTCCGCTTTACCACCCGAATTCCGGATCGATCGAGGTTACAATGCGTCGACTTGGTGCCGTTCTGACGTGGGCGGGTGTGGGCGTCTGGGGTCTTGGTATAGTGGCGTGGATGCAAAGCGTCTGGGTCACATTGCCCCCTGACACAGTCAAGGTCATAGTCCTCACGCTCGCGGCACTTACGGGAGGGGTATTGGTTGCTGCCGGCGCCGCGACCTCTCGCGCGGGGCACATCATGAGCAAGCGTGAGATCGAACCAAGAAGCGCGGATACGCAATCGGCCTTGCCCAACCCTGCGCCTACCGCCGTGGATCAGAAGGTACGAGCGAAAGATTCCGCGTAGGCGAGCCGATCGCGCCGTGAGGCAACTGCTCGGGGACTAGCGACGAGGTCGCCCTGTTGTGATTATCGGAAGGACCCACCGCTCCCACCCTTTCATCACTTACAACGAGCCCGTTATGCGTGCGAGTTCTCTCATATTGCTCGTCGGAGCCGCCGCTGCGGCCATCCCGTGCGCAGCTCCGGCACAAGCGCGCAGCCGGCAGGCCGCCGTTCCAGTAACCACCACCCTGCTCGTTCCCGACCGCGTGTGGGACGGCGTGGAGGACGCGCCGCATTCTGGCTGGGCGGTGCTCGTCACTGGCAACCGGATCATCGCCGCCGGCCCGCGCGGTCAGATGAGCGTGCCCGCCGGGGCGACGACGATCAATCTTCCGGGCACGACAATGACGCCGGGATTGATCGATGCGCACTCGCACGTGCTGCTCCACCCATATAACGAAAGTTCATGGAACGACCAGGTGCTGCACGAATCGTTGGCGCTCCGCACGGCGCGCGCAGTCAATCACTTGAGAGCGACGCTGATGGCCGGCTTCACGACCGTGCGCGACCTGGGCACCGAGGGCGCCGGCTACGCCGACGTCGGGCTCAAGCAGGCTGTGAATCAAGGCATCATCCCCGGCCCGCGGATGTTCGTCTCCACGCGGGCGATCGTTGCTACGGGCGCTTATGGACCGGCTGGCTTCACTCCGGAGTACGCGAACGACATTCCGCAGGGAGGCCAGGAGGCGAGCGGGCTCGAGCAGATGGCGCAGGTGGTGCGCGATCAGATCAAGCATGGCGCGGATTGGGTGAAGATCTACGCCGATTACCGCTGGGGGCCGAACGGCGAGAACGAGCCGACGTTCACGCTGGACGAGCTCAACGAAGCCGTCGACATCGCAAACACCTCGGGACGGCCAGTGACAGTGCACGCGACGACAGCCGAAGGCATGCGCCGAGCAATTCTCGCCGGCGTCACGACCATCGAGCACGGCGACGGAGGAACGCCGGAGGTCTTCAAGATGATGGCCGACCGCGGCATCTGTCTCGTTCCGACGCTCGCCGCGGGCGATGCGATCTTCCAGTACAACGGCTGGCGGAAGGGCGTCGACGCTGATCCCGCGTCCATCGTCGCGAAGAAGAAGAGCTTCAGGGCCGCCCTCGACGCGGGCGTGACGATCTGCAACGGCAGCGACGTCGGCGTATTCACGCATGGTGACAACGCGAGGGAGCTCGAGATGCTGGTCGCTTACGGGATGGCGCCCGTGGCCGCGCTCCGCTCGGCGACGTCGATCGACGCGAAGATGCTGCGCATGGGCGACCAGCTCGGGCAGGTGAAGGAGGGCTATCTCGCCGATCTGATCGCGGTGAAGGGTGACCCGACGAAGGACATCTCGGCGATTCGCGAGGTGCAGCTGGTGATGAAGGATGGGACGATCTACAAGCAGTGACGCAGCGCCTTCGCCGGCATCTGTAAGAAAGCATTCTCCTTGAGCCTCCTTCGCTTATGAGCAAACCTTTCAGCAAACTCGTTCTCCTCTGCGCCGCACTCGCTTCGACCGCCGCCGCGCAATCGCCGACCCCTTCGGGTACTGACCTGGCTCGCTGGTCACGCGAAGCGCAGAGCGTCACGATCACCCGAGACGACTGGGGAATTCCGCACATCTCGGGTAAGACTGACGCCGACGCGGTCTTCGGTCTCCTCTACGCCCAGGCGGAGGACGACTTCAACCGTGTCGAGTCCAATTACTTCAACCCTCTGGGACGCGCCGCCGAGTCGGAAGGCGAAGGCGCGATTTATCGTGACCTCAGAATGCGGCTGATCAACAATCCGGATTCACTGAAGGCGCTGTACTTGCGCAGCCCGCGCTGGCTCCAGTCGGTGATGACGGCGTACGCCGACGGATTGAACTATTACCTGTACAAACACCCCGAGGTGAAGCCAAAGGTCATCGCGCACTTCGAGCCGTGGATGCCGCTCGCCTTCAGCGATGGAAGCATCGGCCCCGACATCGAGTCGGTGAACCTGACCCAGCTCGCCGCGTTGTATGGAGGTCGACCGCCCAATGTCAGCTCTGCGCCCCCTGAGCGTCGCGATGACCGCGGCTCCAATGGAGTCGCAATCGCGCCCTCCAACACGCTCTCGCATCACGCGCTCCTCCTCATCAATCCGCACACGTCGTTTTTCTTCCGCGCCGAGGTGCAGGTCACGAGTGAGGAGGGTTTGAACGCCTATGGCGCGGTAACGTGGGGGCAATTCTTCGTCTATCAGGGCTTCAACGACCGCGCGGGGTGGATGCACTCGTCCACCGGCGCCGACAACATCGACGAATATCTCGAGACGGTAACGAGACGCGGTGACCACTTCGTTTACCGTTACGGCGCGGAGGAGCGGCCGGTGACGGAGGAGAAAGCCGTCGTCCGCTACAGCACTGCCGGAGGAATGGCGCAGAAGGGCTTCACGATCTACCGCACCCATCACGGACCGATCGTGCGCGAAGCAAACGGAAAATGGGTGAGCGTCAGACTGATGCAGCGGCCCGTCGACGCGCTGATCCAATCATTCATGCGAATGAAAGCGAGGGATTACAAATCGTTCCGCCAGACGATGGAGCTGCACACGAACTCGTCGAACAACACTACATTCGCCGACGCCGATGGGGACATCGCCTACTTCCACTCCAATTTCATTCCGAGGCGCGACACATCCTTTGACTGGACTCGCCCAGTCGACGGCAGCGATCCGCGCACCGAATGGAAGGGCGTGCTCTCGGTTGACGAGAGTCCGAACCTCCTCAATCCGCCAAACGGCTGGATCTACAACAGCAACAACTGGCCGTGGTCCGCGGCGGGGCCGTTCAGCCCGAAGCGGTCGGATTTCCCAGCGTACGTTGAGATCAGTAGGGAGGAATCGCCACGCGGACGCCACGCGCTGAGAGTTCTTCCGGACAAGAAAGATTTCACCATCGCTTCCCTCATCTCGGCCGCATACGACAGCTGGTTGCCATCCTCCGCGCGGATGATTCCGGGGCTGCTCAAGTCTTACGACAATCTGCCGGGCTCAGATCCGATGAAGGCGAATCTCGCCGGTCCGATCGCCGCGTTGCGCGCGTGGGACTACCGCTGGGGAACCAATTCCATCCCGACTTCACTCGCCGTCTTCTGGGGAGAGGATCTCTTCAATCGCGTCGGCGCTGAAGCCCGGCAGGCGGCGACGTCGGCCGAGACCTACGTCATCGATCGCGCGACGGACGGGGAGCGGCTTCAGTCGCTCGTCGCCGCGACGACGAAGCTCGAGCACGATTTCGGGACCTGGCAGACGCCGTGGGGAGAGATCAACCGGTTCCAGCGCATCAACGATGACATCGCGCCCAAGTTCGACGACTCGGCACCGAGCATCCCGGTTCCCTTCACGTCGTCGAGGTGGGGATCTCTGGCGTCGTTTGCGGCGCGCGCGTATCCAGGAACGAAGAAGTGGTACGGCACCAGCGGCAACAGCTTCGTCGCGGTGGTCGAGTTCGGGGACAGCGTGCGTGCGAGGGCGATCACCGCGGGTGGCGAGAGCGGCAACCCTTCCTCACCGCACTTCAACGACGAGGCGCAGCGATACAGCACCGGCAATCTCAGGGACGTGTACTTCTATCCGTCACAGCTGAAGGGACACATCGAGCGAGAGTATCATCCCGGCGAAAGCGACTAGCGGCGGGTCGGGATACCTTTCCGTTCGTAAAATGGCAACCATCGGCGGTGAGCCCTCGAGCATCGGTCCCGACTCACCAACGGTGTTGACCATAAAAGTTCTGTTCGCACAGCCAGGACTACCTATCGGAGAGCAAGGGAGCCGAGGCGCCGTGCAGCAATTGATCGGAGCCTAGTCTTTCCATGAGCAACGCAAAGTTATTCACGCCGCTGCGTGTCGGCGGCCTCGAGCTCCGCAACCGCATCGTCATCGCGCCGATGTGCCAATACTCCGCCATCGATGGATGCATGACGGACTGGCACGTCATTCACCTCGGGCACCTGGCACTGTCGGGGGCGGCACTCCTCACGATCGAAGCAACCGCTGTTGTCCCGGAAGGACGCATCAGTTACGGCGATGTTGGTCTCTGGTCCGACGCGACTGAAGAAGCGATGGCGCGCACGCTCGAAAGTGTGCGACGCTGGTCCGACATTCCCATCGCGATCCAGCTGGCGCACGCTGGTCGCAAAGCCTCGACGGAGCTGCCGTGGAAGGGCGGCCGACACATCGGGCCGCATGAACACAACGGATGGCAAACAGTGGCGCCATCGGCGATTCCGTACGATGAGACGGACAACTCGCCGGTCGCGCTCGACGCCGCCGGGCTGACGCGGGTGCGTGATGGTTTCGCCGAGGCGGCGCGGCGCGCGGCGCGTCTTGGTCTTGATGCGGTCCAGCTCCACGCCGCACACGGCTATCTCCTGCACCAGTTTCTTTCTCCGCTGTCAAACAAGCGCGATGATGAGTATGGCGGCAGTCTCGAGAACAGAATGCGCTTTCCGCTCGAAGTGTTCGACGCGGTGCGCTCGGTCTTCGCCGCGGACCGACCGGTAACCGTGCGTATCTCCGGCACCGACTGGGTGGATGGCGGATGGGATATCGGACAGAGTGTCACCTTTGCCCGCGCGCTCGAGGAGCGCGGTTGCGCGGCGATCCACGTGTCGAGCGGCGGGCTGACGCCGCGTCAGAAAATTCCGGTCGGTCCGAGCTATCAGGTGCCGCTGGCGCGCGCCGTCAAGGAGGCCACTACCATGCCGGTGGTCGCAGTGGGGTTGATTACCGACTACGAACAGGCCGAGGCTATTCTGGTGACCGGCGAGGCGGATCTCATCGCGATTGCGAGAGCGATTCTGTACGATCCACGCTGGCCGTGGCACGCCGCCGCGCACTTCGGCGCAAAAGTCAAAGCACCCAAACAGTACCTACGCGCCCAGCCGCGACAATTTCCCGACTTGTTCGACGACGGCGAGTGAGATGCTGTCGCCTTAGGCGCTCTCCGCCCGCACGAACGCGGCGCGATTTCGTATCAGGAACCAGATGGCGCTTGCTGCCATTATCGCAGTGAAGGCAAGTGTCACGTTCGTCAGCATGCCTTGATCGAATGGGATCGGGTTTGTCTGATTTTGAGCGAGCGCTCGCTGCAACTCGAGCATTCGCTGCCGCAAAGACGGCACGAGTGTGACAAGGCTCAAGTGAACAAACCCGAACCCGAACCACCCGATCGCCAAAACCCGAGCCCGCTCCCGTAGATCGAGCAAACCCTTCCCGATGTACAGCGATAGCGCTCCGAAAAAAGCGTAGATGACGCCCGCGATCCAACCGTTGAAATTCACCCCGAACAAGAACGCAGGCATGCGTGTCAGGATCGCGAAGAGGCAGGGCGCGCCTCCGACGATGCTCGCCCAGGCGATGACTGTGATGCTCAGCGGCCTCGGAGACGCGGGCCCGGCTATGGGGGACGCAAAAGCGGCTTTCGTCGATGGCGTGTTGAACTGAATGAGCCACCAGACGGCAATTGCCACCGGAATTCCGAACATCACCGCCATCGTTCGCCGAACGATGTGCTCCGTGCTGGCGGTTATTTCCGGAGGCATAGGCACGGCCATGGATATCACCAGGCTGAAGATGGAACCCGCCGCGAGGAAACCGGCGATGACCAGGATCGATGTGCGCGCCCAGGAGCGGAGGCGGAAAAGTCCGACGGAAGTCCAAATGCCAATGCCGGCGAGCGCGGCAAACATCGCAGCACCCGCGATAACAAACTGAACACTGTTAGGCGGTTGGGGCTGCGTCGTCTCGATGAACAGGGACGCGACCGAGAGGGCCGCGAGCAGCAGCACGAAGATGCTTCCGAGAATCGCCACTATCGCGCTCGCGGTGACGCCGGCAGGCCTGCTCATACAGATAATCTATTTCTTTATTGACAATTTGCCCGAGCTCTCGAATTTCTGACCACGTTATCTGCGCGAGGCGCGGCACGAGCATGAAAAAGGCACTGAAAGTAGTTGGCTATGTGGTGGGCGCAGTCGTCATCATCCTGCTCGGGCTGGTCGGCTATTACGCCTACAGCAGGACTTCCGCTGTGTATGCCGCCCGCGAGAAGATGGGTCGTCCGGCCGACACGCTTCGGGTGGACGGCTTCGCCTTCCGCGATCTGAACAAGAACGGGAAGCTCGATCCATACGAGGACCGCAGAAACCCGATACCGGTCCGCGTGGAGAACCTGCTGGGGCAGATGACCCTCGAAGAAAAGGCCGGCACGATGTTCCACACCTTCGTGTGGCCGGGAAAGAACGGTGAAATCGCGGGTCCGCTCCAGCCGATGAACCTGCTGCCGGTCGAGGTCGCGCTCTTCGAGAAGAAGATGACCTTCTTCAACCTGTTCGGACTCGGCAGCGCCGCGGACGCAGCACGCTGGACCAACGCGGTACAGCGGATGGCCGAGCGGACCCGTCTGGGCATCCCCGTCACGTTCAGCTCCGATCCCCGGCACTCCGCCGTTCTCAAGAAGTCGGTCGCCGCGTATGCGATGCCCGAGTTTTCCCAATGGCCGGAGCCGATTGGCTTGGCCGCGATTGGCGATAGCGCGCTGGTCGAGGAGTTCGGTCGCATCGCGGCGCAGGAGTATCGCGCGGTCGGCATTCAGGTCGCGCTGCACCCCATGGCGGACGTCGCTACCGAGCCGCGCTGGGGCCGGATCAGCGGGACGTTCGGCGAGGACGCCAGGCTCGCCGCGAAACTGACGGCGGCGTACGTCCGCGGCTTCCAGGGCGACTCGATCTCACCGACCAGCGTCGCCACCGTCACCAAACACTTTGCGGGCGGCGGTCCCCAGGAGGACGGATGGGATCCGCATTTCCGATATGGCAAGAACCAGGTCTATCCCGGCCACAACCTCGCGTACCACCTGATCCCCTTTCGCGCGGCGATCGCGGCCGGCACCGCGCTGATCATGCCGTACTACGGCGTGCCCGTCGGGCTGACGAAGGAGGACGTGGGCTTCAACTTTAACCGCGAGATGATTTCCGGCATACTGCGCGACTCGCTCGGTTTCCACGGGATCGTCCTGACGGACTGGGGGCTCCTCACGCCGACAAGGATCTTGGGGCTCGACCTCGAGCGGTTTCTCCCCTACGCCGGCGTGAAGGACTACGGCGTGGAGAGTCTGGCGCCGCCACAGCGGGCCAAAAAGGCGCTCGACGCCGGCGTGGACCAGTTCGGTGGCGAGATGCATCCCGAATACGTGGTGCAGCTCGTTCGCGAGGGAGCGATCCCGCAAGCGCGGCTTGACGAATCGGTGCGCAGGCTGCTGACGCTCAAGTTCGAGCTGGGCCAATTCGACAACCCGTACGTGGACGTCGATGCCGTTGCCAAGCGAGTAGGCTCCCCACAGGCAAGGCGGCTGGGCAACGAATCGCAGCGGCGCTCTCAGGTGCTGCTGACGAACAAGGAGACGAACGGACGCGCGATCCTCCCGCTCAAGCCGGGCACGCGAATCTACATCCAGAATCTCGATTCGGCGGTCGCCGCAAAATACGGAACCGTTGTGAGGACGCCCGGGGAAGCTGACGTCGCCATCCTGAACCTGGATCCGCCGTTCGACCACGACCGCGGATCGCTGTTACACCAGGGCCGACTGTACTACACAGAAGGAGAGTTGAAGCCGGTACTGACCATCATGCGACAGAAGCCGACGGTGGTCACCGTTTTTCTGGAGCGACCTCTCGTGATTCCCGAGCTCGCGGGCTCGGCGAAGGCGATCCTCGCCAACTTCGGGGCGACCGACGACGCCATCTTCGACGTCCTGTTCGGCCGCTTCAAACCTCAAGGAAAGCTGCCATTCGACATGCCTTCCTCCTGGGAGTCGGTTTTGAAACAGAAAGAGGATGTACCGTTCGACTCGGAAAACCCGCTGTTTCGATTCGGCCACGGGTTGGCCTACAAATAGTCGAGCAGTCCAGAGTGTGTGACCGCTTCTGGCAACCATGCACTCGGCCCGCCATCATCTCGGTATGCCTCAGGACTCAGCAATTCGCGTCGGCTTGATCGGCTTCGGTTTCGTATCGAAGACCTTTCACGTGCCGCTGCTCAAGGCAACAGACGGCTACAAGATCACCGCAGTGTCATCCAGCCGTCCCGCGGATGTGTCGGCCGTCCTGGGTGATGTCGACGTCGTGTCCGATCCGAAGGCGCTCGCGATGCATCCGGATATCGACCTCGTCGTAATCGCAAGCCCCAACGAAACGCACGCGCCGCTCGCCGAGCTGGCGATGCGTGCCGGCCACAATGTCGTGGTGGACAAGCCATTCACCATCACTGTCGAAGAGGCGAGACATCTCGCGTCTGTCGCGGCGGAGAAGGGCGTTCTGCTCTCGGTGTTCCAGAACAGACGCTGGGACAGCGATTTTCTCACCATCCAGGACGCGATACGCCAGGATCTCTTAGGAAGGATCGTTCTGTTCGAATCGCGCATCGATCGTTATCGCCCGGATGTCCGTGAGCGATGGCGCGAAGTTCCCGGTCCGGGCGCGGGACTCCTCTACGACCTTGGGCCCCACCTCATCGATCAGACGCTGTTGCTATTCGGAATTCCGGACAGCGTGCAGGCGACGCTCGCGAAGCAACGCCGCGGCGCGAGAACCGATGACTTCTTCCAGCTCGTTCTGCGCTACGGCGAACTGGTCGCGACGCTCGGGGCCGGCTCGCTCGTGTCCGGCGGTAGCGCGCGTTTCTCCGTGCATGGCGAACGGGCGAGCGTGGTCAAGCAGAAGCCCGATGTCCAGGAGGATCAGCTCCGCGCTGGCATGTTGCCGGGCGCTCCGGATTGGGGGCTCGATCCGGATGCTGCGCTGCTATACGTCGGGGCCACCGGCGATACGCGCGTGCTCGAGACGGCACGTGGTGATCAGCGCGGATACTATGTCGCGTTGCGCGAAGCGTTGCTCGGCCGCGCGCCGAACCCTGTACCGCCGGAGCAAGGCTCGTCGGTAATGGCGATCATCGAAGCTGCGTTCCGCTCCGAAAAGGATGGACGCCGAGTCGTTCCTGAGTTGACGGCAAAGGAGCGGGCGGCGTGGTCAACTACGTCCTAACGAATCGATCGCGCAGGGTCACGGTGGGCCGCTGTCGCCCGTGTCGATCCCTTCGCTCTCCTTTTCCTTCTTCGACTTGCCAAAAATCCAGTTGACACTGAATAGCATTCCGCGAATCAGTCGCCTGCGGTCTGAGACCTGATAGAAGGCCGGATCGATTGTCGTAGATCTCTCGAGAGAAGTGTTGAACGGGTCGATCACGCGAAGCGTCAGGCTCAGTTGGTCGTTCATCAACTTCTGTCGCACAGCAGCACTGAGACGCGTACGAGCGGCATTCCGTCCCTGCTCCACGATCATCGGCGCCTGATAGGAGAGCAGCGTCTGCACATCGACCGTGCTCGAGACGCGGAACGTCGCGTTGGTCCGCGCCGTCCAGCCGTAGGTTCTGGCGGAAAAGCCCGGCGAGAGATTGGCGGCGTCACTGACCTGTCTGAATCCGCTCCCACCCACGAATCCACTCACTCTTCCACCACTCATCGCGACGGTGACGTCTGTCCCGTAGGCGTCGGTTGAAGCGACGTTCGCGAATGTCCTCGTCGATACGCCCGCGGTGTCGATCGTGCGGATCGTTCGGATGGCATCGAGAGTGTGCCGGTAGAACGGCGTCACCTGCACGGTCATTCGATCGGTCGAGCGCTGAATTCCAAACTCCAGCGCGCGAATGTACTCCGGCTTCAGGTAAGGATTGCCGCGGGAGATGTTGAGCGGATCGAGAAGGTGCGGCGTCGGGTCGAGCAGATCGGTGTCGTCGGGGCGTCTGATGCGCGTCGAATAACTCAGCTTGATCTGATGCTCGTCGTCTATATGGTAGGCAATGAGCCCGCTCGGGAAAAAGCTGTTGTATTGGTTGTCGTACTGCGTGCCGCTGTTCATCAGATGAAACTGCGTCGACGCGCGCTCCACACGAACTCCGCCCTGGAACTGGAACTTGCCGCGGTCCGCGCCGAGCATTCCGTACGCGGCGTTGACCAGCTGGCGATAGGTGAAATCACTGATGCGCGTCGGGTCCGGCACGTACGCGCTTTGCGCCGAGTCGAAGACGTTGGTATCGAGAGTCGTATGAAAGCGCTGCAGCGATCCCTTGTATCCGGTCTCCAGGCGCAGATCGTCCGCGAGCGGCCGCACGTAATCCGCCTTCAATGAGTATTCGCGCGGGTGCTCCCATGGAGTCTGGTTCTCGAGAGCGGATGTGTCGGCGGGTGTCCCGTCGAGTGCCAAATCACGCGCGATCGTGCTCGTCGGCCCACCTTCGCCGTCGCGGGTGATGCGAAGCTCGCTCGACAGCTTGTGTCCCTTATCCGCGAAATTGTGCTTGTACGCGAGCGCCGACTCGAAGCTGAACTCGTGATTGGTGCCGCGCGTGAATCGGTCGCTGAGCCCGGTGAGATCGCGCGTCGCACTCAGATCATTGTACAAGACGTTGTACGTCTCGAGCTCGATGCGTGTGCTGTACACCGTCTCCAGGGAGATTGCGTCGCTCGCGCCCGGTGCGTAGTCGAGGCTGCCGGTCAAGGTGTGAACCAGCGGAATCTGGGTGCGTGTCGCTGCTTCCTCGAGCAGAGTCATCGGATCCTGATACAGATTCTCGCGAAAGAGCGCCTCCTTTCTCGGACGGCTGTCACGCAGGAATCCGTAGCTGCCGTAGAAGGACAGCGGCCCGCGCTCGTAACCGACGTTGCCGCCGACATCGACGTGTCCCGTGGTGCCACCGCCGATGGTGAGCGCGCCGCTCTTGCCGGCCTCGGGCTTCTCTTTGAGGACGATGTTGATGATTCCCGCGACTCCCTCGGGGTCGTCGCGCGCCGATGGATTGGTCACGATCTCGACTTTGTCGACGATGTCAGCTGGTAGCTGGGAGAGGAAATTGCCAAGCTGCGCCGGCTTCAACGGACTCGGACGGCCGTTGATCTGGACGATCACGCCGGTGTTGCCGCGCATGCTCACGACGTTGTCGATGTCGACATCGACAGAAGGAACGTTGCGCAGCACGTCGAGCGCGGTGCCGCCGCGAGTGGTCGGCATGTCATGGACGATGTACGTGTTGCGATCGGGAGCGAGCAGAACCTCCTGCTTCTGGCCGGTTACCTGGAGCGACTGCAACTGGACCGGCGCGGCATTGAGCGACACTGTGCCGACGTCGATGCTCGACGACGATGGACCAACTTCGATCGGCGGCAGCGGTCGTGGTGTGTATCCAAGGCGCCGAATGCGGACGCTATAGTGCCCCGGCTGGAGACCTTCGACACGGAAGGATCCGTCGGCGCCGGTTACGGCGTGCGCCGCCGAAGCCGCAGCTCCAGCGACCTTAACGTCCACGGTCGCGGCGCTGATCGGTGTGTTGGTGGCGGAGTCGATCACGTGGCCGGTGATCACGCCGATGGTGGGAGTGGCCTGGGCCTCGACCCGCGTGTGAATCGCAAAGAGAGAAACAGCAGCGACTGCAATGGCGCGTTCCAGCAGCGTCAAGAAATCACCCGGTATCGAATCAGCATCATTGAGTGAACTTAATCGGTTGCAGCTTTCCCCTAGATGACACGGGAGAGGGATGGCTGCTGACGCACTCTCGATGGCTTTTCGCCAGGGTACCGACAGTTTTACCTGCGCAAGCGACTGAGCCCGCCTACGGCTTGAAGATTCCGGGATCGTGCAGCGTCCCGTTCCACGGACGCAGCCACACGGTGCCGTTCCACGCGTGCGCCAGATACTTGTTGACCGCGTCCATCTCCGCGAGCGCGTACTGGGTACGATGACACGCGAACTCCTCGCGTCCCGCCGCCAAGTCCCGCTCCTCGAACGGCACGCGCACGGTCAGCAGCGCCTCCGCCATGCCGTTCACTGTGGGCTCCGCGGGCGATGCGGTGCGCAAACGCTCCGTCGGCAGTGACGCGTACAGCAGATCCACGTTCGCGTAGCGCGCGTCGCTCTGCACGATCTGCGTCACGACATCGCCGACGAGCCGATGGTCGGGATGCCCCGTGCCTCCCTCCGGACCGAAGGTAATGACCACAGCTGGCCCGAGAGAGTCAATGATCGCCGCGAGCGCCGACCGCAGCTTGCCCAGCACTTCGAACGATGCGAGTCCGCCATCCGGAAGACCGAGCAGGTGGAGCTGTCGCACGCCGAGTCGCTTGGCCGCGCAGGTCGCCTCCTTGGTGCGGACGGCGGCCAGCTCCGCTCCGGCCGGGATGTGGGCGAAATCGCGAACGCCTTTGGAGCCGTCGGTGGCGATCACGAGATGGGTCTCGCGTCCTTCCCTCGCGAGCCGCGACAGCAGCGGGCCGATGACGCGTTCGTCGTCGGGGTGAGCGAACACAGCGATGATGGGTCGGCGGACCTGGGCCGGCGCCGAGAGCGGGATGACCGTGGCGAGCGCTACGGCGATGAATGTATGTATGGTGATGCGCATGCTATAGACTGCAGCCTGGACGGGCGATGCGCGAGACCACGCACGCGCTGCCGGCGCCGAAACTCGGCGCTGATGCCTAACGAAAGTTGCAGGTGACAACCACTTTTTCGGGGGCCTCATGAAGTCATTCCTGATCCTCACTGTCTGCGTGGCCACCTTCGGCTCGGCGTCTCCCTGCGCGTCGCAGCAACAGCCACAAAGCCTCTTCAATGGTAGAGACCTCTCCGGCTGGCATGTCGACGTTCCCGCAACGGACTCCAACGTTCGCGTCCGCAATCCGTTCGTCGTGCGCAATGGGATGCTCGTCACCCTCGGTGAGCCCCGCGGGCACCTCATCACCGATTCCAGCTACCGCGACTACCGGCTGGAGGTCGAATACCGCTTCCCGGCGGCGCCCGGGAACGCCGGTGTTCTCGTGCACGCGTCGACCCCGCGCGCTCTCTACGGAATGTTCCCGCGTTCCATCGAGGTGCAGATGGAACACGGGAACGCCGGCGATTTCTGGTGCATCCTGGAAGACATCCGCGTTCCCGACATGGAGCGCCGGCGCGGGCCACCGGCGGAGTGGGGGACCACGGAGGGCAAGGCGCGACGCATCCTCAATCTGACCGACAGCTCTGAGAAGCCCCTCGGCGAATGGAACACGATGGTGATCGAGGCTGTCGGCCGCTCGATCAGAGTCTGGGTCAACGGCGATCTGGTAAATGATGGCTCGGGCGCGACCGCCGATCACGGCCGTATCGCTCTCCAGTCGGAAGGATCGGAGGTCGAGTTCCGGAAGCTCTCGCTGGCTCCGATGAGCGCGCAGACCATCACACGTTGATGCGGGTGCAGCCTAACGAGCGCCGCAGGCTTTGGCCCGTTAGCGCGCCTGGCCGATTTGAGCGTGGAATCCGCCGGGGACGAGATCCAAATCAGCTTTCCCGCGCCCGTCTAACGAACGTCGCAGCTCACAAGCACTTTTCGGATGCGACTTCATCGCAATGGTGATCGTGTGCCTGCAGCTGAACCAGTGCGTCGGTGCGCCAGGTCTCGGCGGAAAGGTGCTTCCATCGTGCGGGCGAGGGTCATGAGATGAGCGAGAGAATCGGCGTGCTTGTACGAACAGAGTCGGGGCCGGGAGTCCTCCATCAGCTGACGGGGGTCATTGCCAGACACCGGGGCGATATCTCTTCAGTGGAGATCTCCGGCCATCGCGCCGGCGAAACGAGCGTCTACTTCGAGATCGAGCTCCCGGACGATCCAGCGCCCGTGCTCGAAGAGCTTCGTGCCCTGCCGATTGTGCGCGATCTTGCCCGGGTGGCGACGCTCGAGAAGATCTACGGCAAACGCGTCATCATCATGGGAGGTGGCGCACAAGTAGGGCAGGTGGCGATCGGCGCTATCTCGGAGGCCGACCGTCACAACATTCGTGGCGAACGGATCTCGGTCGACACCATCCCGCTTGTCGGCGAGCAGCCACTCGCGGATGCCGTGCGCGCCGTCGCTCGGCTCCCACGCGCGTCCGCCCTGGTACTGGCGGGGTCGCTGATGGGCGGCGATATCGAACATGCCGTGCGTGAAGTACGCGCCCAGGGACTGCTGGTGGTCAGCCTGAATATGGCGGGGACTGTGCCTGAGGCCGCTGATCTGGTGGTGACGGATCCGGTGCAGGCAGGAGTGATGACAGTCATGGCGATTGCCGACACCGCGAAATTCACGGTCGCGCGGCTTCAGCGACGGGTGTTCTAAGTCGATGGACACACTGCGGCGCGTCGGATTGTTGATCGGCCTGTTGGCGGCCGTCAATCCAATGATGGCGCAAGCGGTAACCCGCGATCCAAACACTCCGGGATTCGTCACCGCGAAGGAGCTGGCGGACGGCAGCGCGCCGCCGAGCGATGCGAACGGAAATTTCGTCATCGGGCCGACGCACACGCCTGCACTTGAAATGGTCGTGCACGAAGGTGTACCGCGAGGAACGGTTCACACTTTCACGATGAGCTCGGTGGACAGCAAGATCTTTCCAGGCATCGCCCGCGATTCCGGGACATTCGGCACCGTCAGTCCAACCGACCCTGCCACGTTGGTGGTGACGACCAGCCACCCGGCTCCTTACACGCGCGCGGTCGCCGTCTATGTTCCGGCGCAATACGTCCCTGGTACCGTCGCCCCATTCATCGTGGGGGCGGATGGACCGGACGCGTTCTTGTTCACGGCGCTCGACAATCTGATCGCCGAGAAGCGGGTGCCGGTGATGATTGCGATCTCGATCGGCAACGGCAGCGGGGATGCGCAAGGGAGCGAACGAGGCCTGGAGTACGACACGATGTCGGGCCGTTACGCGGAATTCGTCGAGACGGAGGTGCTGCCGCTGGTCGAACGGCAATTCAACGTGAAGCTGACGAAGGATCCCGATGGCCGAGCGACGACGGGTTGCAGCTCCGGCGGCTCGGCCGCATTCATCATGGCTTGGTATCGCCCCGACCTCTATCACCGGGTGCTGGCGTATTCGATCACGGTGGTGAACCAGCAGTGGCCGCACAGCGCCGAGACTCCGCACGGCGCGTGGGAATTTCACCAGCGCCTCATCCCCGATAGCCCGGTCAAGCCGATTCGAGTCTGGCTGGGGGTCGGAGACCGGGATTTACTCAATCCAAATGTCATGCGCGACGACATGCACGACTGGGTCGTTGCCAGCGAGAACATGGCAAGAGCTCTCGATGGCAAAGGTTATCACTACCAATTCGTGTTTGCGCGGAATGCCGTGCACTGTGATCGCGCCGTGAAACAGCAAACCCTTCCGGCGGCGCTCGAGTGGCTGTGGAAGGGATATGTCAGCGATGGGTCGACGACCGCGCGCTAAGCCGACCACAATAAGCCGTCTCTTCCTCTCGCCTCGTTTCACGCATTGCTACACTGCGAGCCGCATGCAAGATAAGCATTGACGGCTCCTGCCCATTTGTGGGCGGCGTCCAGTACGTCGCCGGTTGTGTTCAGCCAGACGACTGCGCGGTATCGCGCGAGGTTCTTCGAGGTGAACGCGCCGGCGTCTTCGGTCGCGTCGACGGAGAACCCATTCTCCTGTCCGAGCTTCCGGATGGCGGCGAGCCCGACTCCGATGGAGCTGTGGCGGAATCCGGGTTGACCATTCGCCGCCGGATGTATGCATAGCCATATGGCTATGCACAAAACATGCGTTCGACGGCGGTCGGCGCCAGATCGGCTCCCGGAAATCTTCGCCGCGCTCCCGCATCTCGGGAGCGCGGCGGGATGTTGTGCATGGTACACAATATGCACCCCTTCTGCGAAACGAGATACACAGCGCAACTCACATCGAGAGAACAGTCCTTCCGGCTGGCTCCGCCGTTATCCGCACTGACTCAGGCGTCGAAGCAGCTCGATGCTCTCCAAGACCGGGGAGATCACAACCCAAATAAAGGAGAGAACTATGGAAGCTTTACTCAAAGAACTGAGCAGCGGGTCAAGCAGGACCGCGCGCGCCGTCCTCACGCTAGCCCTTGGGATTTCGATCCTGGCGCCGGCTCCTGCTGCAGCGCAAACACCTCCTGCAACGCCAACTCCTGCTGCAAAGCCAACACCTACTGCATCGTCAACACCTACTTCAACGCCAACACCTGCTGCAACGCCAACACCTGCTGCAACGCCAACACCTGCTGCAACGGGAGCGGGAAACAACAGCCCCACTACAACGTCAACGGACGTAAAGAGCCCCACGTCAACGTCAACGGATGTACGGAGCCCTACGGCAACGTCAACGCAAGCCCACACGGCCGGTAACGTCACGGTAACCGGCGGTGCAGGCGCCGGCGCCACTACGACAGTCACTATCACCACTGCCGCGCCGGTGCCGGACACCAGTAGTCAGATAAGCGAATGGGTGAACACTCTCGGTCAAACGGTACGGCGCACGATCGATGCGTCAGGCAACATCGTCGAACGCACTCTCGACCCCACGGGAAAAGTGGTGAAGGATACGACCGTTGCCCGTCTGCTCAATCTTCCGGTCATCAACCAGACGACGAACGCCGACGGGAAGCAGGTGAAGCAGGTGCGCGACACCACCGGCGCGGTCATCGAATACACGCTCGACAGCACCGGCAAGATCGCCAGCTCGCGCATCGTGAGCAAAGCGACCGCCGCGCCGAAGAGCCCCTAAGAATTCAGGCGAGAGGGTTGACCATCTCCCCGGTGGGTATATATATATAGCCACATGGCTATGTATACGACAAAGCGCGCCCGACGGCGGTCGGCGCCGGACCGGCTCTCGGTAGTTTTCGGCGCGCTCGCGGATCCGACGCGACGCGCGATGCTCAACCGGCTTCGCGCGCGCGATCTGACGGTGACCGAGCTCGCCAAGCCGTTCAAGATGAGCCAGCCGACGATCTCCAAGCATCTGAAGGTGTTGGAGCGCGCGGGGCTCGTCGCCAGCGGGCGCAATGCGCAGTTTCGACCCCGGGCGCTACGCGCCGCACCGCTCAAGGACGCGAACCACTATCTCGAGCTTTTCCGCGCGCAGTGGGATGACCGTCTCGACCGGCGCGAGCGGATAGCGGGGTACGTGGAGCGGTAGTCTCGCCGCTCTGGCACACGAGGCGGCGGGACGCGCATCTTCTTGGCCACATGCTGAAACCCGACCGCGTGTTCTTTGCGCTGGGACTGATCGGTCTCGGTGTCCTGAGCCTCGTCTACGGCGACTTTGCACTGCAGTGGCAGCCTACATCAGGTCATTGGCCAAGAACAATTAGTCGCCGGACAGCGCGGACGCTTACCGGTGACCTCCGCCGCCCCAGCTCTATCACGTAATGGCCGCCGGCTCGCGATCTATCCCTGCGCAAGAATGAGTTTCAACGCGTCAGCTACCGCCTTGCTCTCCGCATCACCGGTGATGATGTCAATCGCATCGGCGCGTTCCACGCCGAGTCTGAGTTCCACGGCACGCGCGATCTGTTCCTGCTCGAAGATCTTGCGGCCCATGATGGCCTGATTCGCGCCAAGCGACTTGAGCATCGCGAGTCCTACGGCGTCAACGGCGACCCGATCGTCACCGGCGATCATCACGTTGCCCGCCTTCAGCTCGCCGCGCGAAGGTCCACCGTCAGTGAAGGCCGCCACTCCGTCGAGCACAATGAGATCCGGGCGGTAGCCGGTGTTCAGCTCGGCAATCATTCGCCGCATGTCAGGCGACGCGTGCATGATCCTCCGGATCGACTTCGGCGTCAAGCCCACCGAGAGTTTGAGCGACATAGTGAACACGCCGCCAGAGCCGTGCGTCTTGAGGCAACAGGTCGAAACGTTGTAACCGGCGTCCACCACCAGACGGGGCAACGAAAAGCCCTGGGGCCAGTGCGCTCCCGGAAAAGTCACCCAGTCCTTCTCGGCGATCTGCTCGTAGTCCACCACGTCGAAGTGGAAGTCCCGCGCCAAGTCGAACGTCCCCTTCTGCTGCATGACGCGGCGCGTCTGCGGCGGGCCACTCGACTCGCCCAGTGTGACAGTGCGCGCATTCAGGTCATGCAGCTCGGTGACCAGTTGCGACAGGGTGTCGTTGTGAGTCGAGCCCGGCGCTTCGTCGGCACTGTTGAAGTTCGGCTTGATGACGACCTTCTTGTCTCTGACGGCCTTGAGATCGAGCAGCTTGAGTGCAGCTTTGACGCCCCTTTTCCGGTCGCTGGTCCTGACGAGGCTGACGCGGCTGCGCCGTCGTCCAACCACTTGCGCCAAGCCTGCCGTTCCAAGCGCCGGCATCAAGGCGAGACCAGCCGTCATGATTCGGATGAAATCGCGACGATCGAGTTCACGAGCGAGCCGAACCATGCATCCTCCCGGGCGAGAGCAACGAGCCTGTCCCGATGACATGAACACACAGCAAGTCCGGCGCCGAAGCTCGTGTGAATCGCACGCTAACTTTGAGGGTAATGGGGCGTGAAGCCCGGTGAGGCGTGCTACGTCACCGAAGAAGCTCGCGCTGGTGGCGTGCATGCGGAAACTGCTCACGATCCTCAACACGAGTTACTTCGCGGATATCGCCCGCATCAGACTTCCGTCGTCGCCGCCTAGCTCCCAGATCACCACGCCGCCGAGCCCGTGCTCGCGCACGTACCGGACTTTCTCTCCCACAGATTGGGGATCGTCGTAACTCACCCACGTTCCGCTGGTCGAATCGTACAGCCAGGGGACGCGAGCCGCCGATTCCCAGTGCCGGACATAGTGGGAATCTTTGAGACGCGTCTGCGCCAGGACATTCCAATCACCGTCGTGCTCACGCCATCCGGATGGCTTACCGGTGCCCGGCTGAAATAATCCACCGTTCGCGCTCGGCACGCTGCCATAACCGTGTCCATAAAATGGAATGCCGACGAGAAGCTTGCTCGCAGGGACTTGGGCGTCGAGAAATGCGCGCATGGTCACATCGACATTGAGCGCGGGCGTTGGATCTCCCCTGGCGGCGTACAATGGCGCGTTGAAGTTGGTCGTGCCCGGACCCGAGTGGTAATCGTAGGTCATGACATTTATGAAATCGAGCAGCGGCTCGACGCGTGCGATCTCGATGTTGGCGATCTCTTGCGGGCGCGCCGAGGCGGCAATGGTGAGCTCGTAATGCCGGTGATCGATCGCGCCTTGTGCATCGAGCCGCCGGCGCAGCTCGCCG
>CABEAZ010000128.1_pt1 | contig 22372 bp, 15 predicted proteins | sample 3132471 | NCBI WGS metagenome assembly CABEAZ01 (sample SAMEA5534345, study PRJEB31848) | metagenome | biome: tundra; feature: field; material: soil | place: USA | collected 2013-05 | depth 0.45 m | reverse complement strand
TTCTTCAAGGGATACAGGCCGCAGTTCTTCTTCAGAACGACCGATGTGACTGGAAGCGTTGAGCTTCCTGAAGGGATGGAGATGGTGATGCCAGGGGACAACGTTCAGATGACGATCGAGCTCATCACTCCGATCGCCATGGACGAAGGGCTTCGCTTTGCCATCAGAGAGGGCGGCCGCACCGTTGGTGCAGGCGTCGTTACGAAGATTCTCAAGTAGGAACAAGCAATGCCACGCGAAAAAATCATCCTCGCCTGCGAGGTCTGCAAGAACCGCAACTACTTCACCGACAAGAACAAGCGCCTGCACCCCGAGCGCGTCGAGTGGAAGAAGTACTGCCCCCGCTGCAACGCGCACAAGTTGCACAAGGAAACGAAGTAATGGCCGTTGAAGTAGTCGAGCGCAAAAGTTTTCCTGGCCGCATGACGCAGTTCTATCACGAGGTCCAGGACGAGATGCGGAAGGTCACCTGGCCCGACCGCGCTCAGCTCAAGGACACGACGATCAAGATCATCATCTTCGTGCTCTTCATCGGAGCCGTGATCGGGGCCATAGACCTCGTGCTCCAGCTCATTCTCGTTCAGGGCATTCCATCTCTATTCTCGAGACGATGATCGTGACCTCCGCCGAACACCGCTGGTATGCGATCCAGACGACCTCCGGTCATGAGAACAAGGTCCGCTCGCTGATTCAGCGCCGGATCGACTCCGATCCGCGACCGGCCGTGGAGAGGGCGATCCGGCAGGCGCTCGTTCCGACCCAGGAAGCGGTCGAGATCAAGAACGGCAAGAAGGTGAACGTCGAGCGGAAGATCTATCCCGGCTACGTTCTGGTCGAGATGGTGATGGACCAGGAGACGGCACACGCCGTCAACGGCATCCAGGGCGTGATCAAGTTCGTCGGCCACGAGCGACTCCCGCAGCCCCTCCGCCCCGAAGAGGTCAACCGCCTCCTTGGAGTAGCGGACGACTCGGTGCCGGTAGAGGTGAAGGAGGAGATCCCGTTCCTGATCGGCCAGGCTGTGGCGATCACGGAAGGGCCGTTTACCGACTTTAACGGCACCGTCGAGGAAGTTCTGCCCGACAAGGGCAAGGTCAGGGTCTCGGTTTCGCTATTCGGACGACCTACTAGTGTCGAACTGGACTATTTGCAGTTGAAGGGGTACTAAATCGGCCGCCAACCGTTTAATTTTAAAGGCTGCACTGGAATGGCTCACCGGATTGAGCCGCCGGCGCAAAAAAAACTGAACGACGCGGGTCCAAGATCCCCGCGCTAAATGAAATGAAGATCTGAAGTCACAGCGGCGTTACTCCCGCCGCAGGTGATGGCCCTTGCGCGGGGCGGCCGATGAGGCGAGGAGCGCACAGTCGGATACCACTACGACTCTAATCACACCGTGGGAGTCGGACGCGAGCCCACCTTTAGGGCCACGCGACAAGCACACTGAGGAGTATCATGGCAAAAAAGGTAGTTGGCTTCGTCAAGCTGCAGATCACTGCAGGCAAGGCGAACCCGGCGCCCCCCGTGGGAACGGCACTCGGCCCGCAGGGAATCAACATCATGGCCTTCTGCAAAGAGTTTAACGCTCGGACGCAGGGCCAGGATACGATTCTCCCGGTCGAGATCACCATCTACGGCGACAAGTCCTTCACCTTCATCACCAAGACGCCGCCCGCAGCCGTCCTGCTGAAAAAGGAAGCGGGAATTGAAAAGGGCTCCGGCACGCCGAACCGCGTCAAAGTCGGCTCCGTCACCAAGGCGCAGGTCAGGAAGATCGCGGAGATCAAGCTCCCCGACCTGAACTGCGACACCATCGAGTCGGCAATGGCAATGGTCGCCGGCGCCGCCCGCTCCATGGGCATCGAGGTGAAGGACTGATGAAGGCTCACGGCAAGAAGTACAAGGTAGCCGCCGAGAAGCGGAACCCCGAGACGAGGTATCAGCCGAAGGAGGCGATCGGCATCGTCAAGTCGGTAGCCTTCGCCAAGTTCGATGAGACCGTCGAGGTAGCGGTCCGTCTGGGCGTCGATCCCAAGCACGCCGATCAGGCGGTGCGCGGAACAGTCGTCCTGCCCGCCGGCACCGGAAAAGCGGTACGCGTGCTCGTCATCGCCGCCGGCGACAAGGCGCGCGAGGCGGAAGCGGCGGGCGCCGATTACGTCGGCACCGAGTACATCGCGAAGATCAAGGAAAACTGGATGGATTTCGACGTTCTCATCGCCACTCCCGACCAGATGGGTCAGCTCGGCGCGCTCGGACGGATCCTCGGTCCGCGCGGACTGATGCCGAACCCGAAGGCCGGGACGGTGACGTTCGACGTGACCCGCGCCGTTCGGGAGACGAAGGCCGGCAAGATCGAGTACCGAGTCGACAAGGCGGGGAACGTCCACGCCGCGATCGGCAAGGTTTCGTTCACGCCCGAAGCGCTGGAGTCGAACTTCACGGCGTTCATGGATCAGATCGTCCGCGCGAAGCCATCGGCTTCGAAGGGCGTCTACGTCCGCACCGTCGCGATCTCGAGCACCATGGGGCCCGGCGTCAGCATCGACACCACTCCCTACCGGTAACGAGCGATGAAGAGAACTGAGAAGGAACAGCTCGTCGCCGAGCTCAAGGACAAACTGAAGAGCGCGCAATCGCTCTACTACACCGATTTCACCGGACTCAACGTGAAGCGGATGACCGAGCTTCGCCGCCGGCTCAAGAGAGCGGGCATTGATTACGTGGTCATCAAGAACACGCTGGCTCTGCGTGCCGTCAACGAAAGCGGTCTCGTCGGAGAGAGGCTGAGGGGTCCGACCGGCCTGGTGGTCGGAAAGGATCCGGTTACCGCCGCCAGACTGCTCGCCGAATTCGCGAAGGAGTTCGAGGACAAGCCCGCCATGAAAGGTGGGATGCTCCAGGGCAAGGCGATAAACAATGCGCAGCTCAAGCGCATGGCATCGCTTCCATCTCGCGAGCAAATGCTGGCTGATCTCGCGGCCAGCATGCAGTCACCGATGGCCGCCTTCGTCGGCGCGCTCAACGGCCTTCTTTATATGTTCGCAGGCGCGCTCGACGCGCTCAAGTCACAGCGCGAAGGCGCCTAATTTTTCCCGGGAGAACAACAACAATGGCAAACGCAACAATAAGCAAGGACGAGATTCTCGAAGCGATTGGCAGCATGTCGGTTCTCGATCTGTCCGAGCTCGTCGAAGCTTTCAAGACAAAGTTCAACGTCACGATCTCAGCGGCGCCGGTCGGCGCGGCTCCGGCGGCGGGTGGCGCTGGTGCGGGCGCGGCCGCGGTGGCCGAAGAGCAGACCGAGTTCGCGGTGACGCTCAAGGAAGCCGGTGCCAAGAAGATCCAGGTCATCAAGGTCGTGCGCGAGCTGACCGGCCTGGGACTCAAGGAAGCGAAGGATCTCGTTGACAGCGCGCCGAGCGTCGTGAAGGCCGGCGTGACGAAGGATGAGGCAGCAGCCATGAGAGCCAAGCTCGAGGAGCAGGGAGCAGCCGTCGAAGTGAAGTAACATCGCGGAGTCGACGGAGACGGCTCGCCCTCTCCGAGTGACCCGCGCCGTTACTCTCACTGCGACGATGATGAACCCAAGACCAACCGCTCGTACCACAATTGAAGTTTTGAAGTCGCTCCGCTCCGGATCCGCGAAAATTTCGCGGCAGACGGGGGCGGGGCTATTTGCGCCTGTAGGTGATTCATGCCCGAACTGATGAAGAAGATTTCTTTTGCCAAGCTCGACCAGGGGATGGAAATGCCCCATCTCCTCGACATTCAGACCCGCGCCTTCGAGTCACTGTTGCAGCTCGACGCGGCCTCGCAGAACCGCGAGGACATCGGACTCGAGCGCGTCTTCAAGGACCTGTTCCCGATTACCGACGTACACGAGAACTTCTCCCTCGAGTTCAAGAGCTATGCTCTTGGCGAGCCGAAGTACTCCGTGGCCGAGTGCATCGAGCGCGACATGACGTACTCCGCGCCCTTGAAGGCCACACTTCAACTCATCGTCTTCGAGACGACCGAAGCGGGGAAGAGGCCGAAGAACATCATCGAGAAGGAAGTCTATCTCGGTGAGCTTCCGCTCCTCACCCCACTCGGCACCTTCGTCATCAACGGCGCCGAGCGCGTAATCGTGAGCCAGCTCCACCGTTCGCCGGGCGTGGTGTTCGAGGAGTCCACTCACCCGAACGGCCAGCGCCTCATCTCGGCGCGCATCATACCGTTCCGCGGCTCGTGGGTCGAGTTTACCGTCGACATCCACGATGTCGTGTACGTGCACATCGACAAGAAGAAGAAGTTCCCCGCGACGGCTTTGTTGCGCGCTTTCGGATACGGAACCAACTCTCAGATCCTCCGCCTCTTCTTCGCCGTGCGCGAGCTCGACCTCGTCAGGAAGCGCGAGACCCGTATCGACCAGAAAGAAGTTCTCGGCGCGATCATCGCCGAGGACATCACGCTCACCGGTACGGCCCACAACCCCGAGGCGCCCAAGCTCAAGACCAAGAAAGCGCGGCTTGCGCTGGAGCGCGAAGAGTCCGAGCTCATAGTCAAGGAAGGCGACGAGCTGACGGAAGAGGTCTTCAACCGTCTCCGCCGCCTCAACATCGACAAGGTCAAGGTCTTCGCGTCGTACACGACGATCGACCTCCGCGACGAAGTCGACGCCATCGAGCGCGGCGAGCGCCCGACGCGCCGCATCATCGCGGTCGATGCCGTCAATCCCGAGACCGGCGAAGTGATCGCCGATGTCGGCGACTCGCTTACCGACACGCTCATCCGCAAGCTGCGGAAGAACGAGATCAACAAGGCGCAGGTCTTCGTGACGTCCGGCCGCGCCGAGTCGACCCTGATCAAGAACACCCTGGCAAAGGATCCGACGCACACCGACGAAGAGGCGTTGAAGCAGATCTACTCGCTCCTCCGACCCGGCGATGCGCCGAATCGCGAGACGGCCAGGCAGGCGCTCGAGAGATTGTTCTTCTCGCCCAAGCGCTACGATCTCGGCCGCGTGGGACGCTACAAGATCAACCAGCGCCTGATGACCAACCGTCCCGCCAGCGAGACGGTTCTCACCAAGGAAGATTTCGTCGCGATCATCCGTTACCTCATCGAGCTTCACGAGGGACGCGGCTACACGGACGACATCGATCACCTGGGCAACCGCCGCATCCGTTCCGTCGGCGAGCTGATCGCCAACCAGTTCTCGGTTGGTCTCTCCCGCATGGCGCGCCTGGTCAAGGAGCGCATGTCGATTAACACCGATCCGGAAAAGATCTCGCTCGACGACCTCGTCAACGCGCGCACGGTCTCGGCCGTGATCCAGGCGTTCTTCGGATCGTCGCAGCTGTCGCAGTTCATGGATCAGACGAACCCCCTGGCCGAGCTGACGCACAAGCGTCGTCTCTCGGCCTTGGGACCTGGCGGACTCACGCGTGAGCGCGCCGGATTCGAGGTGCGCGACGTTCACTACTCGCAGTACGGCCGCATGTGCCCGATCGAGACCCCTGAAGGTCCGAACATCGGACTCATCACCTCGCTCGCGTGCTACGCGCAGGTCAACGACTTGGGCTTCGTAGAGACGCCGTATCGCGTCGTGAAGAACGGGAAGGTCACAGCCGATATCGAATGGCTCGATGCGAATCGCGAGGAAGACGTCGTGATCGCCCAGGCGAACGCTCGCCTCAACGAGGACAGCACGTTCGTCGACGAGCTGGTGCTCTGCCGCCAGCGCGGCGACGTTCCGCTGGTTTCGCCAGAGCGCATCGACTACATGGATGTCGCTCCCGAGCAGCTCGTCTCGATCGCCGCCGCGCTCATTCCGTTCCTGGAGCACGACGACGCGAACCGCGCGCTCATGGGATCGAACATGCAGCGGCAGGCCGTTCCTCTTCTCAATCCGCACACCCCGCTCGTCGGAACCGGACTCGAGGAGAAGGTCGCGCGCGACTCGGGCGCAGTGGTAATTGCGCGCCGCGCCGGAACCATTACCAGCGTCACGGCCGACGAGATCATCGTCGACACAGGCGCCTCGGAGCGCGGCAGGAAGGATTCAGACCGACCGCTCGCAAGACTTACGCAGCACGACCGCTACCGCCTCAAGAAATACTGGCGCACCAACCAGGACACCGCCCTGAACCAGCGTCCGATCGTCAAGACCGGACAAAAGGTGAAGGCCGGTGAGGTTCTGGCTGATGGCGCTTCGACCGAAATGGGGCAGCTCGCTCTCGGAGCCAACGTCACCGTGGCGTTCATGCCGTGGTACGGGCACAACTTCGAAGACGCGATCGTGCTCTCCGAGAGGCTGGTGAAGGACGACATCTACTCGTCGATCCACATCCAGGAGCTGGAGCTGCACGTCCGCGACACCAAGCGCGGCCAGGAAGAGATCACGCGCGAGATTCCAAACGTCGCCGAAGAGGCGCTGGGCGATCTCGACGAGCGCGGCATCGTCCGCATCGGCGCGCACGTTAAGCCGGGCGACATTCTCGTCGGCAAGATCACGCCGAAGGGCGAGACGGAGCTCTCTCCAGAAGAGAAGCTCCTTACCGCGATCTTCGGTGAGAAGGCGAAGGACGTGAAGGATTCGTCGCTCAAGGTTCCGCCGGGAATGGAAGGCGTGGTAATCGATGTGAAGATCTTCTCGCGCATCGAGGACCAGGTCGTCGAGAAGGATCGCGGCGAGAGAATCGGCGAGATCCGGAGACTCGAGGGTGAGGAGAAAATCCGCGTCAACGAAGTACGCGACGCCGAGCTGGTGGATCTGCTCGAGGGTCAGGCGGTCTCGCTCGCGCTCAAGTCCGGTACGGTCGAGGAAGCGATTCCCGCCGGCTCCAAGCTGACGGCGCCGATGCTCAAGGATCTCAAGATCTCATCTTTGGACCTCAAGACGTTCCGCGTCGAAGACAAGAAGATGAACGAGCGCATCCGCACCATCATCGATCTGGCCAACGAAGAGAAAGCCAAGCTCGAGGAGAAGGCGGAGGAAAGAATTGACCGCGTGCTGCAGCCTGATGAGCTGCCGCCCGGCGTGATTCAGCTCGTGAAGGTCTACATGGCCGAGAAGAGAAAGATCTCGGTCGGCGACAAGATGGCCGGACGCCACGGCAACAAGGGTATCGTTGCCCGTATCGTTCCCGAGGAGGACATGCCTTTCCTCCCCGACGGCCGTCCGGTCGACATCGTTCTCAACCCGCTCGGCGTTCCGAGCCGTATGAACGTCGGACAGATTCTCGAGACCCACCTCGGGTGGGCAGCGCGTCTGCTCGGCTTCTACGCCAAGACTCCGGTGTTTCAGGGCGCGAACGAGCGCGAGATCGGCTTGCTGCTGAAGCTGGCCGCGGTCGCGTGGGTTCGCGATGCGCTCGACCTGAAGGTCGAAGGCGTCACGATCTCCGACGAGGAAATCCGCGGTATCATCGCTGACGTCAAAGGAGGCGGCAACCACGAAGACCGTGTGAAGCTGCTGTCTGATGCCACGATCGACTCGCTCGGCGCGCGCGGCGTTTCAGCGCAGACGCGCGATGTCTACAATCGCATCCGCGAGTTCGTTTCGGCAGCCGCTCGTGAGCTGGCCGAGCGCGACACCGCGGAGGTGAACAATCAGATCGCGTTCCACACGAGCGCGGCGGGCGATGAGGAATACGAGCCAGTGGCCCGTGCGCACTACAAGACCGCCGCTAACCAGATCGAGAAGAAGCGCAATACCGATCCCGCTTCGGTGCTTGCGAGTCAGGAGCTGCCCGCGCTCGCGGTGGCGCTTGGCCCCAAGAAATCCGATGTCGAAGTGGACGCCGCGGCGATGGAGCTGATGCGTCTGGCGGGAATTTCCGCGGGTGGAAAGGTGAGGCTGCGCGACGGCCGCACCGGCGAGACCTTCGCCAACCCCGTGACGGTCGGCGAGATCTACATGCTCAAGCTGTCGCACCTGGTGGACGACAAGATTCACGCGCGAAGCATTGGACCCTACTCTCTCGTCACGCAGCAGCCGCTCGCCGGAAAGGCGCAGTTCGGCGGCCAGCGCTTCGGAGAGATGGAAGTGTGGGCACTCGAGGCTTACGGCGCTGCACATACGCTGCAGGAGATTCTCACCGTCAAGTCGGACGATGTGAACGGACGCAGCAGAGTTTACGAGGCGATCGTGAAGGGACAGAACCTTCCCGAGCCGGGAATTCCGGAATCCTTCAACGTGCTCGTTCAGGAATTGAAGGCGCTCGGAATCCACGTCAGCATGGGAGCGAATGCGACCAGCGGCTACGGCCTCGGAAACGCCAGCTCCAGAAACGGTAACGGGAGCGAGGACTAACTAATGATTGATTTTCGTAGCACGCGCGAGACGCGGGCATCTTCATTCGACTACATCCAGGTTCGCATCGCTTCTCCGGAAGAGATGCGCGGCCCTAAGGATTCCAAGGAGCGCGAGCGGCTGGAGATGGCCGGCCTCCGCACCTGGTGGTCGTGGGGCGAGGTTCTAAAGCCCGAGACGATCAACTACCGCTCATTCAAGCCCGAGAAGGACGGGCTGTTCTGCGAGCGCATCTTCGGTCCCGTCAAGGACTGGGAATGCCACTGCGGAAAGTACAAGCGCATCCGTTATCGTGGTGTGATCTGCGATCGCTGCGGCGTCGAAGTCACCCTCAGCCGTGTCCGTCGCGAGCGCATGGGTCACATCGAGCTCGCCGTACCCGTCGCGCACATCTGGTTCTTCAAGACGCTGCCCAGCCCGATGGGCAATCTCGTCGACCTGACGCTGCGCGACCTCGAGAAGGTCATCTACTATTCGAATTACGTCGTCATCGAGCCTGGCAAGCAGGAAGTCCAGGCGAACGAGTTGCTCGACGAAGACACGTTCCTCACCCTGAAGCAGAAGGCGAAGGACGAAGGCGACAACGCATTCCTCGCCGATATCGGCGCGCCCGCTGTCCGCGAGCTGCTGAAGAGAATCGACGTCGACAAGGTCGCGGCCGAGCTGCGCGCTGGTCTGGTCGACGAAGGCTCGCAGCATCGCAAGAAGCAAATGCTGAAGAGGCTCAAAGTAGTTGACGCCTTCCGCAACTCCGGCGATTCAGGCCAGGAGCGCAACAAGGCCGAGTGGCTGATCATGGACGTGATCCCGGTAATTCCGCCGGATCTGCGCCCGCTCGTTCCGCTCGACGGCGGCCGTTTCGCCACGTCCGACCTGAACGATCTCTACCGCCGCGTCATCAACCGCAACAACCGGTTGATGAAGCTGATCTCGCACCGCGCGCCCGAAGTCATTCTCCGCAACGAGAAGAGAATGCTCCAGGAAGCCGTGGATGCGCTGTTCGACAACGGGCGCCGCTCAAAGGCGATCCGTGGCCGCGGCAAGCGTCCGCTCAAGTCGCTGTCCGACATGCTCAAGGGCAAACAGGGCCGCTTCCGTCAGAACCTGCTCGGAAAGCGCGTCGATTATTCTGGCCGCTCGGTCATCGTCGTCGGTCCCGAACTCAAGCTGCACCAGTGCGGTCTGCCCAAGGCGATGGCGCTGGAGCTGTTCAAGCCGTTCATCATTCACAAGCTCGTCGAGAAAGGAATCGCCGAGACGGTGAAGCGCGCCAAGAAGATCGTTGAAAAGGAGTCTCCCGAAGTCTATGAGATTCTTGAAGAGATCATTCGCGATCACCCGGTGTTGCTGAACCGTGCGCCGACCCTTCACAGACTCGGCATCCAGGCTTTCGAGCCGGTGCTCGTCGAAGGAAAGGCCATTCGTATTCACCCGCTCGTCTGCGCCGCGTTCAACGCGGACTTCGACGGTGACCAGATGGCCGTGCACGTACCGCTTTCGTTCGAGGCTCAGCTCGAGTGTCGTCTGCTCATGCTGTCGTCGAACAACATTCTCAAGCCGTCGGACGGACGCCCCGTCGCCGAGCCCAGCCAGGACATCGTGCTTGGCTGCTACTTCGCGACCAAGGCGCCGCCGGGGTTCGACCAGAATACCGCCAAGAACGGAAAGACCGGAAAGTCGTACACCAATGTCGCCGAGGTTGAGGTCGCGCTGTCGCAGGACCGCGTGACGTTCCACACGCCCATCCGCTACTTCGTGCAGGACGTCGAAGGCCAGCGCTGGGTGGACACGACGGTTGGCCGTGTGCTCTTCAACGCCATCATCCCGCCGGAGATTCCTTTCCAGAACCGGGAGATGAAGAAGAAAGCACTAGGTGAGCTGGTGTTCGAGAGCTATCGCAAGAGCGGGCTGCAGGGAACCGTTCCGTTCCTGGATCGCCTGAAGGAGTTCGGGTTCCGCTACGCCACGCGCGGCGGAATCTCGATCGGAATCGAAGACCTCCACATCCCCGCCGAGAAGGAAACCCTTCTGGGAGAGGCCGAGGAGCGCGTCAACAGATTCCAGAAGGCGTATCAGACCGGCAACATCACCAACGGTGAGCGTTACAACAAGGTGATCGATACCTGGACGCACGCCAACAACGACGTCGCCGATGCAATGGTGCGCGCGATGCGTGAATCCAATGATGGCTTCAATCCGGTTTTCATGATGTTCGACTCCGGATCACGTGGATCGCGCGACCAGATCCGTCAGCTCGCCGGTATGCGCGGACTGATGGCGAAGCCGCAGAAGAAGCTCACCGGAGGAATCGGCGAGATCATCGAAAGCCCGATCAAGTCGAACTTCCGCGAAGGGTTGTCCGTGCTCGAGTACTTCATCTCGACCCACGGCGCACGCAAGGGTCTCGCCGACACCGCGCTCAAGACCGCGGACGCCGGGTATCTCACCCGCCGCCTCGTCGACGTCGCGCAGGATGTGACGATCACCGAGGAGGATTGCGGAACCATCCTCGGCCTCGAGGTCGGAGCGCTGAAGGAAGGCGAGGATATCATCGAGCCGCTGTCCGAGCGCATCGTCGGCACCGTGGCCGCTGAAGACATCTATGATGTTCACGAGATCGACGAGTCGGGCCAGCGTTCGCTGCTGGTCGAGGCTGGTCAGCTAATCGACGAAGACATGGCCAAGGGCATCGAAGAGTCAGGCCTCGAGACCGTGAAAATACGCTCCGTGCTTACATGTGAGGCGAAGCGTGGTCTCTGCCAGATGTGCTACGGCCGCAACCTCGCGACCATGGGAATGGTCGACAAGGGCGAAGCGGTTGGAATCATCGCCGCGCAGTCGATCGGCGAGCCGGGAACCCAGCTCACGCTCCGCACCTTCCACATCGGTGGAACCGCGGCACGTATCGCTGAGCAGACTGCTCGCAAGTCGAAGATCGCGGGAAAGATCGAGTACGGGGACAGGCTCGTGGTCGTCACCAACGCCGAGGGAAATAAGATCGTCACCTCGTACGAGGGTGATCTCACGATCAAGAGCTCCGGCGAGCGCAACGCCAGCGTTGGCGCGCGCCTCCAGGTACCGCTCGGCGCGACGCTGATGGTGAAGGACGGCGAGGAGGTCAAGAAGGATCAGATCATCTTCAGCTGGGATCCGTATACGAACCCGATCATCTCCGACGTGGAGGGTACTCTCCGCTTCGTCGACCTGATTCCGAGCGAGTCGGTGTCCGAGGAGCTCGACGAGCTCACTGGTCTCCGCCAGACCGTCGTCATCGAAGACAAGGAGAAGAAGCTACACCCGCATATCGAGATTATCGAAACGAAGGGTGGAAAGGAAAAACGCCTCAGAGACTTCGTGATTCCGGTGGGCGCGCAGCTCACGGTCGAGGACGGCAAGAAGATCAGTGCCGGTACGATCATCGCCAAGATCTCGCGCGAGGCGTACAAGACCCGCGACATCACGGGCGGTCTGCCGCGTGTGGCGGAGCTGTTCGAGGCGCGTCGTCCGAAGGATCCGGCTACTATCTCTGAAATAGATGGAGAGGTGAGGTTCGGCGACATCAAGCGCGGCAAGCGCGAGATCAGAGTCGTTCCGAAGGACACGCCGGTGGACACCGAGGAGCCGGGTCAGCTGTACGAGATCCCGGCCGGTAAGCACCTTCGCGTGCACGCCGGTGACTGGGTGAGAGCGGGCGACCGTCTCTCCGAAGGCCCGGTGAATCCGCACGATATCCTTCGCATCAAGGGACCGCGCGCGGTTCAGGAGTATCTGCTCAACGAAGTGCAGGAGGTTTACCGCCTGCAGGGCGTGAAGATCAACGACAAGCACATTGGCGTAATTGTGCGGCAGATGCTGCAGAAGGTGCGCGTGCTGGAGAGCGGAGACACGGAGTTCCTCGAGGGCGAGCACGTCGACAAGCAGACCTTCAGGGATGCGAACGACAAGGCCAAGAAGCACAAGGAGCTGCCGGCGGTCTCGGAGCCGTTGCTGCTCGGAATCACCAAGGCCAGTCTCACGACCCAGTCGTTCATCTCGGCGGCGAGCTTCCAGGAGACGACGCGTGTTCTCACCGACGCCGCGATTCGTGGCGCGCGTGACGAGCTGCTCGGACTCAAGGAGAACATCATCATCGGTCACTTGATCCCGGCCGGCACGGGCATGTACCGGTACCAGGAAGTGGAGATCGAGGGAGCACCGGTGCCACCCGCGCCGGAGCTTCCGTCGGAGCCGACGATCGCCGAGATACTGGCGAACGATGCGGAGCCGGAGTTCGTGCTGCCGGAGACTGTTGCGGTTCCGGAGGAGATTTAGCGGAATCGTGCCAGCGCTCTGAACCGGCTTGAGGGCTGATCTACAGCCCCAACCCGCCGGCGGATTGCGTAGCAGATGCAACACTGACAACATCCCCGTGCGGAGCTGATCCGTCCGGGGATGTTTTGCTTGAGCTGGTTATCTGGAGAGGTCCGTCCGCGGTTTTTCCGCGGACGATTTCCCTACATTCATATAGATGGACCTATACATCTTCTGTGTGGTTCTCGGAGCCGCCGGCATGGCTGCCATGGCGTTCCTCGGTTTTGCAGGCAGCCACGGCGGGGGACATCACGGCCACGATACGAGCGGCCACGAGATGCACGGCATCGGCGCGCCGCACGGGCACTCGATTACTCCGTCCCATGGTCACGTGCACGGCCACGAACACGCGCACGAGCTTCGCCCGGATGGCTGGAAGTCGAATGTCTGGTCGTGGCTCTCTCCGCGCGTGTTGTTCAATTTCCTCGTCGGCTTCGGCGCCACCGGCTTGATTGTGGAGCGGCTCGTCGGGCCCGTTCTCGCGCTGCCTGTCGCGGCGCTTGGCGGAATTGGATTCGAGGCGTTCGTGGTTCGGCCGCTCTTCAACTCGCTTTTCCGATTCGAATCGAAACCCGCGCAGACTCTCGAATCAGCGCTCATGTCAGAGGGACGGGCGGTGACGGGATTCGACGCCAACGGCAATGGATTGATTTCGCTGGAGCTGGGCGGCGAAGTAGTACAGGTGCTGGGCACCCAGCTGAATGAGGAGCGCAAAGCCGGCGTCCGAATCCGGGCGGGTGATATCGTCCGCATCGAGGAAGTCGATGATACGCGTAATCGTTGTACGGTGTCGCGAATCGGTCTCGGTGAGACAGAGTCGCGCGACGCCGACCGTTTCTAAAGGGAAACACTCATGACACAAATGCTGATCATTGTCGCCGCCGTCCTGGTCGGGGTGCTCGGAGTAATTCCGCTCATCGTTTCTTCGTTTCTTCGCAACGTGGAAGCGGGAACCATCCGGATGGTGAGCTGGCTACAGGGCAGCACCGTCATTTATCGCGGGCCGGGAAAGTCGAAGGAAGTTCCGCTGCTCACGACCGGCACGACGCTGTCCAGTAAGGCGATCAACGTCGATCTCGATATCACCGACCAGACGGCGGACCTCGACCGGAACGGCACGCCTCAGCCGATCAAGGTGCGAATTCTCGCGAGCGCGATCGTCTCGGTGGGCGACACCGACATCCTGATCAAGACCGCGGCGAACCGTTTCTTCTCAAAGGACACGGCGGACCAGGAGAACATTCTCATCGATCTGCTCTCGAGCTCGGCGCGTCGGGCGATCAACCTGTTAACCCATGATCAGCTCTTCTCGGCGAAGACCGCTCCTCAGCTCTACTCGGGAAGTCAGACACCCGCGCTCGGCGCGGGCTCCAGTCAGGGCGCGGGGTTCGCGGTCGCGCCGAGCCAACCGACGGCGATAACGCACGTTGCGGAGGCAGCGCTGGGAATGGAGGACGACGACGATCCACTCGCCGTGATCATCAGGAAGGCGTGCTCGAGAGAGCTGACCGACCTTGGCCTCACCTTCAACTCGCTCAACATCAAGGTCGTGCAATCGGAAGTGGCCGAGTCACGGCGCAGACAGTCGGCTGCGGAAGCGCAGGCGAACGCGGACATTGTGACCGCGCAGCAGGCGCGTCGGGCCAAGGAAGCGCAACTCGAGGCGGAGCGGGTGATCTCCGACAAGCAGCGAGAGCTGGAACAGACCAAGGCATCGAACGCCGCGTTGATCGCCGAGGCAGAAGCGAAGAAGCAGACCGCGCTCGGTATTCAGCGCGTCGCGGAGCTCGAGGCGACTCAGATCGCTCAGGCGCGCGCGGACGCGGAGCGAATGCGCATCGACGCGGAAGCTCGCGCCAACGCAGAAGCAATTCGCATCACCACCGTCGCGCAGGCCAACGCCGAAAGCATCCAGAAGGTGAACGAAGCGATCAAGGCCGGCGGCGAGAGCTATTTCCGGTACCGGCAGATCGAGATGATTCCGCTGATCGCTCCAGTGATCGCCGACGCCTTGGCGAAGGCGAGGCTGGTGACAATCTCGGGGGATTCAGCGGCGGGAGGTGCCGCGCAGTCGGCGACGAGCAACATCACGAGCGTGATTCAGACGGTGCTTGCGGCGCAGCTCGTGGCGGGGAGCGGGATCCTGCAGCCGCCCGAAAGCAGTCGGGACAAAACAGAGCCGGCTCGGGAAAACGGACGGCAGGCGGCTTCGCCCCCTGCGCCGCCCGCTCCGGCGGCGAAGGCCGGATTTAGATGAGCAGAATGAGTCGCAGGCGGCTGGACTCAGGGCAAAGCCGCGGAGGCCCCCGTTGTTTATTACCCGTCCGAGATCCCGCCCCGGGAACCTGGTACATTCTGCTCGATCTGTTTGATCCCTACGCCGGCGCGACCTTGACGGCGACTGTAACTCCATAAGTCCGGATCCCTACTCGGGCGGCGAACTTGCCGCCGGCCGTGACCCTCTGATCGAATCCCCAGCAGTTGCTTGCGGACGGCCCCCTCGCGAAAAAGAGGGGGCCGTCCGTTTTGTTATGGATGAGGGGGGCGTCCGTTTTGTTATGGATAATGAAATCCTGCGACGCTTGACCGCTCTTGCGCACTGGAGCAATATCGTTGGAGTCAGTGTCTGTTGGTCAAGGAGGGATTTTGCGAAGCAGCTCGCGCTCGGCTTTGCCAATGGGTTTTCTCGGGGGATGCATGCTCGGGGCTTTTGCGTTTCCGGTGCTGCTCTCTGCGCAGGGAGCGCAGGGCACTATCAGCGGGATAATCAGAGACTCATCGGGGACGGCGTTGAGCGGGGCCGAGATAAGGCTCGATTCGCCCAGCCGGCGCGCTGTTACGGACGCCTCCGGCGAGTTTCGCCTGTCCGGCATTCCGGCGGGAAAGCTCGAGGTTCGCGTTCGGCGTCTCGGTTTTCTTCCGGAGTCAACAGCCGTGCTCATCGAGCCGGGGATGGAAACCCCGGTGAATGTGCGGCTAACGCCGGTCGCATTTCGTCTCCCGACCGTGGAGGTCCTCCGCAAAAGCGAACCGTATGATTCCCGACTGGCTGGGTTCAACGCGCGAAAAGAGCGGCAGGTCGGACGCATTGTCACCCGAGAGCAGCTCGATCGAATGAGCTCTGCTCGTCTCGTCGACGCGCTGAGAGAGGTGCCGGGCGTCCAACTCCGATCGCTTCGCGGCGGCGGAACTTCGCTCGTGTTACGCGGCTCGCGCTGCGCGCCGCTCGTGTTCATCGACGGATTTCCCGCCGACGCCGGCGTGATGGACCTGGACATGATCGATCTCGCTAGCGTTGAGGGCATAGAAGTCTACTCGGGCGCGGCCACAGTCCCGGCGGAGTTCATGGGCGCGAGGGAAACGCATGGCTGCGGCGTGATCGCGATATGGTCCCGGCCGACTCGTCCTCAAAAGCAGAGAATCGGGCAGGTCGGGGAGGTGGATCTGGAGAAGCTGCTGGCGTCGGGGGCCGTCTATACCTCGGACCAGGTCGATGACCCCGCGTTGCTTACCCGGGAATCCATGGTTCCGGTTTATCCCGACTCTCTTTGGAGATCCGGGATTGGTGGTCGGGTGGTGGCAGAGTTCATCGTCGATCCCCAAGGGCTCATCGAGCCCGGTTCTCTCAGGATCGTTTCGGGGACACACCCCTACTTTGTGTCATCGGTGAAAGCTGCGCTCGGAGGGGCCGCGTTCCGGGCTGCCGTGCTCGGTGGGAAGGCAGTCAGGCAGATTGTCCAGCTCCCATTTCTCTTCTCGCCGGGAGCACGCGACTCGATCCCCTCGCTCGGTCACTGACGCCCCTCCACCGCCGCTTCGTTATCTATCGGCAGAAGAGTTTCTACTTGTGGACCGGGCGACAAGGTAGCATTTTCTCGCAGATCAGGCACGAGTTGTTTGATTCGTGTCTGGCAAATGGCCCACCCAGCCAATATCTGTGTCATCAGCCGCGCCTTCTCGCGTTGGCTGCTGCGTTGATTTTGATAGGGCGGAGCCTATCGCTTTCACCCGCAGTAGCGAGGAGGAAGGAGAATGACAAGACTCGCAGGTAAGCGCATCACCACACCGCTAGTGGCGCTGCTTCTGGGACTGTTCGCAGCCCAAGACGCGCGCGCTCAGACGGTCATCACCGGCAAGGTTACCAACGAACAAGGGGCACCAATCGCGGGCGCGAACGTCGCGATTCCCACTCTCGCGGTTCGGACAGAGACCGACGCGAGCGGCAATTACAGGGTTATGGTTCCCGCTGGTCAAGCCAATGGTCAAGTGGTCAGCATTTCCAGCCGCTACATTGGCTTCCGCCAGAGCTCGCACGGGGTAACGCTGACGCCTGGAGCTCAGACGGTCGACTTCTCCCTCATCTCCGATCCGTTCAATCTGGCCGAAGTCATAGTGACGGGTGTCGCGACCGCCACCGACCAGCGCAAGCTTCCGTTCACAGTTGCGCACGTCTCGGAGGCGCAGGTCACTCAGGTACCGGCAAGCTCGCCCGTGGCCGCTCTGGAAGGCAAGATCGCGGGGGCCCACATAAGTCTTGGCACGGGAAATCCCGGCGCTGAACCGACTATCCGCCTTCGGGGCTCGACAAACCTTGCCATCGGCAAAAGCTCGCCACTCATCATAGTTGACGGCGTTCAAACGGCGTCGGGCATCTCCGACATCGATGCGAACGACATCGCGTCGATCGAGGTACTGAAGGGTGCTACGGCTTCGTCTTACTACGGCTCGAATGGCGCCAATGGTGTGATCAATATCACAACCAAGCGTGGCAAAGAGCTGCCCGAGGGCACCGTTCAGATCATTTCCCGGAGTGAGTACGGGAACTCGTCAATCCAGCACTGGGTTCCGCTCAACACAAGCACTCCGTACCAATTAAATCCAGACGGCAGCATCTTCCTGAACGCAGCCGGCGCGCGGGTTGTTGCCAGCCAGTATATGGACCAGCCCTATCCGACCACCGGTCCTAACGCCTGGCGGAATCAGCTTCAGGATTGGATGCAGAATGGCACGTACTACAGCAGCAATGCGCAGGTAGGGCTGCGGCGCGGCAACACGAATTTCGCCTCTTCCTTTACAACCGATCACAACACTGGCGTGATTCCCCTTCGACAAGGGCAATACCGGCAGAATGCCCGCGTGAACGTCGATCAATCCGTCGGCGACAAGCTGGACATGTCGCTCAGCATGACGTACGGGGCAGTCAAGAACGACACGCACACCACGACCACCGGCACTCCGGACGATTGGTTTGCCTTGCTGCAGGCTCCGCCCGATGTCAACCTCGCGACTCCCTGGAACGAGCCAACGGGCCGCGACACGACACTCTACTGGCGCCAACTGCCCATCGATCCAAGCTCACGTGGAAACCCGCTGTATAGTCTTGCGTACGAGAGGTACGTTCTGCAGCGCGATCGGTTCCTCGGATCGGCGTCGGCCCGCTATCATGCTTTCAGCTGGCTCAACCTTGATGCCAACTACGGCACTGACAAACTGAACTCTAACGAGAAGACCTACGATCCCAAGGGCTACCAGAGCATCACTGGAACGCCCGGGAACGGATCACTCCTGCGTAACAGCGACAACAATGATGCCTGGAACGGTCAGATCGCGGCGACCGCGATCGGCAGGTTCTTCGACGCGATCAACTCGACCACCCGTGTCGCGTCCATCTATGAGCAGCGGCGCGAAGGCTACTTCCAGACGTCCGACACCAAGTTGAACATTTTGAACGTTCCCGAATTCGACGCGGCGGACCCGACCCAGGTCTCGATCACATCCTTCGACCAACTCGAGCGCAACGTCAACTATCTGGCATCTCAAACCCTGGACATCAAAGACCGGTACATCCTCGACGGGATGTGGCGTCGTGACGGGTCTTCGCTATTCGGCTCAAATAACCGCTGGAAAAATTTCTACCGTGTTTCCGGCGCCTGGCGCGTGAGCGAGGACATCCACATACCGGGTGTTCAGGAGCTCAAGTTGCGTGCAGGTCGCGGCACCGCTGGGCTACGTCCTTCGTTCGCCGACCAGTATGAGACATACAGTGTTAGCGGCGGCTCGATCAGCAAGGCTCAGGTCGGTAACAAGGATTTGCGGCCTGCCGTCGCGACCGAGGACGAATTCGGGCTGAACCTGGCCTTCATGAATCGCTTCAATCTCGAGCTGGTTCAGGCAAACCGCATTACTCGCGGGGCGTTCCTGGCCATTCCTCTCTCCCTGGCACAATCTGGCGGTTTCACAAACCAGGTACAGAACGCAGCGGACATCTCTGCCAGGACGACCGAGCTGAGTCTCGAGACTAATGTCTTTACCCGTCCGGACATGAGCTACTCGTTCACGCTCACCGGTGACCACACGAGGCAGAACATCGACCATCTCGGACGCGCTCCGTTCCGGGTGCCCGGGCTCGGCCAAGGGCAGGACATGTTTTATTACAAAGAAGGTGAGCCATTGGGGATCATGTACGGCGTGAAGTGGGTTCGCAGTTTTGCGCAACTGCAGGAGAACCCGAAAAATTCAGCCGCCGTGGCGACTGACTATTCGGTTAATCCGCTCGGCTACCTGGTCAAGACCGCCGCGCCGGGTGCGCTCATACAGTACGTGGATGCCACTGGGGCTAACCAGTTCGTGATCGGAAACGTGAACCCCAAGTTCAACTGGGGTATGGCGAATAATTTCCGCTGGAAGAGCTTCTCACTGTACGCGCTGTTTGATGGGCAACACGGCGGAGACATCTACAACTTCACGAAGCAGTGGATGTTTCAGGATCTCCGCAGTGGGGATATGGACATGGCGGGCAAATCGGCTGCTCAGAAGGTGCCGTTCTCCGTGTTCACGCAGAGTCTGTACAACGGGCTCGTTGCGAGCGACTACTTTGTGGAAAGCGGTTCGTACGTGAAGCTGCGCGAGCTTTCATTCTCCTACACTCTCGGTGGGCGGGCGATGCAGTTTGCCGGTCTGAACCGGATTGCGAACGGCGTGAAGCTCGCCTTGATCGGGCGGAACCTGTATACGTGGACGAAGTATACCGGGTTCGATCCGGACGTCACGGCTGGCGGGGACTTCAACTTCCGCGTTGACGGGTTCCGATATCCCAACTTCAGGACAATCACTGGTCAGGTGGAGTTGACGTTCTGACCCCCACTTTGACATGGAGCTATAACTAATTATGCAGATAAAAAAGGCATACCCACTTATCGGGGCGGCTGCCGTGCTCTTCGCGGGCGCGTGCAACAACCTAGATGTCACGAACCCTAACAACCCGGACGTCGCGCGCGCGCTTTCTTCTCCGGGCGACGTCATATCGCTGGCCCAGTCGACCGTGCGCTCGTGGTATATGACGACGGTCTCCGCGGGTCCGGATGACAACGGTGATCTGGCCCCGTACCATTTTGGGTCGGTGACGTCTGACGTCACTACGGGAAACTTTGGAAACTTCGGGATGCGGTTCAACAACCTCGAGCCGCGCATCCCTTACGGAAATAGCAGCGCCGGCGGCGATCGCGCAGTTACCGAAACACCGTGGAATTACAACTACGGGACGATCGGCGCCACCAACGATGTCCTTCGTGCGCTCAAGAACGGTTTGTCCCTCGGGAGCGCGGACATCACTGAACAGTACAAGCAGGAGGCGCAGTTCTCGCAGGCGGCGTCGTACACTTATTTGGCGATGGAGTTTGACAAGGCTTTCGTCGTCACTGAGAATAACGTCCCCGCCAGCCCACCGAGCTTGGTACCTTACGCGGAGGTCAGAGACTCCACGCTGAGGATGTGGAAGGATCTGATCGTGGCCAGCGCGAGCAAGAACTACACATACGCGGTGACCGACCTCCCGCTGAAGGACGGTGCCCTTACATCAGTGCGCATCAACCGTATCGCGAACACGATGGCAGCGATGCTGCTTGCCTACAGCCCGCGTATTCCTTCACAGTCTGCTTCCGTGGACTGGGCAGCGGTTGCGGCGTTCGCCGATAAGGGAATTGGGACCGGATCCGCCGGCGCTCCGTTCGACATTGTGGTAGTGACGGACCGCAACACCTGGTGGTCCTACGTTGCCGCCTACGGCGACCAGCAGGACTGGCTCCGCATGGACCACCGCGTAATCAATCGAATGAACCCCGCCGTACCGGCGAAATACAACGGCACGGTTCCACCGCAGGGGTCATCTGCCGACGCGCGATACACGACGGACTTTGGCTACAAGCCACCGCCAATCGGGGATCCCGCTCGCGGCATCTACATGCAGAGCGTTTTCTATCACAAGCGTTACGAATTCACCGCCGAATCTCAGCCGGGCGGGTACACGGGTCCCGTCCCATACATGCTCGCGGCGGAGAGCGACCTGATCCGGGCCGAAGCCTTGATTCGGTCCGGGGGAAGCGTCGCGACGGCAGCCGCACTGATTAACAATACACGTGTCAATCGCGGGAGTCTCCCGGCGGCAACAGGGTCTGAAGGCTCCGATGCTTTGCTCAGCATGATCAGTTATGAGCGGGACATCGAGCTCACGAACACCAGCGGCACTACGCTGTATTGGCGGCGTGCTGTAACGGATCAACCGATACAGGCCGGAACAGTTTGTCAGCTTCCGATTCCTGCTAAGGAGCTCGAGACCCTGGCCCTGCCGATTTACACTTTTGGCGGAAGCAATCCCTGCTCCTGATTCAACATCGCTGACTTGACTGGATACCGGTCAGCTTTGGGTAGGACGAAATAAGTCGGGGCGGATCGCAGAGATCCGCCCCGACTTATTTCCGGGCCCGAGGTTCTATTCCGGATGTCCGCGACAGCTCTCCGTTTGTCGCGGCTGAATCAACTCCTTCTCCGGAGATCGGCGCACGTCATCACGTCAGTGAGCTGCGTACCGGTGCCGCGAAACGCGTTCACGTGATAGCTGCCCGATTCCGGGAGTGTGAAGGGGATGTCGACGTCGATCGTCGTCTGTCCATTGGCGTTTAGCTGCATCAGTGGAAACGTGCCCGGCGCCATCACTGGGGGGTCGCCGGAGCCGCAATTGCCCGGGTGAATCGCCCAACCGAGATTGTCCAAACCAGGTTCCATCGAGACCGATACGGAAAGACGAACATGCGTAAGGTTGGGGTTATTCGCCGAGACAGTCAGATCTACGCTGCCGTAGGCCTTCTGGCGCTCACTTGCAACGGCGGCGCCTTTGAACGATTGCGTCGGATTGAAGCTCCCCGTCCAGCGCCTTGCCGCGGCGAGCACCGCCACGGTTCGGTCGCTGTCGGTCTGTGGACCTGAGTTCACCACTGGCGTGCTAGCGCACGCGGAAATCGCGGTGGACGCCAGGGCAGCTGTGAGGAAATGACGAAAAGGCATAGTCACCTGCGGAGGTTAGGGAATCGGTAGCACTCGACATTCTCGAGCGGCGGTGTACCGTATACAACTACGTCTGCCAGCAAAAGTTGTCAAATGAACAGTCATCCCGATCTTTGAGAAAACCGTCGTCTTGAGTCGCCGCAAAAAAAACGCAGCGCCTCCCCCGATCACGAGCAGGGAACTCCCCAAGGGGCGCTACGGTCTTTTTCTGACCGTTACCCTGATGATACCGGTCCTCGTCCTCGGTGTCATCGAGGGAGCGTTACGGCTCGTCCACCGGGATGGTGGACTGCCGCTCTTCGTCGAGGCGCGGGTGGTCGATGGTGGCTATCTCGTTCCGAACCAGGTGGTGGGTGCGCGATGGTTTGCCGGAATCGATAACCC
>CABEAZ010000121.1_pt1 | contig 22779 bp, 18 predicted proteins | sample 3132471 | NCBI WGS metagenome assembly CABEAZ01 (sample SAMEA5534345, study PRJEB31848) | metagenome | biome: tundra; feature: field; material: soil | place: USA | collected 2013-05 | depth 0.45 m | reverse complement strand
GGTGGTGAGGGTGCCGATAATCTCGATCCGCGCCAACACCAATCGTCCAATTCGATTCACCGTCCGCGTGACGACTGATGCGCCGGCGCTTACTCCGCTCGGGCGGGCTCAGATATTCAACACCGCGTTTCTTCGCTTCCTGAACGACGCGCGCGTCGCCGCCGATCGCGCGCGCGGCAACGCCGCCACAAATGCGGACGCCGCCGCGACGGTCTCCCGGTATCGCCAGCTCGAGCGCGATGTGCGTGGGACCGAGCTCCTCAGCTCCAAAGAGAAGCTGATGGCCGGGCTCCCCAACTACGCGACGTACTTCGGCCGCGACATGATGATGACCTCGCTGATGATGCAGCCGGTCTGGACCGATGCAATGCCCGAGTTCGTGATCGCGAGCGCGCTGAGAAAGCTCGGCCCGGAAGGCGATGTCAGTCACGAGGAGGCGCTGGGCGGGCAGGCGATCCGTGAGAATTCCGCGGAATACAACGCGCACATGACGGAGTATTTCCGTTTGATCCGGCGTGGAAACCGATTGGCGGCCGACACGGCGGTCGCCCACGCGCGCGCATCGCTCGCGGATTTGCAGAAGGTGCGCGAGAACTACCACATGCGCGACGACGAATTCCAGCTGCCGGTGGTCGTGGCGCGCTACCTCGGGAATCCCGCGGTGACGGCGGTGCGAAAGAAAGCATTCCTGATGGATTCGTCGGACGGGAGAGGGCCGCGGATCGGGCTCCTCCTGAGAGAGCTCGGACTCGTGGCGACACTTGCCGCTCCCTACGCGCGCGATCCCATCGTTCAGAATCTCATCGCATCGCCGCGTCTCGATTCGACGCATTGGCGGTCGATCAGCTGGCGCGACAGCAACGCCGGCTACGCGAACGGTCGATTCGAGATGGATATCAACGCCATCTGGGTTCCGCGCGCGTTGCAGTCGATTGCCGAAATCCTCGCCTCGTTTCGCGCGATCGGCTTCACGCAGAACGACCTTGCTGCCATCGCGCCGGCGGGCGTGGGCGACACGCCGCTCGGCGACTTCGCGCACGATCCGGTGTTCTCCCAGCGCGCCATTCAGAACTGGAGGGGTGCGGCGCGGCACTTCGTGGTCTCGCTGACGTCGGAGGAGATCCAGACCAAGGTCGCGGCAAAGCTCCAGTGGCTTCCGGCGGCGGAGCGCGGGTACTGGCAAGGCGTGCTGTCTGCGACGGGCGCTGACAAGTCGCCGCTCGAGTTTCTCGCGATCTCGCTGGATTCCTCCGGCCGCCCGATCCCGGTGGTGAACACCGATCCCGCCACCTGGCTCTTCCTGAGAGATGGGAGCGACACGACGAGCGCGGCACTGAGCGCGGTGACAAGAGACGTCCGCGCGATCACGCGCGCCTATCCCGTCGGATTGCTCGTCGATCGGCTGGGTCCTCTCGTCGCCAACGACGCTTATGCGCCTCCGAGCGTGTGGGAAGCATTCCGCAGGGATACCTATCACTCGCCCCGCGTGGTGTGGGGGAGGGAAGTGAACCTCGTGCTGCTCGGACTTGCGAATCAGATCTCGGGAGCGACGGATGCGACGGGACGGCCGCGCGATCCGGCGCTGGTTGCGTACGTCACCGAGATGCGCGACGCGTTGCGGCGCGCCAACGCTGCGGTGGAGGCGTCTGGCCTGAAGCACAATGAATTGTGGAGCTACGAGATCAGCGGTGGGACGCTCAAGCCGATACGGTACGGGGCCAGTACCGACGTGCAGTTATGGAACGTCACGGATTTAGCGGTGCAGTTCGTCTTATCCCGGATTCGAGATTGAGGCGCGGTCCGGCGTCCAGAAAACTGAAGCAGGGAGCTCTCAGCCTTGCAGCTAATAGCCGGTCAGCTTTCATACTGGCGCTCGCGCTCGCGGGGCCTCTCGCCGCGTGCGCGCCGACCTCCAACAAGGGCGAGACCGTTCTCACTTTCTCCGGCTCCGCGCTCGGCGCCGAGGGGACGCTTGTAGCCAAGCAGCTGAAGCGGTTCATGGAGCTGAATCCGGGGATACGCGTCGAGCTGCAACGGACGCCCGATGATGCGTCGCAGCGGCACCAGCTTTATGTGCAGTGGCTCAATGCGCGCGTCGGGAATCCTTCCATCTTGCAGCTCGACGTTGTGTGGACGCCGGAGTTCGCGGCAGCGGGGTGGGTGCTGCCGCTCGACAGGTACGGACCGCCCCGAGCGGAGTTCTTTCCTGCGACGATCACGGCCAACACTTGGGCCGGGAAACTCTACGCGCTGCCGTGGTTCGCGGACGTCGGGCTCCTCTATCGTCGCACCGACCTCGTTCCGAATGAGCCGAAGACGCTCGAGGAGATGGTGACCGATGCTCAGGCGGCGATGTCGCGTCGCGGGGGACCGCGCTATGGAATCGTCTGGCAGGGCGCGCGCTACGAAGGGTTGATCACTGGCTTCGTGGAATATCTGGGAGCGTTCGGTGGCCGCATCATCGACGACAAGGGCGAAGTCGTAGTGAATCGCCCCGAGGCTGTGCGCGCGCTCGAGTTCATGCGCGACGAGCTGTACAAGACGAACGTCGCCCCGCTCGACGTCCTCACCTGGCACGAAGAGGAAGCCCGCTTCGCTTTCCAGAACGGGAACGCGGTCTTCATGCGCAACTGGCCGTACCCGGTCGCAGCGATGAGCGATACCGCGCAATCCAAAGTCGCCGGAAAGTTTGCCGTCTCACCGATGCCGGCGTCGGGAACCGCTCCCAATGGACACTCTACCGCCGCGCTTGGCGGCGCGCAGCTCGCGATCAATGCTTACGCGGACCACCCAGACGCCGCCTATAAGCTCATCGCGTATCTCACCGCGCCGGAGCAAATGCTCGAGCGCGCACAGGCGGTGGGGCAATACCCAACGCGTCCCGCGCTGTACAACGACGCGCGTCTCCGCAGCGCAATCGCGATTCCGCTCGAAAACGCTCGGCGAGCCATCGAAAGCGCGACGCCTCGGCCCGTAACTCCGATCTACACGGAGCTCTCCGAGATTCTTCAGATCGAATTGCACCGTGCCCTCGTGCGGCAGGTGGAGCCGAGGGAAGCGCTCAACTCGGCGGCAGCGCGCATCAATGCGCTGATCGAGCGGACGGGGATGCGCAAACTCATGACGAGTGCCGCGAAGGACTCGGCGCCATGAAAAAGATCTCCCGCCTCGGACACGACGCTGGGCTCGGCTGGTCACTCGTCGCGCCAGCGCTCGCCGTCATCGCCCTCATCGCGATCTTTCCGCTCGGCTGGACCTTCTGGGAATCGCTGCACCTCGACGAGCTGAGGATGCCGTGGCTCGGCAAGCCGTTCGTCGGGCTCGCGAATTACATCGAGATCGCAAGGGATCCGCGGTTCTGGGCCGCGCTCGGTCACACCGCGTTCTTCACCGTCGTCTCGATATCGCTGGAGCTCGTGATCGGGCTCTTCCTTGCCCTGGCGATGAATCGCGTCTTTCGCGGACGAGGATTCGTGCGCGCGGCGGTGCTGGTGCCGTGGGCGATTCCAACGGTCGTGGCCGCGCTCCTCTGGCGCTTCATCTTCGAGTCGCAGGGCGGAATCGCCAACGCTCTCCTGGTCGACGCGGGGATCCTGAAGCAGCCGATGGTCTGGTTCATCCAGGCATCGACGGCGTGGGTGCCGGTGATTCTCTCCGACGTCTGGAAGACGACTCCCTTCGTGGCGCTGCTCCTTCTGGCGGGACTACAGAATATCGACCTGACTCTCTATGAGGCCGCGGCCGTTGATGGCGCCAACGCGTGGTGGCAGCTCCGGCACATCACGCTGCCGCTGCTCAAGCCGGCGATTCTCGTGACGCTGATTTTCAGAACCCTCGACGGATTCCGCGTCTTCGATCTTATCTACGTGCTCACGGGCGGAGGGCCCGGCACATCCACCGAGCCGGTGGCGCTCTACACTTTCAACGCGCTGCTCCAGAATCTCCGCTTCGGCTACGGTTCGGCGCTCTCGGTCGTGATCTTCGCGATCACATTCGGGCTGGCGATGTTGTACGTGCGTGGGCTCGGCGTGCGGCTCGGGGGAGAGGAGTGATTACTCGCGGCATTCGCTGGCAGCGCTGGTTGTTCGGGGCAGCACTCGTCGTGCTTATGCTCTTCACACTCTTCCCGTTCTACTGGGCGATCGTCGCATCGCTCACGTCCGACGCCGCGCTTTTCCGCGATCCGTCGCTGTGGCCGCAACACCTCCTCTTCGATCACTACCGGGCGTTGTTCACTGAGCGTGACTTCATCACGCCGATCCGCAACTCGCTGATCGTGGCGGGAACGACGACAATTTTCTGCCTGATCGTCGGGACGCTCGCCGCCTACGCTCTCGCCAGAATCGAATTCCGGGGCAAGGCTGCGATCATGGGGTTCATTCTCGCGGTAACGATGTTCCCGCAGATCTCGATCGTGAGCCCGCTCTACCTGCTGCTGAGATCGCTCCACCTGATCGACACGTATCCCGGTCTCATCATGCCGTACATGACGTTCGCGATGCCGCTCACAGTGTGGGTTCTGACCGGCTCGATCAGACAGATCCCCAAGGATCTCGAGGAGGCAGCGCACGTAGACGGCGCCACGCGAGTACAGAGCTTCACGAAAATTCTGCTCCCACTCGCCGTGCCGAGCCTGGCGACGACTGGAATTCTAACTTTCATCTATTGCTGGAACGAGTTTCTGTTCGCCCTCTCGTTCACGCTCGGGCCAGAGCGACAGACGGTGCCGGTGGCGATCGCGCTCTTTCGCGGACAGTATCAGGTGCCTTGGGGGGAGATTCTCGCCGCCGCCGTTGTTGCGACTGCGCCGGTGGCGGCGATGGTTCTCCTATTTCAACGGAGGATCGTGCAGGGGCTAACTGCGGGGGCGGTAAAAGGATGAGAACTGAACTGAACGCGATCCGAGATCTCAGAAGCACAGATGCCAGTTGTTGGAAAAGGCAGTCCGACCGTACTCCAGAAATCAAAGGACACAGTGCTAGCACTGTATCGCGTGAGTGCGGTCGGCGGGTCGTGACCGTTGACTGACATCTACGCCTCTGACATCTCGGATCTCGTTCAGTTGTAATCCCGCATCGACCGTCAGGAGAACCACCGATGGCCCGAATTGCATTGGAGCACGTCGACAAGATCTACCCGAACGGCTACGTCGCAGCGCGCGACCTGAGCCTCGAAGCGGCTGATGGGGAGCTGCTCGTGCTCGTGGGCCCGTCGGGCAGCGGCAAATCGACCGTGCTGAGACTCATGGCCGGCCTCGAGCGCGTCAGCGATGGCGTGATTCGCATCGGCGAGCGCGATGTCACCGACCTCCCGCCTCAGCAGCGCGACATCGCCATGGTCTTCCAGAACTACGCGCTCTACCCGCACATGACCGTGCGCCAGAATCTCGGATTCGGGCTCAGCATCAGGAAACAGGCGCCCGTGGTTATCGCGGAACGCGTCAACGCGATTGCCGCGTCGCTCGGCCTCGAGGCGCTGCTGGACCGGAAGCCCGCGCAGCTCTCGGGCGGGCAGCGCCAGCGCGTCGCGCTTGGGCGAGCGATCGTGCGCGAGCCGCTGGCGTTTCTATTCGATGAGCCTCTATCCAATCTCGACGCGCAGCTCCGCGTCGAGACGCGCGTCGAGCTCGCGCGGCTGCATCGCAAGCTCGGCGCGACGATGGTCTACGTCACGCACGACCAGTCGGAGGCACTCACTCTGGGCGACCGCATCGCGGTGCTCAAGGAAGGAGTGCTCCAGCAGATCGCGACACCCATGGAGCTCTACCACCGGCCCGCCAACAAATTCGTTGCCGGATTCATCGGCAGCCCGGCGATGAACTTCATCGAGGGAGTGATTCAGCGTCCGGAGGGCGCCGCCGGCCGGACGGGGATGTGCGCGTTCAAAGGGATAGATCTCACGCTCGACGTTCCGTGCGACGGGGAAATCCGCGGCCGCGTCTTCCTCGGCGTGCGCCCACAGCACATCGAGGTGAGTGGCGATGGCGAGAACAGACCGAAGGCCGAAGTGGGCGTCGTCGAGCCGATGGGGAACGAGCAGATCGTCTACGTCACGCTCTTGGGGGGGGCTCGGTTGGTGGCGGTCGCTCCCCCGCAAGAGCTGATCAAGCCAGGCGACATCGTCTCGATTCGGGTTCATCCCGAAGGCGTACACATCTTCGATGCTGAGACCGGCAGCCGCATCGAAGCGTCGCCGTACGCGATCGAGCGCTAGCGAGGCAACGGCGTTTCTCCTGTGTCGGAGCTTCCGCTCGAGTCCTCCAGCCACGCCTCGGCCGCGCGCAGCTCCGTGAATACTTCGACGTCGATTCCCAGCGCCCGCAAGAGGACGGAGAAGGTCTTCGACACCCGGTAAGTCGCGCGCGACTGGGCTACGATCGCGATCCGTCCAAGGCCGCGGTTGATGAGCTGGAGCACTCTGCTCGCGACTTCCGCGAGCTGGAGGATCGTGATATCAGGCTCGGCATCACTTGCGTCGTTAAGCGCGCGCAGGCCGGGCCCAAGATCGGGGTCCGCGAGAAGTGTGTCCACAAAACCGTTCAGATCGTCCGCTCGGATGATTCCCGTCGCGTACGCCTTTATCAGCCGCTCTTGGCGTGAGATTGTGTAGGTGATGGGCATCGAGAGGCGTATTCACCGCAACTCCGTCGCCAACAGACCGATTGTATGGCTACGCGGGTGGTAGCCCGTGGCGGCTCAGGTGCTGGCGATCTTTCGCAGCGCCTGAATCGCGTCAACGATTTCCTTGCTCGGCATCGCACCCGACATCACGATTGGCACGAGCTTGTCATCACGATTGTAAAGGTCGTTCCCGAAGTACAGCTGACCGTTGTTGATGTAGGTCGTGAAGTAGGTGATGAAGACAGGAATCTTGTTCGGCACCTTCACCGATTTGTTGTCGGGCGGGTTATCCATCTCCCCCTGCACCTTGTCGGCGGGCCATTCCAGAACCCATTGCGCCAGCTCGGACGGCTTTTCCACCCGTATGCAGCCGTGACTGAACGCGCGCACGTCCTCCTTGAACAGCTCGTGGTTCGGCGTGTCGTGCAGATAGATGTTGAAGTCGTTCGGGAAAAGGAATTTCACGAAGCCGAGGGCGTTCTTGGGACCGGGACGCTGGCGAACGCGTGTCTGGCCATTCTCCCGATAGGTCTCCATGTTCTCGCGCTCCATGTAGGCGGCGCCCTTCGGGAAGACCTCCTTCGCCGCGATACTGGGCGGGACGTTCCAATATGGGCGAAAGACGACCGTCTCCAGCGAGTCCGCGAATACCGGCGTGGCCCTGTCCTGGTATTCTTGGCCGACGATGACTTTCATGTCGAGGGTTTTCCTCCCCTTGTCGTACGCCTCGAGCTTGAACGCCGAAACGTTCACGAAGATATACCGTGATCCAAAACTTCTCGGGAGCCAACGGTACCGCTCCATGTTCGCCGCGATCTCCCCGAGCCGGTAGCTCGCCGGGACATTCATGGATTCGATTGTCTCTTTGCCAAGGGAGCTGTCGACGTTGATGCCGTGACGCGCCTGAAAGAGCGCTACAGCAGCCGCCAGATCACGATCGTAGGTGCCCGCTGACGATTTACTCGCGCCCTGGAACGACGGAATCATGGACGCCTTGTTGGCGCCGCTCGCGGGAACAATTCCCTCGACCGCGAGCCTGTTGCGTATCGCGGCCAACACCGCTGGATTCGCGGGCGATCCTGGTTTCAGGTTCTCGGTCGAGGGAACCGGCTGCCAGCCGCCCTTTGCGACGATGACGCGATAATTCTGTAGCTGCTTGCTCAAGCCGGCGTAGTCGTCGTCGGTCGGACGCATTGTCGCCAGAGCTTTGTCGAGCCGCTCGTACCGCAGATTTCTGACGAGAGCGCTGTCGACATTCTCCTCTTCAGGATTGACGTGCCACGCCTGCGCCACGGTGCGCGGATCCACCTGACCCGTGAGGAGATCCTCACCAAGGGACGTGTAGGAGGCCGTGAGAATGACGTCCGCGGTCGCGAGCTGCTCGGCGGTCGGAGTCCTGGTCTGCTTGAGCGTGCCAATCGCCTGTGCGAGCGCGCCCACTGGATAGTCGTCGAGCCGCATGCCGTCGCCGTTAGCGGCGAGAATCGCATCGGTGAGCGCTTTCGTGCGCGCCTGGTGGAGCCCGTTGCTGGTGAGCCAGAGCGGATTGCTTCCGTAGATCCTGTAGAGGCGCTTTGTGTGACCCCACTGGTCGTCGTCGATCCGGTCCAGCTTCGGACCATCCAGCTTCTTCTGAATCAGCGCTTCGATTTCGGTGGCCGGAACGCCCTGGACCGACGCGAGCTTTTCCGGCGCCCAGGTCTGGGGGTTCTCAAACTTGCCAGTGCTCGCCGTCTCGCCGCGCTTGCAACCCGGAAGGACTGCGAGTGCGGACACGAGAGCTATCAAGGCCGCTCGTGGGCGCGCTGGGCGGAATGCCACAACCAATAAGCTCATATGGGCCTGCATATCCTTAGCACGACGGTGAAGGGTGGGAGGAGGAAAATCATGTCTACTGCACGTACTGTCCGTGCGGATCGGGCTTGGGCTTGTCGACGTTCGGGCGATGATCGAGGTTCGCGACCTTCGTGGCGAGATCCGCAACGTACTGTGATACCCGCGCCATGCGATCGTAGTCGATGTACTGCGGCTCGTCGGTTACCTGATGGTAATCGGCGTGTCCGCCCGTCGTGAAGAAGATGATCGGAATGCCGTAGCGCGCATACTCGTAGTGATCGCTTCGGCAATAGATGTTCTGCGGATGCCCGTTCGCATCCATCGCGTGGTTAGGAAGGAGAAGGAGGGTGCCTGCGCAGGGAGCGTGAAGCTATGGGGATTAGACACCGGCGAGGTGAAAATTGTTTATCAGCCGGTCGATTCAGGCTCTACGGCGGCCCGGGCGGAAAGGGTCGACTGCGCGCTTGAGCAGAGCGATCTGCCCCTCGTGATACGTGTGGTGTTGGAGCAGTCCCCGGATCAGAGTCCCGACGGTCAGGCCGGTGCCGAGCGACGGATCGTGCTGGTCCGCGATCCAGCGAAGGAGGTCGTCCGGGTTCAGCGAATCAACCGCGCTCTCCAGATCCTTCTGTGCGGCAGCGAGATCTTCCTGTGCCAAACGCCAGGCAGCTTCTCCTCCAGCGAGTTCGGGCGTTGGCCAATCCTCGGGCGGAGATTTCGGGGCGGCGCCCCGCACGCGCGACGCGACCTCGTGCGTCCAGGCGGTCATGTGAAGCACGATCTCCCAGATCGTGTGGCCGCGAGGGATGTTCCTCAGCGCCGCGGCGTCGGCATCGACGCCCTTGAGCACAGCGGTGATCGACGAGCCGTGCCACGGGTCGCCGTCGTAGACCTTGTGCAGGTCTTCCCGCAGCGCATCGAAATCGGATTTGGGGCGACTCATGTTCATTCCTCGCTGGATCACGCCGGCTTGCCGCGCATGCTCGCGACCACTTCTCTCACAAGCTGAACCCCTCGGCGGAGCTCCGCCAGCTCCTTCCTTTCCAGTTCGCCTACGGCGCTCGCCAGCTTTTCGACCCGGCGAGCGCGTCCGGCAGCCAGAACCTTATGGCCTTTCGGCGTGGCCTCGATGTGCGTCAGCCTTCTGTCGCGCGGGTCGCCTTTCCGTTTTATGAGACCATCCTTCTCGAGGCCCGTCACGATCCGGGTCATCGTCGGTGGCCTCACCTGTTCAGCTCGCGCGAGCTCACCGAGGGTTAGAGGTCCGCCAAAGACGACGACAGAGAGGGCCGAAAGGCGGGGGGCCGAAAGTCCGCTGGCATCATCTTCCTTTCGCAGCTGGCGCAGGAGATGGAGCGCTGCCGAATGGAGCTGGTCGGCGAGATCCTCGGACTCGTGACCGTTCATCACGCGGCCGGGACGTCGCTCATCAGGCCGACGACATTTCCCTGTCCGTCGGATACGGAGGAGATCCAGATCTCGCGTCCATTCGACCGCATGACGACGCGCGGCTCCTCGAGGCTCTTGGCCCCGGAAGATTTGATCCACGCGTGCGTCTTCTTGATGTCGCTGACATCGTAGAACAGAACAGGGTGCTGCTGGTCTCCGTCCTTACCCTGGGCTTCAGGTCCGGCCAGCATTAATTGCACGCCGCCGCAATCGAAGAATGAAAGGGCTGGGGGCGCGTCGAACAGATGCCGCAATCCCAGCGTGTCGCGGTAGAATGCTTTGGCCTTGTCGAGAGTGTGCACGGGGATGGCGATCTGCTTGATGCGCGAGAGTGAGATTGCGTCTGTAGTGGTCATGGAGCGCTCCGCTGATGGGGAGATCGTTAGCACGGCTAACAATATCTTTGCCTGGGCATTTGCGCAAGTTGCGGAGTCGGGCTGGTGGGCGCCGTCTGGCCAACGTGAGGGCCGAAGCCGGGAGCTCTCAGCTTTGCAGCCCGATGGCTTGGAGCCACCCTCTATGGCGAACGTGAACCGCGCCGCCGCCATCGTAGGGCACGTTATGGCGTCTGAACGCGAAGGTTAGTCGGAAGGCGCTACCGCCTTTTTGCGGGCCTTGGCCCGCAACTCGTTCTCGACCATCTCGCCCAGGTCGCGCAGAGACTCGCGGTCCTCGTCGCCGAACTCGCGCGGCACCTTGTCCATGATGCAGATCGTCCCGACGTTGTGACCACCCGGTCCCTTCACCGGCTGGGCCGCGTAGAATCTGATGTGCGGCTCCTCGAGCACGAGGGGATTCTCGGCGAACCTCGGATCGAGCACTGCGTCTTCCACGACGAAGACTTCGTTGGCGTTGATCGCGTGGCCGCAGAAGGAGTGGTCGCGGGTGCTGTCGGGGATGGGAAGGCCCTGCCTCGACTTGAACCACTGGCGCTCGCCCTCGACGAACGAGATGCCGGCGAAGGGTACGCTGAACACGCGCTGCGCCATGCGGCTGATCTTGTCGAAGCGCTCCTCTGGTGGCGACTCGATGGCGGCGCCGCTCAGGCGGAACTCGACCAGCCGCTCCGCCTCGTCCTGGGGAATGAGCGGGCGCATCACTTCCTCCGTCTCCGACCACAGTCCGCGGCTTCTCATCACCGTGGTGACGCGCGCGCGGAAGCGTGCGGCATCGATTGGCTCGTGCAGGACATCGTCCACACCCTGCGACAAGAAATCGTTGGTCTCGCTCTCCGAGCCTGCCGGCGCCACGACGATGATCGGCATGTCCACCAGGCCGACGACCGTGCGCGCCGCGTGCACGACCTGCCGTCCGTCGAGGATCGGAAGCTTGAGCGCGACGACCAGCGCGTCGGGCGGATCCTGCGCCAGAATGCCGAGCGCGGCCGCCCCATCGTTGGCGATCTGCACGGCGAAGCGGGCTTCCACGAGGATGTCGTTGAAACGCACGCGATCTGCCTTGTCGCTGACCGCCAGCAGGACTCTCGATGGCTTCGCCACTCCGTTCGCGTCGAGCTCGGGAACGTATTCAGCGGAAACGCGCGGCGTGTTGGCGCGCGGAGTCCGGCGACGCTCGAACTCGGTGTAGGGAATTACTTCCTCGGCGGTGGTGTCGCCTTCGGCGATGTGCCAGAGCGCGTCGGCATCGAACGTGTGCAGAGCGTTGGATCGCAGTGCCTGCGCGCGGATCTCGTCGGCCGACTTGCCGATCGTGATCATCCCGCGGATCTCAGGCGTGATCTCGAGAAACTCGATGATCGGAAGGCGTCCCGTGTAACCGGTGAACCCGCACTCGGTGCACCCCGTCGCCTTCACGTGCCGCGCCGTTCCATACACGCGCTGCTGCGCCGCGCGAACCATCGGGTGCAGCTCCTCGATCGGAGCCTCGTACCGGCAGTGTGGACAGACTCTGCGGACGAGACGCTGGGCGGTGACGCCGATGAGACCGGCCGCGACCCGGAACGGCTCGACGCCGATGTTGGAGAGACGCGGGATCGCGCCGATCGCGTCGTTCGTATGCAGCGTGGAGAGCACCAGATGTCCGGTCATAGCTGCCTGGAACGCAATGTTGGCTGTCTCCTGGTCGCGGATTTCTCCGACGAGCAGTACGTCCGGATCCTGACGCAGCACCGAGCGCAGCACTCCGGCGAACGTGAGGCCCTGTTTCTCATTCACCTGCACCTGGTTGACGCCGCTCAGGCGGTACTCGACCGGGTCTTCCACGGTGACGATGTTCACGGATTCGCCGCGGCGCGTGTTGAGCGCGGCGTAGAGGGTCGTTGTCTTTCCGGAGCCCGTCGGCCCGGTCACGAGGAGAATTCCCTGCTCGCGCATGAGTAGCGCCTGGAATCTCTCGAGCACTCCCGGCATGAAGCCGAGCGTTGCCATCGAGACCTGTACCGACTTCTCGTTGAGAAGACGCATCACGACCTTTTCACCGACGCGCGTCGGGAGGACGGAGACGCGGAGCGCCACCTCCTCTCCGCCTACCCGCACTTTCGCGCGACCATCCTGCGGGCGGAAGCGCTCGGCGACATCGAGGTCGGACATGATCTTGATGCGCGAGACGACCGGGCCGACGCCGATGAAGCGCGGAAGCACCATGATGTTTTTCAGCAGTCCGTCGATGCGGAAGCGCACCAGGGTTGATGTCTCGTCGTGCTCGATGTGGATGTCGGAAGCGCGGAGCTTGATCGCGTTGGCGATGATCGCGTCGACGAGCTTGATGACCGGCGCATGCACGCGCAGCAGCGCGGCTTCGTTCTGCTCCTCCGCCTTGACCTGCTCGACGCCTACGGCCTGGTCGAGTTTCTCGATCAGGCCGTAGATCATCGCATCAGGGCGGAGCGTCTCCGAGACCAGCTTGTCGAGCTGCCCCGGCGGGCAGAACAGCGGCGTCACCTCGCGACTCGTCGCCCAGCTCACGCGCTGGATCGCTTCCTGGTCGAGCGGGTTGGCCATGGCGAGCCAGACCATGCGACTGTCGACTTTTACGGGCAGCACGTTGTGGTCCCGGCAAAGCTTCTCAGGCAGGATCTGCATCGCGTTCTTGTCGATTTGGCTGGGATTCAGATCGACGTAGTCGATTCTGAAGGCTTCCTTGACGACTTCGGCGATCTCCTTGAACGACAGGACGTCACCGTCGATGAGGGCCTGCGCGACGTACGGCTTCTGCTGAAAGCGCCAACGCTTGATCAACTCGGGCGTGACGCCTGGCATAGTCCCAACGAGGGCGACTAGCCACTCGTCCTTGAAGCGGAATGTTCGCTCGTTGGGCTGTGGGTCAGCGGGTATCGTCATGTCTTCCAGTGGGGCACTTCTGGGGCACTGCTGTCCTGCTACTCTATAGACGGCAGGCCGTCTAAATGACTGTTCTGACCCTCCGAAGATAACACCTGAGAGGCGACGGGAGCCGAGGCCCGGACGAGCGACGTTCCGCGGGGCGCCGAGGGACGTTTTGAGAGGCGCGGAAAGACGTTTTGAGAGGCGCGCAGGTCGTAAGGTGGCCTCGGTTCGGTACTTGCAAAACCGACCCCGCCTAACCAGGATCACGCTCGTCACGGATCGTCACGGATCGTCGCGGATCGCCGCGGTCCTGAAATCTCACCACGTCCCGCTGGGGGCGGTTTCCGGCTCTTTATGACAGTTCCATCGATCCAGACTGCGGGTCACGTTCATCAGGGAGGGTCAGCCCCGAAGCGCGCCTTCGCGGCCCTCCCTCGCAACAAGATCCTGAATCTTCTGCCTCCGAAAGAGCTGGAAGCCGTGCTCGAGCGATGCGAGATGGTGACAATCGCATCCGAGGAAATCGTTTTTCGAAGGAATGAGCCAATTCCCTTTGCTTACTTCCCGGACAACTGCGTGATCTCGCTCGTTACGGAGATGGAAGATGGCGACGCGGTCGAGGCGATGACTGTTGGGAACGATGGATTCGTGGGGATGGCGGCTTTTCACGGTGTCTCTTCGTCGCGCCTCAAGGCGATCGGTCAGATCTCAGGCGAGGCGAGGCGCCTCGTCACGGATGATTTCCTTGAGCTGGCGCGGGAGTTTGAAGGTCTCAGCCGGCTGCTGCATCGCTACAGCCAATTCGTGTTCGAGACAGTCTCGCAGTCGGCGGCGTGCAACAGACTCCATGTCATCGAGCAGCGGGCCGCGCGCTGGCTGCTGATGTCGGAGGACCGCGTCGGGCGCAACCAGTTCGACCTGACACAGGAATTCCTGGCCGAGATGCTGGGAGTGAGGCGGCCGGGCGTGACGGTGGCAATGGGGGTTCTGGAGAAGGCTGGCCTCATCGCGCACGGCCGCGGCAACATCACCGTGGTCGACCGCGTCGGCCTCGAGAAAGCGGCGTGCGAGTGCTACCGGATTATCAGGGCCAGGCAGGGTGAGTTGTTTGGCTGGACGTAGAGTGCGTGAGGCTTACTTGCCACTGAAAAACCGAAGCAGGGAGCTGAATGCCTTGCAGCTCACAGGCTAGGGGCTTTTCAGGTGGCATTCGAGATTCCGCGGAATGAATTCGCCGCACAGGAGCGGCCAATTCGACGCGCCTGAAACTCGGATTTGGGCGGCGCTACTACGCCTGTATGAAAGCTCCCGGCCTAGTAGCGTGCTTCGTCTACAGCTCCCTGCCTCGGTTTCGTGGATGCCAGTGTCTGCCCGCCCCTCACCCTATTGCCGCGCCCTCCAAGAGTGGCATGACCGTCTCAGCAAACCTCTCCATCTCTTCGAGTTGCGGACTGAACTGAAGCAGCAGCAGATCCACCCCTGCTGATTCCAGATCCCGGATGCGGTCGGCGACCTTCTCGGGCGTTCCGACGAGACCCGCGCGCAGTCCGCGGTTCGAGACCGAGTAGTCCTCCAGGCTTACCTGCTGCTCGAGTGCCGTGTGCGAGATCCAGTCCTGGTAGTTTTGATAACCCGGCGTCCCGGGCTGCACGTTCGTTATCCGCGCGAGCTCCTTTTGTGCCTCCTCCTCAGTATCGCGAACGACCGCGTAGGCGGCGACGCCGTAGTGCATCGGGCCTAACCCGATAGTTTCGCGCCGAGCGCGCATGTCGGAGATCTTGGGGGCAACGCGGACGGCTGGATCGCCGTGCATCACATACGCGTCGCACGTGCGCGATATCAGCTCCTTGGCGGCCGGGCTCTCACCGCCGGCGTAGATCGTAGGCCTCGGGCGTTGGAGCGGCTTTGGCTCGAGGATCGTCTCCTCGACCTTGTAATGGCTGCCCACATGGCTGAACCGCGGCTCCGTCCACACTCCGTTTACGACGCGTAGCCATTCGTCGGTGCGCGCGTAGCGGTCGTCGTGCTCCTCGAAGTTGATGCCGTAGCGCCTGGCTTCGTCCTTCCACCATGACGATACGACGTTGAGTGCGAGGCGTCCACCCGAGATGTGATCAATGTTCGCCGCCTGCTTGGCGAAGATTGCCGGCTCGTGAAAAGTCGGGCGCACCGCGACCATCAACTCCAGCTTCTCCGTCACCGCCGCGAGCGCCGCCGCGGTGGACCACGCCTCGAGCGAATCGGCATCGATCCCCTTGATGTCGTTCATGAACAGCTCGGCGATCAGCGTTATGTCGTAGCCGATCTGCTCGCTGCGCTGCGCGAGGCGTTTCACGTAATCCCAGGTCGGGGTCATGTCTTCGTCGGGGACGTTGCGCAGCCAGCCGCCGAAAACGGGGAGCCAGTATCCGTACCGCATCAGGCCGCTCCCGCGACTGCCGCAGCTGCTGGCGCATCCGGTCCGGCCGCGTTCGCTTCCACGCCAACGAGGGAGGAGTTGGCGACTCTCTCGACCAGGTAGTCGACGAGGCGCTCGAACGGATCGAATCCGATCACGTTCCGCGCATCTGCGACGAAATTCGACAGCGCGTTGATGTCGTAGAAGTAGTGACGGCCGTCGCGATCATCGATCAGGTACTCGATGCCTCCGACGTCGAGCTCCACGCGGGCGGCGATTCGCTCGACCTCGCGGACAATCTCGCGCGCCGGTTTGAACTGCTCGACTCGCATGCCGTTCTTCTGGGCATCGACCGCGCACGCGGTGCGCGACAGCTGCTGGCCGTCGGTGGTCTGGCAGATGTCGGCCGGGCACAGATTGAAAGAATCCTCGGCCGGATAAACATTGATGGCGTAGAGAAACTTTCCGTCGAGAACCTCGACGCGGGTGATGTGTCCGTTGTGAAGTGGCGCTAGCTCCTGAACGAGGGCGACTCTGTCGAGGCCCAGGTCGATCGCTCCCGCCTTCGCTGCCTCCGACAGAGATTCAGCATTGTCGAAGCGGGTGATGCCGGCACCGCTTCCTCCCACGTTGGCTTTCACGACTACGGGAAAGCGGAGACCTTTCGCGGCTTGAGGAGCGAGCGCCGCGTTGTTGATAACCCTCGCTTTCGGATACGGGAGTCCGAGCTCGTCGAGGATGTCGAGCTGGAGTGCCTTGGAAGTCTCCATCTCATAGGGCGCGGATCCGTTCACGACGGGAACGCCGATGCGCTCCAGGTGCCTCAGCCAGCTCAGCGTGTGAAAGGTGACCTGCGCGTGGCCGCGGAGGTACGCGGACGGGCTCGCCCTGTTGAAGACCATCGAATATGGAGACTGGCGCTCGGACGGATCGTACGAGTGCGCAGAGGCGTCCACGCGCACGTAGGGAACCCTCCGCCGGTCCAGCTCGGCGAAGAGTGGCCTGAACCAGTCGGGGTGCTCGTAGTAGATCGCGATCGGTCCACCGGGTGTTGCGGGCATTCATCCTCTCGGCGCTGAGGTCGAAAAAAGAGAAAAGAAAAAGACCGCGTCTCGTTGAGAGGCACGGCCTTGCTGCGGGCCTGCGTGAGCGTTGCGCTCCTAGCTATGCATATTCGTTATGACGCGCGCGCGAAATGCTCAGCTCCTCTCGGTTGGGAGGTCGGTCCAACAACACATAAGCATTCGTGGCATATGGAATTGAACCTATCGCACTGCACGCGCCGGTCAAGCCGGTCCGGCATCGTGGTGCGTGTTTTCCTATAGTCCATCGCGGGCGGGGTCGGCGAGGGATGTCCTCTTCAGGAGCTCTGCGACAAACGAAACTCGCGGCGGGCACACGTCTGGCTTAGCATCTAGTCATGGATTCACGCCAACCGATCCGGCTACCTACGCGGGACGTCGTGCGAGTTCTCGCGCTGATTTTCGGCTTCTACATCATAGTGCGGCTCCTCTGGATCGCGCACCCCGTCGTGTTCCTCTTCTTCCTCGGCGTCCTCTTCGGCCTGCCCCTCGCTCAGGGGGCCGATTGGTTCGAGAAGCGAAAGATCCCGCGCGCCCTCGGCGTCGCCATAGTTCTTACCGTCTTCCTCGGTCTCCTGACCATCGGCGCCATCGGAATGGCGCCGATTCTTCGCGCCCAATCGCGCGAGCTCCAGCAGCGTCTCCCCGAAGCGACGGACAAGATCGACGCATGGCTCGGACACCGCGCCAACGGCGTGCTCGGAATCCTGTTCAACGAGGAGAGCAGCGACACTCTGCGGGCCGCCGTCGCGCAGCGATCAGCTCCCGCCGAGCCGACACTTGCGCCCGTCGTCGTCACCGATTCGGCTGGCGCCGACACGGTGACAGCGGCAGCCTCGGGCATCGTCGTCCGCAAACCGGCGACGCGTGCGGACGAAGTCGCGGCTGGAGGAAATCTTCGCCGCGAGATCACCAAACAGGTCAGCGGCGCCCAGCACTCGTTCCTGCGCGTGCTCACGTCGACCTTCACGGTGTCGGGCGCGTTCATGCTCGTTCTCTTCATCGCCGCCTACATCGGCGTCGATCCGGCACTCTATCATGGCGGGTTGCTCGAGCTCTTTCCGCCGCGCCACCGTGATAGAGCGGCGCTCACGCTCTCGAGCCTCGCCACGACGCTCAGGAGATGGCTGGTGACTCAGCTTATCGCGATGCTCCTGATCGGCGCGGTCACGACGGTATTCCTGTTCGTGCTCAACGTGAAGGCGGCTCTGCCGCTCGGAATTCTCGCGGGAATTCTGAAGTTCATTCCGATCGTCGGCTCGATCTTCGCCGCGATCCCGGCGATCGCGATGGCGTTCATCGACTCGCCCCACAAGGCGCTCGTGGTCGCGGTCGGGTACCTCGTGATCCAGTTCGTCGAGAATCACCTGCTGGTGCCAGTTCTCATGAAGCACGGAGTGAACATTCCCCCGGCGCTCACTCTCGGAATTCAGGCGCTGATGGCGCTCCTGTTCGGGTTCCTCGGCCTGCTCGTGGCGGTGCCGCTGCTCGCCGCGATCCTGACCATCGTCCGCGCGATGAACCCGAATGACATGCGGGAGATTTCTGCCGAGGCTAACAAGGCGGTTGCGGCGTCGGGCGGCCGAGGATGAAGTCGTCGGCGCGGAGCGTTGTAGCGGTAGCCTGTGAGACGCGCGCCCGAGCTGCGCGCTACTTGCCCACCACCAGGCGATCGAGAGCGCGTTCGATCATCGGCCCCGCGATCACGAGCGACTTGAGCGAATGCGACGCGAATGGGATCACGGTATAGCTCATTCGCGCGCCGCCCGCCGCGATGAAATCGGGATCCGACCTTCGCTCCTTGTCGCTCGCGCCGCGCACAAGAGCGATCCGAACGTTCGCTGGCGTGTTGCGGATCTGCTCATCGACGGCGAAGCTGCCCGGCTCGGTCGGCTCGCCGGTGTTCATCTGATCCTTAAGCGTGACGGTGGGATGGTCTCTTCTGGTAGGGCTGAGCGCGAGCACTCCGACGACGCCTGGAAGTCGCGCGTTCGCCTCCGCCCAGAGCGCGAGGTCGGCGCCGAACGAATGTCCCGCGATGACGATAGGCACTGAGTCCGCTCCGAGCTCATGAAGGGAGCGCTCAATCAGGCCCGGAAGATCGTGCACTAGGATGCTGTCGCGCAGAAGCGCGGAATCGGGAAGGCGGTCGAGAAACTTCTTCACATCGAAGCCGACGACGGCGTAACCGTGCGCGGCAAGACGCTCGGCCAGCTTCTGGTGCGGCTCCCAGAATCCCAGGTCGTTGCCGAGGAAAAAGACGCCGGCCTTGGGGTGCCGCGACGTTCCAACCCCCGGATAGAAGTAAAGAGGTTCCCGCCGGAGCTCCGGATCACGCGGGATGTACGCGGAGTGCGCGGGCGCGCAGCCGAGCGCGAGCAGAGCGAACAGCAAGCGGATCCTCACTTTGACACCACTCCAGCGAGTCCGCCCGAGATCAGGGACGCGACGTTCGTAAGAATTCTTGGCAGCACCATTCCGCCCGGCGATGCGAGGTACCTCGGCTCCCATATCGGGTCGAATTTCTCCTTGTATTGCCTGAGACCCTGGAAGTTGTAAAACGGCTCACCACGACTGAAAAGTAGCGCTCCCACCCGGTTCCAGAGCGGAGCCAGGCTGCGATTTTGGATCCCCGACAGCGGCGCCATGCCGAGGTTGAATCTCTGGTAGCCGTTTTCCTTGCCCCACAGCATGAGCTCGATGAGCAGGAACTCCATCACGCACCGAGGTGCGACCGACGTGTAGCGCATGAGGTCGACGGATATCTCCGTTCGGTCGGCGCCGAGCCAGACGCTGGCGAACGCCACCACCGCGTCTCCGACGCGAACCAGCGCAACCGGAAAGCTGCTGAGATAGTGCTCGTCGAAGCGGCCGAGTGAGAATCCCTTTTCCTTCGTGCGCTTGGTGGCGAGCCATTCGTCCGAGATCTGTTTGAGTCCCGGAAGGAAGATGTGCGTGTCCTCGGGCGGAATCATCTCGAAAGTGGCGCCCGCTTTCACGGCGTCTTTGCGCGTGCGCCGGAGCGCTTTGCGGACGCCGCCCTCGAGCGAGAAGCCAGGGAGCGGGATGATCGCTTCTTCGCCCAGCTTGAAGAGCGTGAGGCCCAAGTCGATGTATATGGGGAGGTGTTTCGCGCTCACCTCGTAGAACACCGGCCATCCACCGTGCTGGTCGGCGCTCTCGCGGAATCTCCAGGCGAGCTCGCCGCGCTCGCCCTCGGGGCCGATCGGATCGCCGAGCGCAATCCAGCTACGCCCGGCCACGCCGTACATGATCATGCTCTGGCCCGTGTCGCTGAAAAGGAGCGCTTTGTCGCCGAGCAGCGCCAGGTTGGCGATCGCGTCGGGGGAGCCGGCGGCGATGCGCGCAGCGATTTCGAGCTGCCGCGGAGAGGGAAGATCGGGCTCTGCCTCGGCGTGCCGAAGCTTGCGCGAAAGCGCGAACAGCAGCAGGGCACCGAGCACGCCGATCATCGCGCGCAACGAGCGGGGAGCGTCGCCCCGACCGCTGAACTCCCACCACACGGGGCTGGTGAAGTCGATGTTTCTGTAAGAAAAGAACGCGAGCCAGGTGGTCACCACGCCAACAACGACGACAGCCGCGATCCAGCCGTTGGGGAACGGCTCGCTGGTGATCGCCGCCTTGCGGTAGAACGCCCGCCGAGACGGAATCAGCGCCGCGAGCACGAGGGTGAGCGCCAGCGCTTCCTCCCAATCGAGTCCCTTGAGCAGTGACGCGACGATCCCGATCACGAGGGTCGCGATGGTAAGAGTGTAGGCGGCGTCGAGCCGGCGCCTGATCGCCCACGCCAGAATTACCAGTCCCGCGCCGGCGACGCTCGCCGCGAAGTGCGAGAGCTCGATGATCCCGAGAGGAAGGACCGAGTCGAGCGCCGTCACTCTGCTCCGCACCGCCGGAGTGGCGCCCGAGACGATCAGGATGACGCCGGCGACGAACGTCGTGACGCTAAGAATCTGGGGAAGCAGCGCCGGCATCCAGCGTCCCACGATTCCACCGGCGAGGCTCGCGACCTCCGCCACGCGGTCACGCTTGCGCTGCACCTCGAACGCGATGAGGAATGCGAGAGCGACGACCAGCGGGAGCAGGTAGTAAATGGCCCGATATGCCAGCAGCGATCCAATGATCGAGGCGGCGGGCAGGTAGGGCTTGAGCAGAACAACCACGATCGCCTCGAACACGCCGAGACCGCCCGGAATGTGGCTAAGAATTCCCGCGAACTGCGCGAGCAGAAAGACGCCGAGCACCGGCAGGAAGGAGAGATGGTATCCGGGCGGCAGCAGCACGTAGAGCACGGCCCCGGCGGCAGTCCAGTCCACGACCGCAACCAGCAGCTGGGCGAGCGCGAGACGCGTCGATGGAACGGGGAATTCCCAATCGAAGAAGCGGAAGGTCTTGTAGCGCGTGGCGCTGAGTACGAGATAGGCGGCAACGACCACCAGACAGAGTGCGCCGAGCGGCTTGAGCGAACTGAATGGCAATCGAAGCAGTTGGATCGTCGACGTTGGCTCGAGGACGAAGACGAACCCGGCGACAGCGATCATGCCGATGATGAAGGTCGCTCCCGCAAAGCCGATCGCCTGGGCGATCTCCGACGTCGACAATCCCCAGACGCTCCAGAACCGATAGCGAACCGGCCCGCCGCTCAAGAGCGGGAAGCCGAGACTGTGGCTTAGCGCGTAGGCGATGAAAGACCCGAAGGCAATTCGGCGGAGCGGCAGCGGATGATCGACATACGCGAGGGCGATCACGTCGTATCCCGGGAGAACAGCGTAGGCGACCGCCGTAAGCAGCAGTGCGAGCGCGAGGTGCAAATGTGGAAGGGTCCACACCTGGCGCATCAAGTCGCCGTAGTGGTACGCCTTCAGCTCGTGCTCCAGCAACACCAGCGCGATCGCCACCGCAATGGCCATCGCGGCCGGCCCGATCGCACGCGAGATTTTGAACTTCATCTTATCCACGGAGTGGCGATGCCGCGTGTGGGGTGTTTATAATCCAAGCCTACAAGCTTCGCCCGTAGCGCTGTCACACCGATTACAAACCGGGCGTGTGTAATGCGAAGAAGGCCAAGAGGAGATTTCATGATTCGTTACGCCAGTCGGTTTTTACTCGTCGCGTGTGTTGCGGTTCCGTGCGTCGCAGGCGCCCAGGCCCCATGGCGCCAGGTGTACAAGGACGCCGACCTCACCGTGATTTTCGACACGGCCAATGTCGCCCTTCAGTCTCCGGGCACATGGAGCACCGTGACCAGTTGGGACTACGTGAGACCGCGTATTATCGAGAACAAGAAGCAGTACACCCGCCTCGTTGAAAGGGCTTATGTACGCTGCTCGCCCGTGCGCGTGAAGCGAGTTCGCAGCACCGTTTACGCTGTCAACAACGTGCTGGTCCGTGACGAAGGAGAGGTCGATCCTCGCGACGAGGCCCACATGGTCTGGGACCGCCCGAATCCTGGCAGCGCGGGCAAGAATGCGTTCGAAACGGTGTGCGGCATTCTTACCAGAAAACGATCCAGCTCAGCTTTGGTTCCAGCCAAAACGACCCCTGGAAAGGCCACTTCGGTGAAGGCGCCGGCCAAGAAAAAAGCGGCCGGACGATAGCGAGCCTGCGGCTCGAGCTCGGCAGTGGGAAGGGCGCGGCTAAGTCCGTGCCCTCCTTGCATTTAGGGGTGTCTGTTCCCCAAGCATTTCCATGCCAAAATGGATATTCTTGCTACCCAAAAACCCAGCAACTTGGCCGGATGTTTGCTTTATAAGGAAGTGCGTTTTTCACGGGGGAGCTATCCAATGATGCGGCTACTCGAATCGAAGAGACCCGACAAGAAAGGACGGTCAGTAGGCGGGACCATCTTTAGCATAATATTGCACTCACTGATCATTTTCCTGGCCGTCTTCGCCACTGCCCGAGCCGGTTCGCGGAAAGCCGAAAAGGTGGAAACCAAAGTCAACTTCGTGGAGATGAAGAAGACTGAGCCGCCTCCGCCAAAAAAGGAGCTACCTCCCCCGCCCAAGGAAGCCCGGAAGCCCAAGCCGCCGAAGGTCGTCGGTCTGCCCCAGCTTCCCAAGGACGTTTCAGTAGCTCCTCCGCAGGGG